>SXGQ01725916.1_pt1 | contig 21840 bp, 20 predicted proteins | sample 3178371 | NCBI WGS metagenome assembly SXGQ01 (sample SAMN11356859, study PRJNA531348) | freshwater metagenome | isolation source: freshwater sample F1-20 | place: China: Fuxian Lake, Yuxi | collected 2017-12-25 | reverse complement strand
TCGTTCGAAGAGCCGACACCGAAGGAAATCGCAGACCTGATCACCCAGGTCAAGGAAGAGGGTGTGAAGGCCGTCTTCGGGAGCGAAGTCTTTCCGTCGCCCGTGCTCGAGCAGATCGGCAAGGAAGCCGGCGTCATCTACATCGACGTCCTGCGCGACGACGACCTGCTGGGCGAACCCGGCGACCCGGAACACACGTGGATGGGGCTCATGCGGTTCAATTACGTGACGATGATCGAAGCCCTCGGCGGCGACGCCTCGGCACTCAAGGCTCTCGACGTCTCCGACGTCACGACTGACAAGGCGTTCTACCCGCAATGATCCTGAAAGCCGCACCCGACAACCTTCTCGTTTCGTGCCATCATCTCTCGTGCGCCTACGGCGACAACGTGGTGGTGAGTGACGTCACCTTTTCGGTCGAGCGAGGCGAGTTCGTCGGAATCGTCGGTCCGTCCGGTTTGGGCAAGACGACGCTCCTGCGGGCGATTCTCGGCATGGTGCAGCCCGTGCACGGAGAGGTCGGCACCGTGAAGGGTGTGCGCCTCGGTTACGTGCCGCAGGTGGAATCCGTCGACTGGAACTTTCCCGTGACGGTGCTCGAGGTGATGGTGATGACCCGTCCTCAGCGGCGCGTCCTTCCGCGCATCACGCTTGCCGAGCGTCGCGACGCGAATGAGATGCTCGAACGTCTCGGCCTCGGTGGCCTCGGTGACCGGCACATTCGGGAACTGTCGGGCGGCCAGCAACAGCGCGTCTTTGTTGCGCGAGCCTTGTTCCACAACCCCGACATCCTCGTGCTCGACGAGCCGACGTCGGGTGTCGACGTGCGCACGCGCCACGAGGTGCTGCACCTTCTTGCCGACCTCCATCAAGAGGGCATCTCCGTTCTTCTCACCACCCACGACCTGAACGGTCTTGCCGCCCACCTGCCGCGTCTCGTGTGTCTGAACCGCGAGATCATCGCCGATGGCAGTCCCCGAGAGGTTCTCGTGCCCGACGTACTCGAGCGCCTCTACGGCGCACCGATGCACGTGCTCGAGCACGGTGGAATGCCGGTCGTCCTCGACCACGCCGAAGGAGCGGTCATCAAGCCGTTCCGTCCGCGGGCGGTGTGAGTGTGACGCCGGCGCTCGCCGCCGATCTGTTCGAGCCCTACGGCTTCGAGTTCTTCCGCAACGGCACGGTCGTTGCCGTGGCAGCGGGTGCGCTGTGCGGACTGCTCGGTGTGTTCGTCGTCCTGCGTGGCATGTCGTACATCGGCCACGGTCTCTCACACGCGGTGTTCGGTGGTGCCGCGGCATCTGCGGTGATGAATTTCAACTACTTCATTGGTGCCGGTCTGTGGGGAATCGTTTCGGGGGTCCTCATTGGTCGCATCGCGCGCCGGCGAATCCTGGGTGCCGACGCGGCGATCGGCGTCGTCACGACTGCGTCGTTCGCCGTCGGTCTCGCCCTCCTGAATCGCTACGGCCAGGCCAAGCGCAGCATCGAGGCGGTGCTGTTCGGCAGCGTCCTCGGCGTGAAGAACGGCGACATCGTCGCCGTGGTCGTCGTCGGTCTGCTCGCGGCTGCGGTCATCATCGTCGGCTACCGACGCTTTCTGTTCTCCACTTTCGACCCCGAGGTCGCTTCGGTGTCGGGAGTCCGTGTGTCGGTGATGGAGGCGGCGCTCATGGTGATGCTGTCCCTCACGATTCTTGTCACGATGCGTGTCATCGGGACGTTGCTCATTTCTGCACTGCTCGTCATTCCCGCCGCGACCGCTCGAATGCTCACGAATCGCTTCTCAAGCATGTTGTGGTTGTCACCCGTCATCGGCGCGAGCGGGGCGTTTCTCGGCATGAATCTCGCGTACCACACCAACACATCGGCGGCCGCAATGATCATCATCGTGTGCGCCACCGCCTTCAGCGGCGTGTATTTCGCCTCGGGTCTGCGCGGCAAGCGCCGCATCGCCGCACTAGGGCACCTGTAGCACCCACTCGACCCCGGCGGGCGTGTCGCGCACTTCGACCTTCGCCCTGGCCAATGCATCGCGGATGATGTCGGACAGGTCGTAGCGCTTTTCGGCCCGCACGACCTTGCGGATCTCGAGAATCGCCTCGACGTATGGCGCCACCGTGGCGCGCGGGTCGGCGAGCCCCGAAGAAGCGGCCTCACCCAGTTTCAGGATCATTCCGCGGAACGTGTCGCGGGCGAAGTCGCCGTCGGTGCCGGTCACCGTGTCGGCGGACCACCGGCGGATGTCGGCTTCGAGGTCGAGGACCGCACGCGTCGCGGCCGACGAATCGTGCGCAGCGAGTGCCGCGTCGAATTCCGCCTTGCGCGCCTCGGCGGTGCCACGCAGCGAATCGGGTGTGCCGCCTTCCGCGTTCGTGGTTGTCGATGCCGCAGCGGTGGCCGCCGGGGGTGGTGTGACAGCACTCGCACCGTCGCGCGGATCCTGGAGAAGTGCGAGCGGAATCGTCTCTCCGGAGGCGAATGTGCGTGATGCACCGTCGACGCGGAGGGTGACGACCCCGTTGCCGACGACACGGGCAGCCGTCGCATCGAAATCGATGACGAGGCCCGTGTGTTCGTCGACGCCAAGGACGTACTCGGGCGTGTCGAGTTCTGCTTCGAGGGCGACGAGTCGACGCTCGCCGAGGTAGCAAAAGCGCGTGTCGTGATGACCGCCTTCGGCGTTGTTGTAGTGGGGGATCACAACCGCGGGAATGCCGAGGTCCCCGAGCAGGTTCAGGCCATCGAGCCAATACGGCTCTTCGCCGCACTTGTAGATCTCGTAGACCGGGACCGTGCGTGAACCGAGTGTGAGTGCGGCCGCCGATGCGAACGTGACGACACCACCGGCACGAATCTTCGCGTGCAGGAGGTCGGGGATCGTCGTGTCTTTCCACTGGCGCAGTGCATAGGTGGGGGAGCCCGGACCGGCGAACACGTAGTTTGCGTCGGTCAACGAGTTGAGACCGCGCTGGAGCGTCACGGGATCGGCACCGTCGATGCGGCCGAGTCCCGCCGGGGTGATCGTCACGTTCACGCTCGTCTTGAAGTACTCGACGGCACGCGAGGCAAGCTCAGGAGCGTTCTCCTGGAATCCGTAGGGTGTGTCGAGAAGCACCGCGGAGGTCGACCCGAGACGGCCGACGAGTTCGCGGTGCACCTTCACCATCGTCGGGGCGGTCTCGCCCGAACCCATGATCGTGAGTATCCGTGGAAGTGATGTCATGAGAACAGACCGCCTTGCGTTTCCGCGTGCAATTCTTGCGCCACGCGCAACGGGTGTTGCGCATGCAGGTCGTGGTCGGCGCCGTGGTACCAGGACACGCCCCCGCGTCGCAGCAAACGCACCGCGCGTTCCACCGCTTCGCGCTTGTCGGCGGCCCAGCCGCGCGAATGGCGATCGTCATCGGCGACCGCGGGCATGAAGAGCACCGGGACTTCGATGTCGGGAAACAGCGACTCGGGCTCGTGTTCCCACAGACCTCGGAGGATCTTCATGTGCCTCTCGCGCGACAGCCAAGGTCGGATGGTTCCGTCGGCGAGGACCTCCATGTTGGCGAGCGACCCCGCGATGCCTTCCTCCGGCCAGTCGGGGTGAGCCGAGCGCATCGCGGACTCGAGCCTGCCTGCGGCCATGCCGAGAAGGTTGGGCGGCGCAAGCTGTGCTGCGCAGTCGTTCCAGTCGGGAAAGTGGCGACGCAGGTGGATGGTGCCGCCATCGACGGCCACGACCCCACGCACCGACGCCGGTGAACGGTGAGCAAGCTCGACGACGACGTTGGCGCCCCATGACTGACCGGCGACGACCGGGCGTTCGAAGCCGAGCGCAGCGATGAGCAGTTCGAGGTCGTGTGCGACCGTCGCCATGTCGAACCCGCTGTCGGGCTTGTTGCTGCGGCCATGACCGCGCTGATCGATGGCGACGACCGCGTGTCCCAATCCTGCGAGATGTCGAGCGACGCCATCCCACAGGCGGGCGTTCGAGGCGAGACCGTGGACGAGCACGAACGGTGTTGCCTCCGTCGGGGTGTGTCCGCCCCAAAAGACGCAGTGCAGGTCGAGGTCCCCACGCACGGAGACCATTTCACTGCGCGGTGCAATCACCCGATGAGTTTCGCACGGCACGGGATGAATGGCACGATGGAAGCACAATGAACGGATCCAACGGAGGTGTCGCGCTCGACGAAATCCTGACGCGTCTCGGTCGCGTCGTGGTTGCGTTCAGCGGTGGGGCGGATTCGGCGTTTCTAGCCGCGCGCGCGACACGACTGCTCGGCCGGAACAGCGTTCTTTGTGTGACCGCGGTGTCGGCGTCGCTCGCCGCGTCGGAAGAGCGCGATTGTGACTCGCTCGCGCGCGAGTGGGACCTCGACTGGTGTGCGGTGAGTACCGATGAAACGTCTCGGCCCGCGTACATCGCAAACGAGGGCGACAGGTGCTTTCACTGCAAGGACGAATTGATGGACGTTCTCGTGCCGATTGCCACCGAGCGTGGTGCCACGATCGTGCTCGGCGTGAACGTCGACGACCTCGGCGATCACCGACCCGGCCAGCGCGCGGCCGAGGCAAAGGGTGCGCAATTCCCGATGGTCGAGGCCGGACTCTCGAAAGCCGACGTTCGTGAATTGTCGCGCGCGATGGGTTTGCGCACGTGGGACAAACCGGCAGCTGCCTGTCTCGCGAGTCGCGTGCCCTACGGAACGCCGGTGACCGTGGGCTTGTTGGGCCGCATCGACCGCGCCGAGGCGGCACTGCGTGACGTGCTCTCCGGCGCGGGCATCACGTCGGGGAACCTCCGCGTGCGTCATGCCGGCGACACCGTACGCATCGAAGTCGACCCGGTTGCCTTTCCCGCCATTGCCGCGCATCACGAGCAGGTGGTCTCCGCTCTCGAGGCGGTGGGCTACCGCTACGTGACGCTCGATCTGGCGGGTTTCCGTTCGGGAAACCTCAATTGGGCACTCCGCTCCGAGTCACCGTAGGGTTGGCGCGTCAGACTGATCTTTCTGGGGGAAATATGAAGTTGTCGATGATGATCAACTACGCCGGTGGTTTCAAGGAAGCCGCACAGCGCGTTGTCGAGTTGGAAAAGGCCGGCCTCGACCAGGTCTGGATCGCCGAGGCCTACAGCTTCGACGCGATCTCGCAGGTGGGTTACCTCGCCGCAATCACGAATCGCGTCGAAATCGGCACCGGCATCGTCAACGTGTACTCGCGTTCGGCCGCCCTGATGGCGATGACCGCCGCCGGATGCGACTACGTGAGCGACGGTCGTTTCATCCTCGGACTCGGTGCCTCGGGCCCGCAGGTCGTCGAAGGCTTCCACGGCATTCCCTACGAGAAGCCGATGCAGCGCATCAAGGAGTACATCGAGGTGTGCCGCACGGTGTGGAAGCGCGAGCCGCTGAACTATCAGGGCCAGACGGTGCAGGCGCCGTTGCCCGCAGGTGTCGGCACGGGTCTCGGCAAGCCGCTGAAGCTGATCAATCACCCGAAGCGCGCCGACATCCCCGTGTGGTGGGCAAGCCTCAAGGGTCTCAGCGTCGAAGCGACGGCCGAGCTCGCCGACGGTTGGCTGCCGATCATGTTCGTTCCCGAGAAATTCGACCGCGTGTGGGGCAAGCAGTTGAAGGCGGGTCTCGCAAAGCGGAGCCCCGAACTCGGCACCCTCGATATCGGTGCCGGTGGAATTCTTGCGATCGGCGAAGACAACATCGGCGACAAGAAGTCGAAGATTCTCGACATGGTGCGTCCGAACAGCGCGCTGTACATCGGTGGAATGGGTGCTCGCGGCAAGAACTTCTACAACGACATCTGTCGCGCGTACGGCTACGAGGACGAGGCAAAGATCATTCAAGACCTCTATCTCGACGGCAAAAAGGAAGAAGCTGCCGCAAACGTGCCCACCGAGATGCTCGAGTTGACGAATCTCGTCGGACCGAAGGGGCTCATCGCCGAGCGAGTTGGGGCGTTCAAGGAAGCGGGTGTCACGGTGTTGAGCGTGAACCCTGTTGGCCCCGATGCCGTGAACCAGATTGAAACTCTGCGCGACATCGTCGACAGTCTCTGACGGAGAACGAGATGATGAGCGCGGTCCCCGTGTCCGGTTCGTGTGAAGCGGGTTGGGAGGACGTGCGGACGGCCATCGAATCGAACTTCGCCTCGACCGGTGAAACCGGATGCAGCGTGGCTGTCTTCCACCGCGGTCACCTGGTCGTCGATCTGGTGGCGGGTTGGGTCGACCAGGAACACACCGTTCCCTACACGGCCGACAACCTGCAGGTGGTCTTCAGCACGACGAAGGGCATCGCAGCAACGGCACTCGCGATGTGTGTCGATCGTGGTCTCGTGGATTACCACCGGCCCGTGTCGCACTATTGGCCCGAGTTCGGCTCTCACGGCAAGGAAAGTGTGACCGTTGCGCAGATGGTGTCACATCGTGCGGGTCTCTTCACGATCGACGAGCACCTCGGTCTCGAAGAGATTCTCGACGACGCGCGCATTGCACGTGCGCTTGCCGACACGAAGCCGCGCTGGGAGCCCGGAACAGCGCACGGGTATCACGCCCTGACCTACGGGTGGCTCGTCGGCGAACTCGTCCGACGCGTCGATGGCCGCGACATCGGTCGCTTCGTCAACGAAGAGATCGCAGCGCCGCTCGGCGTCGACCTGCACATCGGTCTGCCCGATCGCCTGCACCATCGTGTGGCGCCGTTGTTGCAGGAGAAGGCGAAGTCAGCCGGTGGCGTGGAGAGCGCCGAGGCGAAGGCTGCGCGCGAAATGATCGAACAAATGCTCGGCCCGGACACTCCCGGCGGACAGGCGCTGTCGCTGTCGGGAATGTGGAACGGGGAAGGCCTCTTCAACCGGCCGGAGGTTCTGCGGGCGCAGATACCCGCCGCTGGTGCGGCGACGAACGCCCGGTCTCTGGCCACGATGTACGCCGCACTGCAGACCCCCGTCAATGGTGTGCAGTTGTTGTCGAACGCTGCGTTGGCTGCTGCGACTGCGAACCAAACACCGGCGAACGAGCCCGACAAGTGCCTCATCATGCCGACCGTTTTCTCGATGGGTTACATGATGCACAGCGTCTTCACGCAGTACGCGGGGCCGGGAAGTTTCGGGCATCCCGGGTTCGGTGGGTCGGTTGCTTTCCTGCAGCCCGAGCGTGGATTGGCGTTCGGCTACGCGATGAATGCGCTTGCGGCGAACTTGGCGGGCGATACGCGCGCGCAGGCGCTCATTGATGCGACTGTTCGCTGCGCAGACGCCGCCTGATCGGTGTCGTGACGACCAAATAGATCGTTCCGGCAATGGCCGCCATGACGGCAAAGACTGCGATCGTGGCGCGCACGCCGATTGCATCGGAGACAACGCCGGAGAGCGCGCTCGTGATCGACAGCGTGAGCGTGACGATCGCAAAGTCTCCTGCAAGAACGCGTCCGCGGACTTCGTCGGGAGCGCGCATCTGCAAACCGTACGAACTGAGCACCCATTGGGCGCCACCGCCGAAGTGTGCGAGTGCCACGAGCACGGCGGCGACGGCGATGTGTGGGCTGATCGAGGCACCCAAATAGAAGCCGGAGAACAACAAACCCGCGATGCCGCAGGTGAGCAGCAAGCGCTCGAGATTGCCCTTCACGAGGCGCGCCGCGACCAGCGGTCCGAGACCCGATCCGATACCGCGTGCACCGATGAGAAGGCCACGTCCCGAGTCGCCCGCCTTGAACGCGTCGGACGCCAGAACGGCAAGCTGGCTGACGATGCCGGCACCGATTGCGAACGTCGTCTTCGAAGCGACAAGGGCGAGGATGACGCTGTCGCGACGCGCGAGCTGAACGGCCTCGCGCATGTCGGCGAGCGGGCGCACCCGTCGTCCACCGGCGCGTTGCGTTCGTTCTTCTTGCATCGGGGTGCGGATCGCGGAGAACAGCGCACCCGCGATGACGAAGCTCACGGCATCGGCGGCGAAAGCGGCTTCGCGCCCAAAGGTTTGGGCGAAGACACCACCGAGGCCTGCGCCGACCGCGAGCATCACGCCCCATGTTGCGCCGAGCAGCGAGTTCGCCTTGCTCAGCTCTTCGGCGTTGCGGGCGAGATTCGGGATCGCGGCATTGCTCGCAGGGCCGACAAACGAAGCGAGTGCGGCGATCAGCGCCTGGCAGACGAGCGCGATCCAGATGCGGCCGCCCGACGACCCGAGCAAGCCGAGGGCACACACCGCCTGTGCCGCGGACACGGCAACGAGAAGTTTGCGCCGGTCGTACCGGTCTGCGGCCGGGCCCGCGATCGGCGAGGCGAGGAACGAGGGTAACGAGAAAGCGACGTAGACGAGCGAAACCAGGAACTTCGAATCGGTGGCGTCGTCGACGAGGCCCGCAAGAGCGACGAAGGTGAACCAGTCCCCGAGGTACGACACCACTTGGGCGAAGAACAACAGGCGAATGTCGCGGTTTTCCCGCAGCAGTTTCAGCACTAGAAAAACTTCTGCGACCCGCGCAGCACCCGTTCGGCCTCGGCGACAATGTCACGAACGATCTGTGCAGCGGGAAGAAGTGATGTGATGGCGCCGACGCCCTGTCCGCAGGGCATGAACTCTCTGTTCGTGTCGACGACCGTGCCGCTCGGCGCGCCGAGGTGATTCGCTCCCTCTTTCATCGAGTGAATCGCCTGATCGGGAAACTTGCGGAGTTCTTCGGGGTGCTGTTCGTAGTGGTTCGTCCAGTCGTTGCGCACGACGCGACAGGTCTTGCCCGTGAATCCGCGCGAGACGACGGTGCCGTCTTCGGGCGTGGCAATGAGCGTCTCTTTGTATCCGCGCACCGCGCGCGCCTCGGGTGTGGCAATGAAACGCGTCCCGACCCAGACCGCATCCGCGCCGAGAGCGAGAGATGCGGCGAGTCCGCGGCCGTCGAACAGACCGCCGGCGGCGACGACGGGAACCTTCGCGCCGACTGCATCGACGACCTGGGGAACCAGGGCCATCGTTGCAACGGTGCCGGTATGGCCCCCGCCTTCCGTGCCCTGAGCGACGACGAAGTCACAACCGCTTGCCACGGCTGCCTCCGCATGGCGCACCTTGCCGCACATCGAGCCGACGAGAACGTTGTGCTTGTGGAGGTAGTCGATCGCATCGCGCGGCACACCGAGGCCCGCAACGAAGATGCGAGCACCACCTTCGACAACCGCCCTCACGCCTTCTTCGATCTGGGTGGGAAGAGCGGCCAACAGGTCGACGCCGAACGGCTTCGCAGTGATCGTCTTGACCCGGGCCATTTCGTCGACGAGTTCGTCGGTCTTCATCGTCGAAGCGCCAAACGTGCCGATACCGCCCGCCTCGGACACCGCACCGACGAGGTCGCTGTATGAGACGCCACCCATGCCGGCGAGCATGACCGGGTGTTCGATGTCGAAGAGTTCCGTGATTCGCGTGCGCATGGCGCCAACCTACATCAGTAGGCGCCATCCCGATCCAGGAACCTGCGATGCCAACGGCGAGGCGTGAAGAGCGCCGCACGCGGTTCGTCCTCGAACATCCAGCGGGCAAAGTTCGTTCGCGTCCAGCCGTTCGTCGCGGCCGCACGAATCGCACCTCGTGTGATGAGCGACGACCGCAAGAGCTTCCCGAGCGCGACGCTCATGCGGTGGTCGGCGAACAGATGGCGGCGGACCGCGGACTCGTAGTTCTCGGCCACCGGACCACCCCCGATGATTGCTTCGGCGGCGAGGATGCCCGTCTCGAGTGCTTGGCCGATGCCCTCTCCGGTCAATGCATCGGTTGCCCGTGCCGCATCGCCGACGAACAAGACGTTGCCGCTCGACAGCACCGCATCGGTGATTCCCGCGGGAATCGGCCATGCCGTGTGGCGGTCGACGAGTTTGAAGCCGGGGCCGAGCACATCGACGATGTGTCGGCGCGCCAACAAGTCGGCCCACTCCTTCTTCATGTCCTGAACGCGTCGCTTGCCGTCGCGCAGAATGCCGAAGCCGATGTTCACCCGACCATCCGCGAGCGGAAAGGACCACGCATAGCCGGGCAGTAGATCGGGTTCGAACCACACGTAGAGGCGGTGCGCTGCGGGCCCCGTCACGTTGTCGGCGTACTGGCGAAAGGCATGCCACTCGCCGAGATAACCCGAATCGCCGAGGCCCATCGCTTTGCGCACGGGGGACCACATTCCGTCTGCTGCGATCACATGGCCCGCTGTGATCGTGTCGCCGTTTGCGAAGTGAGCCGTCGCCGAGCGTTTGCCGCTTAAGTAGTTGAGGGTGAGGTGAGAGAACTCGAGGCCCTCGCGAACTTCGGCGCCCGCGGCACGCGCATGTTTGACGAGTTCATTGTCGAGCTGCAGACGCGCGGCGACGGCGGCGTACTGACCGCGCCCGGCGGGCAGTTGCAGCTCGACTTCACGTCCCGAGGGCGAGCGCAGCCACGCCGAGTCGACGGTTTGCCACGAAGCAACCACACCGGGGTCGAAGTCGATCTTCTCGAGCATCCTCAATGCAAGGGTGGTGAGGCCGTCACCGCAGCACTTGTCGCGTGGAAACTCCGCCTTGTCTGCTACTACGACGGAACGTCCCGCACGTGCGAGCACCGTCGCGGCCGCGGTGCCGGCGGGGCCGGCGCCGACGACGAGAACATCGACAGGGGAGTCGCCGGTTCGATCTGGCACGGGTCGAGGTTATGGCCCGCTGCGTCGGGTCGTATGATCGACCGAGCAGATCAGAAGGCAAAACAAACTGTTTCGGGGGATTCGATGTCGAAGTTGTGTGAAGGTCGTGTGGTCATTGTCACCGGAGCGGGCCGCGGAATCGGCCGCGAACATTCGCTCAGCCTCGCGCGGCACGGCGCGTTCGTCGTGGTGAACGACCTTGGCGGCAATGTCGACGGCACCGGCGGCGACGCATCACCCGCGCAGCAAGTGGTCAACGAAATCGAGGCGATGGGTGGTCGCGCCGTGGCCAACGGTGATGACATCTCGTCGTGGGACGGCGCAAAGCGGCTCGTGCAAACCGCGGTCGAAGTGTTCGGCGACCTTCACGGTCTCGTGAACAACGCCGGCATCCTCCGCGACCGCACGCTCGTCAACATGACCGAGGCCGAATGGGACGCGGTCATCCAGGTGCATCTGAAGGGAACCTTCGCGCCCGCGCACTTCGCGGCCGAATACTGGCGTGACCGTCACAAGGCCGGACAGCCGGTCGACGGGCGAATCATCAACACGACGTCCGTGTCGGGCATCTATGGAAATCCCGGCCAGACGAACTACGGCGCAGCAAAGGCGGGCATTGCCGCGTTCACGATCATCGCGGCACTCGAAGTGGGACGCTACGACGTCACCGTCAACGCGGTCGCCCCCGTTGCACTGACACGCATGACCGAAGGTCTCGGACCCGCGCCCGAAACCGACGAAGAGCGCGAGATGCGTTCGCCGAAGTGGATCGCACCGATCGTGACATGGCTTGCATCAGCGGAGTCAAAAAACGTCACGGGCCGTGTCTTCGAAGCCAGTGGACAAACCTTGGCGATCGCCGAAGGGTGGCACCGCGGACCACGGCGCGATCCGATCGCCGACCCGACGAAGTTGGGCCCGGCGGTGGCCGAACTGCTTGCCTCGGCGCGGGCCAACGCCGGAATGAACGGCGAAGACGGCACCTGGCCGCAATCGCCGCGCTGACACGAACACGACAACACAGAACGAAGCAACAAGGGGACACAACATGCCGATCAATCCGGATGCAGTGGGTTCGCAAGGCGAACCATTCGTCGTCACATGGGACAGCAAGGACTGCCTGCTCTATGCCGTGGGAATCGGCGCCGGAGCAGCCGACCTGCCGTTCAGCACCGAGAACAGCCGCGACGCGGCGGGCAACATCATTCCTCAGCAGGTGTACCCGACGTTTCCCGTCATCCTGACGCGTGACCCGGGGTCGCCGATGCGCAACATCGGCACGTTCAACCCCGCAATGCTCGTGCACGGCCAGCAAGCGGTCACGCTTCACAAGGCGGTCCCCGTCGAAGGCTCCGCGCGCATCGTCACGCGCATCACGGGGATCTACGACAAGGGCAAGGGTGCGGTCGTTGCATCCGAACAGACCGCCGTCGACGCGAACGACGGGTCGCCGCTCTTTTCTCTCGCTTCGTCGGCCTTCATCCGGGGTGAGGGCGGTTGGGGTGGTGACCGCGGACCCGGCGGCGACAAGAACGTGCCACCCTCGCGCAAGGCCGACCACATCGTGACGTACCAAACCGCCCCCGATCAGGCGTACGTCTACCGACTCTCGGGCGACCGCAACCCCCTCCACTCCGATCCGACATTTGCCGCGATGGGCGGATTCGACCGTCCGATTCTCCACGGCTTGTGCACCTACGGCTTCACCGGTCGCGCGCTGCTCTCGGCGCTCTGCGCGAACGACGCGTCGCGGTTCACGCACATCGAAGGTCGATTCGCGTCGCCCGTCATCGCCGGCGAGGCATTGACGATCTCGATCTGGGAAACATCGTCGGGCGAGGCCGTCTTCACGACGTCGGTCGGTGACCGCGTCGTACTCGACCAAGGCCTGGTGCGCTTCAGAACAAAGTGAGTTCGTCGGGTTTGCGGCCACGCAGAGCGTCGTAGTCCACCTCGACGCAGAGAAGTCCTCGCGTCGATGCGAGTGTCTTCGCCTGAGGTTTGATCACCTGTGCGACGAAGATGCCGCGGACCTCACCGAGCGACGAATCTTTCGATAGGTATTCGAGATAGCGGGCGAGTTGTTCGACGCCGTCAATCTCGCCGCGTCGCTTCACCTCGATGGCAACGGTGCGCCCTTCGCGATCGCGACAAAGCAGGTCGACCGGCCCGATTGCGGTCGGGTGCTCGCGACGGATCAGCGTGAGGCCGTTCTCGATCGCGTCGGGGATGGCGGCGAGAAGTTCCTGCAGGTGGGCCTCGACCCCGTCCTTGCTCAGCCCCGGGTCTTCGCCGAGTTCGTGGGACGTGTCGAGAAAGACCTCGTGAAGGGTGATCGTGAGCGTCTCGCCCTTCGAGTTCGTCACGACCCATTCGGTGTCGCTCTCGGTCAGCACGTTCGGCGCGTTCATCCAATTCAGCGGTTTGTAGGCGCCACCGTCGGCGTGAATGGCGACACAGCCGTCTGCCTTCACCATGATGAGGCGGGTCGCCTCGTCGAGTCGCGATTCAAGGCGGCCTGCATATTTCACACTGCAACGAGCGAGGACGAGACGCACCGTATTTTCGTAGCAGACAATTAGATTTGGCGACGAATGAAACCCGCCACGGATCTCCGCACGAAGCAGTACCTGATGCTCGCCGTCATCGTGGCGGTGGGCGGAGCGTGGCTTGCCATCGGTGCCTCCCCCGGAGACGGAAACGGTGGCGGCGCCGCCGAGGGTGGCGGAGACATCGTGGCGACCACGACCACGGTTGTGTCTGCCGCGACGACGGTTGTGTCCGCTGCGACGTCGGTCTCCGTCCCTGAAGCGCCAACCACGACGGAACTCGACCTGGTTGGCGACGAAGAGGTTCCCGACGACTGCAAGATCGCTACGCGGACACTTCGCACCGGTGACACCGGGGCATCGGTGCTGTGTCTGCAAAAGGCGCTGATCCGCGAGAACCGTCTTGCAGGGGTCGCGAGTGGCACCTTCGACGGGCCGACGCGCACCGCCGTCATCGCCCTGCAAACGGAGAAGTCGTTGTTCGTCGACGGCGAAGTCGGCCGCGAGTCCGCGCTCGTGCTCGGCATCTGGCCCGATGAACAATTGAACGTCGTGCGCACGCCGCCGCCCGCTCCCGGAGCGAAGGATTCGATGGGTTTCCCCCTTTCGTCGGTCGCCTCGACCGGCGCCGACGCACCGCCGTTGCCGCCGAACTCCGGCGAAGGCAGGCGGCTCGTCTACGAGCGCGCAGGTCAGCGCGTGTGGGCCGTCGACAAGGACGGCACCATCATTCGGTCGTGGCTGGTGTCGGGAAGCCAGTACAACAACGAACTCGCGGGAGCCCACAAGGTGTACAGCAAGTCGGAGGTCACGACAGCGTGGAACGGCAAAGCCAACCTCCCTTTGATGGTTCGTTGGTTGAAGACCCAGATCGGCGCGATCGGCTTCCACCAGATCCCCATGAAGCGCAGCGATGGATCGCTGTACCAAACGGAAGAGGAACTCGGCACACGGCTTTCGGGCGGATGCCAACGTCAGGCGAAGGAAGATGCCGAGTTCATGTGGAAGTTCGCAAAGATCGGAACTCCGGTCGTCGTCATTTGATCAGGCGCGAATGTGGTCGCGCATTCGCTTGTTGATGAGGTTGCGTCGTTCCTGCAGTTCCCTGTAGGTGAGCCGGTTGACGCTCGAATCGAGGCCGAGGCTCGCCTTCACACTGTCGAGGTTTACCTCGAACGCGTCGGGATTGAAGCCGAGTTCACGGCCGATGCGCTCGCCATGCCTTTCGGCAAAGACCATCGAGATGCTGGCGACTTCCGCGAGGATGTCGAGATCCGGAGCCAAACGGGCGATCGCTCCGTCGAGGAAAACCATGTTCTTCACGTAGAGCATGAGTTCCTTGGGCATGCTGGCCCCGTAGCCGAGCAGCGACTTGACGATGCGCTGCACCTCTTTCACCAATTCCTCGCCCGACAGGCCGGTCGGGTCGATCGTCGGTTGGTCGAGACGAAGGTCCCTGATGACCTGGTCGATGTCGACGTCGGCGGGAAGTGCACCGAGGTCGCGCAGCGCTGCGACCTGGCCTTTGACATCGTTCGTCGTTGCACCAAGCATGAGCCGCAGGAAAGCAATGCGCCGCGGTCCGGAGAGTCGACCGACGATGCCGAAGTCGAGCAGCGCGGTTCGTCCGTCGGTCATCACGAAGAGGTTTCCGCCGTGCAGGTCGCCGTGGAAGATCCCTTCGATCATCGCGCCTTCCATGAACGCGATCATTCCCGTGCGAATGACGTCCTCGGTGTCGATGCCCGCGGCTTTCATCCCCTCGACGTCGTCGAAGTTGAAGCCGTTGAGTCGTTCCATCACGAGCACGCGTCGGGTTACCAGCTTCGGGTGCGGTCGCGGGACGACGTAGCGCGACTGACCGAGGTTGTGCAACATCGCCGCGACGTCGATCATGTTCGACGCCTCCATGCGGAAGTCGAGTTCCTCGACGATCGTCTCGGCGAACAGCTCGACGAGTGCGGGTGGATTCGCCAGTGCCGCGATTGGAATGCGACCGATGAGGAACGGCGCGATCCAGGACATGACGCGCAGGTCGCGACGAACGAGTTCTCCGATGTCCGGCCGCTGCACCTTCACCACGGCCGGCTCGCCCGAGACGAGGGTGGCGGCGTGCACCTGGGCGATCGATGCGGCGGCGAGGGGAGTCATGTCGATGTGAACGAAGACGTCGTTCAGTCGGGCGCCAAGGTCGCGCTCGATCGTGCGCTGCACGACGTCGAACGGCTCGGCCGGAACCTGGTCACGGCAGCGTTTGAATTCGGTGACGAGTTCACCGGGGAAGAGTCCCTCACCGCTCGAGATGATCTGTGCCAACTTGATGTAGGTCGGTCCGAGTATTTCGACGGCTCGCCGAAGGCGCATCGAGAGTACGGAACGGCTCTCCTCGGGAGAGGCGAAGCGGCGCAGTTTCTTGCGGATGAGCCACGGGGCGATGGCCCGACCAAGAACAAAGACAACCGTCAACAGGCGACCGATCGGGGGAACGCGACCCGGAGTCGTGAGTCTGGGTACTTCGGCGCGGGCTTCGCGGCGCAGAACCGTGGCGTGTTCGGACCAGGCAATTTTGTCGCGGTCGAGGTTCCAGGGACCGCACTCGGAGAACGCGCCCCAGGACAGGTCGGCCGTGTTGCTCGACGTGTCGCTGGCGGAGGGCTTTGACATTCCTTCAGTCTGCAACGGATGCACGTCCGGGCCTCCGTCGAGCGCGGAATTCGGCATGTGACAAACGGACTAGACATAACGACAGGCTGAGAGTGCTGGGGGTGTCCGGATGGGGAAAGAGATTCGCTACTACGTCACTGATACGGACCTGTCCGGCCGATTCCCGATTTACACCCGCGCCAACGTCGGCGAAGTGTTTCCGGACCCCGTCACACCGCTCACGAGTGGAACCGGTCTGTGGCGTGCCGAACGTGGCTGGCGCACGGCGTGGGAACGCATGGGTGCGTTCGAACTCGGCGAGTTTCCGGCCGAAGAATTCTGTCAACTCGGAGTCGTCGGTGGCTATTGCTACCTCAACGCTTCACTCATCAGACTGTTCGGTGAGAGAGCACCGGGACTGTCGTGGCAGGACATGGACGCGCAGTTCTTCGGCGCCCAACCCGGTATTCCCGCTTACGTCGAAGCCGAGGGTGACGTGCGACCCGACCTCACTCAGCGCATCGGCGAAACTTTCGCGGCGATCCTTGCGTATTCGTCGGTCGATCAGTTGACCGACGTCTCGGAACACAAGGCACGCACGATCGCGTTGCGTCGCGACCGCCCCGACTTGTCGGCGATGTCGGATACCGAACTGTGGGCGCGTTACCTCGACTTGATCGGGTGGCACGAGTGGCTGTTCTCACAGCACATCTACACCACGTACATGGCGACGGTTCCCGTCGGCATGATCTCGGCGATCGCGACCGCGGTCGGTCGACCCGACCTCATCATGCCGCTCATCGCCGGCTTCGGCGATGTCGATTCGGCTGAGCCGAGCCATGCGTTGTGGGCGATGGGGCGACTCGTTGCGAATTCGCCCTCGCTCACCTCCGAGTTCGACGCCGGAGTGTCCGGACTTCTCGATCGATTGCGCGATGGCAACGTCGCGGGCGCCGCGCAGTTCCTCGCCATGTTCGACGACTTCGTGCGCAACTTCGGTTCGCGCGGACCGAACGAATGGGAAGCACGTTCGCCCTCGTGGGAAACACGGCCCGAACTCGCATTGTCGGCGATCGAGCGGATGCGCCTTGCGCCGGCGTCCGCCGACCCGGCGTCGCACAGCGTCGATCGCGCACGCGAGCGAGCCGCCGCTGCCGAGCAGTTGCTCTCGATCGTTGCGGGGGATGCGGCCGTTAGTGGTCAACTATCGGTCGCGATCGCCGCGTCGCAAGCGTGGATACCCGCGCGCGAGCGCACGAAGACCAACAACATTCGGCTTATTCACGAGTGTCGCATGCCGATGCGTGAACTCGGTCGGCGCATGGTCGAACGTGCTTTCTTCGACGAGATCGAGGATTTCGGATTCGTACAGGCCGACGAAATGGACGGAATCATCGCGGCGCAGGCAGGGGATGCCGGCAAGTGGCGCAACATTGTGCGCGAGCGACGTGCGAAGTACGAGGAACTGTCCGCCAAGATTCCGCAGTTCGTGTTCGTCGGCGCGGCGGCCAGCCCCGACACGTGGGAGGCGAGGTCGGCATCATCGGCCGCTCGACTCTCCGTGGGCGACGCACTGCAGGGAATGCCCGGTTGCCCCGGCGTTGCACGTGGTCGCGCACGGGTGATTCTCGATTCGAACGACCCGACCGCCCTCGAACCGGGTGACATCCTCGTTGCGCCGATCACCGACCCGTCGTGGACCCCACTCTTCGTTCCCGCGGCCGGTGTGGTGGTCGACGTCGGCGCTCCGCTCAGTCACGCCATCATCGTCAGTCGCGAGCTGGGGATTCCCTGTGTGATCTCGGCAACCGATGCGACACGGCGTATTCCCAACGGCGCTCTTCTCGAGGTGAACGGTTCGACCGGAGTGGTTACAGTTCTCGGCGAATAAGCCCCACCTCACCCCCGACAGCGAGAGAAAACACGGAGCCGACGATGTCCCACTGGATAACCGATACGCGCGCGAGCAGGCGCTTTCCCGTTTACACGCGATCGAACGCGAGCGACGTCCTTCCCGACCCGATCAGTCCGCTCGGCGCGAGCCTCGCGTTCGTTCCGGGCACCATGGAGGGCTGGCGCGACGGCAACGTTCGCAACGGTTCGGTGCTCGAGGGGGAAGTTCACGCCGAGGGTTTCAACCCCGTGTGCGGATTCTTCAACGGTTTCTTCTACGTGAACGCCTCGGTCGTGCGCCTGTTCGGCGTGCGCGCAGGTGTCGGAGCCGAACCCATCGACCTCGCATTCTTCGGTACGCGGCCCGACACGCCGCCGTACGTTCCTCATCCCGATGATCCGAACGAGACGGTTGCCAAGCAGCTCACCGACCGTGCGAACTGGGCGCTGACGATCACCGAGTACCCGGAACTCGAAGAGTCGAAGAGGATCGCGAAGGAGATCCGTGCGAAGCGTCCGAATCTCGCCGAGGCGAGCGACGCGACTCTCGTCGAGTACGCGCGGGCACTCATCCCCGTGCACCGTCGCATGTTCGACGACCACGTCATGACGTCGACGAACACCGCGACCGGACCGACCGTTCTCGGCCAGATCGTGCCGGACCTGCTCGTGCGGGTCATCGCCGGCGCGGGCGATGTCGATTCGGCAGCCCCCAGTCATGCGATGTGGGCACTGTCACGGTTGCCACAGATCTCGCCGGAATTCCAGCAGGGTTTCGAGGACTTCCTTTACGAGTTTGGCTCGCGTGGCCCGAACGAATGGGACCTCTACTCCGACGTGTGGGAAACCAAGCCCGCATTGGCACTTGCCCTCATCGACGCGATGCGCCAGGTCGGCCCCGACGGTGATCCGGCGAAGGCCGCCGCTCGCACCGTGGCCGACTCGGCTGCGGCGCTTGCCGAGGCGCTCGAGCGAGTGAAGGGCAACGATGAGGCGACGACGATGGTCAATCTCGCTGCGGGTTCGGGACGCCGTTTCAACGCCTGGCGCGAACGCAGCAAGACGAACTGCATTCGTGTCATGAACGAAGTGCGTGTTGCGATGCGCGAACTCGGCCGGCGCCATGCGGCCACGGGCGCACTCGCCCACGAGAAGCAGATCTTCATGTTGTTGAACGAAGAACTCGATACGTTCATCGCCGACCCCAAGTCGTTCACCCAGAAGCTCGCCGAGCGTGAAAAGCAGTGGCGCTCACTCTGGGAACTGGAAACCCCTTACTTCGTCGAGGGCGATAAGCGTGTGCCCGAAATCGAGGATCTCCCGAAGCGTGCCGAGGTGAAAGTCGACCCCGTGAAGACGGGCGACGTGCTGCAGGGCAATGCGGGTTGTTCGGGCGTCGCGCGTGGTCGTGCGCGCGTGATCCTCGACCCGGCCGATCCGTCGGCGCTCGAAGAGGGCGACATCCTCATCGCGCCGAACACCGATCCGTCGTGGACGCCGCTCTTCATTCCCGCGGGTGGCGTCGTGGTCGACGTCGGCGCACTGAACAGCCACTCCATCATCGTCAGCCGAGAGTTGGGTATTCCGTGCGTCGTGTCGGTCGTCAACGCGACCCGCCGCATCCGCGACGGAGCGACAATCGAAGTGAACGGTGACCTCGGCACCGTCACGATTCTCGAGAGCTGACGTCGCCGTGTCGCAGGAGGGACCGCTCACGGGCGTGCGCGTCGTTGAACTTGGCGTGTGGGTGGCCGGGCCTGCGTGCGGCGGAGTGCTCGCCGACTGGGGAGCCGAGGTGATCAAAGTCGAGCCACCTTCGGGTGACCCGCAACGCAACATCTTCGGTGCGCTCGGCCAAAGCGACCAGCCGGCTGTTCCGCCTTTCGAGATCGATAACCGCGGCAAGAAGTCGGTCGTCATCGACCTGCAGTCCGATGCCGGCAAGGCAAAGATGCGTGAACTGCTTTCGTCGGCCGACGCGTTCGTGACGAACGTGCGCCTCGCGGCGCTCTCGCGTCTCGGCCTCGACCCTGCAACCGTTCGTTCGGCGAATCCGCGACTCGTGTACGGCATCATCACGGGCTACGGCCTCGAGGGACCCGATGCGCACCGGCCCGGCTATGACATCGGCGGCTACTGGGCACGCTCCGGTCTTGCCCACACGCTCGTGCCGCCGGGTGCCAACCCACCGCCGAACCGCAGCGGCCAGGGTGACCACGTCACAGGTATGTCGCTCGTGGCAGGAGTTGCCGCGGCGCTCTTCGATGCCCAGCGCACGGGGAAGGGGAGACTCGTTTCGACGAGCCTGTTGCGCAACGGCATGTACAACATCGGCTGGGACATCGGCATCCAGTTGCGCTTCGGCAAGCGCGAAAGTACGCGGCCGCGCGAGAACGGCCGAGCACCATTGATGCTGAACTATTTCGCGGGCGATGGCCGTGCGTTCTGGATGCTCGCACTCGAAGGTGATCGTCACTGGCCGGCACTCGTCGCTGCCGTCGACTCCGATCGTCTGCGGGTCGATCATTTCGCAACCGCGAAGCTTCGCCTGGCGAACAACACCGAGCTCATTGCAACGCTCGACGAGTTGTTCGCCGAGCGTCCGATGAACGAGTGGGCAGAAAGGTTCGACGAGCACGACGTCTGGTGGGCGCCGCTCAACACGATTCCCGAGGTCATCGCCGATCCTCAAGCGCGCGCCGCGGGTGCGTTCGTGCCCATGTCGCCGCGCGACGGCGAGGCTGCCTACGAGGCGGTGAACAACCCGGTGGACTTCGACGGCTTCACGCTGCGGCCCGGGCCCGTGCCGCATCTCGGCGAACACACGAACGACTACCTGGGCTGATGGCGCGTTCGCGTCAGTCGTTGTTCCAGAGCGCCTTCATCACCGGCTCGGTGAGTTCGGGCCGGCAGATGAGAAGGTCGGGAAGCCACGTGTCGCGCTCGTTGTAGACGAGAGGCGAGCCGTCGACGCGGCTGGTGTGAAACCCCGCGGCGCGCGCAACGGCGACGGGTGCGGCCGAGTCCCATTGGTGCTGGCCTCCGTCGTGCACGTAGATGTCGGCTTCGCCGAGGACGACGGCCATCGCCTTTGCGCCGGCCGAACCGAGTCGAATTGCATCACAGTCGATTGCGTTGGCGACGAGGATCGCCGAATACGGTGCGCGGTTGCGGGACGTGATGAGGCGCACCTTGCGGTCGGACTTGGGTGGCAGCGTCGGCTTGGTCGATGGGTGCGTGTCGAGAGTGACGCCAACCGCGGGGAGCGAAACCGCGCCGGCAACGAGATCGCCCTTCTCCCACAGAGCGACGTGGATCGCCCAGTCTGAACGACCACGCTCCCCGTATTCGTTCGTGCCGTCGAGTGGGTCGATGATCCAAACGCGGTCGGCGCTGAGGCGCTTCGAATTGTCGGCACCTTCTTCCGACAACACCGCGTCATTGGGTCGATGCTCGGCAAGCGCGTCCATGAGGTAGCGATGACCCGTCGCATCGCCGGTGTCCATGACGTGCCACGGCGAGGCGTTCTCCGCAAAGAGTTGGTTGCGTAGGGCGTTCAGGCGAACCCCCGCTTCGTGTGCGAGGTGAGCGGCGAGGCGGTGGTCGTCGGCGATGACGGCGGGGTCGGTCACGAGGATTGTCTTCCGAGTTCCACCGCGCGGCGAACGATCTCGCGCAGGGCGTCTTCGTTCGCGCCGTTCGCAATCTCGGTCGAAATCAGCGATTCGAGTCGTTCCGCCGCGACGTCGTTGAACGCGGGTATCCGCGACCGCGATGCGACCGTCGAGGCGATGATGAGCGTGATTGCCGCGAGCGTGGTGGTGAGACCGATGGTGACGACCCAGCCCTCGTTGTTGCCGTTGATCGACGACACGATGATGCCCGCGATGCCGCACACGAACACCACGGCACACACCCAACGGATGACCCGGAGGCTGTTGGGAGTGTTCATCGGTTGAGCGGCTTGTACTTGATGCGATGAGGCTGGTCGACCGACGACCCGAGCTCTTTGCGCCGCCATGCCTCGTATTCGCTGAAGTTGCCTTCGAACCACCGCACCTGGCTGTCGCCCTCGAAGGCGA
>SXGQ01180250.1_pt1 | contig 21845 bp, 15 predicted proteins | sample 3178371 | NCBI WGS metagenome assembly SXGQ01 (sample SAMN11356859, study PRJNA531348) | freshwater metagenome | isolation source: freshwater sample F1-20 | place: China: Fuxian Lake, Yuxi | collected 2017-12-25 | reverse complement strand
GGTAGGACGCGGCGGCCACCGCGAGTGACAGCGCGAACACGACCGGGACGATGAGCGTCCGCGCCACGATGCCGTCGCCCGTGAGGCCGTTGAGGTTCAGGCCGTCGATGATCGGCTGGTGCCACAGGTACACGCCGTAGGAGACGACGCCCACGAACACGACGGGTCGCCACTCCAGCGCGCGGGTGACCGCATTGCCCGGCCCGGGCATGACGATGGCGGCGACCACCCCGGCGATGCCCACGGCCGCGACGGTGTTCCAGCGCGACGCCATGAGATGGCCGCCGTTGAGCTGGAGGGTGGCGACCCAGAACACGAAGAGCGCGGCCGGCACGACGGCGCGCCGCCACCACGAGGGCAGCGCCAGCCGCCCGTCCTCGACCTCGACGTGCACGACGGCGAGCAGCATCCCGAACGCGAACAGGTCGGCCTGCCCGAGGATGCTGGCCTCCAGCACCGAGGTCCAGTTCCCCTCCCACGGGGTCCCAGGGAGCCCCACGACGATCGACTTCGTCGTCAGCCCGATGAGCAGGAGCAAGACCGCGGGGGCGACCACGGCGGTCCGAGCGCTGACGCGCCGCGCGAGCCGCGCCGCGAGCAGCCCGAGGAGCGGCAGGGTCGCGTAGAAGCACAGCTCCACCGTGAGGGTCCAAGCGGGCAGGATGCCGGTCCAGATCGTGTCCGGGTGCAGCTGGTAGAGCAGGGTGCCGCTGACCAGCCACCACCACCAGTCGCCGGGGCGCCCGTAGCCGCCGTCACCAGGCAGGACGACCCAGCCGAGCACGGCGCCGCAGATGACCAGGGCCAGGAGGAACGCGGGGAAGATCCGCAGCGCCCGGTTGCGCAGGAAGGCCGTCGCGACCGGGCGGCGCTCATCGCGGAGCACCGCAGCCACGAACGGCCGGTAGAGCAGGAACCCCGAGAGGCAGAAGAACAGGACGACGCCGAGCGAGAGCGCCTGCACCGTCATCAGCTCGTAGCGCCCCAGCGACGGGCCCGGCCGGGTGGAGTACAGGATGGCGTGGTGGACGAGCACCGCCGTCGCGGCAACGGCGCGCAGTCCGTCGAGGCCACGGAACGACCGGCCGCCGGTGGGTGTGATGCGAGAGATGCCAGACATCGTGGGCGGCCGCAGCGGCGCGGCCCACATCTTGGCGCACCGCGGGGCTCAGCCGTCCGCGCTGGCCCGGATGACGCCCACGATCGTGTCCGGGTCGTCCCACATCGGCACATGCCCGCAGCCGGGCAGCTCGATCTCCCGCTCGACCTCGAACGGCAGCACCCGCGGCGGGCGCACGAGGCGGTCGAGCTCGCACCACGCCAGCGTGATCGGCGCGTCGATCCCCTCACGGGAGCGCAGCGGCTCGGCGGCCCGCATCGCTTTGTTGACGGCGACGAACCCGGGGCCGTCGGCGTAGGCGCGCACGATCCGCACGGCGTCGGCGGCCGGCACCTTCGCGGGGTCGCCGACGACGCCTGTCAGCGCACTTCGTCGCAGGGCCGCCGACCCGTGCAGGGCCGGGCGCACCAGCGGCCGCAGCGCGCGGCTGACGTGATGGGCGACGAAGGGCTTGGGCGGCAGCGGGTTGGCCCAGAACCCCGCGGGCGCGATGCCGCACACCGACCGCGCCCGGCGGCGGCGTGCCAGCTCCAGACCGACCCAGCCGCCCAGCGAGTTGCCCGCGATGTGGACCTGATCGAGGCCGAGCTCGTCGAGCAGCGTTCCGAGCGCCGCCGCGAGGACGACCGGGGAGGGCGGCGGGTCCTCCTCCAGGGCGGGGGAGCCGCCGAAGCCGGGCAGGTCGACTGCGATGACGTCGTGGGACGCCGCGAGCGCGCCGAGCACGGGCGCCCAGATGCCGCGGTCGCCGCCGAGCCCGTGGATGAGCAGCAGCGGTTCGCCGTCGCCCTCCCGGTGGAAGGCGACGGGCGACGGGGGTGCGAGGGTCTGGGTGCTCAGGCCGCCAGCTCCAGGTCCCGCGCGAAGCGCCCGCGCCCCGCCGGGGAGATCTCGGTCGCCAGCGGTTCGTCGACGAACCGCGGCTTGGCCAGCAGCAGTTGCACGTCGCCGATGCGGCGCTCGGCGAAACCGCCCTCGCAGTAGGCGAGGTACAGCGTCCACAGGCGGCGGAACCGCTCGTCGTAGCCGAGCTCCTCCAGCTTCTCGGGCTGCGCGTCGAACCGCTCGCGCCAGTGCTGCAGCGTGCGGACGTAGTGCTCGGTGATGTCCTCGAGCTGCACGGCGCGCATGTCCGTCCGCGCGGCGACGCACCGGGCGATGACCTCCTGCGACGGCAGGCAGCCGCCCGGGAAGATGAGCTGGTTGATGAAGCTCTTCGTCGCCTTCTCGGCCTCGTAGGCGCGATCGTCGATGGTGATGGCCTGCAGGAGCATCAGCCCTTCGGGCTTCAGGCGCTGCGAGCAGACGTCGAAGAACGTGCCGAAGTCGCGCCAGCCGACCGCTTCGATCATCTCGATCGAGACGAGCTTGTCGAACTCGCCCTCGAGCTCGCGGTAGTCGCGCAGCAGGACCGTGACGCGGTCCTGCAGCCCGGCCTCCTGCACCCGCGCGGTCGCGACGGCGTGCTGCTCCTTGCTGATCGTCGTGGTGGTCACCCGGCAGCCGTAGCGCTCGGCGGCGTAGACCGCCATCGCGCCCCAGCCAGTCCCGATCTCCAGCAGGTGGTCCTCAGGACGGAGCTGGAGCTTGCGGCAGATGCGGTCGAGCTTGGCGATCGACGCTTCGTGCAGCGACGCCTGCGGAGTCTCGAACACTGCGGCGCTGTACATGAGCGTCTCGTCGAGGAACAGCTCGTACAGGTCGTTGCCGAGGTCGTAGTGCGCGGAGATCTGCTCACGCGAGCGGTTGATCGTGTTGCGGCGCAGCGCACCGGTCGTCCACTGGATCGGGCCGAGCGCCCACCGCAGCCGCAGCCGCAGGCGGTCGAAGCGCGGCATGTTGCGCGCGCCGAGCTTCACGAGCGCGACCGGGTCGGGCGACGTCCACGCGCCGTCGGTCCAGGCCAGCGCGAGGCCGAGGCTGCCGCGCAGCAGCGCGCGGTAGACGGCCGCCGGGTCGTGCAGCTCCATGCGCGCGTGCAGGCCGTCGGCTGCGGGCTCACCGTAGGTCGTCTCGCCCCCATCCTCGACGAGGGTGATCTGCCCGTACTTCGTGCGTTCCAGCAGTCGGTGGGCGAGGGTTCGCTGCAGTCGGGCGCGCTTCATCGTGCTCCTGTCGCGGGGTGAGGGAAGTAGGGGGCGCCCTTGAGCTTCAGGCGCAGCGCCTGCGCGTAGATGCGCACGAGCGTGGTGACGGTGGCTGCCGGGTAGCGGGTCAGCACCCGCGTCAGGCCGGGGCGGTCCAGCGGCCGGCGCTGGAGCGCGAGGGTGGCGTCGAACGCGCGGCGGCCGGTGGCCGTCCCGTCGGAGCTGATCTCGACGTGCAGGCGCTCCCCGGGTTCGCTCAGCCGCCAGGTGTACTCGTGCTCCATGCCCATGAAGGGGGAGACGTGGAAGACCTTGTCGGCCTGTCCGCCGTCGGGGTCGAGCACGTAGCAGTGCCGCTCGCCCCACGGGGTGTTGGTGACCTCGGCGAGCACGACGTCCGCCGGGTCGCCGCAGTAGTAGAAGCGGACCGGGTTGAAGGCGTGGCCGAACGTGCGCGGGGTGTGGAGCATCCGCACGGGCCCGTCGGGGCGGGTGCCCGTCTGGCGCTCGACCTCGTCGCGGACCGCGTCGGCCAGCGGAACGGCCGGGTCGCCGAGGTGGTCCTCGCGTCGGAACCGGCCGGGGGCGGCGCGCGACGTCGACCACAGCGGGTGCGCGTCGAGCAGGGCGAGCTCGTCGAGGTCCATCAGCAACATGCAGATGGGGTACGAGAACGCGTGGTCGACGGGTTCGCGCCGGTGGTGGGCGACGCGCCCCTCGTAGATGGCGCTGGCGGTCACGCGGGCACCTGCGCGGGCGTCCCGACGTTGCGCAGCGCGGTCAGCGCGCTCCAGACGCCGTCCTCGTGAAAGCCCCAGCGCCAGTACGCGCCGCAGTAGTGCGTCCGGCGCACGCCGCTGATCTCGCCGTGGCGGCCCTGCGCCCGGCGGCCGGCGTCGTCGAAGACGGGGTGCGCGTAGTCGATGGTGCGGATGATCTTCGCCTCGTCGATGCGCTCGGTGAGGTTCAGCGTGACGCAGTAGTCCACCGGCGTGCGCAGGCTCTGGAGGTGGTTCATCCAGTAGGTGACCGTCGTGCGGTCCTTCGGCTCGGCGAGCAGGTGGTAGTTCCACGCCTGCCGTGCGGCCGGCCGCTTGGGCAGCAGCGACGCGTCGGTGTGCAGCACCGCCTCGTTGCGCTGGTAGGGGATGGCGCCGAGGATCTCGCGCTCGGCGTCGGACGGGTCGGTGAGCATCGCGAGCGCCTGGTCGGAGTGGCAGGCGAGGATGACCTCGTCGAAGCGCTCGCCGTCGATGAGGACGTGGTCCTCGTGGCGGGCGACGGCACGGACGGGCATGTTCAGGCGGACACGCTCGGCGCCCAGCCGCGCGACGATCGCTTCAACGTAGGTCTTCGATCCGCCCTGCACCGTCATCCACTGGGGCCGGTCGCGGAACGACAGCATCCCGTGGTTGCGGAAGAACTCGCCGAGGAAGCGCACAGGGAACGTCCACATCTGGGCGGGGTCGGCCGACCAGACCGCGCTGGCCTGCGGGACGATCAGGCGGTCGATGAACCAGTCGCTGTAGTCGCCCTCGTCGAGGAAGGTGCGCAGCGACGGGCCGGCGTCGTCGGTGGCGAGCAGGGCCTTCATGTCGCGGTTGAACCGGACGAGGTCGCTGATCATCCGCAGGAACTGCGGGCGCACCGCGTTGCGGCCCTGGCAGAACACGCCGCGCGGAGTGCCGGCGTACTCGAAGTCCTCGAAGTCCGCGCTGACCGAGAAGCCCATGTGCGTGTCCTGCACGCCGACGCCGAGCTCGTCGAGCAGCGCGTTGAAGTTCGGGTACGTGCGGTCGTTCAGCACGATGAAGCCCGTGTCGATCCGGAGGGGGCCCGTGGGGTCCTCGACGTCGATGGTGTTGGTGTGGCCGCCGGCGTACGCCCCGGCCTCGAAGACGGTCACGTCGTGCGCGGGATGCAGATGGTGTGCGGCGGTGAGGCCGGAGACTCCGGCCCCGACGATGGCGATCTTCACGAAGGGGGTCCTCACAGTTGGCGCGTTCACAGAGGGATTCGTACGAGCCCCCGTCGCCGGTTCACGGGGGAGCCGATCTACAGTCGGTGGTCATGCGCATCCTCTTCGTTTGCCTGGGCAACATCTGCCGGTCCCCGACGGCCGAGGGTGTGATGCGCCATCTCGTCGAGGAGGCGGGGGTCGCTGACGACTTCGTGCTCGACAGCGCCGGCACCGGCGGCTGGCACACCGGCGACCCGCCGGACCCTCGTTCGCGCGAGGCCGCGCGTCGCCGGGGCATCGTGGTGGCGGGCGCCGCACGGCAGGTCACCCACGGCGACTTCTACGAGTTCGACCTCATCCTGGCGATGGACCGCGCGAACCTCCGGGACCTGCGGGCGGCCGCCCCGCCGGACGCCACCGCGGAGATCAAGCTGCTGCGCGAGTACGACCCGAACAGCGTCGGCGGCGGCGACTACGACGTGCCGGACCCGTACTACGGCGGGCCGGACGGTTTCGACGACGTGCTCGAGCTCGTCGACGCGGCGTGCCGGGGTGTGCTGGCCGACGTCTCACCGGCGTAGGTGAGACAGCCGGACGCGTAGCCTCACCTCGCGCCGGTTCTATCTGTACGCGGGCGTACATCTGAGGTACGGTCGCGCGATGAGGGTCTTCTCCCGCGCGCTCCTGGCCGCGCTGCTGCTCTGCCTCCTGCCCGCGGCGGCGTCCGCGGCGTGGAATGGCGAGCGCGCGCCTGACGATCCGAGGTACGACCTCTCCGAGGAGCAGCCGGACACCACGACGTTCACCGACGAGCAGTGGTGGCTCTACTCGTTCATCCCGAAGACGGCGCCGTTCGCGCGGGACCCCGAGGGCGCATCGGGCATCTCCGCCGACAAGGCGTGGAAGGCCTATGGCGCCGGGCGGCCCGAGGTGCGGATCGCCTACCTGGAAGGCGGGGTGAACTGGCGCTCGGAGGAGGCGCAGAAGGAGCTGGCGCCGCGTGCCTATCTGAACGTCGGCGAGCTGCCCAAGCCCCAGGGCGCCGCGACCCACGACGCCAACGGCGACGGGCAGGTCAACGTCGCCGACTACGCGGATGACGCCCGCATCGCCCAGCCGTACCTGCACGGCACGCTGACGCCCGAGGACCTCATCGTCGCGTTCTCCGACGGCAAGGACGACGACGGCAACGGCTACACCGACGACATCTCCGGCTGGAACTTCAACCGGGACACCAACGACCCGCAGACCGAGTCGAGCACGTACAACCACGCGAACAACCAGATGATCCAGCTCGTCGGCGAGGCCGACAACGGCTACGACGGCGTGGGTGTCTGCCCGAAGTGCACGATCATCCCGGTGAAGACCTCCGACGAGGCGCTGGTCCGTGACGACCGGCTCGCCCGGGCGATCTACTTCGCCGTCGACGCGGGCGCCACGGTCATCACGACGGAGGTCGCCGAGCTGGGCTACTCCGAGCTGGTCCGCGCGGCCCTGCAGTACGCGTGGGATCACGGCGTCGTCGTGGTCATGGCGACGAATGACTTCAACTCCGCCGACCACCAGGCCGGCGCGTTCTGGCCGCGTGTCTGGCCCGGCAACGGCGTGGTCCCGGACTGGATCGGGCAGTTCACCAACCGGTCGCTGAACCTCCTGACGCGCAGCTTCCGCAACCGGTCGAACTACACGAGCTTCGGGACGCACGCGCTGTTCAGCGCGCCCGGCGGCGGCGGGACGACCTCCGAGGTCACGCCGGTCCATGCGGGCGTCGCGGGGCTCGTGGCGGCGGCGGGGCTCGACGCCGTCGAGGACGGCACACTCGGCGCCCCGCTCGACGCGGGGGAGATCAAGGAGATCGTCCGCGCGACCGCGTCGAACATCGACCAGCAGCAGGCGATCAACTACGCGGGCAAGAAGGGCGCGACGTTCAACCTGCAGTACGGCTACGGCCGTCCCAACGTCTTCAAGGCCATGGAGGCGGTGCACGCGGGCAAGGTCCCGCCGGTGCCCGACATCCTGGGCCCCGACTGGTACCAGCGGTTCGACCCGACCCGCGACGACGTCGTCCCCATCCAGGCCGACATCGCGATGCGGCGCGCCGAGCGGATCTACTGGGAGGTCCAGTACGCCGTCGGGCCCGAGCCGACGGAGGCGGAGTTCGCCGTGCTGGCCCGCGGGTCGGCGACCGACCGGGTGCGCGGCACGCTGGCCGAGCTCGACCTCGACCGCATCCCGGAGGCCGTCTGGCGGCGGGCGCTCACCACGTCGGGCGGCGACCTGCGGACGACCGAGCAGTACACCGTCACCCTGCGCGTCCGCGCGACCGACGAGGACGGCAACCTCGGCGAGGACCGCCGCGCGATCGCCGTGCACCACGACTCCGATTTGCGCGAGGGCTATCCCAAGCGCGTCGGGCTGGGCAGCGACGGGCAGCCGACGTTCGCCGACCTCGACGGGGACGGCAAGCAGGAGCTCGTCAGCGGCGACGCGAGCGGGCTCATCCACGCCCGGCGTGCCGACGGGACCGAGCTGCCCGGCTTCCCCGCGCGCACGCTGCCGATGGACCTCGGCCTGGACGACACGCCCGCAGGGAAGGCCGGCGGCATCCCGGAATCCCGCCACCCCGTGATCGCGCCGCCGGCCATCGGCGACCTCGAGGGCGACGGCGACCTCGAGCTGGTCTTCAGCTCGATGGCGGGCTGGGTCTACGTCTTCGAGCACGACGGCACGCTGCGCGACGGGTGGCCGCGGCCGGTGGGCCTCCAGTCCGCCGGGCAGTCGGTCCCGCCGCCGGACCGGCCGTTCGGCCGCGATCCGAGCCACGGCACGTTCGGCTCGCCGACGCTCGTCGACCTGCCGGGCGGGTCGGAGCTCGACATCCTCCAGGCCGCGTGGGACGGCAAGCTCTACGGCTTCGACGCGACGGGGTCGAACGTCCCCGGGTGGCCGGTCGACGCGAAGATCCCGGCCGCCGCCGAGGCGCAGCCGCCGCTCCAGCACGTCACCGACCGCAAGCTCGTGGCGTCGCCGACGATCGCGCAGCTCGATGGCAAGGGCCCGCCCGAGATCGTCATCAAGTCGCAGGAGTTCGGCCTGGGCGACCGCAGCGCGCTGGGCTTCGGCTCGCGCTTCTATGTCCTGGCGTTCTGGGCGGACGGCAACGCGCACCCCGGGGGCGCGCTCGTCCCCGGGTGGCCGGCGACGATCACCGGGTCAATCGCGTACTACGGGTCGGCGCAGGACTGGATCACCGAGGGCGGGGACAACGCGACGGCGATCGACACCGACCGTGACGGCCGCGACGAGATCATCCAGCCGACGGTGTTCAACCAGCCGACGAAGATCCGCACCGACGCGGACGGCCGGCCGATCCCGGGGACCGGCACGGGCACCGCGGCACGCGAGATGGGCGGCCTGCTGAACGCGAGTGCGGCCCGGATCCTGATGCTGCCCGGCGTCCGGTCGTCGAGTCCGCTGCGCGGGCTGACGTCGATCGGGTTCACCGTGTCGGGGTCGGCCTACCGCCACAAGGGCCGTGACCGCTACGTCAGCGGCGGCACCGAGCTGCTGTCGCTGGGGTCGCTGCTGCTGCCCGGCCAGCGGATCTCGATGGACAACCAGATGCGGATGATGAGCGCCGTGACGCTCAAGACCTACCCCGAGTTTCCGCGCCGGATGATGGGGCTGCCGTTCATCACGGCGCCCGCCGTCGCGGACGTGACGGGCGACGGCGAGCCCGACGTGCTCGGCGCCACCGACACGTCGAACGTCGGCGCGTGGCAGCCCAACGGGCAGGAGGCGCCCGGCTGGCCGAAGTTCACGGCGGGCTGGACGCTGCTGACGCCGGCGGTGGGCGACCTGGACGGGGACGGGAAGGTCGAGGTCGCGGCCACGACCCGCGAGGGCGAGCTGTTCGTTTGGAACACCCCGGGGCGGGTCGAGGATGTCAAGGTGCCGACATGGCACAACGACATCCGGCGGACGGGCCGCGTGCCGTAGCGCTCGCCGCTGCGACGGGCAGTGCGGTGGTGGCCGAGCGACCGGTCGCCGGCGGTGATCTGAACGACGCCTACGCCGTCGAGCTCGCCGACGGCCGGCAGCTGTTCGTGAAGACCCGCGCGGGCGCACCCGCCGAGGAGTACGCCACCGAGGCGGCGGGGCTGCGCTGGCTGGCCGAGCCGGGCGCGCTGCGGGTTCCCGAGGTCGTGGCGGTGGGGGAGACGTTCCTCGCCCTGGCGTGGGTGCAGGCCGGCGGGGCGCACGACGCGGAGGAGCTGGGGCGCGGGCTCGCGCTGGTGCACCGCGCGGGTGCGCCGGGGTTCGGAGGTCCGCAGCGGATGCGGCTCGGCCCGGTGGTGCTGCCCAACGAGCCGATGCCGTCGTGGGCCGCGTTCTACGCGACGCGCCGGCTGTTGCCGCTGGTCGGCGCCGCGCGCGATCGCGGGGCGCTGGACGGCGCGGGTGCCGCGGCCGTCGAGGCGGTGTGCGCGCGCATGGACGAACTCGTCGGCCCGCCCGAGCCGCCGGCCCGGCTGCACGGCGACCTGTGGTCGGGCAACGTCCTGGCGGACACGGACGGCCACCCCTGGCTCATCGACCCGGCTGCATACGGCGGGCACCGTGAGGTCGACCTGGCGATGCTGGCGCTGTTCGGGGGCGGGCTCGGCGCACGCGGCCTCGCCGCCTACGAGGAGGTCGCGCCGCTGGCCGCGAGCTGGCGCGACCGCGTCGAGCTGTGGCAGCTGTTCCCGCTGCTGGTCCACGCCGTGCTGTTCGGCGGTGGGTATGGGGCGAGCGCGGCACGGATCGCGCGGCGGTACGGCGGGGTGTGAGCATTTCGCGAGCTGACAGCGCACGGAATGCGCACACCCCCACCGCCGGCGCGGCAGAATGGCCGCCATGGACCTCGGGCTCACCGGCAAGGCCTGCATCGTCACCGGCGCCAGCCGCGGCATCGGGCTGGCCACCACCGAACTGCTGCGCGACGCCGGCGCGCACGTGCTGATGGTCGCCCGCGACCTCGACGGCCTGCGCGCGGCGTGCGAGGCGTGCCCGGACACCGACTTCCTCGCCGCCGACGTCACCGACCCCGACGCCGCGGCGTTCATCGTCGCGACGTGCGTGGAGCAGCTCGGCAGCGTCGACGTCCTCGTCAACCCCGCCGGGACGAGCTTCACGAGGCCGCTGCATGAGCTGACCGACGACGACTGGCAGGGGCAGTGGGACCTGCACGTCATGGCGAGCATGCGCCTCATGCGCGAGGCGGCGCCGCGCATGGCGCAGGCGGGCGGCGGGCGGATCGTCAACGTCACGAGCAGCGCGGGCAAGCGCCCGTCGCTGAACAACGCGGCGTACTCGGTGTCGAAGGCCGCGCAGCTGTCGCTCTCGCGCACGTTCGCCGACGCGTACGCGAAGGACGGCGTGCTGGTCAACGCCGTCGCACCCGGGCCGGTCAGCAGCGAGTTGTGGACCGGCGCGGACGGCCTGGCCGATCAGATCGCGGAGGCCAGCGGCGGGGCGAAGACGCGCGACGAGGTGATCGAGGAGAAGGCGAAGGGCGTGCCGCTCGGGCGCTTCGCGACGCCTGAGGAGATCGCGTCGGTGATCGTCTTCCTCGCGTCGTCACGCGCGAGCGCGGTGACCGGCGCGGCCTGGTCAGCCGACGGCGGCACGGTGCAGACGATCGTCTAACGGATCCCGTACGCCCCGGTGATCCGTACGGTGCTGCGCTGCATCAACCTGCGACTGGACCCAGTCGGGCGCAGTCACGTGCCCCCACTGCCAATGCCGGAACGCCTGACGGATGGTTCCGCGCACGCCGTGGCACCGCAGGGCCTCCCAGGCGTACGAAGCTGCGTGACGCGCGGTGCGCTGCGCCGTCCACTGTTTCTGTGCACGCCACCTGCGGATGGCGCGGGCGTCCTGCGCGGCGGGGTGCCGGGCAGCCACGAGCTCGAGCTCCGCGCCAATGCGGTCAACCATCGTGAGTTGCATGCTGCCCGGGTGCTCGATGATGCCGGTGAGAGGCTCGGGTACGGACGCGACGAGCGCATCGGGACACAGCCGCAGCCACAGTTCCCAGTCAGCTACGACTGACAGGCGCGAATCGAAGCCACCGACTGCGATCAGGTTGTCCCGGCGCACGAGGACGGTCGACGGCGAGCGGACGATGCTGTCGCGCGTGAGCATGCGAGCGTAGACGTCGTCCGGAACCGCGGATTGGACGTACACGCGCCGGTCCCCATCGATAACCGTTGCGGCCGTATACACGAACGATGCACCGGTGTCTCTCGCGCGGGCGAGCTGGACTTCCAGCTTGCTGGGATGCCAGACGTCATCATCGTCGAGGAACGCGATCCACTCGCCCCGAGCCGACCCGACACCGCGATTGCGCGCGCGAGCGACGCCTTCCGGCTCGTCGTTGCGCATCACGGTGACCCGCCAGTCGAGCTGCTCGAGGTCCTCGAGTCGTGCCGCGGAAGCCGAACCGTCGTCGATGACGACGAGCTCCCAGTCGGTGAAGGTCTGGGCGAGCACGCTCGCGACGGCGCGTCGAACCTCCGCCGGGCGATCCCTCGACGGGAGGACGACGCTGACCTTCGGGTTAGCGAGCATCAATAGTCAGTTTAGAGGTCGAGCGATCTTTCACCAAGTGGCAGCATGGCGGCGACGCGCCGTCTTAGCGCCTGGACTGCTTCTTGGCGCCCTGCTTCTTCGCAGGCGTCCTACAGGCCGACTTCTTCTTGCCCTTGACCTTCTTGGCCGCATCGCGCAGGCACGCGAGGTTCACGGTGACGCCCGCCTGGGCGGGGGCGGGGTCGATGTTCCCGGCCTTGTCCACCGCGCGGACCTGCAGGCGCTTGAACCCGCGGCCGGTCAGCTTCTGCAGCGACCCGCTCTTGCACGGCTTCCACGACGAGGAGACCGTGACCGTGCGGGTGACCTTCTTCGTCTTCTTGCCCTTCTTGCGCTGAGCCGCCGACGCCTTCACGGTGCGGGTGACGGTCTTGGTCGCGCGCTGACGGCACTGGTAGGACGCGACGCCGGTGGCGTCGGTGCCCTTGAACTGCAAGCGCACCTTGTTCGTCTTCGGCGCCTTGGGCGGCGGCCGGCGCGTGAGCTTCGTGTCGGGCGGCGTGAGGTCGAGCATCCACGTGGCGCGTGCCGGGGTGGCGTCGGCGATCCCGCCGGTGTCGATTGCACGGACCGCCAGCTCGTGGCCTCCCTCGCGCGTCGTCTTGACGTTGACCGGCGACTGGCAGGGGGTCCACGGCGCCGAGTCCAGCGAGCACTCGAAGCGTGCCTCGCGCGACGCGGTGAAGGTCACGCGCGGGCTGGCCTTGCCATTGATGATCTGCGGCGAGCTCGTGATGACGGTGTCGACGGCACTGGTGTCGAGCTGCGCGCCGCCGGGCAGGCCACACCCGTCGCCGCGGCCACCGGGCAGCGGCTTCTCGCCGGTGTACTCCCCGAACGCCCCGAACACCGGCTTGTGCGACCCGTCGACGCGCCAGAGGCCGGTGTGGTGGCCCCAGTAGTCGGCTTCGCCCATGACAGCGGACGAGATGTCGTTCAGGCTGAACCAGTAGGCGCGGTCGAGGTTCCAGCGCGCACGGCAGCCGAGCAGCGTGTCGTAGGCCTGCTGGAAGTAGTGCGCCTGTGTGCCCTCGTCAACGGTGAACGGGTGCGCGGGACCGCCGCTGCTCCAGCCCATCTCCGTGATCCAGATGCGCCGGCCGGCGTCGCCGTTCTGCGCGACGATCCGGCGCGTGGTGTCGAGGATCCGCACCACGCCCGCGGGGCTCTCGGCGTAGCCGTGGACGGCGAGGACATCGAAGCTCTCCTTGAAGCCGGGCTGCGCGTACAGCTCGGAGAGGAACTTCGTCAGCGTCGCGCCCGAGGAGATCGCGGGGTACTCGGTCAGGCCGGAGGTCAAGACGGTCGCGCTCGGGTCGACGCTCTTGATGGTGGAGCTGATCGCGGAGAGGAACGACGCGTACGACGCGGCGCTGGGGTTCGGCCAGTCCTGGCCGGCGTTGACCTCGTTCCACACCTGCCAGCTGACCGGGCGGTACGTGAGCTGCGGGTTGGTGGCCCAGAACCCGCCGCCGCGCCCGTACCGCTGGACGGCGGCCGCGACGAACGCGCGGTACGCCGAGAGCTGCGGCTCCTGGGCGGGGGCGACCCGGGTGGCGCCGCAGGCCCACTGCGCGCAGCCGTTCAGCGCAAGGAGGACGTCGTAGTTGTTGGTCGCGCCATCGCGGACGAGCTGGTCGACGTAATGCCAGTTGCGCACGCCCTGGTTGGGCTCGACCCAGTTCCACACAAGACCGGCGCGCCAGGTGCGCATCCCGATCTGGCCCATCAGCTGGGCCTGTGCGGTGCTGGGGGTCGACCAGTTGCCGAGGCCCGCAAAGCCGGCAGGGGGCGTCGCGGCCTGCGCGGCGCCGGGCAGCGCGAAGAGCGCGCAGAGCACCGCGAGCAGGGTGAAGCGTCGGGCGGCTGGGGTCGTCCTGACATGCCGCTGGCCATCCTTGACCGGCATGTGGGGTCCATCGGCCGGCCGTTGACCGCCCCGTCAATTGCGGGGGTCCCGCTGGACCACTATCCGAGAGAAGTGTCATCCGACACCCCGTTCGGGCGTACATGACATCGATGTCCCCAGTCCGTCGCGCCGTCGCCGCGCTCGTCACCCTGGTCGCGGCCTGCTTCGGTGCCGCCGCGCCGGCCCATGCCATGCCGGGCCCCGACTTCTTCGGGCTCAACGCGCAGCCGATGGTCAAGCTCGGGTTCATCCCCCCGGAGCGCTGGGGCCCGTATCTCGACGCCATGGCGCAGGGCGGGATCCGCGTCGCGCGAGTCGATGCGGGCTGGGAGTTCGCCGAGCCGACCGCGCCGACGGCCGACGGCCGGCACACCTACACGTGGAGCCGGCCGGACACGCCGGCGAAGTCGCTCGACCTGCTCGCGCGTGAGTTGTCGGCTCGTGGCATCCGGATGCTGCCGGTCATCGCCACACCGCCGGGGTGGGCACGCGGGACCGGCACCCGGGTGGCACCGGAGCGCTACGCCGATCTCGCGGCCTTCGCCGGGGCGTTCGCCGCCCGGTACGGGTCCGCCGGCTCCTTCTGGGCCGAGAACCCGGGCCTGCCCGTGGTGCCGCCGACCGACTACGAGTTCTGGACCGAGGCCAACTCGGCCAACATGTGGACGGGGCGCTCGGACGCGGATGCCTACATGGCGGCGTTCCCTGCGGTCGCGGGCGCCATCCGGTCGGCGAGTCCGGGCGCTCGCGTGCTGGCCAGCGTGGGATGGGATGGGTTCGACGGCTTCGTGCGTGCGCTCTACGCCCGTGGTGCCAGGGGCGTCATCGATGGCATCGCCTTCCACCCGTACGCGCCGCACGCGCCGGCCATCCTCGACCTCACCGTCCGTCTGCGGCGCGTGCTCGCGGCGGTGGGCGACCCAGGGCTCCCGATCGAGATCACGGAGACCGGGCAGCCGGTGACGTACACCGGCCCGGGCGGTCCGCGCGCCGGTTGGGGTCTCGTCAGCGACGCCGCCAGAGCGGCCACGCAATCGCTCACCGCTGACGCGCTGGCCCGCAGCGACTGCGGGGTCGGAGCCTTCCAGGTCTACACGCTCGTGGGTAGCGAGTCGGCTCTGGAGCCCATCGGCGAGGGCTTCATGGGCGTGCTGCGGGTCGCGGACGCCCGTCCGAACGCGACCGGGGCGGCGCTGTTCGCAGCCGCGCAGCGTTGGCGGGCCCGGCCCCGTTCCGGCCTGGTGCTGTGCGCAGACGGCGCGACGCCGGCCCCCAGCCTCCTGGGCCTGGGTCTGCAGATCGAGCATCCGAAGCCGACGTGCGCGACCGGCGTCGTCGCGTACGAGGGACACCCCATCGAAGCCGCCTCGCTGGTGCTGCGCACCGCGGACGGACGCACGTCGCGCTTCGAGGTCGACGCGTTCGGCAAGGGCGAGGTCTGCATTCCCGACGGCCCCCCGATCTGGTCCTTTGACGTCCGGGCGGAGATCGAGGACGTCGCGGCGTCGCCGACGTATCGCTGCCCGGTGCCTGACGGGCCGTGCATCGTCGTGGCGCAGGCCACCGACGTCACGCCCGAGCCGCCGGGTGCCGGATGCCGCTGGAGCCTGAAGCCGAAGGTGCTGGGCGCTCGTGGCGCGCGCGCGAAGGTGCGCGCGGCGCTCAGCTGCGCGCCGAAGGCGGCCCGCGTACCGTTCGCCATCGCCGTCCGGGAGCGCGGCAAGACCCAGGCTGGCAAGACCCTCCGCCGCGTGACCGTTCCTCAGGGGACCATGCGGACCTTCACGCTGCCGCGCCGCGTCGGCGCCAACGACCGCGTCGTCATCACGCATCCTGCGGACCCCAAGACCGGCGTTCCCGCGTTGACGGCAACCGCGCGGACCATCGGCGGAGCTGTCGGCGACGGGGCCGAGGGCTGCGAATGGAAGGTCGAGACGCGGGTGGTCCGGCGCAAGCGCGCGCGCTCGCAGGTTCGTATCCGGGTGGCGTGCATCCCGCCGGGGGCGAAGCGCCTGAAGTTCTCGGTGTCCGTCCTGCGGAAGGGCAAGACGAAGGCCAGTCGTGTGCGAACGGTCACACTTTCGACGGGACGCGAGCAGGAGTTCATCGTGAAGGCGCGCCTCAAGCGCGGCGACAGGATCAATCTCCTGCATACCGGCGACACCCGGCGGGCCACGCCGCGCATCACGAGCCGGGCCACGGTGTCTCGGACTGCCGCGCGCAAGAAGGGCTGACCGGAGTCCGTTTTGGCATGCGCGCCCCCGTGACAGCCGCCGGTGTATCCGGCAATCTACGCGCGGTGACGAGAACGACCCTCCGGCTGCGCAGGCTCGTTGCGCTCGTCTCCTTGGCGTGTGTCTCATGTCTGGCCGCGGCCTCGACGTCCCAGGCGTCCACGTCTCCGGAGTACTACGGGCTGAACGTGCAGACCCTCTTCCGGCTCGACCTCATCGCCCCGGAGCGCTGGGGCGCGTACCTCGACCAGATGCGGAACGGGGGGATGACCCGTGCGCGGATCGACGCGCACTGGCGCTACGCCGAGCCCAATCGCCCCATCGGGGGCGTGCGCCGGTACACGTGGAGCCGGCCGTGGGATCCCCGCTCGTCGATGGATCATCAGGCTCGCCTGCTCGCGTCACGTGGCATCCGGATGGTGCCGGTGCTCTCGCATGCCCCGGATTGGACGGCCCGTGCGGGTACCGCACTGCACCCGTCCCACTACGGCGACCTCGCGGCCTTCGCCGCGGCGTTTGCTCGCCGCTACGGCCCGGACGGCACGTTCTGGCGCGAGAACCCCGATGTGCCGGCGATGCCCGTCCACGAGTACGAGCTGTGGACGGAGGCGAACTCCTCGATCTTCTGGACCGGCGGTCCTGATCCGGCGGAGTACGTGGCGGCGCTGCGGCCGGTCCACGACGCGCTGCATGCGGCCGATCCGTCCGCGAGGCTCCTGGCGAGCTTGGGGTGGCAGAACTTCGCCGCCTACACCCGCCAGCTGTACGCGGCCGGTGCGCTGGGCCTGATCGACGGGGTCGGCTTCCACCCGTACGCGCCGAACGCGCCGGCGATCATCGCGCTCGTCCGGACCATGCGGGCGACGCTGCGCGAGGTCGGTGACGGCGCGCTGCCCATCTGGCTGACCGAGACCGGCCAGCCTGTGACGTTCGGGCGCGGCGGCGGCCTGGCCGACTCGGGGCTGGTCAGCGACGCCGCGCGCGCGGCCACGCAGTCGCTGACCGGCGACGCCCTGGCTCGCAGCGACTGTGACGTTCGCGATTTCCAGGTCTACACGATCGTCGCCTCGGAGACGAACCGCGAGCCGATCTCCGAGGGCTTCATGGGGGTCCTGCGCATCGCCGACGGGTCACCCAACGTGACCGGCGCCGCGCTGATGCGCGCCTCGCTGCGGTGGCGCGCACGGCAGGACCACGGCATCGTGATCTGCGGCACGGGGCAGACGCCGAAGAGCAGCCTGCTGCCGCTCGACCTCCAGATCGACCACATCAGCCCGACCTGCGTGAAGGGCCTGACGACCTACGACGGCAACCCAATCGAGGCGGCCCTCACGTACCTGACGACCGCCGACGGCCGCGAGGCGCCGGGCTACGTCAACGCGTTCGGCGAGAGCGTGGTCTGCATCCCGAACGGCCCGCCCGTCTGGGAGTTCGAGGTCATCAGCGAGATCCGCAACATCGCCGCCTCCCAGCGCTACCGCTGCACCGTCCCGCGCGCCCAGGGCACGCCCCCGCCCGGCCTGTGCCGGATCGTCGAGGAGCCGCTGCCGTTCGTCCCCTCCGCCGCCGCGTCGGCAGCGTCGACCAAGAAGGCCGCGGCGACGTGCCGCTGGCAGGCGACGGCGAAGGTCCTCTCGGCCCGTCCGAAACGCGCGACCCTGAAGACCGGCGTGGGCTGCCGCACCACCGCCAAGTCGTCGAGGTTCACGCTGTCGGTGCAGCGCGGCAAGCGCTCCAAGCGGGTGCGCACGGTGACCCTGCGGCCGGGGGAGACGTCGATGTTCACCCTGCCGAAGAAGCTGCGGCGCGGCGAGCGCGTCGTGCTGGCCAACAGGGCTGAGCCGAAGAAGAAGCTGCCCAGGCTCGTGGCGCGTACGGCATCGATCGGCGGTGCGGACGCCGCGGGCACCGAGGGCTGCGACTGGAAGCTCGAGACCCGGGTCCTCGGTGGCGCATCCTCCAAGGCCAAGCGCACGAAGGTCCGCGCGCGCCTGACGTGCCCACCGTCGCCGAAGCGGTCGCTGCGCTTCGCCATCAGCGTGCAGCCGAAGAAGGCGAAGAAGGCCAAGCGCCTGCGGTTCGTGACGCTGCGTGGCGGCCAGGTGTCGAACGTGACCCTGAAGCGCCGCCTGCGCGCCGGCGACCGGGTGATCCTGTCGCGCGCCGCCGATGCGCAGCTCGGCGTGCCGAGCCTGACCGCGCGGGCGACGACGTCGAAGAAGGTGCTGCGGGCCCGCTGATCGGTCGCGGTCACCGGCCGAGGAAGCCGTTGATCGTTGCCGCGAGGTCCACCGGCACCTGCGCCATGAACGCGTGCCCGCCGCCGGGGAAGGTCTGCGCGTGGGCATCCGCCAGGGCACCGGCGAGCAGCCCGGCGTTCGCCGGCGGGATCACGACGTCCTCGGTGCCCGCGGCGACCAGGGTGGGCGCGGTGATCCGGGCGGTGCGCTCGCCGTGGGGCGCGGCGTGCCACGCGTCGATCGCCCGCTCCTGGGCGAACAGCGTCTCCTCGGGCAGCGCGGCGCGGGCCGCGGCAACGATCTCGCCGAACTGCTCGTCGATGACCGCCCCGAGCTCGGGCGGGAAGATCAGGCTCAGCAGACGGGTGGCCTGTTCGCGCGGGCTGCCGCCGTGGTCGATGAGCCGCGTCCAGACGGCAGGGTCCGCGAGCACGGCGTCGGGTCCGCCGTGGTCGGTGGACAGCAGCACGAGCCGTCCGACCCGCTCGGGTGCGGTCGCCGCGATCTCCTGGGCGACCATCCCGCCCATCGACCATCCGGCGAGATCGAAGGCCTCGAGGTCCAGCGCGTCGGCGAGGGCGAGCGCGTCGGCGGCCATCGCGGCGATCGTCGTCTCGCCGGGCAGCGCGGGTGACCCGCCAATCCCGCGATGGTCGGGACAGATGACGCGCGAGGCGCCGCCGAGGGCCTCGAGGAACCCGGGGTCCCAGTCGTCTTTCGTGGCCGCATAGCCGTTGAGCAGCAGCAGTGGGGGACCGTCACCGAGTTCCCGAAAGGTCAGTCCCAGCGCTCCAGGTTCAGGCATCCGTTCCGATCATATGATCGGAAACCTCGGCTGTATACACCCCGACGAGAACGGCGACATGCTCGACAAGATCCTTTCGAATCCCCTGGTAGGGCTCTCTCCGTGGATCGTCTATTCCCTCGTCGAAGGGGAGAACCGGCTGGAGATCGCCGCCATCCTCGCGCTCGTCACCGCGCTGACCGTCGTGGTGCTCGGCGTCATGCGTGGCAGCAAGCCGAAGGCCCTGGAGTTCTCGGACGTCGCCTACTTCGGCATCCTGGCCGTCGTCATCGCGTTCGCCAGCCAGGGGACACTGGACTGGCTCGAGCTGTGGGGCGGTGAGCTGGCGAACACCGCGCTGGTCGTCTTCGTGCTCGGCTCGATCATCATCCGCCGGCCGTTCACCCTCGCCTATGCGAAGGAGTCGGCGCCGCCGGAGGAGTGGGACAACCCGCACTTCCTGCGTGCGAACTACATCATCACGTGGGCGTGGGCCATCGCGTTCGGCATCGAGGCGCTGTCGGGCCTGTACGGCGACGCGGTGCTCGACGACTCCAACAACATCTGGACCGGCTGGGTCATCCAGACGCTCCCGCTCATCATCGCCGCGCAGTTCACCATCTGGTACCCGCAGCGCCTGGAGGCCCTCGGCGCCCGCGCGCAGGGCGAGGACGTCCGCGTCCCGCCGATCGCGGAGATGTACGCGCAGCTGGCGCCGTGGCTCACGGTCATCGGCGCGATCGTGTTCATCACCGGTGACGCGCCGTCGTGGCTCGGGTTCGTCTTCCTCGCGTTCGGCATCGTGCTGACGCGGGTGTTCACCAAGCAGGCGAAGGACGAGGCGGGCACCGAAGGGGACGGCCCGGCGCCCGCGCCGGCCGGCGGCTGAGCCGACGGGGTGGGGTGTGCGCATTGCGCGTCCCCACACGGCTCGACATGCTCACACCCCCGGCGGAGGGCGCTCGCCGGCGGCCTCGATGATCAAGGCAGCCGCACGATCGCCAACCGCTGGCTCGCGAACTCCGGCTCGCCGCCCAGCGGGGGCGGGTACACGTTGCCCGCTGCGTCCGGGCACGTCGGGTCGACCACCGCGTAGCGCACGCCCAGCTCGCGCTGCAGGCGCCGGCCCTCCGGCGTCCCGTCCAGGATCGCCCGCGCCTGCCGTGCCCGCACGAGCTCGGCCTTCGGCTGGATGTCCTGCGGCTCCAGGGCAGGCAGCGTCCGGGTGCGCAGCAGCCAGGTCGACAGGAAGCTCCAGCAGCGGTCGGTGACCACGACCTCGCCGGGCCGGAGCTGAGCGTCCAGCGCGTCGAGCCCGCGCAGGGCGACGGGGGAGGCGAAGGAGTAGAACCGCTCGACGTTCCGGGCCTGGGGGATCGAGCCCGCCACGATGACCGCGACGGCCGCGACGCTCGCGATCGCCGCCACCGGGGCCGGGCGCAGCAGCTTCCACGCGGCCACCGCGGCGATCGGCGCCATCGCCAGCGGCAGGTAGAAGACCACCCGCGCGTAGTAGAGGGGCAGATGCACGAGATACGCGTAGCCCAGCGCGCAGCAGATGACGAACAGCGCGACGGCCGGCCACAGCGCCCGGTCGAGCCGCCGCGTCACCGCCAGGGCGACGAGGCCCACGACGGTGGCGCCCGTCAGCACCCAGGACAGGTCACGGATCGCGAGCTCGAGGTTCACGCGCGTGTTCTCGTACGCGTCGGCGGGCAGCGTGCCGCCGAAGGTCTTCTGCCGGGCGTAGACGTCGGCCAGCACGCCGATCCCCAGGACCAGCGCCAGTCCGATCGCGCGGGCGGCGGCGCCCAGTGCGAACCGGCGGCCGGTCAGGAACGCCACCGCCACGACGACGGCCAGCACCATCCCGCCGATGACCGCCGTCAGCCGGTGGGTCGCCACCAGGCTGGCGAGCACGATCGCCAGCCCCACGGTCGCCCGGCCGTCGGGCCGCTCGGTCGTCAGCGCCGCGAGGTACGCGAGCAGCAGGCCGAGCAGCGCCAGCGCCGCGAGGTTCGCCAGGCCGTGCCAGCCGAGGATGTCCTGGCTGGCAGGGACGGCGGCCAGCAGCGCGGCGGCGAGCAGCGCGGTCATCCGCCGCTCGGGCCAGGACCCGCGCACGTACGCGTAGACCGCGAGCGCCTGCAGCACGCTGAAGACGACGATCCCCTGCGCCAGCGCGCCGGCCGGCACCCGGGCGAGGAGCAGGATGGACCCGTAGGCCGCAGGCACGGCGGGGTCCTCGCGGAACGGGACGCCGAGCATCCAGAACGGGTTGTCGATGAGCAGCTCGCCCTGGCGGCGGATCTCGTCGGCGTACAGGAGGTACTTCGCCCAGTCGTTGCCCGGCACCGGCCGCTCCCCGATCACGAGGGCCGCGAGCGCGATCCCGCCGGCCACGATCGCCAGCAGCCCGCCGGCCTCCAGCGCGTCCGCGCGGGTGAACGGGACCCGGACCGCGTCGCGCGGCCAGGTCGCGACGCCCGCGATCACCACCGCCACGAGCACGAGCCGCACACTCAAACCTCCGAGCGGCAGGCCGATCCACGAGATGGTGATCAGCAACGCCGTCACCGCCGCGAACCCGAGGATCGGGGCCGCCGCCCAGCGCGCCAGCGGGATGGCGCGCACGGGTGCAGGCAGCAGGCCGCACAGCGCGAATCCCGGAGCGAGGAGCGCCAACGTGCCAACTAGCGCAGATCGGACCCCAAGCGCAAAAAGTGCTGCTTCCCCGCACAAGATCGCAACGGAAATCCACCATTCGGGCGGAGGAGTCCGTGTGCCGCCCGGCGAGGGAGGTAGCGTGGGCCGTCGCATGTCGCGAGTGATCATCGCCTGCGCTCTGGCGCTGTGCGTGCTCGTGACGCCGGTG
>SXGQ01826028.1_pt1 | contig 21852 bp, 17 predicted proteins | sample 3178371 | NCBI WGS metagenome assembly SXGQ01 (sample SAMN11356859, study PRJNA531348) | freshwater metagenome | isolation source: freshwater sample F1-20 | place: China: Fuxian Lake, Yuxi | collected 2017-12-25 | reverse complement strand
GATTGCGCTGACCACGCCCGCCGGGGCCGCCTGGCGAGGCGGGCGCCCCGGCGGGGCGCTGGGCGCCGCGCGGATCGGGGCCGCGGTGCGGTGGCTGGGAGTGGGGGCGCGGATCGGGCACGGAGGAACCGCAACCATCAGCGCGTTCCCCCCCACGACGCAACCCGGCCTTTGTCAGGTATTAGGTGACAAAGGCCGGGTGGTGATCCCGGGTTGCGCGGCGCGCGGCGGGTCGCACGCTTTCGGCCGCGTGCGTCTGGGTCCCTACGAGCTCACCTCCAACCTCTTTCTCTCGCCGCTGGCGGGCTACACCAACCTGCCCATGCGCCTGACGGTGCGGGAGCTCGGCGGGCTGGCTTGGGCGACAACGGACCTCGTCAACGCCCGCTCGCTGCTGGAACGCAATCGCAACGCCCTGCGGCTGGTTGCCTCGTCGCCGGCCGACCGGCCGTTCGCGATCCAGTTGTTCGGCAGCGTGCCCGAGGAGATGCGCGACGCGGCCGTGATGTGCCAGGAGCTGGGCGCCGATTCCGTCGACATCAACATGGGTTGCCCGGTGCGGAAGGTGACGAAGATCGGCGGCGGCTCCGCGATGATGACGGAGCTGGAGCGCACCGCGGCGCTGGTGCGCGGCATGGTGTCGGCGGTGCGGATTCCGGTGACCGCCAAGATGCGGCTCGGCTGGGACGAGGAAAACCTCACCGCGCCGGATCTGGCGCGCGCGTTGGAGGACGCGGGGGTGGCGGCGGTCTTCGTGCACGGGCGGACGCGCGCGCAAGGTTTCGCCGGGACCGTGAACCTGGCCGGCATCCGCGCGGTGGTGGAGGCGGTTCCGCGGATCCCCGTGATCGGCAACGGCGACGTGACCACGCCGGCGGGTGCACGGCACATGCTGGCCGAGACGGGCTGCGCGGGCGTGAGCGCGGGACGGGGCGCGTTCTATGACCCGTGGATTTTCCGGCGCACGGCGCACCTGTTGCGGACCGGCGAGGAGTTACCGGAGCCGGGCTTCCACGAGCGGCTGCGCGTGTTGCGCCGGCATTTCGACCGTTACGTCGAGTTTCACGGTGAGGAGCACGGCGCGCGACTTTTCCGCCGCGTGGCCCCGTGGTACGCGCGTCGCTTCGGGCCGGCGAAACCGTTCAAGCGCCGTATCCTGACCATCGCCTCGCGGGCCGACTTCGACGCCGCGGTCGAGGAGTACATCGCGTGGCGCCGGCAGTTCTGCGACGAAAACGGCGAGTTGTTGCCTAAGTTCGCGCCGGCGCCGCTGGTGCCCTCGTTCCTTCGGACGGCCGACGACCCCGAGGAAGCGGGCCGGGAGGCCATTCCCGTGCCGCGTGGTCCGGTCGAGCTTTGGTAGCTTTTTCCCGGCGCGCGGCTACCGTCGCGCCATGCAGCAGGTCGACCACTTCTGGGAGCTGATCATCGGCACGGTGATCGCGCTCCTGCCGATCATCAATCCACTCGCCGCGGCGCCGAGCTTCCTCGCCATCACCGAGGGCGATTCGCGCGAGCGCCGCCTGCAGCAGCTGCGCCACGCCTGCTTCTACATGGTGGGGATCCTGGTCAGCTTCCTGATCGGCGGCACCTTCATCATGAATTTCTTCGGGATCTCGATCCCGGGCCTGCGCATCGCGGGGGGCTTCCTCGTGGCCGGCATCGGCTCGACGATGCTCCTCGGCGCGCCGCGCGATCCGCGGCGCGAAGACCCGGCCGAGGCCGAGGCGCGCCGGAAACGCGACGTCTCCTTCTCCCCCCTCGCGCTGCCGATGCTCAGCGGCCCGGGCTCGATCGCCGTCACCGTCGGCTTCACGTCGCTCGCCTCCCACTGGCTCGACTACATCGCCATCATCCTCGGGATCCTGATCGTCGCGATCATCAGTTATGTCGTCCTGCGGCTCGCCGAGCGCACGGTGGTGCTGGTCGGCGTCAATGGCATGAATGCCCTGACCAAGGTCATGGGTTTCCTGATACTCTGCATCGGCGTGCAGTTCATCGTGAACGGCGTGCTGGGGGTCGCCACCGATCCCGCGGTGGTGCGCGCCATCCGCGACGCGGCCGTGGCGCGTTGAGCGGGCTCAGTATTCCCGGCGCGTCTCGATGCCGGGACGCGGCACTGGATAGCGACCCGACGCGTCGGGCTGCAGCGGGGCGGGGGAGTCCTTGGTTAGCTGGTCGAGCCCCGGCGCGAACTCGTGGTCGCAATGGAGCATCTCGTCGAAGGTGACCACGCGGCCGGTGTGGGCCGCCATGCGGCCCATCGACGTGACGAGACTGGCCTCGACGCCGCGCTTCACCTCGTTGAAGGGCAGATCGGCGCGGATGGCGGCGATCAGGTCATCCCACTCGAGTTGGTGCGGGCGGCCCTCGGGCTGCGGATAGGCCCATGCGAGCTTGCTCTCGTCCTTCGTGTGGCCGCGGTAGATGCGGGCGCGCGAGGGCGCGTGGCCCTTCTCGGAGATGATCGCCATGCCCTTCGTGCCGTGCGCGGTGCTGGAATGCTCGGCGTAGGCGCCGGGGATGCACCGGCCCTCGAGGAAGAGCTTCGAGCCGTCACGGAAGGTGTACTCGGTCGAGTAAACGTCGAAGTTCTGGTCGACGCTGTCGCCGCGGTAGTGGCGGCCGCCGTTGGAGTGCGCCTGCACGGGCCATTCACCCTTCATCCAGCAACACTCGTCGATGTTGTGGATGTAGAAGTCGCTGTAGGCGCCGCCGCTTGCCCAGATGAAACTGTGGAAGCGCTCGATCTGGTACATGAGGTCGGTTTTGTCGGCGGGCTTCGGGGGCGAGGCGAAGAAACCCACCGGGCCGTGGAGCCGGTAGGCGCGCATCATGAGGATGTCGCCGATCTCGCCGCGGCCGATGCGGTCGGCGAGTTCGCCGCGGGCGCGGCAGTGCCGGCACATCAGGCCCACGCCGACCTTAAGGTTCTTCCGCGCGGCCTCCTCGCCGAGCGCCAGCATGCGCTTGCTCGTCGGGCCATCCACCGTGAGCGGCTTCTCCATGAAGACATGGAGTCCCTTCGCGATGGCGTAGCTGAAATGCACCCAGCGGAAGGCGGGCGGCGTCGCGAGGATGACGACGTCGCCCGGCCGCAGCGCGTCCATCGCCGCCTTGTAGGAGTCGAGTCCGGTGAACTGGCGGTCAGGCGGCACGTCGACCGTGTTCTTACCCTCCTTGGCGAATTGCTTCGTCAGGCGGTCGAGGGACGTCGCCAGCCGCGGCGGGAAAACGTCCGCCATCGCCACCAGCCGGATCGGACCTGTCGTGGTGGAGAGCGCCTGCCCGGCGGCGCCGGTGCCGCGGCCGCCGCAACCGACGAGTGCAACGCGGATCAGGTCGCTGCCCGCGGCGTGCACCGGCGGTAAAGCGACTCCGGCGAGAGCGGAGACGGCGGCGACACGGCCGGAACGGTGAAGGAAGTCGCGGCGCGACAGGGCGGGATGAAACACGGGGTTGGTCATGGGGAAAAGGGGGAACCAAGCCTGACTCGTGATGAAATTCCCCGGTCGGCCCGGAGATCAAAGGAAAACCGGCCCTTTCCCTCCGGCCGTGGTTTGACTCCTCCGCGCTCCGACCTTGGCTGCGCGCGTTGACCTCGGAAGTCGCCCCCGCCGGCACCATGCGCCTCGACAAGTGGCTCTGGGCGGTGCGCGTCCACCGCAGCCGGGCGCTCGCGACCGACGCCTGCCGCGCCGGCTCGGTGCTCGTCAATGATCTCGTGGCCAAGCCCGCCCGCGAGGTCCGGCCCGGCGAGATCGTCCGCGTGCGGATCGGTCTGATCAACCGCACCCTGCGGGTGATCGGCGCGCCGCGGTCGCGGGTCGGCGCGAAACTCGTCGGCGACTACTGCGCTGATCTCACGCCTCCGGAGGAGATGGCGAAGCTCCGCGAGAACACGGTGCAGCATGCGTTGGCGCGCGAAAAGGGCAGCGGGCGTCCAACGAAACGCGACCGGCGTCTGCTCGACGAGTTGTTCGGTTGACGGCGCTGGGGCGCCGGCGCGTCAGGACCCGGGCGTCCCGGGGCGCGTGTGGAATTTTTCGTGGGCCAGCAGGTGCAGCCGGTGCATCACGAGGCTGAGGTCGGCGCAGGTCTCTCGCGCGGTGGCGTCGGCGTCACCCGACTCCGCGCGCCGGCGGGCGAGGAGAAAGCGCTCGGAAAGCGGCCGGTGCTCATCGTTGTCGCCCAGCTGGCGCAGCAACCGGCGCGCACGGTCCGCCCAGCGCCGGGCTCGGCGCACGAGCAGTAGCGCCGCGGCGACCGTGATCCGGCCGGCCGTGCGGTCCTGGAAGACCCGGCACTCGAAGGTGCGGCATTGTGCCGGACGCTGCGCGTAGATCCGGCAGGAGCGGTCGGCGCACAACGCCGCGCACGGCTGCGGCAGGCGCGTGACCGGCGTCCGGGCCCGCGAGGTGAGGACGGCCAGCCCGCCGGCGCGCAGGGCCTGCGGGTCGTCCCCCGCGCCGATCTTCACGTGATGGAAGAGCGTGCCATCGCAGCACAGGCCGCAGGCGCGGCAAAGTTGCTCGCCCGGGCTCATGCGGGCGAAGCGGACCGCAGCGTCCGCAGGCATGTTTCAAAGTCCTCGGGACACGGGCAGGTGATCCTCAACGCGGCCTGTGTCATGGGGTGGACGAACTCGAGGCCGGCCGCGTGCAGCATCACCCGCGGCACGCTGAACGGAGCGCCTTTGCCGCCCCCGGAGAAGCGGGTCGGTCCACCGTAGAACGGGTCGCCGAGGATAGGGTGCCCGCCCTCGGCGAGATGCACGCGGATCTGGTGTGTGCGGCCGGTCTGCGGGCTGGCCTCGACCAGGATGGCTCCGGAAAGGCGTTCGACGACGCGGAATGACGTGCGAGCCGGATCACCGCCGCTGCGCACCGCGCCGAAGCGGCTCGCCTTGCCCTCACGGCCGACGACACCGAGATGATTGGCGATCCCCCACGTGTCGGGTCTGCCCGCGCCGGCGACCGCCAGCGCGAGGTAGGTCTTCCGCACGGCCTTGCCGGCGAATAGTTCCGTGACGCCCTTGTTGGCGCGCGCGTCCCTGGTGAACAGCAACACCCCCGAGGTGTCGCGATCGAGCCGGTGCTGGAGGCCGAGGTACGGCATGCCGCCGTCGCGTTCCCGCAGGAAGGCCGCGAGCGTCGCGTGCGCGCTGGCCCGGCGCGCATCCAAGGTCGGTTGCGTCGGCAGACCGGCGGGTTTGTCGACGATGATCAGCCACTCGTCCTCGAACAGGATGCGTTCCGGCCCCCAGGCGAACGCCGGTGCGGGCGGCGCGTCGCGCCGTGTCGCGCCGTTCCGCGGTGCGGGATTCCGGTGAGCCATCAAGGCGGAGCGTGAGACAGGCGGCGGGCGGCTGACAAGGAGCGCGAGAAGGCGCGTCACCCAGCGTTTTCCCCGTGGCCTCCGTTTGCACCGCCGGCCACCGACCGGGAACAGGTGACAATAGAGGTAACGGAGTCCTCACGCTCGATCATTTCGACGGGAGAATTCCGTCGCGCGACGCGGGATTTGGTGTTTCGCATGGGCGGCACATGAACGTCTACTCCAAGTTCGAGACCGAGCTCGCGGTGCGGCCGGATGACATCGACCTCTACCAGCACGTGCACAGCACGCGCTATCTCGACTACGTGCTGGCGGCGCGATTCGAGCAGATGGAGAAGAACTACGGCATGTCGATGCAGGCGTTCGCCGACCGCGGCCTCGGCTGGTGGATGACGACCGCCACCATCCACTACAAGCGGCCGCTCGGCTGGGGCGACCGTATGATCGTGCGGTGCTGGATCGACCATTTCACGGAGACCGGTTGCCGCGTGGACTTCGAGATCGAGAAACAGCCCACCGGGAAACGCGTCTGTGACGGGCATTGCTCGTACACGCTCGTGACGCTCGCCACGGGTCGATCGACCCCGATCCCCGAGGACGTCCGGGCGAAGTACTCGATCTGAACGAAGCCCCGGCCGTCCCGCGGCTCAGGCTGCGGCGGATTTCCTCCCGGCTACGACGGCAATCTCCCGGCGGAAGGCCGCGGCCATCGCGGCCGACGAAAAATGGGCTTCCGCGGCGGCGCGGCCGGCACGGCCGAGTTCCGCCCGCCGGGCCGGGTCGCGCAGCAGGTCACGCCACGCGCGGGCGAGCGCCGCGGGATCGCGCGCGGGAACGCCGAGACCACCGCCGCCTGCGGCGATCAACTCCGGAAAGGCGGCCGCCTGCGGCTGCACCACCGGCACGCCGCACGCCATCGCCTCGACGACGTAGAGACCGAACGCCTCCGCGTAGGTCGCGGGCACCGAGAACAACGAAAGCCCGCGCAGGAAAGAGATCTTCTCCTCCCGGGAAATGTTTGGCGACCAGGTGACGCGCGCGGCGAGGCCGGCCGATGCGATCCGCGCGCGCAGCCGGCGGAGGAGCGGCTCGTCGCCGGCGGTGGCCGCGCCCGCCAAGTGCAGCCGCGTCTCCCGGTCACCGAGTTCCCCGGCCAGGTGCAGGAACGCGTCGACCATCACCTCGATGCCCTTCTCCCGGCACATGCGCGCGAGGTAACCGACGGTCGGGGTGGCCGGTGGGGATTCGGCGGCCGCGTAACCTTCCAGCTGGATTCCGTTGAAAACCACCTTCACCCGATCGGCGGCAAGGCCGAGACGGCGCACCATCAGGTCGGCGTAGAAACGGCTGGGCGAAAGGATGAGATCCGAGGCGCGCAGGGTACCCGCCATGGCCTCCCAGCATTGCGTGCGGAATGGCTCCGGGAGTCCGTCGAGAAAGGTGTCCTCGCCCTGGAAGAACGTCACCACGGGCGCGCCGAGCCGGCGCTTCAGCGGCTCCGCGAAGCCCGCGAGCAACGCGGTGGAAAGGCACACGACGTCGGGACCCTCGGTGTGCTCCAGCCAGCCCATTAGTTTCTCCAGTTCCTTGCCGAGCCGGCTCGAGCCGACGTTGAACATCTCGAGGGTCATTTCGCCGTGGTCGCGCGCCGAGGTCATGTGGCTGTGGCGCGCGGCCCAGCGCAGCAGGCCGGTGGAGTTGAGCAGGCGGTCCACGAAGTCCGGCGTGCGGCGGAAGAGCGGCACCTTCTGCTGCAGGTAGACATTGATGCCGCCGAAGAAGACCGGGACGCGCGCGGAGCCCGGCAGAGCCTCCTCGTCGAGAGTGTGCGGCAAATACATGGGCGCCATCGTCACGTCGTCGCCGGCGCGGTGGAGCTCACGCGCGAGGGCGTTGTCCCGCATGCAAGCGCCGCAGTAGTAGCTGCCGGTGCCGGGCGTCAGGAGGACGATCTTCACGGTCGGAGGTTTGGGCGACGACGGCGGCGTGTCGAGGTCCCGGGACCGTTTCAGCGCGCGGGGGCTGGGCCGGCGCGCACGGCGAACACCGTGCCTTTCTCGCCACCGACCACGATGATGTTCTCGCCGAACGCGGGCGACGCCGTCAGCGCCTCGCCGAGCTCGAGACGCCAGAGTTCCGCGCCCGCCGTGAGCTCCGCCGCGTAGAGGCGGCCGTCGGCGGAACCGAAGACCACGGCGTCCTGGAACAGGATGGGCGCGCCCTCGACGCGGCCGCCGGTCCGGAACTTCCAGACCGCCTCCCCCTTCAGGCGGTCGATGGCGTGGAGGTGCTTGTCGCGGGATCCGATCAGCACGAGGCGATCGTTCACCGCCGGCGAGCTGAAGAAGGGCATCGCGCGGTCCTGATATTTCCACGCCACCGTGCCCGCGGCGACGTCGAACGCGACGGTCTGGTTCGCGTAGTTCCCGCAGAAAGCCATCGTCCCGAAGGTGCCGATCGAGGCGGGGATGTACGCCTCGGCGTCGATTGTGCGCAGGACTTTCCCGTCGCCCACCCCCACGACGTGGAGCTGGGCGTCGCAGCCGCCGAACACCACGAAGCGTCCGTCCACGATCGCCGGCGCGCCATTGATGTAATTGCCCGTCGCGTAGCTCCACACGACGCGGCCGTCGGCGGCGTCGAGCGCGCGGGTGGTGCCGTCGTAGCCGTTCACGAGCACCCAGTCGCCGGGACCGGCGGGATTGCGGACGAGCGTGGCGCCGGAGCTGATCTTCTCGTCGGTGGCGAAGGTCCAGACGACCGCGCCGGTGTCGGCCGCGAGCGCGTAGAGCTTGCCGTCGTTGGAGCTAAGGTAGACGCGCCCGCCGCCGACGGCCGGGGCGGCATTGACGGCGTCCTTGGTCTCGAAGGACCAGACCTCGCGGCCGGTGGCGGCGTCGAGGCAATGCAGGCGGCCCTTGTCGCTGCCGATGAAGACGCGGCCGCCGGCGATCGCGGCCTCGGCGTTGACCGGGCCGGGGGCGGTGAACGTCCAGGCGACGGCCGGGTCGCGCGGCACGGCAGCGGCGGAGGCACCGGTGAGGGCGGGACCGCCACGGGTCATGGGCCACACGGTGGCCTTGGGCGCGGGCGGAGCCTTGGGTGCGGCGGCGGGTTTATCCCCGCAGCCGGTCAGCGCGAGCACGACCGCGGACGCGAGCAGGGCCAGACGCGGAAACGCGCGGCGGGGGTCAGGTTTCAGTGCCGGACGCACGCCGGTAGAGTGAGATGAAATCCTCCCGCTGCAACGGACGCGGGTTGAATTTGCCGGTCCACTGCCGCGTGGCGTCGTCGGCGAGGAGCGCGAAGTCGGAGGCGGGGTCGAGGGCCGGAAAACGGCAGCGGCGCACGAGGCTCTCCAGCCATTGCTGAAGCGGAAGGTCCGACACCTTGAGCAGACGCAGGAGCGCGCTGAAGTGCGCATAGGTGTCGGCGGCGGCCGGCACCGTGGCGTTGAAGCGTATCACGTGCGGCAGCATCGTGGCGACGGCGCGACCGTGGACCACGCCGAGGCGAGCGGTGAGCGGGTTGGCCGAGGCGTGGGCGGCGCCGAGCATGCTGTGTTCGATCGCGGTCCCCGCGAGCGCGGCGCCGAGCAACATATGCGCGCGGTCGTCCGCGGTGGGGCGGCCGTCGACGACGCGGTCGATCGCCGCGGCGATATGACGGAAGGCCTCCTCGGCGTGGCCGGACGACACCGGGTTGGCCTTGGTGCAGACCGCGGACTCGATTGCATGCGTCAGGGCGTCCATGCCGGAAAGCAGCGCGGTGGAGTGCGGCAGCGTGGCGGTGAGATCCGGGTCGAGGATGGCCACGGCGGGTAGCGCCTTGGGGTCACCGCAGGCCATCTTCTCGTGGGAGCCGTCGCGGCTGATGAGCGCGTAGGACTGCGTCTCGCTGCCGGTGCCGGCGGTGGTGGGGATGGCGATGAGCGGCAGCAACGGGCGCGAGGCCTTGCCGTAGCCGTGGTAGTCGCGCATGGCGCCGCCGTTCGTGAGCAGGAAGTTGCAGGCCTTGGCCGTGTCGAGGCTGCTACCCCCGCCGATCGCCACGATGCAGTCGAAGCGGTGGGCGCGAGCGGCCTCGCGGCACGCGGCGCTGTCGGACTCCGTCGGGTTCTCCCGGGATTCGGCGAACACGGCGGCGGGCAGGCCGGCCTCGGTCAAGAGGCGCAGGGCGGTGTCGAGATGGCCGGCCCGGACGATGCCGGAGTCGGTGACGAGGAATACCCCCGTGCCGCCGACTCCCCGCACCGCGGCCGGAAGCTCGCGGAGTTTGCCCGGACCGAAAATGAGACGCGGGCCGGGGGGCGACGCGAAGGCCTCGGGCATGTGGGGAAGGGGGCGTGGGCCGGCGCGCGGCCGGCGGCGAAGCCGCGTCAGACCGCGGCGAGATCGCCCTGCAGGGCGCGGCGGCGGTAGAGGAACTCGAACATGTTCCCCTCGTGCGGCTGCTCCCACTGCACGCGGTTCGTCGGGTAGGGCCCGATGTTGAGCCGCTCGATGTTGGTACTCGCCATCAGGTCGAGCGTCCACGCGTGGTCGGCGGTGACGGCCGAGACGACGAGGGACTCGCCGATGGTGTCGATCATGCGCGACTGCGGCACCTCGAGGATGCTGGCGTAGGGGAACATGAACTCGGTGTTGGCGAGCGGATGTTCCGGATCCGTGCAAGAGACCAGCGTGGGCTGGAGGAAGGTTTGGCCGTATTTCTCGATCAGGCGCGGGCCCTGGCGGTAACGGGCGGTGATATCCTCGGCGCCCGGCGTCTGCAGGAGCTCGTCGATCCGCTCATCGATACCCTTGGCCATGGCGGGATTGGCGAATCCGCAGAGGAGCGCGTCCTTGTCGTCGCGCGGACGCGGCACGACGGCGGCCATGCGGCGCGCCAGGGCGTCGGCGAGCTGGTCGCGGTGGCGCGGGGTGAGGACGGCGGAGGCGTTGATGCAGGAGCGGCCGCCGTTGGACGCGATGGACTGCACGATGATATCGAGGTGACGCTCCCAGTGGTCGGCATGGTCGTCGCCGAGGAGGACCTTGCTGCGGCCGGAGCCGTGGACCTGGATGTTCCGGAACGGGGAATACCGCCGTACGGTGGCGTCGCTGCCGAACGCGATGGCGCGGCCGGTGCCGAAGAGCACCGCGTCGCCGCCGTCATGGCCGGCCGGGTAGAAGCCGAAGGCCTCGCGCGGGAAGCCGGCGGCGATCATGGCCTGCACGATGCGGAACGGAGTGAGAGGATCCTCACGGCCGGGCTTGAGCACGACCGGGATTTTCATCACGAGCGCGGGGAGCCAGAGCGAGTTCACGCCGGGCGAGTTGCTGGGCAGCAGCACGCCGAGGCTACCGGTCTGCGGGAAGAAGTTAACGTCGATCCCGTCCTGCCGGATGAAGCCGCGGTCAAAGAGCTCGAGCGGCATGCCGCGGGTGAGGCCGGCGAGGATGGCGCGGATGTTGGCCATCGCGGCGTGCACCTTGCCCATGTTCTGGTGGCCGAGGGCATGAGGCAGGCCGGTGAGCTGCGAGAGGGCGACGACGTAGTCCTGCGGGCTTTGGAGCTGGTCGCCGTCACCCCAGGGAAGATTCCCGCGGAGGAAAAGCTCGGCGGCGTGCTCGCAGGCGTCGGCCAGCTTCGCGCACGGGATCGCCTGCAGGCTTTCGGCGGCGCGCGCGAGCCCCTGCTGGAGATCGCGGCGGATCAGGCCGGAGTTCGCCATGCTCACGGCGATCTCGCGGCCCTCGACGATGAAGCGAACCTGGTCGAGGCTCTCGTAGGGACGGCCGAGACGCAGGACGGGGATGTGGATGGGCGAACTCATGGTGCGTGTGGGTGCCGGCCGTTCAGTAAACGCCCTCGATGATGGTCTTGGTGAGGGATTGGAACGGACGCACGTCGCCCACGCCGTCCCACGGGAACTCGTCGCACGGGGGCCGGCGGATCGCCTCGTCGCGCTCGAGGAAGCGGGGCACGAAGAACTCGCGTGTCATGGTGGTGAGCTCCACGCGGCCGTACTCCCCGTAGGGCATGACCTCGTCGGGCTTGTCCGGGTTGACGATGCGCAGCACGGCGCGCGGCTGGGGCGCGTAATAGGTGAGGCTGTAGTTGTCCTCGGGCTTGAGCTTCCGGCTGATGGCGAGACCCATGAGGGTGTTGCCGTAGGTCGGGGCGAAGTTGATCTGGCCCTCGAGGACCTCCTCCACGACGAAGCGCACGTACTGGGGCGTCATGGTGGTGCCGCCGGCGAACACCGCCTTGAGGCCCGCCTTCACGAGCGACATGCGCTCGGCGAGATTCTCGAGGAGGCGCGGCGTGGTGAACATGCACTGGATGTTCCGGTGGCGGATGATCGTGGCCGCCTGGTCGATCACGTGCTCCTGGTACTTGCGCGCCATGGCGCCCTCGCCCATCGCGATGAGGCGTTTCACCCAGCGCGGGTCGAGGTCGACGAAATAGCACGAGCCGCCACGGTAGTTGGCGAGGTGCTCGATCGCGAGGCGCAGGCGGCGGGGTCCGGTGGGACCGACCATGAGCCAGTTGGCGCCCTTCGGGAAGAAGTCCGGGCCGTAGTGGTCGCTGAACTCCTCGTAATCGACCTTGTAGTCATCCCAGCCGATGCGCTGCTTCGGCATGCCGGTGGTGCCGCCGGTCTCGAAGACGTTGTAGGGCCGGCCGGCGTACGCCTTCGGCACGAAGCGCTCGGGCTGCTCCTTGCGCAGGACCTCGTCGTCGAAGTGGTCGAAGCGCATCAGATCGTTGAAGCGGGTGATCTCCTTGAGCGGGTTCCACCCGGCCTGCTCGGCCCATTTGAGCCAGTAGTCGCAGCCCGTGGCGGGCGAGAAATGCCACGCGATCATCTCGCGCGTCCAGGCGTCCAGGGCGGTCTGGGCTTCGGGGGTGGTGAGTTTGCAGCTCATGAGGAGGTCGGAGGAAAGGAAGGGGGGGGGTCGCGGCGGGGCGCGGGTGCGGGAGAGGCCGCGAGCTTGAACGACTTATTTCCCGATCGCAAACAGGTGCGTCATCGTCGCGACGTGGAGGAGATTGTTGGCGACGACCGGGCTGGCGTAGATCGGCGAGAAGAACTCGGGCTTGCCGACGAGCTTCATCTCGCGGCCGGTCCGCAGGATGATGAGCTCGCCGTCCTCCGTGCCGCAGTACAGCTTGCCGTCGGCCACGAGCGTTGACGACCAGATGCGGCTGTTGGTGGCGTAGGTCCAGAGGATCTTCCCGTTCGTGATGTCGATGCAGTGGATGTTCCCGTTGTACTCCGCCTGATAGAGCAGGCCCTCGTGGAGGCTGGGCGTGGAAATCGAGCGGCCGATCGATTTGTTCGTCCACACGGCCTTGCCCGCGATGTCGCCTCGGGCGGTGAGATCCAGGCAGCTGATCATGCCGACGCCGTCGCCGTGCTCCGGGTCCTGGCCGATGGCCATGTAGGCGCGGCCTTCGTGCACGATGACGGTGGCGATGATCTCGCTCGGGCCGTCATGGGTCGCGTACTTAAGGGGCTGGCCGTTCTTGGCGCGGTACTCGGGCGGATTCGCGTCGTAGCGGAAGAACTCCTTCAGCGCGGGGAATCCCTCCGGGTGCTGGTACGGATTGAGGTCGAAACCGTAGCAGAGGCCGTCGCCGCCGCCCCAGACGATGGTGGGCACGCCCTTCACGTCGGCGAACGCCGCGGAGCCCCAGCTGGCGTGCAACGCGCGCTTCGAGACGCCCGACACCTCCTCGGCGAGCACCTTGCCGGTGTTCTTGTCGACGATCACGAGCGCCGGCGCGAGGGGCGCCGGGATGTTGAGGTGGGACCAGTCGACGCCGGTCGACGTCGCGATGATCACCTTGTCGCCGACGATCACCGGCGAGCAGCTGGAGACATTGTGGGGAAAGATGCCGAGCTCGTTGCGGATATCGGCCACCCAGAGGATGTCGGCCGTCTTCGGGCCGACGGCGACCGGCTTGCCGTCGACGGAGGAGAACTTGGCCTCGTCGGTGAACGGACCGCCGTTGCCGTCCGCCATGCCCTTCACGTCGAAGCAAATGACCTCGCCGCGGTTGCTCACGACCCAGCCGCGGTCGCCCTCGATGGAGGCGGACGAGCAGAGACCGACGAACTCCCAGTCGCTCACCTTTCCGGCGCCGACCTTCGGGATCACGAGCTGCCAGAGGTAGTCGCCGGTCTTCTCGTCGAAGCACATGAGCACGCCGCGGTCGCCCTGCTGGGCGGGATCGCGTGGCGACTCGTTGTTGGTGCCCACGAAGACACGTCCGCCTGCGACCACGGGCGTGCCGTAGGTCTGGGAACCGAGCTTCACCACCCACTTCACGTTCTTGGTGGTCTTCGGGTCGATCGTCTCCGTCTTCGGGATGAATTTCCCGCTGTGGATGTCGTCGGGGATCCCCGAGGCGACGGCGACCATGTTGCGGGACGGCGTGCCGCCCCACATCGGCCAATCGCCCGCTCGAAGCGCAGGCAGGGCGAGGGAGGCGGCGGCGAGGAGGGCGAGGGACTTATTCATGGGCGGCGAGGGAGAGGTTGTCGATGTACACGCGCTTCAGGGACTGCGGGGAAAACGCGAACACGCCCGGGGAGCCCTGCTGGTGAAGTTTGTCCTGCCGGACCTCGATGGTCCATTTCTCCGGTTCGGGCTTGGATTTTTCCCAGAGCTTGGCGCGGACCCAGCCGCCGCCCTTGCCGTCGCCGTCGACCCGCGTCTTCAGGCGGTACCAGACGTTGGGCTGGGCGTCGAAGGGCACGGACTCCTTCACGCGCTCGTGGTTGCTTGAGACCTCGAGGATGCGGCTGTTGGCGACCATCGCGATCAGGTAGCGCTGGTTGACGAGCCCGACCGACGACATCACGCGCCGCGTGCCGTCCGTCATGACGTCGGCCTCGAGGGTGTAGTTCCGCAGGTCGGAGCGGCCGACAAAGTTCATCGTCCGCTGGAAAAGGATATTATCGAGGCGGTTGGTGACGACCTTGGAGCCGTCCTTCTCGATCGCGTGCCACTTCACGCGCGCGCCGAGCCAAGGCAGCGGCGGGAAGCCCACCGTCTCCCCGGCCTCGTTCTTCTGGTTCAGTACCGACCCCTCGAATCCTTCCTTGAGTCCCAGTCCCGCCACGACGCGGCCCCGGGTGACGGCCGTGAGATGGTTATACTTCGCCTGGAATTGACCGGCGGACATCTTCGCGTTCGGAGCGACGCCGAGGGTGTCGCCCTTGATCTCGCCATCGACCTCGGACTTCACGAGCGCGGTGGGGGGTACGAACTTCGACCAGGAGACCTCGGCGGTGACCGGTTTCACGCGACGTCCCGCGGCGTCGAGTCCCCAGACGGTGAACTTCTGCGACTGGCCGGGACTGAGGGCGAATTCGGCGGGCATCACTTGAATCTGGGTGATGGGCGCGGTGGAGGCGGGCTCAGGCGCGACCGCCACCGCCGGCGGGATCACCGGCGAGGAAGCCTTGGGTCCGAAGCAATGGAGCGACTCCCGGGTGAAGAGGAAGACCGAGTCGCCGTAGAACGACGGGGCGCCGAGGCAGAGCGAATCCATCTTGTTGACGGAGATGATCCGGGCCTTGTCGCCGGCGTCCTTCAGCACGTGAACGGTGCCGTTGTGCATCGGCACGTAGAACTTCCCGTCGGCATACGCGGGTGAGGCGTGCAGTTGGTCGGGCGCGAGTTTCTCGCTCCAGATCAGCTTGCCGGTCGCGGCGTCGGCGCAGAGCAGGCTGCCGGTGGCGATGGTGGAATACACCCGTCCGTTCACGAGAAGCGGCGAGCTGGAGAAGGAGACGAACTCGTCGTTGCGCCAGATCTCGGCCTCCTTCGTGAGCACCAGCGGCTTCGGCCCCGCCGGATATTCGGTCGGGATCTTCAACGCGACCAGGCGGCCGTGGTGCGTGGCGTCGACGTTCTCCTTGCCGTGGATGCCGATCAGCTTGCCCGGGCCCGCGAGGAGCACTTCGGCGTTCACGCCGGACTGCGAGAGGCGGAAGCGCCACACCGGCTCCCCGGTGCGGACGTTGATGCAGACGATGTTGCCGCAACCCGTGCCGGCGTACATGACGCGCTGGTTCCCGAGATCGCCGAAGACCGGCGTGGCGAAGGTGCTGTCGAGCGGCTCTATCCCCGGCGTGCAGAACCAGACGAGTTCACCGGTGCGCTTGTCGAAAGCGTAGAAACGGTTCCGGGCCGGACCATCGGCGCCCCAGTTGGCGGTGATGCCGTCGGTGATCACCAGCGGGCCATCGATGGCGAGCGAGCCGGTGCGGCCGTTCGGGAAGGTGAGCCGGCCGTGCTCCTCCATCATCGAGTGTTCCCAAAGCAGCTTTCCGTCCCGGGAGAACGCCATCAGCTGCCCCCAGGTCGACTCCAGGTAGATGTTGCCGGTCTCGGCGTCGACCAGCGGGGCTCCGATCGCGTAGCGGTTGTAGGTGGTGTCGCTGAGGTAATCGCGGAACTTGTATTCCCAGATCTTCTGCCCCGTCTTCACGTCGAGGCAGATCAGCGTCTCCTCCACGTCGGTCGTCTCGCCGTAAAATCCGAAGGCATAGACGCGGCCGTCGGCGACGACCGGCGTGCCGGCGCCGCGGACCTTGTGGGACCAGCGGTGGTTGGGGCCGCCGATCTCGAGCGAGTCGGGGAGTTTCTGCGTCGCTTTCGAGACACCGTTCTGGTCGGGGCCCCGCCAGTTGAGCCAACCGGAGGCGGCGGGGGCGGCGGGGGCGGAGCTGATCCCGAGGGACAGGCAGAGGAGGACGGCGATTCGGGGTGCGGATCTCATTTTGGCGGAAGTCGGGTTTGGGCGAGGCAAGGAGCTACGACCCCTTACGGACGAGCGAGCGGGCCGCTTGGTTGCGAGCGTCGGTCAAACAGGCCGCATCCGGCAAAACCGCAAGGCGGTTTTGCCGGTTCCATCCCCTCGGTCAGCGGCCCGGGCGCGGAGGCTGGAGCCGCGTGGACGCCTCTTCCCGCGCGGCGGCGGTCGCCGCCGGGAACCGCACCGTCGGAAATCCTCAGTACTCGAACGACAGCTGCACGCCGACACGCCGAGGCGCCCCGGGACTGCCGGCGAAGATTTCCGGGTTGATAAACTGGTCGTAGCGGCGATCGGCGAGATTGTGGCCGTAAAGCGCGACGGTCCAACCCTCCACTTGATAGCGGATCTGGGCGTTGAAGAGCCCGTAGGCCTTCTGGGTGAAGGTCCCGGTGTTGCGCTCGTCGTAGGCTGTGCTGCCGGTGGCCGCGTAGCTGGCGTTGACGGAAAGGGCTCGGCTCAAGCTCAGGGTCGCCCCGGTGCGCAAGGTGTACTTCGGCACAAAGGGAACTTGGCGGCCGTTGACCTTGGCACCCGACGAATCGGCGTGATCGCGGAAGGTCGCATAGGTGGTTCCGAGCTGGATGTCCCACCACAGGTTTTCCACCGGGCTCCACATCACCTTCGCCTCGATGCCGCGGGAGGCGACCTTCTTGGCGTTGACCACCACAAAATCCGTCGAGTTCGGCACCGTACGCTCGAATTGGTAGTCCTTGATGACCGACCAGTAGCCCACGACGCTGCCGCCAAAGCGGCTGCGGGTGTCACCGAAAGTGAGGCCCACTTCATTGGACCACTGACGCTCACCGCCAAAGCGAGCAATGTTAGGATTGCTTGTGAAGCCGCTATAGCCTTCGGGCTTTTTACCTAAAGCGCTGCGCAGGATGAGGTTGGCCTTACTTGAGATGCTGTGCTGCAGGCCTGCGCTAGCGGAGAATTCATTACGGCTTTGGTCACGGGCCAAGCGAGGCTCCGGCGGTACCGGGAATCGGAAGTTGTTTGAGCTGACCTTGGAGCGATCGATCGATGAATCGTTTTCCTCCAAGCGAACGCCCAGCTTCGCCGTGGTACGAGAGGTGAGCGGCTGATCCAGTGATCCGAATGCCGCGAGGGATTTCTGGCCGATCGTGTACTGGGTGCGTTCGCTCTGGATGAAACCCGGCGGTACAAAGGCGCTCGGCGGGACGACGAATTCGCGCTGGGCGTCCGACACCGTTGCAAGGTCCGAGGCGAATAGCCCGGCGCGCCAGCGACGCTCCCCCGCAGCGGATTTCGATTCCACCCGCACTTCCTGAGTCCACAGCTCCTCCTCCTGCACCACCCGGGAGAAGGCGAGGGGCAGCGGGGAAAGATCTAGATCGGTCAGGGAAGGATTTAATTTCCAGGACTGCCGGGCCGAAGTCACGACGAGCGAGCCCCAGCCGAGTTGGCGCCGGAGTTGCGCCGAGTACTGGGCACGATCGACCTTGGTCTCGCCGTTGATGTTGCTGGCCGCCGCGAAACGATCCGGGCTGAACAAGGAAGTGAGTCGAGTGGCGTCGTCGCTCATCGTTTCCTGGCGCACGGAGAGCCGCACCCGGGTGGCGGAATCGGGGCGCCAGAACAACGCGCCGCGCAGCGCGACGGAACGCCGGTCGTCCGCCGACCTCTTTTGTAAAGTATTGGTTATGAAACCTTCATGCTCCTCCAGACCAAATCCGATCGAATAGCCGAAGCCGGCGCTCAGCGGTCCCTCAAAAGAGGCTTGGGCGGATGAGGCGTTGAAAGATCCATAAGACACTTTTAAGTTGCCTTGATGGCGGTTGCCGGGCTCGCGGGTCTGAACCTCAATCACGCCGCCTGCCGCATTGCGGCCGTATTCGGTGCCTTGCGGGCCCGCTTTGACCGTGAGGCTCGCGATATTGAGCAGATTGCTCGGATAAGCCGATACCGAGCCGCTGGGAACGTCATCGATGTAGAGCGCCACGCCCGGCGAGCTGAAGAAGATCGAATTGGTGACCCCGCGGAGTGCGATCACGTCGCCGAAGCCGCGGGTGTCGCTATTGCTCACGAACAGATTCGGGGCCGCCCCGGAGAGATCCTGCAGTTGCCGGATCCCATGCTGCTCCAACAGGTAAGGATTTAAAACCGCAGTCGCCGGCTGGATGCGGAGTCCGTCCACCCCGAACTCGGCCTCCACCTTGAACGGTGTCATCACGGTGGCGCCGGTGGCGGCGGCAAACAGCGCCGCGTGGGGCGCAAGGAGGAGCGCGGCGATCGCACGCGCGACGTGACGGGAGGTTTGGCAGGGCATGATTTCCGGTAAGATCTTCAGGGCGGGACGCATCCAAGGGACGACGCAAATCGCGCCCTTTTGTGAAGCATCAAGGAGTTGCGGTTGGCACGGGGAGGCGCAAGCCCGTTCCCCGGAGATTTCATGAACCGGTCAGCCCAGCCACCAGCCTCTGCGGATTTCGGCTACAACAGCGAAAGCTGCTCCCCGGGACGACGAAACTTCGCCGAATTTAACGCGGGGCGGCTCTCATCAAGACCGTGGCGTCGAGCGGACATCGTGAACAGCGCGCGGATCTGCTCCGCGTGAATGCCTTCGCCCTTCATGCGTGAGCCCCATTCGCTCACGTTGAGCTCGCCGCCGCGCATGGCGCGCACGCGGTCCAGCACGCGCGCTGCCTTGCCCGGCTCGTGCGCCGCCAGCCAGTCGCGGAAGAGGTCCTTTACCGCGTGCGGCAGCCGCAGGACGAGGTAGCCGCCGTAAGTCGCACCCGCGTCGGCCGCCGCGCGGACGATGCCCGGGATTTCATGCTCCGTGAGGCCGGGGATCACGGGAGCAACAAGCACGCCCACCGGCACCCCTGCCGCGGCCAACGTGCTGATCGCCTTCAGGCGGGCGGCAGGTCGGGACGCCCGGGGCTCCAGCCGCCCGGCGAGGGCGGTGTCGAGCGTGGTCACCGTCACCAGCACCATCGCGGCGCGATCGCGGGCGAGATCGGCGAGCACATCGGCGTCGCGGCTCACCAGCGCGTTCTTGGTGACGATCGCGACCGGCTGACGGAACTCCGCGCACACCTCGAGGCAGGCGCGCGTGAGGCGGAAACGCCGTTCGGCCGGCTGATAGCAGTCGGTGGCGCCGCTGAGCGTGATGGATTCGCCGCGCCAAGTCGGGCCAAGCAGCTTTTCGCGCAGGAGCGCGGGCGCGCGACGCTTCACCATGATGCGTGTCTCAAAGTCGAGCCCGCTGGAGAATCCGAGGTACTCATGGTACGGCCGCGCGAAACAGTAGGCGCAGCCGTGTTCGCAGCCGCGGTAGGGGTTGAGGCCCCAGGTGTACGGAACGTCGGGGCTGTCGTTGCGGGAAAGGATCGACTGCGAGTCGTCGTCGTAGAACTCGGTGCGCGGGTGCGGGCCGGCGCCGTCTTCCCCGGGGTCGGCCGCCGCGTCGGGATCGGTCGCCAAGTGCAGCCGCTCGAAGCGGTTCGGCGGATTCGCCGCGGCGCCGCGGCCCGGCGGACCCGGAGGCGTGGTGGGCGACGAACTCATCTTGCCACCGTAGCGAAAATCGTGGCGGCGCCAGTGTGATTCGCTTTGGTCGCGCCATGTCGTCCGCCATCCTCGCGAAGCCGATCCAGCGCCTGGAGGGCGGGGGAGCGGCGGTCGTCGCGGAGGATGCGGTGGCGGTCGAGGAGCCGCTTGAGATTCGTTTCGGTGGCCGCAGCGTCGCGGTGGTCATGCGCACCCCGGGACACGACCGCGAACTCGCGGCCGGCTTCCTGCTCACCGAGGGAATAATCCGCGGGCGTGACGACTTGCTCGACCTGGTGCGGTGCCGCGGAGATTCCGGTGAGCCTTCGCCCAACCTGATCGACGCGGTCCCCGCCCCCGGCGTGGTCCTGGACGAGGCCCGGCTTACGCGCCACCTGTTCACCGCCTCCAGCTGCGGCATTTGCGGCAAGGCCACCCTCGCCGCCATCCGCGGCATTTTCCCCCCGCTGCCGCCCGCTCCGCCGCCCCGGCGCGACGTGATCGCGGCGCTGCCGGGACGCCTCCGCGCCGCGCAGACCGCCTTCACCGCGACCGGCGGCCTCCACGCCTGCGCGGTCTTCGACGCCGACGGCAACCTGGAGGGCGCGCACGAGGACGTCGGCCGCCACAACGCCCTCGACAAGGTCATCGGCCGCGCGCTGCTCGACGGCCGCCTGCCGCTGGCGGGCCGCATCGTGCTCGTGAGCGGGCGGGTTTCTTTCGAGCTAATGCAGAAGGCGCTCGCGGCGGGTGCCGGCTGCGTGGCGGCGATCTCCGCGCCAACCTCGGCCGCGGTGGAATTCGCGGCCGACAGCGGCCAGACCCTGGTGGGATTTCTCCGGCCGGCCCGCGGGCCGGGCTCGCCGATGCGGATGAATGTTTACGCCGGCACCGTCGCCGGCTGATGGTGTCGGATTCCATCGTGCGCCGCCTCCGACTCCTCCTCGCCCTGTCGCTGCTGACCGCCGCCGTGCCCCGCGCGGCCGAGGCGGAGAACCTCGCGGAGCGCAACCTCCGCCGGATCATCGACCGCCAGAAGGAGGTGTTCGCTGATGCCGCGAAGCAGGGGGACAACCTCGACGCCAGCTCGCTCAAGCGCCGCCTGCAGGAGATCTGCCACGATTACGAGGTGCTGTTGCGTGACAACCCGCGCTATGCCGCGGGGTACGCCGCCTACGGGCTGCTGCTGGGCAAGGTCGACATGCGCAAGGAGGCCGCGGCCATGCTGCTCAAGGCCAACGAGCTCGATCCCGACATCGCGATCGTGAAGAACCAGATCGGCAACCTCCTGGCCGAGGACGGGAAGCCGCTGCAGGCCGCACCTTATTTCATCGCCGCGATCAAACTGGAGCCAAACGAGCCCGTTTACCACTACCAGCTCGGCACGCTGCTCGTGGAGGCGCGCGACGAGTTTTTGAAGAACGGCCAATGGACCCGGGCGACCCTCGACGACGCTGTGCTGGAGGCTTTCCGCAAAGCCTCCGAGCTGGCCCCCGACCGCTTCGAATTCGCCTACCGGCACGCGGAGTCGTATTATGATTTGGAAAAGCCCGACTGGGGGGCCGCGTTGAAACTGTGGAGCGCGCTCGAGGAAAAGGCGCCCACGGACATCGAGCGGCAGACGATGCGGCTCCACGCGGCCAACATCCTCATCCGGACGGGTCGCGCGGACCATGCGCGCATCCTGATGGAGACCGTGACCGAGCCCGGCCTGCAGGGTCAGAAGGACCGCTTGAAGCCGTTGCTGGAGAACGCGGGCAAGTGACGCGGCCGCCCGCGGCAAGTCTTGCCGAGCCCGCGGCGCCTCGCGCACCCTGGCCCCGTCTCATGTCATTCCTCGACCGACTCGAGCGCGCCTTGGGGCGCTTCGCGATTCCCAACGCGGGCCTTTACCTCGTCATCGGCCAGGCGTTCGTGCTGCTGGCCGTGATGTTCCGGCTGCTCGACCCGGAGCGGCTCGACTTCGCGCCGGCGCTGGTGACCGAAGGGGGCGAGTGGTGGCGCCTCCTCACCTTCATGCTGCTGGTGCCGATGCCGGGAGGCACGCTCGGCATCGTCTTCACGGTGTTCGGGTGGTACATCTTCTATCTCATGAGCGGTGCGCTGGAGCAGCATTGGGGCGCATTCCGTTTCAACCTCTTCCTGCTGCTCAGCTACGTCCTCACCGTGGCGCTCTCGTTT
>SXGQ01785802.1_pt1 | contig 21854 bp, 20 predicted proteins | sample 3178371 | NCBI WGS metagenome assembly SXGQ01 (sample SAMN11356859, study PRJNA531348) | freshwater metagenome | isolation source: freshwater sample F1-20 | place: China: Fuxian Lake, Yuxi | collected 2017-12-25 | reverse complement strand
GGGCGTGGCGCTGGGCGTAGTGACGGTGCTGGGCGGGCTGCTGGCGGTGGCGCTGCTGCGCGAGCGGGGGCTGCGCGAGCGGGCGGATCTTGCGGCCAAAGAGGCACAGGCGGCCAACGGGTTCCTGACGGACATGCTGCTTTCCGCCGGGCCGTACAACCCCAACGGCGCGAACACGACCGTGCGCGATGTGATCGACGGCGCGGGCCGCTCGATCGATGCGGGGGCGCTGCGCCAGACGCCGTCGATCGAGGGGCAGGTGCTCGGCGCTGTGGCTCAGACGTACATCGAGATGGACCTGCTGCCCGAAGCGCAGCGGCGTGTCGAGCAATATGAGACGCTGGCGACGGGCGAGCTGGCCCGCGACCGGTCGCACCTGGTGCGGGTGCTGCACCTGCAGACGCTGCTGGCATGGATGCGGAGCGAGAACGAGGATGCCGACCGGCTCGCGCGCCAGACGCTGGACCTCGCGAAGGAGGTGCTCGCGAAGGATGACCCGCTGCTCGGGCGTGCCTGGGGGGTGTACGGGCTCCTCCGTCATCTTGACGACGACACCGAGGAGGCGTCCACGGCTTATACCCGGGCCCTTGAGATTCTGCGGGTGGCGTACGGCGAGGAGCATCCGCGCGTCGCGTGGTGCCTGGCGCGGCAGGCGCAGATCATGTCGATCGAGGGGGACTCCATCCAGGCCGAGGCACAGCTCCGCCGGGCACTGGAGATGTACAACAAGCACGGCGAGCATTACGCCGAGACGCCGTGGGCGAAGATCGCGCTGGCCGACGTGCTCGTGCACCGCGGCGCCTACGACGAGGCCGACGGGCTCTACCGCAGCGCGGTGGCGACGTACGAGAAGAGCCTTGGCATGTCCCACACGTACACGCTGTGGGCCCTGGGAGCCTTCGGCGAGTTTCTGCGCACGACAGGCCGGTACGCCGAGGCGATCGAGGTCGCCCGGCGGGCGGCCGAGGGGTACGTGGCCATCCGCGGCCCGGACAGCCCGGAAGCGGGCTGGTGCCTTGCCGTCCAGACCGACGCGATGGCGTGGGCGCACCGAGGGGCCGAGGCCGAGCCGATCGCCCGGCGCGTGGCGGCGATGTTCGACGCCGAAACCGGGATTGGCAAGCTCCCGATGACGGTGGCGCAGTTGACGGCGATGGTGCTTCACCGTGCGGGGAAATCGGAAGAGGCCGAGCGGCTGATGCGCGGATCGCTGGCGCGTCACAGCGAGGATCTGGTCGGGCGCGAACAGATGGCCATGTCTCGGCTGTTCCTGAGCACCATCCTCGCAGATGTCGGAGCGTGGCCCGAGGCGGAGCAGCTGGCGGACCAGGTCCGAGGGGTGCTGCTTGAGATCTACGACGGCGATGATGCCGATGCCGCGTGGGCGGACTGGATCCGCATTCGGGCCATGCGTCAGCGCGGCGCGCTGGACGAAGCTCTGACGCTCGGATCCGAACTGATCGATCGTCTCAAGGTCAGAAGCGGCGAACGCCTTCCGCCGTCGCTGGTCGTCGCTTCAGAGCACGCACGGACGCTGACGGCCGCGGGCCGGTTTGACGAGGCCCAGGCACTGCTCAGTGTCGCCCTGACTCGACGCGAGCAATGGGTGGACGAGCAGTCGTTCGTGCAGTTGCAGCTGTGCGTGGCCATGGCCGAGCTGTGCGAGGCGCAGCACGCGGCAGCGCCGAGCGACGGTCATGCGGAGCGTGCGGCCGAGTGGCGACGTCGGGTGCAGGCGATCGAGTCGGGATCAGCTCAGGGCGGGTGATGCGGCAGCGTGTGTGGTAGACTCTCGGCTCGGCGCTTCCGGGGGACGGAGGCGTGCGATGTCAACGCATCAGCGTGGCAGGATCATCGCCGGTGTGTTCCTTGCGGGCCTGATCGGCGTGATGCTGGGGGTGAGCGCCTTCACGTTCGCGTACGCCGAGGGGGCGAGCTATCTCTCGGAAGATCCGGCGGCGTGCATGAACTGCCACGTGATGCGGGAGCACTACGACGGCTGGTCCAAGAGCCCTCACCACGCCTTTGCTACGTGCAACGACTGCCACGTGCCGCACGCGACCGTGCCGAAGTACATCGCCAAGGCGGTGCACGGCTACCGGCACAGCAAGGCGTTCACGTTCCAGGACTTTCACGAGCCGATCCGGATCACGCCGGGTGATCTTGAGATCGTGCAGGCCAACTGCCTGCGGTGCCATCAGGAGCTGGTGAGTGAACTGCCGGGGCACGATGGCGTGGGCGGCGTGCCCGTGGATTGCGTGTCGTGCCACTCGGGGATCGGGCACGGGGCGGCGAACTGAGAGTCGGATCGAGCGGCTGAAGGAGTGACGGCATGACACGCAGGACCAGACGGGGCGGGGCGGTGCTGTATGTGGTGGTGGCGATCGTGGCGGCGGTGCTGACCGTCGCGGCGATGGCGCTGTACAGCAACATCGCGACGCGCAAGGCCGAAGCGACGCAGACGGTGTTCAAGGTGACGGAGCTCACGGAGGCGACGGTCGATCCCGCGGAGTGGGGCAAGAACTACCCGCGCCAGTACGACAGCTACAAGCGCACGGTGGACGTCGAGCGGACGCGGTACGGCGGCAGCGAGGCGTTCGACAAGCTTGAGGCCCATCCGGCGTGGAAGACGCTCTGGGACGGGTACGCCTTCAGCATCGACTTCCGCGAGGAGCGGGGCCACGCTTACATGCTGCAGGATCAGCGCGAGACCAGGCGCGTGACCGAGCGCCAGCAGCCCGGGGCGTGCCTGCACTGCCACGCCTCGGTGGTGGACGCGTACCGCGAGGTGGGCATGAACGAGGGCGCGCCCGGCGCCCTGACGGACCCCCTGCTCTCGGAGGCGGGACAGGCGCAGCTCTTCAAGGGATTCGAAACGGTGTGCGCGATGCCCTACGACGAGGCGACTTCGCTGGTCGAGCACCCGGTGACGTGCCTTGACTGTCACGACCCGTCGAGCATGCAGCTCCGCGTGACGCGCCCGGGCTTCCTGAACGGCATCCGCGTGCTTGCGGAGTCGAGCGATCCGCTGCCGCACCTGCCGAGCGTCGAGCGGTGGCGGACGGGCTCGCGCGAGCGGCCGTACGACCCGAACCTGGACGCCAGCCGGCAGGAGATGCGCTCGATGGTGTGCTCGCAGTGCCACGTCGAGTACTACTTCAAGGGCGAGGGCAAGCTGCTGACATACCCGTGGCACAAGGGCGTGAAGATCGACGACATCCAGGCGTACTACGACGAGATCGGCTTCAAGGACTGGACGCACGCGGTGACGGGCGCGCCGATGCTCAAGGCGCAGCACCCGGAGTTTGAACTGTGGAGCCAGGGTGTGCACGCGCGGAGCGGCGTGAGCTGCGCCGACTGCCACATGCCGTACATCCGCGAGGGGGCGATCAAGGTGAGCAGCCACCACGTGCGCAGCCCGATGCTCAACGTGGCCCGCTCGTGCCAGACGTGCCATCGATACGAAGAGTCGGAGATCGTCGCCCGGGTCGAGGCGATCCAGGCGCGGACCCAGGCCCTCTTGGACCGCGGCGAGCAGGCCGTGCTGGCGCTGGTCGGAGCGATCGCCGAGGCGCAGAAGGCCGGCGCGAGCGATGCGGATCTCGAGGAACCCCGCAGGATGCACCGGCTCTCGCAGTTCAGGCTTGACTTTGTCTACGCCGAGAACTCGCTGGGCTTCCACGCCCCGCAGGAAGCGGCACGGATCCTGGCCGAGGCGATCGACTTTGCGCGCCAGGGAGAGATCGCGGCCATCAAGTCCACACCGGGCGGGACGGCGAGAGTGTCGCTGATCGAGCCGGTGAACCCGATCCGGTGAGCGTGTCACTGAGTTGACCGGGTGCCACTGGTCGGCCGCAGCCCTGGGCGGCAGACCCGTGCGCACACACTCCCCCTCCCCTTGGGAGGGGGCTGGGGGGAGGGACACCAAGGGCGCACAACCACGCGCAAGGCATCCTTGGAATCACGGTGTGATTGTGGGATGTGGGTGGGAAGCACTGAGTTGTCCGCCGAGCCGGACAACTCAGTGGGACGGGCCGGGTGCACTTCTATACTCGTGAGCGAATGCAGACCGCACCGCCGCCACGTCTGTACGGCATCCATGCCGCCCACGCGCCGATCGTCGCGGTGTTCCGGCGTGGGCCGTCGAACTGGTGGCACATCCTCAAGTGGGACTACCGGGCGGGAGTTGTCGAACGCGGAGCGTGGCTGCGCGGCAAGCTGTATCCGCGACGGAGCAGCCTGTCGCATGACGGGATGTATCTGTTCACATTCATCCTGAAGCATCCGGGGTGGATTGACATGCCCAACCCCTACTCAGGACTGAACAACCTGGAAACTCGGACAACGTGGTCGCAAGTGTCGAAGCTGCCGTGGCTGACGGCGCTTGCTGCGTGGGCGGAGATGGGAACATGGACCTCAGGATTCTGGTTCGCACAAGCAAACCCCGAAGCACAGGCGTGCTGGGGTGAGATCGGTCCGCCGCAACACCTCGCACTCGGCAACGCACCACCGCTTTGTCTTGTTCAGTACAGCGGCCAACCACTCGCAGTCGAGCGGTCACTGGGATGGAGGCTCGAGCACAACTCTGAAACCCCTGAAGAAGTCGTGATCTGCAGGCCCAGGCCCGACAGCAGTGCAACACTGTTTGCACAAGTGGCTTTCAATCGCGTTACCGGCTTTGACTTCTACTCCAACGTGTACCAACTGGCGCGTGATGGTCGTGAGCCCGAGCCGCTCACCGATGCGGCATGGGCGGACTGGGCGCACGATGGGCGGCTGCTGGTCGCCACGATCAACGGACAGCTTCAGGTGCGTTCGCCGAGCGGCGACGGGTGGGCGGTGGAGTGGTCAATGGACACCTGCGGGTGGAAGCCGGATCCGCAGCCGTCGCCCGAGTGGGCGCGGCGGTGGTGACGGACACGAACGGCTCGCGGGACACTTGAACGGTCACGAAGAAGCACTGGTCTGCCGCTCCGAGCCGCGGCCGACCAGTGGCACCCATCGGCATGACTTACGGCACCGTTGGGGCCGAAGATGTGGCCTGCGGCGGCGTCAATCGTTCGAGGAGCCAGACACCCAGCGGTTCGACGCCCTTGCCGCCGCGGTTGGTCAGGACGATCACGCCGGTGCGGTGGTCGGGGCAGAGGGCCATGTACGACATGAAGCCGTCGAGGCCGCCGTTGTGCCAGATGAGCTGGCCGAGGCGCGGGTGGTCGGCGATCGCCCAGCCGATGCCGTGGGGGCCGTCGTCGCCGGGCTTTCGGGGCTGCGGCTGCATGAGTTCGCGGAGGGTCGCGCCGGCGATCGGCAGCCCGGGCTCGTCGTCGATGGCGCGGAACTGCATCTCGATGAACCCGGCGAGATCGGGAACGGTCGAGGCCAGCGCGCCGGCGGGGGCGAGGACGCCGAGGTCCCACTCGACAGCCGGCTTGGCGGGATCGCGCGGCGACGAGCCGGTAGCGGCCCGCGCGCGTTGATCCTCGCTCAGGGTGATCACTGTGTCGGCCATCCCAATCGGCTGGGTGATGTGTTCGGCGATCAGCGACTCGTAGGGCTTGCCGGCAGCGCGTTCGAGCGCGTGGCCGAGGAGCCCTGCGCCGAGGTTGGAGTACGACGCGCGCAGGCCCGGCGGCGTGGCGAGCTTCAGGCGCGCGAGTGCGGTGTACAGCTGCTTGGCGGTGTATCCGCCGTAGGGGTCGGGGCCGTTCGGCGTCGGGCGCGGCGTACGGTTGTCGGGAAGTCGCGGCAGACCGGAGGTGTGACAGGCCAGGTGCTGGAGGGTGATGGGTACTGGGGCATCGGCGGCCGCGGGACCGGGGAGATTCTGAGGCAGGAACTTCCCGACAGGGTCGTCAAAGCGAACGACCCCGTCGTCGCGCAGTGCTCCCATCAGGGTGGCGGTGAAAACCTTGGTGATCGAGCCGATGCGGTAGATCGTGTCGGGCGTGGCCGGGCGATTGGCTTCGCGGTCGGCGGTGCCGACGGCGACGGTGTGGGCGAGCTTGCCATTGGTGATGATGCCGACGGAAAGACTGGGATAGCCGCCGGATTCGAGCTGACCTGTGAGCCACGCGGCGAGTGCGGCCTGGTGGTCGTCGGTGAGCTCGGTGATGGACTCAAAGGGCGGTGGCGTGATGCGGCGATCTTCGGCGCGGCACACGGGGGCACAGAGCATGCCGACGATGAGAAGCGTGAGCAGGCGCAGGACAGTGCGGTGGTTCATGGTGCGGTTCGTGGGTCAGCGTGGTGCTGGTCGGCGCCGACGACGATCTCGACGTCGGCGTGGCTCAGTCGTTGGAAGATGCGGCGCTCGCGGAGCAGCGGCCACCAATCGTAGAGCAGGATCTCCAGCGGCCGCCACATCGCGACCCAGCCCCCGATGATGAAGCTGGTCTGCAGGATGTCGATGAAGGGGCCGGAGCCGAAGCGGGCCAGTCCCTCGGCGATGATGACGCATGTGGCCATGAAGGCCAGCCCGATGACCAGGCTCAGCCGGCCGTCGGCCATGAGCCGCCGGAAGCGGAGCTGCGCCATCTCGCGACGGTGCTCGAAGTGCGTGGCGATGGCCTCGCGGGTGGTGGCGGTGGCGTCGGGCTCGGCCGGTGCAGCGGCGATGCGGACGCGGAGCAGGAGCCGGGAGTGGCGCGGCAGTTCCTTGGCCCAGGAGATGATGAACTCCTCGGCATCATCGTCAAGGTCTTTGTCGGGGAAGGGGCTGGGGTCGAGGGAGTTGAAGAGCTGGGCGAGGTCGCTGACGCGGATCTCGATGACACCGGGCTTGTGGGCGCCGCCGTGCTGGCCGCTGGGGCTGGTCATACGCTGTTTATCGTATGCCGGGGGCGGGGTTCTGCTGCTCGTTGGCGGCGAGGCGCTTGGCGGTGCGGGCCCCGACGGTGCGCGGCGCGAAGATGGCGCTGATGGTGCGGGTTGGCGTCTCGTTCCTGACGCGGAGCGTGCCCGACCTGATGCGCTCGAAGGCCGAGCGGGCGTTGTCGTCGCTGTACTCGATGCCGATGGAGCGGCGGCGCAGCTCGCGGGCGACGGTGCAGGTGGTGCCGGATCCGAGGAAGGGGTCGAGGACGAGGTCGCCGGGGTTGGAGGTGGCGCGGATGACGCGCTCGAGGTAGACCTCGGGGATCTGGTTGTCGTGGTTGGAGCGGCGTTCGGCGTTGTTGCCCTGGATGCGGCCCCAGTACTTGCCGTACCACACGTCCATCGGCACGCGCATGCCGCTGGAGCCTTCCTTCTTGTTGAAGGTGCGGGGATCGAAGTAGGTGGTGGCGCGGTCGGAGGGTTCGAGGATGGGCTTGTCGTTCCAGGTGCGCTCGGAGCGGCTCCTGGCGAAGTACAGAGCGTGGACCTTGGAGTTGATGAAGCGGCCTGAGGTGTTCTGGCCGAAGCGGTAGTGCCAGATGCACCAGTTGACCATGTGCATGCCGCGCTGCTTGAGATGGACGACGATCTCGGCGGCCCAGTCGTCGGGGATGTTGACCCACATGGTCCCCGTCGGGGTCAGGGCCTTGACGCACAGGTCGAGCCAGTCGTAGGTGAACTTCAGGTACTCGGCGTCGGGCAGGTCGTCGTTCCACTTGTCGTAGGCGCGCTTCCAGTTGAAGGGCGGGTCGGCAAAGATCAGGTCGACCTGGCCCTGGGCGCACTCGGGGATGCGGGCGAGGATGTCGCGGCAGTCGCCGACGTAGATCCGGGTCTCGGGGTCCTTGAGGACGTGAACGGGCTTGGGATCGACGCCGGATCCGAGCGGCTTGGCTTCGGCGGTTGAAGGCGGCTTGGCGGCGGACCTGGTCCGGGGCTTTGGTGAGGTTGTGGGCTTGGACTTGGCCATGGGCCCGAGATTGTGGCAGGCGGGCGAGGGAAGCGCAACCCGGGGGGGCCGTGGGGATCGGCTGGGGAGCAAATCGGGGGTTCCCGGCCTGCTTGGGGGGCCATCGACTTGACGCCCCGGATGGCTCGACTAGGCTCTGGGGCTCATTCCCGCGGGCGGCCCGGCCGACCAAAGGGGGTGAGGACAACTCGGGGCTGTAGCTCAATTGGGAGAGCGCTTCCATGGCATGGAAGAGGTTGTCGGTTCGAGCCCGATCAGCTCCACTTGCATCGAACGACGCGGCCGGCTCCGGATGGGGCCGGCCGCGTGTGTTTTTGGGGGCCCCGGAGGCTGGCTGATGCGGCGGATCGGTGTGTGCTCATGGTCGCTGCTGGCGGAGCGGCCCGATGAACTGGCCGAGCGCGTGCGGGCGTGCGGCATCGGGGCGGTTCAACTGGCGCTGGATCCGTTGCGCGACGGGCGGTGGGACGAGCGGCAGACGATGCGGGTGTTGGAGCGGGCCGGGATCGGCGTGCTCTCAGGCATGATGGGGATGGCCGGGGAGGACTACTCGACGCTGGAGTCGATCCGGTGGTCGGGGGGCGTGCTGCCGGCGGAGCACTGGCCGAGCAACCTTCAGGCGGCGCGGGACAACGCGCTGGTGGCGTCGCGCCTGGGGATCGGGCTGGTGACGTTTCACGCGGGCTTCCTGCCGCACGAGCCGGATGACCCGCTGCGCCGGACGATGCTCGATCGCATCCGGCTCGTGGCGCGCGCCTTTGGCGACCGGGATATCGCGGTGGCGCTGGAGACGGGGCAGGAGGATGCGGCGACGCTCGAGTCGGTGCTGGACGAACTGGCGGGCGACGGTGTGGGGGTGAACTTCGACCCGGCGAACATGCTGCTGTATGGGAGCGGCGATCCGATTGCCGCACTGCGACGGCTGGGGCGATTCGTGCGCCAGGCGCACATCAAGGATGCGACGCCGACGCGCGTGCCGGGGACGTGGGGCGAGGAGGTCGCCGTGGGCATGGGTCGGGTGGACTGGGAACAGCTCTTTGGCGTGCTCGACGAGGTGGCGCCGGGGGTTGATGTGGTGATCGAGCGTGAGGCTGGGGATCGGCGGGTGGAGGATGTGCGGGCCGCACTGGCGATGGTGAAGAGATTTGTGCCGTCGGGCGAGGGGGCGGCATGAGCGGCACGGTCGGCGTGGGCGTGATCGGGCTGGGGTTCATGGGGTGGCGTCACATCGCGGCGTATCGGGCGGCACGCGATGCGGGGTTCGCGTGCGAGCTTCGGGCGGTGTGCGACAGCGACCCGGCGCGGTGGGAGGCTGGCGCTGCAGCCGGGAACCTCGGTGACGGCGCGGCAGCGCTGACGGAATCGGAGCGGCGCGCCGTGCGGGTGTACGGCGATGTCGATGAGATGCTGCACGATCCAGCGGTGCAACTGGTGAGCGTGTGTACATACACGGATTCGCACGTTGATCTGGCGCTGCGGGCGATGGCAGCCGGGAAGCATGTGCTGGTTGAGAAGCCGATCGCGCTGGAAGCGGCGGAGGTGCGTCGGCTTGCGGATGCCGCGGCGAAAGCGTCGACGCTGTGCATGCCTGCGATGTGCATGCGGTTCTGGCCGGGGTGGGAGTGGCTGCACGACCGGGTGAAGGACGGCTCGTTGGGGCGGGTGCGGAGTGCGACGTTCACGCGGCTGGGCAGCCCGCCGGGGTGGGCGTCGGGGTTCTATTCAGACTTCTCGCGCAGCGGCGGGGCGCTGGTGGACCTGCACATCCACGACACAGACTTTGTCGTGTGGTGCTTCGGGCGGCCGCGGAGCGTTGCGAGCACCGGCTCGCTGGCGCACGTGACGACGCTGTACCGGTACGGCGCGGATGGGCCCGCGCTCGTGAGCGCTGAAGGGGGCTGGAGCCTGTCGCCGAGTGCGGGATTCAGAATGCGGTACGTCGTGTGCTTTGATGAGGGGACGGCGGAGTTTGATCTGTCGAAGTCGCCGGTGCTCACGCTTCACACGGCGGAGGGGTCGCGCGGGATCGAAGTGCCCTTGGGGACGGGGTATGACGGCGAGGTGCGCCACATCGTGGGGGTGATCGCGTCGGGCGGGCGCGCGTTACGAGCGACGATGGAGGATGCGGCGGTGGTGGCGGAGGTGCTGGAGAGCGAGCGGCGCGGTGTGACTGGTGAGCGGTGAGGGTGGGAGCACTGACTCGTACTCAAAGCAGGACGAGCCAGTGGCACGTTAGTCCAGCGGGCGGACCTTTATGTTGCGGAACCAGACTTCGTCGCCGTGGTCCTGGAGGGCGATGTGGCCGCGGAGGCGGGTGCCGGTGTCGGGCATGGAGGGCCACTTGCTCTGGCGCCAGGCTTCTTTGTATTTGTCGCTGGTGATGTCGGTGTCGACGACTTTCACTCCGTTGAGCCAGTGCTCGATGGTTGTTCCCTTGCAGACAACCTTGGAGGTGTTCCACTCGCCGGCGGGTCGGACGATGCCGGGGGGGCATGGCACGAGGTCATAGAGCGAGCCGGCGCGGGTGTTGGGCTTCAGGCCATCGCCGTGGCCGGCGTCGTCGAGGATCTGCATCTCAAGGCCGGTCATCCAGCAGTAGTCGTGCTCCTCGGTGCAGCGGTAGATGATGCCGCTGTTGCCCTTGGGGCTGACCTTCCAGTCGCAGGCGAACTCGAAGTCCTGGTACTTCTCGCGGGTGATGATGTCGCCGCCGCCCTGGCCTGGGGGACGCCAGAGGGTGCCGTCTTTGACGGCCCAGCCGGCGTCGGGCATGGCGGGCTTCTTGTAGCCGCGGAAGTGTTCGAGCGACTGACCGTCAAAGAGCAAGGTCCAGCCGGCCTTCTTCTCGGCGTCGGTGAGCGTGTTGGGGACGGGGCTTGGGGGGAGCTGGCCGCTGCGCCCGATGGTGTCGGGGCCGGACGAAGCGCAGGCGACGGCGGCGAGGCAGGCGAGTCCGATGGTGATGGCGTGGATGATGGTCATGGTGTGGTGTACCTGTCGTGGAGCTGGTCACGGAGTCGTTCGAGGATCGCTTTGGTCGCGCGGATGCCTTGGGGCTCGGTGAGGCGCTGGCCCTCGTACTCGATGCCGATGTGGCCACGATACCCGGCATCCAGAACGATGCCGAGCATGCGTGGGTAGTCGATCGCGGTTTCGTCGCCGGCGTCGTTGAAGTCGTAGCTCTTGGCGCTGACACCCTTGGCGAAGGGCATGAGGTCCTTGACACCCTGGTAGCGGTCGTACTGCTTGGGATCGAAGTTGCCGAAGTCGGGCAGTGTGCCGCAGCGCGGGTGATCGACACGCTTCATCACACCGGCGAGCCACTGGCCGTTGGACGAGAGGCCCCAGTGGTTCTCGACGATGACGTTGAGCCCCATTGGGTCGGCCAACTCGCTGAGGCGGCGCAGTCCGTCGGCGGCGAGCTTCTGCTGTTCATCGCTGTCGCCCTTGCTCTCGGCGTTGACGCGGATGGAGTGGCAGCCCAGGGTCCTGGCGGCATCGAGCCATTTGCGGTGGTTGTCGACGGCCTTGAGGCGTGCGGCATCATCGGGATCACCCAGCGCGCCCTCACCGTCGCACATGATGAGCAGCGACTTCACGCCCAGATCGTCGCAGCGCTTGCGGAGCTCGGTGTTGTAGGCGGCGTCGCCCTTGTTCTTGAAGAACGCGTTGACGTACTCGACGGCGTGGATGCCGTAGTCGTCGCGGGCGGCTTTGGGGAAGTCGAGGTGGTCGAGCTGGTTGCCGTAGAGCGCGCGGTGGAGGGACCACTGGGCGAGCGAGATCTCGAAGATCGGTCGCCGGGCTGCTGCGGCGGGGCGCTCGGGTTCGCGCGCTGAGGCGAGGTGCGCGAGCGCCGATCCGGTGGCGAGCGCGCCGGCGGCGCGGAAGAACAGGGCGCGACGTCCGGGGTTGGCGGGGCGGTCGGTGGTCATGCTGTTGCTCCCCCGCTGCTGCTGGAACCGGATCGCGGGCGCCAGAGTTCGATCAGGACCATGAGGATCATGAGGACGGAGGCGGCGTTGTAGACGGTGCCCGCGCCGGCGATCATGTAGACCCAGCGGTCGTCGATGCGGGCGAGCCACCACGAGGCGAGGTCGAGTGCGAGGGCGACGCCCGCGAGGGCGCAGAGCAGCCCGGTGAGTCGGCGCGGGAAGGCCGTGGCGAGGGCGAGCATGCCGATGGCCAGCGTGAGCGGGGCCATGGCCAGGGCGTGGGTGTGGGCGGAGACGGCGACGATCTTGAGGGGCACGGGCTCGATCTTGATCGCGAAGGCGTGCTTCTTCACGTCGTCCCAGTACTCGAGGGGGATCGAGCGATCCTTCTCGGGGGCGTTGCGGGCGTGGCACGAGATGCAGGAGGCGGCGATGATCTCTGAGGGGGCATCGTCGCCGAGGTCGAGGCTGTCGTAGTTCTCGCTGATCGTGTCGGAGGCGAGCCAGTCGAGCAGCGCTTTGCGGTCGGCGCTCGAGAGCGTTTCGGGATGGCCACCGGTGAGTGACTCGACGAGGAGCGCCGGCGCATCGATGCCGTGATACGCGCTGCGGAGATCGTTGATCGACAGACCGGGGCGCTGGTCGCGAGGTTCGTAGTGCCAGTAGAGGTGCAGCGCCGAGGCGACGAAGCCGATCAGCAGCGCGACGACGATGCCGGTAAGGCCGAGTCGGACGCCGACGCCGAAGTCTCGCAGCTTGCGGTTGAACACTGGGTGGTCCTGCGTGGGGTGCGGTCGGTCAGAACTGGAGCGAGGCGGGATCGATGGCGACAGGCTTGCCTGTTGTGACGGCCTGGGCGGCGTGGATGGCGACGATGCTGGCCCGCGCACCGGCGGCGGCATCGGCGACGGTCGGCTTGGTGCCGGCAATGCTTTCGATGAAGTCCCAGAGGGCGTAGTAGAGCGGCGGGTTGGGGAGGCCGACGCCTTCCTTGAGCTTGCCCTGGGACGCGAGCTTGGTGGCATCGGCGATGAGGGTGATGCCCTCTTCGTTGTGGAACTGCTGGCGGTTGGCGTAGACCTCCCAGCCTTGCGTGGGGGCGTCGGCTTCCTTGAACATCCAACCCGCGGTCCAGGCGAGCTTGATGGTGGCGTTCGTGCCGCGGAGCACCTCGTGGCGGCCGCCGAAGGAGTTGCCGAGGCTGGCGGCGTAGGCCATGTTGAGGCCTCCGGGGAAGGTGAGATTGCAGTTGATGGTGTCGGCGATGGTGCGACCGTCGTCGTGGGCGCGGATGGACCCGAAGCCGGCGACGGACTGGGGCTGAGCGTTGAGGTACCACATGGCCACGTCGAACTGGTGGACGCCCATCTCACCGGCGAGACCGAGGGAGACATCCGGGTCGAGTCGCCAGTTGACGGCCTTCTCGCGCGATGGGTCGGAGGCGGGGAAGCGCCAAGAGGTCTTCTGGAAGTGCTGGGCCTCGGCGGCGACGGCGTCGCGGACTGCATCGGAACGGAAGAAGGAGCGGGCGAGCTTGTAGATGGGGTTGGAGCGGCCTTCGAGGCCGGCGTGGAAGATGGTGGACGACTTGGCGGCAGCCTGCGCGATGGCGCGGCAGTCTTCGACGGTGTGGGCCAGCGGGCACTCGCAATAGACGTGGCGTCCGGCGGCGAGGCAGTCCAACGCGATCTGGCGGTGGAGGTGGGTCGGTGTGGCGATGATGATGGCCTTGCAGCCGGGGAGCTTGTCGAGCAGGGCGCGGTGATCGGAGAAGCCTTCGGCGCCCTGCACGCGACGGAGGCCTGAGTTCAGGCGGGACTCGTCGTTGTCGCAGACGGCGACGATGCGGACGTTCTCGAGCTTCTGGAGTTCACCAAGAGCCGTGCGCCCCTGTCGGCCGGCGCCGATGACGGCAACGTCGATCTTGCCGCCGGCCTGGGAGGCGTGAGCGGTGAGGTCGGGGATCAGCGCAAAAGCGCTGAGCGCTCCGGCGGTCTGGACCATGAACTCGCGTCGGGTGGGGTGACTCATGCGACCTCCGTGAGCGCTGAATGGGCGAATGGCGGGCTCCAGCCCTGGGCGGTATGGACGAACGAACGGAGTCGGGCGGGTATCGCGGCGGGGCGATCGCCCAGGACAACGAGGGCAGTGGACCACGCGTCGGCCTCGGCGGCGGACGCGGCGATGATGGCGGCGGTATCGACGCCGTCAACTGGATTGGCGGTCCGGGGATCGAGAATGTGCGAGATGGTGCGACCATCGACATCGATCGTGCGCCCGCGGGGTGCTGATACGCCAAGGGCCTCATCGCGGAGCGTGAGGGTGAGCGGCGCGGCGTCGGAGCGGATGCTGACGGACCATCCGGCGGGGCTCGTTGATGGCGCGCCGAGGGCGATGATGCTGCTGGTGCCGCCGTGGAGCAGGGCGGTGGTGACGCCGTGGGCCCGGATGATGTCGGCGGCGCGGTCCAAGGCGAAGCCCTTGGCGACAGCGCCGAGGTCGAGGCGGACACCGGAGCGCATGAACCGGATGGTGCGGGAGGGGGCGTCGAGATCGATGCAGTCACTCCAGCCGGTGGGCGGCGAGGTGTCGGCGTCGGCGCCGGCGTCGGCGGGGTGGAAGCCATGGCGCCGCATGAGGGGAGCAACGGTCGGATCGAAGGCTCCGGCGCTGGCACGGTGAACGCCGGCGCAGAGGCTCAGCAGCTCCCACAGATCGGCATCGACGGGGATCGGTCGCTCGGCGGCGGTGCGGTTGATGAACGACAGTTCGCTGTCGGGCTGGAACAGGCTGAGGCGGTCGTGCCAGTGGCAAATCTCGTCGAGGGCGGCTTCGCCGATCGTGCGCAGGCGGGCTTCGGGCTCGCTGGTGAGGACGAACTCGAAGCGTGTGCCCATGGCGTTGGTGGCGAGTCTGAGGATCACGATCGCCCCATCAGAGCCTGCGGGCACGCATGGTGATGGGATCGAAGGCGTAGGCTCCGCCCTCCCACATCGAGCGGCTGGCCAGGTCGCACATGACCATGACCTTGGTGCCCTGTTCGATGTCGCTGTCGGGCTGCTCGCGGGTGCGGATGCACTTCATCCACTTGAGGCGGTGGAGGTCCTGGTCGTTGCCGACATCGGCGCACTCGATGGTTTGTTCGTCGACATCATCGGCGTAGATGCGCTCGGGTCGGACGACGCAGTTGCGCCCGCCGAGATAGATGTTGCCCTTGTGGCCGCGGATCAGGGTCTCGAGGCCGACCTCGTTGCAGGTGGAGCCGGCGATGATCATGGTGTGGCCGCTGTCGAACTCGATGTTGAGGTTGACCTGGTCGTGGTTCTCCATGTCCTTGTCGATGTAGTGGCCTCCGGAGGCGCAGACGCGAACGGGCCAGCCGGGCTCGAGCGCGACGAGCATGGGCGTCATGACGTGGACGAGCAGGTCGCCGATGATGCCGGTGGACCACTTGCGGTAGCGGCGCCAGCGGGCGTAGACGACGGGGTCCCAGGGCTGCTCGCCCATCGGGCCGCACCATGCGCGCCAGTCGACGTTCTCGCCGTTCTTCCAGTTAGGGTCGATGTGGTAGTAGTTCCACTCGCCGTCCTTGGAGTTGCGGCAGTAGCTGGTCTGGCTGAAGACGGGCTTGCCGATCGTTCCGGCCTTGATGACTTTCCGAGCCTCGTGGTACTTGGGCAGGTTGGTCATCTGCGTGCCGACCTGGAGGCGGAGATCGGGGTTGGCCATGACGACCTGGCGGAGGCGGAGCGCCTCGTCGAGGTGGAGGGTCATGGGCTTCTCGAGGTAGACATCGTGGCCGGTGAGCAGCGCGTCGATGGCGTGCTTCTCGTGCCAGTGCTCGGGTGAGGCGATGAGGACGCCGTGGAGGTCGCCGCGGGCCAGCAGCGGCGCGTGGTCGCCGTAGTAGGTCTGGACGTCGATGCTGGGCTGGTGCTCGCGGCACTTGTTGGCGGCGTGCTCGAGGCGGGGCTTGCAGACGTCGGCGAGGGCGACGATCTGGACATTCTCCTTGCCCTGCTTGGCGAGGGAGCAGAAGGCCTCGCAGTGGCCGGTGCCCATGCCGCCGGTGCCGATCACACCGATGCGGATTGGCTCGCCGTCGGCGAGCTTGAGACGCTGGCGCGAGGCTTTGAGCGGCCCGGTGTAGGGCTTGGCGTCGACGGCTTTGGCCGTGGGCGCTGCGGCGAGCATTCCGGCGACGCCGGCGATGCTCGCGGCGGCGGCCGAGGTGAGCAGGAAGCCGCGGCGCGAGACGTCGGGGTGATCGGGCCGGTCGTGCGGGGTGTTGCTCATCGGTGCTCTCCTGCGGTGCGCGGCGTCGAATACGCCGGAAGGGATGGTGTGTCAGGGGGTGTGCAATCGGGCGGGTTCGTTGGGGCCGCGACGGGGATAGGCGGCCAGGAGGATCGCGAGGCACGCGACGGCGCCCCACAGGGGGTAGACGAAGAGGGTGGTGTAGTCGAGTGAGCCGTCGGGCTGCTTGGCGAGTGCGGCGATGGCGCCGGCGATCTTGCTGCCGACGATGATGCCGACGCCGAAGATGATGAGGCTGAAGAGACTCTGGGCGCTGGCGCGGACGTCGGAGGTGGTTTCCTCATCGACCACCATGAAGGCCACGAAGATGAAGCAGCCGAAGCACAGGCCGTGCATCGCGATGCCCGGGATCAGGATGGCCACGGGCGGGAGACCGGTGGCAGCGCTGATCTGGTCGACGTAGGCAAAGAGCGCCATGCGGACGGCGTAGGCGGCGATGCCGATGGCCAGCAGCATCTTGCGCGAGACCTTCTTTGCAAAGAGCGGGATGGAGGCGAGGACCAAGATCTCGGCGATCTGGCCGATGGTCATCAGGCCGCCGCCGCCGACGCCGAAGATCTGGTTGATCGATGACGCGGCCTTGACTTGGTAGTTGCCGAGGAATCCGGCGGTGTGGACGAAGTAGAACTGGTGGATGCAGGAGATGGGCACCGCGAGCAGGAACAGGATGAGCAGCGGGTTGCGGCGCACCTGGCCGATGGCCTCGATGGTCGCGTTGGCCTTGCGGCCCTTGGTGGGCGGGGTGTGGGGCAGGGTGAAGCAGTAGAGACCAAGCAGCACGCCCAGGACCGAGCTGAGCCTGAATGCGTCGGCCATGCCGGCGGCCTGGGCGGCTTTGACGACCTCGGCGCTGGCGTCGGCGGGGGTATGGCGGTGGAGCAGCCACTGGCCGATGCCGATGCCCACGACGATCCATCCGATCGTGCCCCACAGACGAACCTTGCCGAAGTCGCGGTCGCGATCGGGGATGTGGTGGAACGAGATGGAGTTGGTGAGCGAGAGGGTTGGCGAGTAGATCAGGGAGTAGACAAAGCTGAAGCCCAGGAAGCCCCAGTAGGTGCTGATGGATGCCAGTTGCCAGACGAGGATGGCGCCCAGGATGTGGCTGATGCCCAGGTATTTTTCGGTGGCGAAGTAGCGGTCGGCGATCTGGCCGGCGATGAAGGGGGCGAAGATCGCACCGACGGCGCCGACGGCGAACATGTCGCCGATCTGGCCGGGCTTAAAGCCCCGATGGATGCTGAGGAAGGGGTAGAGCAGCGGCAGCCAAGCCCCCCAGATGGCGTACTGGAGGAACATCATGGCCGACAGCCGCAGGCGGAGGAAGGGAGGCGAGGTCCCCGGGGCTGTCGCGTGCATCATGCGCTCTGATCCGAGGAAAGTTTGGGGGCGTGATCCATCGGCCGCGGGAGCCGAGTGTAACGCTTAAGTGTTCCGAGCGCACCTGCAATCTCCGGGGTCGAGCGACTGGAATCGGGCCCGCGGGCATCTGTCAGGCCGGGGGAGCGGGATGGCGGGCATCCCAATCGGCCAATGCGGCACGGAAGAGGGCCGTTGCCTCGTGGATGCGTTGGTTGAGTGCCCCGGGTTCGGGGATGTACCAGAGGCGGGCGAGAGTCTGGACAAGCTCGGGGGGAAGGTCGGCCTGAACGTAGCGGAAGCCGAAGTCGTGGCGCTCGGGGCAGTGCAGGATCCGGAGCATGTCGACCAGCGGGCGGAGGATGAGCGCGGAATAGAAGTAGGCCGCATCGACGGGGAGACCGCGGTCGATCAGTTTGGCGGGCAAGTGGTTGAAGAGCGCGAACTTGGCGCGGAGGTCTTCGACGCGGGCCCGCAGACGCGCGTCGAGCGCCTCTCGATCAAGGGGTGCGGCACGGATCAGCCCTTCCTTGTCAAAGAGTACCCGGGGCACGCCGTGGCGCTCGACGACGGTCCACTCGTGCGGCTGGCCGCGCTCGATCATGAGCCAGTCGATCATGTTGTCGTCGGCGGCATCTTGGAGCTGATAGAAGGCCTGATGGAAGCCGTGCCATGTGGGCATGGGCAGGCGCAGCCGGACGCGGATCGGCGAGAGATCGCTCACTGCCGCCTCGAAGACGCGGGCTGCGTCTTCAATGGTCCCCGTCTCGACGATCAGGACGATGTCGATATCGGATCGGTCGTCGGCGCGCCCGGTCGCATCGGAACCGCCGAGCCATGCGGCGCGGATGCAATCGGCGGCCTGGAGGCGCGGGGTGACGGCGGCGATGATCTGGTTGCGGGTCAGCATGGGGAGGTGTACCGGCGGCAGGGGCGTGGGTGCCGGGGCGGGGCGGTACAGTGGCGTGGTCGCACCCGATAGGAGGCCCGCCCGATGCCACGACCCGTCACGCTGTTCACCGGCCAATGGGCCGACCTGCCGCTGGAGGCGCTGGCCCAGAAGGCGGCGGGCTGGGGGTACGACGGGCTGGAGTTGGCGTGCTGGGGGGATCACTTTGACGTTCAGCGGGCGCTCAAAGAGCCGGGGTACTGCAAAGGGCGGCACGACCTGCTGGCCCGTCACGGGCTGAAGGTGTGGGCGATCAGCAACCACCTGGTGGGGCAGTGCGTGTGCGATGCGATTGATGAGCGTCACCGGGCCATCGCGCCCGACCGCGTGTGGGGCGACGGGGATCCCGAAGGGGTGCGCCGGCGTGCGGCGGCAGAGATGGCCGACACGGCCCGGGCGGCGGCGAAGCTGGGGGTGAGCGTTGTCAACGGGTTCACGGGGTCGGCGGTGTGGCCGCTGCTGTACTTCTTCCCCCCTACTACCGACGCGATGATCGAACGCGGCTACCGGGACTTCGCCGAGCGCTGGGGGGCGATCCTGGATGTGTTCGATGCCGAGGGGGTTCGGTTTGCGCTGGAGGTGCACCCCACGGAGATCGCGTATGACGCGCACACGGCTCGGCGTGCGATTGATGCGCTGGGTGGTCGCTCGGCCTTCGGGTTCAACTTCGATCCGTCGCACCTGGTGTGGCAAGGCATCGATCCGGCGGCGTTCATCGACGAGTTCCCGGAGCGGATCTACCACTGCCACATCAAGGATGCCACGACGCGACTTGATGGGCGGCGGTCGATCCTGGGCTCGCACCTGGGGTTCGGCGACAACCGGCGCGGCTGGGACTTCCGCTCCCCCGGGCACGGTGATGTGGACTTTGGCGAGGTGATCCGGGCTCTCAACCGGGCGCGGTACGCCGGGCCCTTGAGCGTGGAATGGGAGGATGCCGCGATGGACCGCGAGCACGGCGCGGCGGAGGCGGTGGAGCTGGTGCGGGGGCTGGATTTTCCGTCGTCGGACCGGGCGTTTGATGCGGCGTTTGGCTCGTAGAGCAAGGGGACGGGCGTGGCGAAGCTGAAGCTGGGCATGGTGGGCGGCGGGTCGGGGGCATTCATCGGTGCGGTGCATCGGATGGCGGCATCGCTGGATGGGCGCTTTGAGTTCATCGCGGGCGCGCTGTCGTCGACGCCCGAACGTTCGGCGGCGTCGGGGCGCGAGCTGGGGCTGGCCGGCGACCGGGCGTACGCGACGTGGCGCGAGATGCTGGAGGCCGAGAGCCGACGGGGCGAGGATCAACGCATCGACGTCGTGTCGGTGGTGACGCCCAACGACTCGCACTTCGAGATCGCTCGGGCCTTCGTGCACGCCGGGTTTCACGTCGTGTGCGACAAGCCGATGGTGACGACGTCGGAGCAGGCGCGCGAGCTGGTGGAGGCGGTCGAGGCGAGCGACGTCGTGTTCGCGGTGTCGTACAACTACTCCGGGTACCCGATGGTGAAGCAGGCGGCCGAGCTGGTGCGGTCGGGGCAGATCGGCGAGGTGCGCAAGGTCTTTGTCGAGTACCACCAGGGATGGCTGGCGCAGGACCTTGAGTCCAGCGGCCAGAAGCAGGCATCGTGGCGGACGGACCCGGCCCGGGCGGGGCTTGGCGGGGCGATCGGTGACATCGGCACGCACGCGGAACACCTGCTGAGTGCCGTGACGGGGCTGGAGATCGAGTCGCTGTGCGCGGAGCTGACGGCCTTTGTCCACGGGCGGGCGCTGGACGATGACGCTTCGGTGCTCATGAGGCTGGGCGGCGGCGCGAAGGGGGTCCTGACGGTCTCGCAGGTGTGCATCGGCGAAGAGAACAACTTCAGCCTGCGCGTGCACGGGACGCGGGGGTCGGTGATGTGGCGCCAGGAGGAGCCCAATAGCCTGGTCTTCTGCCGCGACGATGGGTCGAGACAGGTGCTGACCCGCGGCGGCGTGGGGCTGGGGCCCGCGGCGATGGCGGCCACGCGCCTGCCGTCGGGCCATCCCGAGGGCTTCATCGAGGCATTCGCCAACATCTACCGGGCGGTGGCCGACGACATTGAGGGGCGTCGCGGGGGGAAGAAGCCGGCCGTGCGCTACCCGACGGTGCTCGACGGGGCCCGAGGGGTGGCGTTCGTCGAGCGCGTGGTCGAGAGCGCGCGGGCGGGTGCGGCGTGGGTTGAGTGGTGAACGGCGTGGTCGGTCAGAAAGGGAACATCACGCCGGCGTAGAGCATGATGCTGTCGCGCGACGGGTTGTTGCTCGCGCCGCCGCTGCTGGCGTTGGAAATGTGGTGCCAGCGGAGACCGACATCCAGGCGCGGGCCGCCGGCAGCGCCGTCGAGGTCGATGGTGGCGCCGACTCCGGCGCGGGGGGTGAAGTTGGTCGTACTGCCGCCGTCGGGGACATCATCGCTGGTGAAGAGCAGGCCGATGCCCACCTCGCCGTAGAGCGACCAGGTGTCGTGGTTCAGGAAGTGCCAGCGGAAGCCGAGTGCGGGGTTGACGCCCCCGGCGTCGGGGCCGTCCTGGCTGAAGAACCAGCCGCCGAGGGTGAGATTGAACTCGAAGTCCTGCGTCAGGAAGGTGTGGGCGGTGAAGTAGAGATTGGAGTCGGTGGCCTCGCTGTTCCAGGCGACCCCGGCGCCGACGCTCCAGTGCCATGTGCCTTTGGCCCCAAACGACTGCAGGGGCGGGAGTGTGGCGGCGGGGTCGCTGGGCTGTGGGGCTTCTTCGGGGGCCTGGATGGCCAGTGTCGCGGACAAGGGGAGCGTGAAGGCCTCGACGGACGCCGATCGAGCGTGGGCGGCGGGCGCTGCCAGAAGGGTGCACCAGAGGATGGGGGCGGCGGCTCGGGGGTGAATCGTCATGGGCGGGAGCTTATCGTGGGGCTGGTTCGTCGTGTGCGGAGGAGCGTGAGCGGTGGAGAATCTTGTCGAGCGGCTGCAACGGATCGAAGAGGCTCAGGCGTTTGCCGAGCGCACCGTGGACCAGCTCGGGACGGAGGTCATCCGGGCGTTTGAGCAGTTGGTGTCGCTGCACCAGCGGCTGGATCGGCTGGAGGGCCGCGTCGCGGGTGTGGAGGAGGCCGGTCAGGCCGACGATGCAGGCGAGGCGCCGGACGCCGGGGCGTGAGGGCTATTCGATCCGGGGATCGACCCAGTGGTACATCACATCCACCGCGAGGTTGAACAGGATCAGCATCGTCGAGAAGACCAGCGTGATGCCCATGATCACGAACAGGTCCTTGTTCTTGACGGCGTTGACAAAGTGCTGGCCGATGCCCGGGACGTTGAAGACGCGCTCGACGACGAACGAGCCGGTCATGGCGAAGGCGGTGGCGGGGCCGAGGTAGCTCAGCACGGGCAGGAAGGCGTTCGTGAGGGCGTGCTTGAAGACGATGGTGCGCGGGTGCAGGCCCTTGGCGCGGGCGGTGCGGAGGTAGT
>SXGQ01570099.1_pt1 | contig 21857 bp, 40 predicted proteins | sample 3178371 | NCBI WGS metagenome assembly SXGQ01 (sample SAMN11356859, study PRJNA531348) | freshwater metagenome | isolation source: freshwater sample F1-20 | place: China: Fuxian Lake, Yuxi | collected 2017-12-25 | reverse complement strand
GGGTAGGGGGCAGGGGGCTCGGCACTTAGGGGGGTCAAAGGGTGCCTAGGGTGTAATTTATGGGGTGGCAGGGGGGTAATTGTGGGGAATTGTGGGGAAAATAGGGGAATAGGGGCGAGGCGTGTAATAAGCAGGGGGGTAGGGTCTAGGTCTAGGGTCTAGGGGTCTAGGTGTCTGCTCTCTTGGCTCTTGGTGCTTGGGGCTTGGTAATGGCTTGGGTCTTTAGGCTCCTTCTCTTACCTCTCTCTACTCTCTCTACCTCTCTTAGTATTAGGTCTTCACTCACTGCGACACACTTTAGACACTATCGGCGGGGGGTATTGACACACTGCCGAGGGAGTCGGCTATTGTGGGTTTATGAGTTAGCGAGGGTCTAACCCATAGAGAGATGGAAAGATGAATGAAGAGCTATTGAAAGCATTCGCCGATTCTGGCAGGCTAATCATTACAGGCGTGGGATTCGATGAAAACACTCCTATCCCGTATTCACTCACTGCGAAAGGTATTCAAGCAGTAGAGGGGGCTAACTAATGAAGCGGGCAAGGGTTAAGGCCATAGCGATATTCGATAAGTGGCGGGGCGAGGGTGTCCCGTTAGTGATTACGGCAAGCGAAGCACACCACCTAACGGGTGGATTAGTAGGTGTCCCTTACGATAGCCCTAAGCGTAATGACGCGCTTAATCTGTCATTGGTAGCGGTTAAGTATGCGGAGGGGGCTAAGTAATGCAAATAACAAAACTAAGCCTAAATTACGAGGGAACCGATTACGAGTTCTACGCCTGCCCTGAACATGGGTGTTTTTATGAAGTGGGTCGGAAAGGTGAAGTCGGAGAATTTTACATTCCAATGAATGCAGATGGAACACCTGATCTTTACGGTGGTCCATGCACTATCGAGGTCACTTGGGAGAACGCATAAATGCACTAACGCCTTAGACATAAAGAAAACCCCCAGGCTCTCGGGCTTGGGGGTTTTCTGTTTATGGGTTAGTTATTCACTGCCCCCTCTTGGTGTATTTTTTCAATTTCTCTGTTTTCTCTACTAGACATGCTGTTGCTTCTATCTCTGAACCATGAAAGCAAAACTCACACCAAAACTCCGACCCTCCAAAAAAACCTATTGTTGGCTCATGCCCATTATCGGTATCAGATAAAACTCTTTCACCGCAATTAACGCAGGTGTTGTATTTTTTCATCATTGCCCCCTCTTAGTGTATTTCCTTAGTGCCTCTTGATCTTTCAAGGCCTTGCCATAGCCCCAAAACGCTCCAACATAAAGCACAACGCACACACTGAGAATGGTAAGAATCATTACAGCCACCTATGTCTAAGGAAATAGCCATCTTTGAATAAAACACTGCTCAAGTTGTGAACGAGATGGAATCCCATGTCCATTCCACACCCATCAACCTTTAGAGATCGGGCTCCATTGGTTTCGTGTACTGACATCCCTAACACACTGCCTGTGTGGTAAGTAACATCCCAAATGTGCCTATGCTGATCAACTACGAAAACGCTAATTTGTCTGCTCATTCCGCTCTTACTCACTGAGCGAAGGAGTGTCCAAACTTCCATTCCTTCTTCTAAAAAATGAGCTGAAAGTATTCTTTTACTTTCCTCACTGTTTAGTTCTCTAGCCTTAATTGCCACTGGCATTTTTTCATCTTTCCAACAGTTAGACCCTCGCCAACTGTTAGGTGAAGATTACTCACTGCAACAGAAAAACACAAGAGCAGACACAAGAAAAAAACACAAGAAAAAAGAAAAGAGAGTGAAGGCCTGGAGAGAGGTCGAGGCCTTCACCCTATGGGGGGCTAGGGGTGCCCCGATTAGCGGAAAGATGAGAAACGCTAATTAGCAGATAATAGTGGGCGTTCGGCTACGCTGTCAAGCGTTCGGCTACGCGGTCTGTTGAATAATTTGTATTGGTGGTTTTGTGTTGGGGTCGTATTGACTTGCCACTGTGATTGCTTTGCGTATTGCTTTTATTGCTTGTTCAGGTGTGCTTGGATTAGACACTACTAATGCTCCTAGAGCTAAGTCACCACCACTGCCAATAGTGTGTATGCCTCGCCTATCTTGGAACCAACACAGTGAAGCATCTACATAGAACACACTGCCTTTGACCATAACTAGCAGATCAAGGTCAGTGTCCTTATCCACTGTCACTCGGCTGTCGTACAAGCACTGCTTTATTGCAGGTATGAAAGTCTTTGATAACCAACCAGTTACATTCCTGTTGGGTGGGGTGATCTTCAGTGAGTTCGTAATCACTTGCGTTGCGTGACCATCACCAGCACCACCAATGACTATTCCATTTAAGTTGCTTACTTTGTCTGATAGGCCGTGAATGATTCTTTCACCATAGGTCACTCCACTGTCAGCACCCATAACGCTCCAGCCGTCACCTGATACGGCAGCAATAGTTGTCATGCCTTTAGCCTAAACCAAGCAAGGTGGTCTTTGGGTTGTAATTCCTCCAACTCCCAATCAGTGTCAGGGAATCGAGATTCTAAGTTGTCTTTGCAGTAGGCCATCAGCTCCTTGGCCTCAAATCTTCCTGTTCTAATCCATTCAGGCTTGAGTGGCACTGCTGCGTGTTCAGGAGTCAAGTCTTTTTCCTAACCATTCGATCACATTCACTGTGACTGCGTTGCCCATTTGTTTGTATCTATGGGTGTCTGATTGTGATGCTGTCCAGTTATCAGGGAATCCTTGTAATCGTTCGCATTCTATGGGAGTAAGTCTGCGCACTACTGAAGTAGCCACTGATTGATGAGATTTAGTGTCTATCGTGTAGGAAGGGTCACCCTCTTTTCCTACTCCAAGTCCATTTTGTTTCTTTTCTAGTGGTCTTCCGTCTTGAATTGGTATTACAGACACTGCATTACTCCCTGCTCCTGAATCTAAAGTGAACATTGGCCCATTTTCTTCGCCAAATCCTTTGCCTTGCGGTCCAGCTGTGTCACTTCGACCAATAACAGTTCCTTGAATTGGGTATGCAATCATTGGCATATTGTTGCCACCTGTTCCCATCCTGGCTTGTAGTGTGTTGATTACTTTCCCTTGCAACCTTAGATCATTCACTCTGTTTCCATAAAAAATAATTGTTGTAGCCCTAGTATCACCATTATCAAAAGCGTTCAATGTTGGAACTACCCCCCCCTGAATCCAAGTTTCGTAATCAGTGACTGATTGTGCTCTTCTACTTTTTGTGAACCACATTTTCTAACGCTTTCTGTAAAGTTGGCGGTAGAGTCTTGCCTCTCCTGTTAGCTCTGCGTAGTATTCCTTCGCACGCTTTCGCGCTCAATGAGTATCGGGCTTCCACTTCTGTCTGTAACACTTCCAACAATGAAGACTCTACGCCTTCGTTGGGGTACTCCAAAGAATTGCGAATCAAGAACTCTCCATTCAATGTGGCCATACCCTGCGTTGGCCATTTCACAGATGACGACTCCGAAATCGCGGCCTTCGTTGCTTGATAAAAGTCCTGGCACATTTTCCAAGATGATTGTTTTGGCTTGGACATAGACTGCAAACTCCAAAGCTTCGAAGAATAATCCACTTCTTGCTCCAGCGATTCCAGCACGCTTGCCAGCGACACTGACATCTTGACAGGGGAATCCTCCACAAACAAGGTCTGTTGTTCCAACGAGTCCGATTTCATCTGCCCATCCTTTTGCTGTTTGTACATCATCCCACCTTGGCACATCTGGCCAATGTTTCTCTAACACTGATCGTGCGTGTTTATCTATTTCAACCTGACCTATGCAGGTATGGCCTGATCTTTCAAGTCCTAAATCAAAGCCACCTACCCCTGCGAACAAGCTAACAAATCTCATTTGAGAGCCCTAGCAATACCTTCTTCAAGAGTTATCTTTGGAATGTAATAGTCAAGTAATTCACTGTTGTCGCTTACTCGGTACATCACTCCACTGGGCTTGTCGCTTTGTAGTTCGATCTTTGGACTATAGTTAGGCACTGCACTTATCACTAGATCAGCCAGTTCTAGGAATGAGGTTGGTCTACCCCAACCAAGATTCACTGGTACTTCTATCTCAAAGTCAAATGTTGCCTCTACTGCGTCAATGATGTCTTCTATGTGAATCCAGTCACGAACCTGCTGTCCGTTACCCCAGATAACAAATGGGTCTTGCTTAGTCTTGGCTCGCTGTATGAATGAAGGGAATGGGTAATCTAAATCTTGATCTTCACCATAACCGCTAAATGGTCTAAAGACTTTAATGTTGATACCTGCTTCTTTAACAAACTGAATTAAGTATTCGCCACTGAGTTTGGCCCAACCATAAGTAGTGTCAGGATTCTTTATGTTGTTTAGGTCTATGTCACTCTCTTTGAGTTTGTGACCACTGTTCAAAGTTTGTAGTTCTATTGGGTAAGCAGCACTGCTACTAAAATATGCAACTGCGTGAGGTTTAGTTCTCATCACCCAATTTAGGAACTCACTGTCAATGGATAGATCAATCGCCACTGAGAGTGGTTGTCCTTCAATCATCATCCGACCACCCACTAAAGCTGCACAGTGAAACACTATGTCGTACTGGGTGTCATTTGTTTTGAAGAAATCACGACAATCAGTTCCACTTTTTATGTCAATTAAAGTTAGGTCTTCATCTTTGTATTTCTTTTGTAGATGACGACCAACGAATCCATCACTGCCAGTAATTAGTATTTTCATTTTCTTAACTTATCTAAATCGTTTTGGAAATCCTCTGATAGATATTTCATGTAGGCCAGTTGATCGTGGCTTCCAATCTCAGGTGAATTAACTTCTGCGTACCCTGCATCCATCTCTGTTTTACCAATGTAAGGGTGCATGTGCTCAATGATTATCTCAGGCGAATATCTCAATGTTTCTAAGGCTTTTCCAGTGTCACGCCAAAAGTTATCTAGGAACAAATGCTTCATTGGTGGTGGTGAAAAGAATCCAAGCCTTCTCACTATCTCTGCATCTAGCATCACTGCGGTTGGTAAGTTTTCTCCTTGGAATAAATCATTGCCATAAGCAATACCCATAGGAACATCTTTAATTGTTTCAGCGAGTAATGAATCCCAATTTTCTGTTCGTGGTCTGTGGTCATCACCCATAAATACTAAGTAGTCATAATCGTTGCAGTATTTGTTAGCAATAAAGTTCAATGTGCCATTCATCCACATACGAGGATTAACTTCAAGAATTACATTCTCGGGAACAATGTATTCACTCTCGTCGTCATCATCAACACCAATCACTAGATCAGTTAGACAGGCTGTTGCATTGATTTCTTCTATTAGCTCATTCACTGAGTCAGGTCTGTGTCTGCTTGGAACAATGGTTAATATCTTCATGCGGCACACACTGAGCAAGCACGATCAGCCACTGTCCATTGACCACAACAATTAGTTCTTCTGATTTTTTCATCAGTGACAACATCACGCTCTTGTTGCATAACTTTAGAAACTTCCAATAACTTCTCGGCTTCTTCTTTCTTTACAAAGTCAGCCAACTTCTTGTATTGGTTTGCTGTTAAAACTTCCATCTTTTTCCTTTCATCAATACCAGCCAAACCTATCACTATGAGCCTTGGCTTTACAAGGACTTGCGTACCTGTGTTCAATGTATTTCAGGCCCCACTGGATTTGTTTGCCAGGGTCACTGAGAAATGCTTTCCTCTCAGCTTTAGTGTGATTAGGCATATTCCTTTGAGGAATCCCATAATCCTTCGTTGGACTCACTGCCTCTGATCTCCAGTTGCTTTCCTTAGTCCATAGATAGTTCAAGCATTTCCACTGAGCTTCAGTGAATCCGCTTCTCATAACTGCGCTTCTAGCAAAGTGTCTGGACCTATTTGGAGTCCATTCCCTCACTACGGTTGTTTTATGCTGTTCTTGAACGATTAACTCTTTGACTATGGCAGCCACCTGAGTACGGTCTAAAACAGCCTGTGATTGATTCTGAGCCTCGTTTAGACTTAGGTTCATACTCACACCTGCAACTAACACTAAAACGCTTAGAATCGCTTTTGTTCGGTTTCGCATTACTGCCTCCGTTCAAGTTAGACCATAGCAGGGTGACTTGAGGGGTTGTCAAGCACCTTTAGTGGATAACTTGTGTTCTTCTTCTTGACGGAGCTTTTCCATCCTTGCCATAACCACTGAAAAATCATCTGGCCTATTGGTTATTAAATGGTTCTTTAATGGTTCGTAGGAACTAGCTAGTTCCGACCCCCCTGGAACTAACTGGTTCCTACCCCTAGGAACTGGGGATCCTACCCCCCCTGGAACTATTGTTCCTACCCCCAAGGTCACTGAATACTTGTTTGACTTGCCTTCTCTTGACCTATCCACAACCAAAATTAAACCCTTTTTTTCAAGGTCAGTGAGTAAGTGCCTTACATACCTGTCAGATAGCCCTAGATGCTCTGCTAACCAAGCGTGACTAGGCCAAGACACTCCGCCTAGGTCATCATTGGCTCGGTCTGCTAGAAGCAATAACAGCAGTCTGTAGGGGGTAGTTATGTCTTTAGGTGCAGTGGGTAGGTATTCCAACACTGCATTAAGTTGTCTTATTGACATTTGGTTTCCTAATCTTGTTTGACACTGGCTTGTACTCGTGAGCTGGTGGCCGTTCAGCAATGCCGTAGACACCCATCTCCTCTGACAAACCTATTCTTTCTGGTAACACACACTTTCCATCACTGGTTATGTGCTTGTCTATCAGTGTCGGGCGAAAGACCCTACAGCACTTTGGACAATAATCATTCTCTTTCTTCCAAGAGATGTGAGCCCTTGGGTCGTGAGTATGTTCGCTATCCCACACACTGTTGCACCCCATACATCTGTAGTAAGGGGGAATACCGAACTTGTTATTTAGCCTCATAGAACCTCTTTAGTAGTAGTAGAAACTGCTCGCCACTCATAGTGACAAACCACTCCTCGGCTTTTGCTTTACCTTTACGCCTATGCCAAACAATTCCAAGAGTCGCCAAAGCGTTACCGCGTTCAGTGTCAGCTTCTTCGACCCAACCAGCCAACTTACCTGCGTAGGTGTCGTGTTTCTTAACTTCAATCACAACTTTTGGCAGACCAGCAATATCACCTTTGTCATTAACACCACTGAGAGTTCTCCGTTCGACTGAGGTGAAGCCAGCCCTGTGAAGGGCTGACACCACCGCATTCTCTCCATCAGTGCCTTTTTGCTTCTGCTTAGACATTAGAAGATTTACCTAATACTTTACAAAAAAAGTTAAAAATTCTTCCTCGTAATGTAGGTATTGAAAAACCTTCTTCTTCATCATCTTCCATGTGTGGCAAAGTTATCCACTCATCAAGTGGAGCTAAATATGCTTGCATGTGGATATTGTAAATATCAACGCTGCTTAGGTTTGGGTTGCTAGTCATTGCAATTACATCTTGCTGAATTATAAAATCTTCAAATACGACCAAAACATGCTTTACATATTTCTTATTAAGAAAATCAGGTTCTAGTGTCATTAGAAAGGAGCACTCCATTCTTCGTCTGTGCTGATCTCTTTTAGTGCAGCCATACCAGCCTTCTGTGGTGAACCACCCTTAACCTTTGACACTGTTACTGATTGATTTCTCAGGGAAGGAGCAATCTCGTCAGCCTCAATCTCATAGACAGTGGCAGTGCCTCCGCCTTCTTTCTTTTCATAACTGCGTTGCTTTAGTTTGCCAACTACTACAACTCTGTTTCCCTTTACCAGTGAGGAATTAACATTCTCTGCTAAAACTCTCCAAGCACTAACATCAATAAAAGTAGTTTCACCATCAATCCACTGCCCATCTTTGAATGAGCGTTCTGTTGAGGCAACTCTGATCTTGCACACTGGAACTTGATTCGCAGTGAATCGCAAGATTGGGTTATCTACTAAATTTCCTGTCAAGGTGATATTCATTTTTTATTCTTCTTCCGTATCTACTTGTTATGGGCATTTTTCTTACTATCTCTCCGTACCAAAACATCTGATTCCCAACTACTCCTGTGTAGCTAGGCATATTTTTGATGGCATAAGTTAGACATTCATTAGTCACTGAACAGCGACCACAAACTAACAATGCTTCTCTTAGGTATGGAAAGTTTGGTTCTTCAGTGTCAAAGACCGCAGGTGGAGTACGCTCCTTGACACAAGCACCCTCATCAAGCCATTGATCTCTGAAACCAACCAACTTCTTAGGTATGCCAGGTCTAGCGTGTTTTCTTATTCCCACGAACTTTTTAACCAACCTTCTTGTTTAGCATCTTTGGGGTTTGTTGTTATCCAAAAATGACAGTGATGACAAAGAGCCACACAGTTGTCAGGGTCAAGGATTGACCCACCTCTAGCACGACTCTTTACCTCGTGTACTTCTGTAGATTTCTTGTAGTGACACCTTGCACACTGGGGATGTTTAGCTAGCATTTCTGCTACCAGTTTGCGACGCTCCACATACAGGATTTCTCTTTTCTTACTTCTTGGTCTGATTCTTTTCAAAGCTCGCTCTCAATGTGTGCGACATAGGAATCAAAAGCAGACCTGATCGTTTGTTGTTTGAATGGGTCAGACTCTGTTGCTATCAGTTTTGCAGAGAACTCTCTAGTTAATGCTGCGAAAGAACTCAACACTGCGAGCACAGGAATCTCACCAGTCAAATCAGACCAGTTCAAGGCCTGTCCAACACGAGATGAGGGTTTATCAATTATCACTATTCACCCCCTTTAACTTTCTTTACTTCAATACGCTCATAAGGTCCGTTATCACTATTGACGGTTAGCCATCTCACTGTGACACCTTCACGAGTCATACCTTCAACGCTTCTCAGTAACTCTTTAGCACCATCTTTTATCTGCTTGGCTTCTGTTTCTTGCAGATGCGCCTCGTGATAAGTGTTAGCGGCTTGAGCTACTTCAGGTACAGTGATTGCTAACCCAGGTACATCATCAGGTCTGCACGCACTGTAATAAGGACAGAACCTACGACACATAGTTATCGGCCAATCTTTACTGGCTTCCTCTTTGTGCTGTATGGCGTAATCAACATCTGCTAACCACTCTTCAATCCAAATGATTTGATTAGGGTCATAGGTTTGTTGGTATGTCCAAACTTCATCTGTCTTGCCTGACCTATCTATGTAGACCAATCTCACTGTAGGTGGGTTCTGAAGCATTCCTGCTTGTATCAAACCCAGTGCGTAGAGATGTACTTGTCTAAGGTGTGCGTCGTCTGGACCCACACGCTTGCGATAAGCCAAGTCATTCACTGTCTTGTAATCAGTTACTGAGTTCTCATCAAGGTCAATCTCATCAGCAGTACCAACCATCTCCAACTTGTTAAGTTTGATTTTGATTTCAAGGTCGTGTACTAAACGAGGATTAAGTTCCTTGCGAGCTGCAGTGATTCCAGTGTGAATGTAAGTTCCAATCAAAGCACTGGTTGCTGTTACTTTGTCAGTAAATTCGTGACCAAGCATTGTTCTACGGACACGCTCACGACAAGTCAGACTTGATGGGCCGACACGACCAGCAGCAGCAGCCACTGATCTATCTCGACGCATATCGTGAATTAGCAAGTCAGTAGAAAACAACTTGCTGTACTTGTCACTGTCCATCAGGTTCCCACTGCAACAAATCATCAGGGTCAGTGGTAACTAACAATGCCATCTCACTGTCAGTGAGTATTGAATAGTCTTCTACTTGTTTAACTTTTTCCATTGTGTCACCTTCTCCCATTTGTCTTGTTCTTTCTGTTGGCCTTCTAAATATCCAATCCAAAAACTGATTAGTGATAGTGAGAACAAAATGCCTAGCGTTAAAATAGCGTCAGTGAACTCAATTCTCATTGTTTTCCAATGGTGGTACTGGCTTTAACTTCTTGACATTAGGACCAAACTCAGGACTTGCAGTAACAGATGGTTTGACTAGGGTGTCTTTCACTGTGCTTGCTGTTGAGCCTCCGTTGTAAAGACCAAGACCAAACTGATCTCCAAGGTTCATTGCAGCACGCTTGAAGGCTTGTGATTCTGCAGTCTTGATAGCCATATCGTGAGCATCAGCTCTTGATGGTTGGTTCTTAGCATCACCCACTGCTGCTTCAGTGTAAGTACCCAGTGCTTCTCCACTTGGAGAGAAGACTTGGATTTGCACTGTGGCTCTGTATGCCACTGTGAATCTGCCTTCCTTTTCAGTTTCAAAGATTGGATGTAACTCAGTGAGGATAGAACTCCACTTGGCAAAGCCAAAGATTCTATTTAGATGAGCCCTGATGTCATAAGCCTCCACATGCGAGAAGCCTTTGCCGTCTTTCGACACTCTGGCTGGATTGATTGGTTTAAGTAGTTGTTCTACCTGCTCAGCAGATAGATAGTCGTTGTATGTCATTAGGCGATCTCTTTCAATTTTGTGGTTAGTTGTGTAATAAGAAACTTGTAACCACTCTCAGTAAAATACTTACCCAAGACTGGTTTCATTCCAACAAGTGACTCGAACTCATCCTTGAAGTCCTCTGAGGCTGTCAATAGGTCGTTCTCATCATTGTCTTCTTTGATTTTTACAAAACGATACGCAGCCTCCATAAGAGGTTCTAGGACTTTAGGGTCTTTTCTGACTGCGTGTGTGATGTTGTCAATGAAGTCAATCATAAATTCAGTTAGATCAACTTCGACTTCGAATGGAGCCCAACCGTATGTTGTACTCCGTACCTTTATTTCCACTGTAGCTCCTTTGCACCGACCCCTAGGTCTAGGGGTATGTACATAAGATACACGAGCCCTACGACAAATGGCAATAGGGGGTAGTATCGGCGTGTTATGAAGGGAACTTGGAATGAACCACAGTGACTTTGCTCTTATTGATGACCCACTAGAAAGGTTACGAGCGATAACGCCTGCACTTAGACACCACGAAACTCAATTAAAAGAATTAGCAAAACTTAGAGATATTACTTTGTTAGAAGCACAGGCAGACCACTCAATCTTGATGACTGAGATTATGGATGCTGCCAATTTCAATTACTCAAGGATGTATCAAAAACTCAAGCAGCTTGGCTACCAACCTCGGAAGGTAGAGAAGTTGTCTTTGTCGCAACGGTATCCAAGGCGTAAGTCAAGGCGTGTTGTAACAGATTATTCAGCGACCACAGTAACGCAACCTTCTCAGGAATAGACGGCTCTTTACCAAGCGACCACGCATAGTGACCTAATAGTTCTTGTGCTAAATCATTAGGTATTGATAAGCGTGTTACTTGCATTTTTTTCTCCTAAGTAGATAGAGAAACCCCTCTATTGCTAGAGGGGCTCTCTTAGACGGTTCCTAACAAAAGATCGCCGTTTTTTGTTAGTGACTAAAGAATAGCAAGGTCACTGTAGCCCAAGTCAAATTGGGAGCCAGTGAGAAATGTCATTGTTCCTGGCGTAGACCAATGACCGCTTGTATCTGTGTACCATTTTGAACCACCATCTAGGGAAGGACACTGTATGCGTGTCCAAGGCCCATAGTCTTTGATGTCCAAATGATGTTTGTGAGCAGTTATCCAAAGTCTAGGTTCTTCACCTTCATCTCTAAGAATACGAATTGATTGTCCTCGTAGCCACTCTATTTCTTTTCCAGTGATTTTATGTCCGTGAGAAAAGGCAACATTGATGCCACTGAGTTTGGCAGTGACAGACATTTCGTCGTGAGGAATAACCCACTCAATGTGTTCAGCTTCAGGTCTGCCTTGCAAAATCCTTCTCAATGTATCTGCTAGGAAACCATCAGCACTGTCGCTATCTCCAGTGATGGACTTGCCATGCCTTCTAGTCCATTCACCGTGATTGCTTAGTGTGCTAATGAACATTGCTTTCTTGGCTTCAGGTGCTATGTGCCTTACACCCTGCACCCAAAGGTCTAGGGCTAGTCTTAGTTGTTCTCTTTGGTTAAGTTCTACAGTGAATGTTTGAGAGGCATAGTTGCCGTCACAGCCCTCTACAGGGTCGCCCATATTGGCTATGACTATTCGTTCTATGTTCCGCCCTAGTTTCTTTAGTTCACTGATTCTGTTTAGGGTTTTGCTGAAAGAGGCTAGGACACGATTCACTGTGGCTTCGGGTCCTCCTCCTGCTGACTTACCCAGTTGCCAATCTGCCCAACATATTACAAATGTAGAAGGCTCTGAAAGGGTTTTGTAGGCACTTTTAGTAGGTGGTCGGTACTTACCTATGGACTTGCGTAGTTCTTCGATCTCAGTGTCGCTCAGGGCTATTGAGGACCGTTTGATGATCTGTGCCTTGTACGAATACAGCCAGACTAAATCTCGCTCCCCATTTTCGAGCCTCTTGGACTGTTGCCACTTGGACATACGAACAGTGTCACGATCAACCTCGAACACATTAGGGTCTAGGCCAAAGCCTTTGAGAATGAAGTTCCAGTCAGTGATTGGTTCAGTGAGTGGACCTGTCTGAATATCTCCACCCTCGTCACCTACATTAAGCCTTGGCTTTTCAATAGGTGCAGTGAGGTCATTCAGACCGTCGCTAATCATATTCTGCCCTGTAATCTCTTACGGTAGTACCTAATGGCTTTACCGTTTATTGCATAGCCTTGTTCAAATAGATACGAGGCTAGTGAAGTGGCTTGAATCTTGTCATCTTCGAGAGCTAGAGCAATCTGTTGTGCTTCTAGTTCACCGTGGTCTTCAGCTATCTTTTCCAACATCAGTGTTACTTTATCTTTTGGTCCTGGTCTAAGGTTTTTAATATCCTTAATGCCGTCGGCGATTCCCATTTGAGTCCTTCCTTGGTCGGAAACTTAGACACAAGGTAGCACTAATTGTGGATAAGTACATTAACCTTTACAGGCGTGTCTTAATCCTCTGGGTCAGTGTAAAGAGCAGCCAAAGTCTTTTCGTTCTCTGCTTTCTGAGCGTATTCGCCCAAGCCTAGAGATGACAATACAAATGCAACTGCTGGCTCTATTGGCATATCTGGCACTAGAAATGCAACAGCGATAGCCACTGTGCTTGATACCCAAGCGGCAATTCTCACTGGGTTTCTGTCAGCAAAGTCTTTTAATTTACTCATTTCGTTCCTTTATTAGAATCCAATAAATCTGATCTATCTTACCTTCTAATCTACGGACACGCCCTTCTAGGTTGTGTCCTCCGTTGCCATCAGGCTTTAGTTCTGAGAGATATGACTTCACTAAATAGCGAATCGCCGTAACAAACGAACCAATGATAGTCACTGTTGCTATTGCGATTCCTGCCCACTCTGTAGGTGTCATAAGGCACTGTCCTTTCTCTTTACAGAGATTAGGACATCAGGGTCCACCATTGACTCTGCCGTGTATTTGTAAGGGGATTTCCTAACTTCAAAATGAAGGTGAGGTCCAGTGCTATTGCCAGTGTTACCTGACTTGCCAATTAGTTGTCCTAGAGTTACTCGATCACCCTTCTTTACTAGGACTTCTGATAGATGTGCGTAGACAGCTTGATGTATGTGGCTGTGCTTAATCACTACGGCTGTGCCATAGGAGTCGCCCCAAGAAACTTTCCCTGCTTCTAATACTCTGCCGTCATCAGCAGCCACAACATTTGTACCTACACTGCAAGCGTAATCAACGCCAGTGTGGAATCCCAACTTCCAGTGGTCACCTTTCTTCTTGAAAGGATTAGTGATTTCGTGCTTAGGTACAGGGCGTGCCATTTAACTCCTAAAGTATTACTTGTTTTCTGTGCTTAGAATACCCTATGGAAAACGGACAAGTCCTAGTGAAAATTCACACCGCCAATGGCAAAGCCTTGGGTTCTGTCAAGGTGTCGGCTGAGATTGCTAATAAATTGTCAGCAATCAAAAATGTCACTGTTCTTGATGTGGTTGAAGCACTGCGCCAGTCCTGAAATCTAATCCAGCATATTCCCCGAACTCGTCTAGTGTTCTAGCAGTTCCTAGTTCCTGATCTCCAACTACTTGCTCAGTAATAATTCTTTTTAGTTCTGCTCTGGAAATAGCATCAGCCTCACTGTGTTTGGTAGGCCAGTCCTTCCACACATGCCTTCTCAAGTTATGCTGAAATGTTTTGTCGTGTGCGTAATACAAGTGAAAGACATATTGCTTATCAGGTAGAAGCAAGTGATAGCCATTAGTAAATGCTCTTGCTGCTATGAGTATTTCTTCTCCCCAAAAGGCCATCTTTTTATTCACTGCTATTTTGTGGAAATCACCGACAGTGAAGATAGAACCAGCAGACACTGACTTAGAACATTTGTTACTACTACCCACTGCTGTTTGGTGCGGAATCATAGTGTCACTAAAGTCAGGTCGTTCGTGAAAACTTATGTTAGTTACTTCGTATGGAGTATTGATAACTTCCATTAAACAATCGTCATAATAATAAGCAGCAGGATATGCAGTGATAAGTGGCTTCTCAATACCACACGCTTGATAAGCCTTGAGGCAATCTACTAAACCTTTATCCCAATCTTTATCAAGCCTAGTGTGTGAATCTATTTGGAAGTAGTAATCCTCACCAGCATAAAGGTTATTAGCCACTGTCCTTGATGCTCCAACTCCTATGTTCTCAGGAGCTTGGCTTTCTACCACACTGATCTTGATATGTTCTACCGCAGTGACATTAGGTATGTGTATGTGGTTTGGTTCGTAATAAGAATTGTGTATGCCGAAATGAATCTTATGTTTGCCACTACTTTGCTCTATGGCATTTAGTATTGTCTTAGGTAATTCGTAATCGTGGTATGAAGCAATCTGTACAAAGATACTTTCCATTTACCACTTCCCGATAGGGCAAGTCGCCTTCTGTAATTTAGTTTTGGCAGCCATAAAACAACCACACTTTTTGCATTGTTTAGTTACTTGTAAAAAGTGCTCGCAACCATTACAGATTTCATAGCGACTAGCACTTACTTCTTCTGTTGCTCGCTCTTGTTTTGGGCTGAGTAAATCCCAAGGTTTAACTTGGTTTGTTTCTCGCCAAATCTGCCAAGGAGTTTTATTCTCAGGCATCAGGTGCAGTGAAGTCAGTTCCGTTGTAAGTCCATCCAACATTCACTGGGCTATCTTCAGCAACAGGAACTACAACAGGATTAGATTTCATACCTGCTACCCACATTTCTGCTGCAGGATTTATCGTAGTGTCCAATGTAAAGCGCATAAACACTTCTCCGTCAGCAACGAAGGCAAAGATTTCTTTACTCATAGTTATTCCTTTTTTGGATTAGCCTAAACATACACCAGTCCAGTTGCAATTCTCATCACAAACTGGGGTAAAGCCTGGGTCACAAGCACCGCTACATACGCAAGCAGTAGTTGTAGGTTGCTCGGTTGTAGTAGGTGCAAGGGTTGTAGTAGGAGGTGCTTCGGTTGTAGTAGGAGGAGGAGCTTCAGTAGTAGTTGTTGTAGCAGGAGGTGCTTCAGTGGTTGTAGTAGTTGTGCCTGGGCCAGCAGTAGTGGTTGTTGTAGGGCCAGCAGTGGTAGTTGTGGTTGGAGCAGCAGTAGTCGTAGTCGTCGTAGTTGTTGTAGGGAAAACAAAAGATGAAGCTACGATTCCTAGATTCATTAGGAAGCCAAATCTCCAACCAATAACCAACTGTCAGTAGCAATCTTTATTGCTGTTGCAGATGACCATTGGGCTCGGAAGTTTAAGGTAGGTGTGGCATTCACTGTGACTCCTGAAACACCAGTTACTGACACTGCACCAGTTCCAATACGAGCAAGACTTACTTGGGCTCCTGTTGGGAATGCAACACTTGAGTTCAAAGGTACAGTCACTGTAATTGCTGATGCGTTGTTTAGAGTTACGAGTTTGCCATTGTCAGTGAGAGCCAGTGTGTAGGCTGTTCCTGTTTGGGCATTAAGAGTTAGATTGACAGCACTGTTATTGATTGTTGCACCAGTCACTGTTGGGCTAGTTAGTGTTGCTCCACTAGCAGTGATAGCACCAGTCACTGTGCCACCAGATAAAGTCTTATTAGTTAATGTCTGAGTGTCGGTTGTTCCAACAACATTTGAGCCAGCACCAAGTCCGTGTACAGTGATTGTTCCAGTAGAACCAGTAGCAGACACATGAGCATTTGCCTCATCAGCATCTTGAGCTGACCAAGAAGGCCACACTACTGCTGAAGCAGAGTGACCAATAGCAGAAGTACCGTCTTTACCACGACCACTTGTAGCAACAGTTACTGTGGTTCCTGAACGAGATGAGCACAGGATTCTTTCTTCACTAGCAGTGTTTGGGTCAATAGTGACAAAGAAATTACCAGTAGAGCCATCAGGCCAGTTAGTAGCAGCAGTAATAGTAAAATTAGTTGCTACGCTTGTCATAGTTGCTGACAAGGTTGTGATAGCACCTGCCTGGTACTGTCTGCGTGTAGGCATTGTCATATTCGTTATCCTGTTATCTCTCGTAGTTCAGCAACAAATGTACCTTGAAAACCACTGGATGTGGATTTCTTTTCAGGTAGCCAAGTGTAGTCCTCCATTGTCACTGTGTATGTCTTATCGCCTTCTTGGTAAGTAAATACATTCTGATCTCTGTGTAACTGCACTAAAAAGTCGTATTCGTCAGCAGGATTCCTGTAGTAATCAGTACCGTTCACATGAATAATGTCACTCAATAATACTGGAATTCTAAAGCGAGATGAGCGAGTTGGGGCAGGGTATGAGCGTAGAAGCCAGCGAGTCAGAACAGGGCTGATGTTTGAGGCTGCGGTCAAGGTTAGTTTAATATCAAACTCTTGAGCCCTAGCTCCACTTAGGAAGAAGGACTCAGGAGATACCGAACTTGCAGCAGATGAGATACCAGCCAAGATGTAACTGCCACCGTCTAAAGAGTATTCACCTTTAATAGTTCCAGTTAGTGCTTGGTGCTTTAGGTCAAAGAACACAGCAACTTTAGGGTCAGAGATTCCGTGAGTTACTTTGCCAGTGAGAAGTGTTCCACTAGACACTGGGGTTGAGGCTTCTAAATAAACACCATCACCTGACACAGTGAAGGCTCTCTTATCATTCCAAGTAACAACACTCAAGATGTTTCCTTGTCCAGTGACCATAAGATCAGAGGCATAGGCAGGAGTTAGTGGCTCAACAAATTGTGACAAGTCCATACGACCAAGGCCAGTGGATACACTGTCATAGTTTGTGTAACCAAACCAAACATATCTATCTTGTCCTTCAAATGTTCTCACTGGGCTTGCAGTTTCAATTAAAGAACCAATAACTAGATTGCTTGCACTGTCAGTGGTAGCAAACCTCACTCCTAGTGAAGTACCTAAAACTATGTAGCCTAGGTAAGAAGTCATTGAGAATAGAAGTTCTCCGTCAGGTAGTTCACCTGCCACTATGGGTGCTGCCAAAGCACTTGCATCTGCTAGAAGTGCAGTGCGATAGATCAAAGCCTTATCGTTTCTGTAGCCACCAAAATAATGAGCAGCTTGCCCACCAGCAAAAGCAGTCCAAGCAAATCCTCTAGTAGATAAATCGAATACCAAAACATTTCCACCAGTGCCAAGGGCAGTGTCAGTGGTTGCTCCCATTTGATACAACTTGCCAGCAGTGTCTGCTACGAATACTCGGTTTTTGTTCCAAGCAATAGAGCGAAGGGCAGAAGCGTGTGAGGCAATACGAGCAGCAGCCAATGTGCCAGCACCAGTAGCATCTATTTGATAAACCTCATCATCATAAACAACCCATACATATCTGCCGTCACTGGCTATGTCTACAGCAGCAGTAGCAGCAGGAGTGCTTGTCACTGTGGTCCAAGTTGTACCGTTGCTTGAATACTTAGTGTCGTCACCATCAATGACAAAGAGTTTGCCACCAGCGATTGCTAACTTTAGATTTGTATTAGCAGAACTAAGACTTTCAGTTGTTCCGTTTAACAGTGAGAGTTGATACTTAGTCCAAGGATTAACACCTTTAGAACTTGAGTATCTAAATGGACTTGCTTCGTCACGATCAGTGTATGACTGACCTGCTCCTAAATGCCAAGAGTCTTGAGCCCTACGCCAGAAGTTCTCAGGTGATACTGATTGCTCACCTGGAGTTCCTGAACTGTCTGCCTGTGTTCTAAGCAGTGGCAGTGACACACGAGAAAAGTTTGATTGACCAGTTGCAGTGAGTAAGTCAAGTAGATAAGGGCGACCATTGATAGCCACTGGAAAAACATCAGGTACTAATTCTGAAGTAGAACTGCCAGTGAATAAGGCAGCATTGAAGGGAGCACCTAGGCTTAGGCCGTAAGCCGTCATAGTTAGTTATCCTTGAGAGTCGGATACTGAGCGTCTAGTCTTGCTCGTTCAGCAGCAATGCGTGACGCACGAATAGCAGCAAGACCCCTGTATGAGTTAGCAACTGCACCAGCTTGTACTTCACTGGCTCTGCGAGTATCTCCTTGAGATTCAGTTAGATTGCGTTTGATTTCTCTTGAAGCCATAAGTTTTACTGCAGCACCCATTGGTGGTAAATCCCAAGCACTGTCAGGTAATCCTGATAGACGAACACCGCTAGATAGGGAGTTCAGTGTGGTGAAGTTTCCTTTGTAAAGCACTCTCACTGCGTTTCCGCTTTGAGCAGAGCCATAGATAAACAAAGCATTTCCACTAGGGAAGTCAGATGTTGGGGCGTTTTGCACTACTCTAAAATCATTAGTAGATAGGCGTGGCCAAGTCTTCATAGAGCCAACATCTTCATAGCGAACCTCATACACTGAGATTAGGTCTGTGGCATCTAAATCAAAGCCAGTGAAAGCACTTTGGTAAGTGAACTCAAATTCGCTCATTGCATACAAGCCGTTGTATGGGCTTGATAAATCTCTTAGATCGTCATTTAAGACATCAAGTATTTCGTGGTCAGTGAATCGTGGGCGTACCCGAACGATAGTGTCAGCATCTAAATCTTGGTCAGTAGCCCCATCTTCACCAGCAGACACAGTGGCTGTGTTACCTGACACTGCCCATACATAAAAAGTATTTAACCCCACTGAGATACGAGCACCTGGTTGGATGCCACCTAGGGGGTAAGTAAAAGTAAGAGTGGTTCCACCTTTAGTGTAGGCAGAGGCTAGTTTGTTTCTTTCCTCTTGCAATCCATTAAGGATGTACCCACGAGTTCTTGCTACCCAATCGGATACATACATTAAGGGATCTCCTTTGGCTTAGTAGCAGGTTCATAGACGCTGTGACCAGTTCCCTGCTCAAAGAAATCTACAGCTTCTTTTACCTGGGTCGCTTGACCAGCGTAAGCACGACCTGATTCTATCTCAAATTTGGTTGTGGCATTTGCTTCTAAGTAAGCAGCACCATCAATACCTGGTGGTTGATAGCCTTCTTCCCTTAATCGTTTGTAGGCTGGCATATCTTTTGCCCACCGTTTTTCACGCTCTTTCACTGACTTTGCTTCGTTTTTACTAGAAGCATCACCAGCATTCATCTGGATATTGGAAGCCCTTAAACACTCACCCCAGTTGGCGTGGTCTTGTGTTTTGCAACCTGATCTGCAATTACTCACTCTTGTACCATTTCAAATTCTCAGCAATCCTTGGGTCGTCGGGAGCACCTTTAAGTGCTAACTCACCATACTCGATAGCCTTATCTTTTTTGCCTAGGTGGTAGGCAGATAGGGCTACTAGGTCGTAGGCTAGGTAATTTCTCACTGTAGGTATTACTAGGTAATGCGTAGCTACTTTACACTCTAATCCTTTTTGTGCTGCTGAATAACAGATTTTCCAAGCATCAGTAATGTCTTTGGCTAACTTCTTCTTATCTTTTTCACTGGCTGTCTTGGCTTCCTCTAGCAATCTAATGGCTGTCCAATACCTTTCCATTGACAGTGCAAACCAAGGCTCAATCTCATCTTTACAGTATTGAGTTCCAATGTAAGCGTACTTCTGTGCTTCTAGGTGTTTGCCTAGTTTGTTAGCAGCCTCACTAGCCCACCTACACACTGCGGCTAATTCAACATTCCAACCAGCACTGTGCTTGTCTGAAGATTCAAAACACTTCTCTGCGTTTTCTAGGAGCAGTTCCCACTGAGCGAACATGTAGAGTTCACGACAGAGATAAACCCAAAGCCTCACATCATGCGGAGATTCATTTACTCCTGCCACTAGCATTGGTAGGTATTTGCCTCTTGACTTAGTGGAATCAGGTTCGTGATGAATCACTGCCCCTGGTATGTCACAGTGAACCTCAACCGAATCCAGTGAAGGCATTGCTACTTCGTGAATAGGTGCTTTCCAGTAATAACCGTGTCTTGCGTGTAGGCGATTTACCTTCCACACATTCCCAGTGTTAATGTCTGTCCAACCACGAGTGGCATCTTTAAGCCAGTGTTTCTTTACTTTCTTGGCAAAGTCTTTACTAAGAGTTTCATCCAAGTCCAGTGAAAGAAGTACATCTACTGAAGGGTCTACTAGGGATAGTGCTGTATTTCTAGCAACATCAAACCGCCAAGGTCTTACAGTGATCTTGTGAACGATCACTCCTTGACTCTCTAATAGAGCCACAGTGTCATCATCAGAACCAGTGTCACATACCAGTCTGTAGTCAAAATCTTTAGTGGCCTCACACCATCTAAGGGCGTGCTTAGCCTCATTAAGTGCTATCGCATAAGCTCCGAGTTTCATACGCTTACCTTATTACACACTGAGTTAGAAAGTGGTTAAGCCCAACTTACATTTCCAGTACCTGCTGTAAATTTCTTGTAACTAAAATCACCATCAGTGCCAGTAGCATCTGCTGTCAATCCAGCACCTACAGTGAGTGTGCCTAGTGAGGTTTTCCAACGGAGGATTACTACCCCTGAACCGCCTGCACCTCCAGCATTTGTAGCCCCACTATTTGATGTAGCACCACCTCCGCCACCAGTATTTACAGTTCCAGCAGTTGCATTTGCATTGTAAGCACCATTACCACCACCACCAGAACCTCCAGTTCCAGCAGTACCTGTATCGCCAGGTGAGCCACCTCCGCCACCTGCATAAGTAACGGATGAACCTGTAATTGAAACGGCAACACCATTACCGCCCGAACCACCTGTCGGACCTGATGACCCATTTCCACCTAGCGCACCAGCACCGCCACCGCCACCGCCTGCAAAAGAAGGTGTTGAGTTAAAACCATTACCTCCTGCATAACCTTGATTAGCAGTTCCTGTGCCTCCTGTGCCTGTATGCCTACCTCCACCACCCGAACCTCCAGTTCCACCATTAGCAACTGCTGCTCCATAACCTGGACCTTTACCCCCACCAGTTGAAGTAATTGTGCTAAATACGGAATTAGAACCTTGAGTTGCATTATCAGTTTGCTGTGGTGAACCATTGCCACCTGCACCTACTGTTACTGTGTAGTTTGTTGAGCGAGTGAGCGTTAAGGCAGTTTCTAAAGAACCACCACCGCCTGTTGCAGTAACCGTAGAACGCAGTCCTCCTGCACCACCACCGCCAGCATAAAATGAACCTCCACCTCCACCACCAGCAACAACTAAATAATTTATCTCCAGTGGAAGTACAGTGACTCTATCCCAGAAGCTATCTGAGTCCTTAAAACTTCTAATAGTCACTAGACTCGCTCAATCCAGTTCAGTGAATCCTCATCCCAATCCCATAGACCTTCACCTTCTGGTCTTGGCACTGGTGAATCCCATAGACAAGTATCTTCATTTAGTATCCAAGATGGGTATGGCTTAGGAGGAATAAAAGCATCTCTTACACTGTCAAAGGTGTAACCAATGCCAGCATAGTTCTTGCGATAGTTGCCATTGTAACTAGTACGCTTGCAGAGTTGTCCTCTGAAGTTGCCGTACCAAGTTTCCCAAGCCTCAGATGACCCACCGACATCTGTGCCGTCTAGGTCTGTCTGAGTAAT
>SXGQ01893807.1_pt1 | contig 21858 bp, 25 predicted proteins | sample 3178371 | NCBI WGS metagenome assembly SXGQ01 (sample SAMN11356859, study PRJNA531348) | freshwater metagenome | isolation source: freshwater sample F1-20 | place: China: Fuxian Lake, Yuxi | collected 2017-12-25 | reverse complement strand
TCAACTGATTTCAAGCAGTCGTCGATGTCGCTCATGGTTTGCCCTCAAGATTTGAGCGCAGCCGTTTGGTCTCTGCGCGTAGTTCCTCAATCTTCCTTTCTTTTGCATATGTTACGTTATAGATTTTACAATTTCCAAAATGGAATTTGAGCGGGAAAAGATGTGCGTCCGCGGTATTTCGTTCCTTCCGCAGCTCCTCATTTTCTACGCGCAACCGCTCGATCTCCGCGCGCAGCCATTTGAGTTCCTCGACAGCATCTCGAATTGCGAGGCTGCACGACGGAGGGTGCATGGCGTCGGTCGGAGAGACCCGAAGCATCTCGTCCGAGCCACGAGACAGGCCATCGGAGATTGAGAGCAGCAGGTCCAATTGCGCGTGCTTTGGCTGGGTCATGGCACATCCCTCCTTCATCGCATCATCGTGAGCATCAAGACCGTGGCCGCCATGACCAGTGCGAGACAGGCCAGCGCAAACGCTGCGACCAGCCCGCTGCGGTGATCGCGCGGCTCATCGCAACCGAACGCTTCGCGGCTCGCGCGCAACATCGGATGGTCATCAGGCATCGCGCTTCTCCATCGCAGAGAGTTCACGTTCGAGCGCTGCGATCCTCTGGTGCGCGAGCAGATACGCGAGGCTTTCGGGATCGAGATCACGCGCCAGCTCGATCCTGAGCTGGATGCGAGAGCGCAGCGTGCCGGGGGTGTTCGGCAGCGCAAGAGCGGACGGAAGCGTTCGGCTCATGGCGAAGCCGCCGCGAGAAAGACAAGCAGCGCGAACGTTGCGCCGATCAAGATGAACTCCGCGATAAACTTGATCGCCTTCACGATTGCCTCCTCACTGGGCTGGCGCGACGCGCCGTTGCATTTCGTCGATGTATCCACTGACGACGCAGCGCAGGAACGTGCGCCACTCGTCCTCGGTGAGCTTCCCGAGGTCGCTCTTTCCGATGGAGTCGAGGTACTCGCCGCCGAGCACCCCGCCCTCCTCCATCGCCGCCAGTTCGTCCTTCGTCGGGTCGATCACTGCGTCTCTCCCGTCCATGCATCGCATCGAGCAGAACCAGCGTGGCGTCAGGTCAGAAGGGCACGTCCTCTTCGAGCGCGGAGGCATCCACATGAACCCACGCTCCGCTCTCCCGCACCGACAGACCGCGCGCATCGACGACCTCCGTGTATTTCCCGTTGCGGCGCACCGCGATCTCCTCCGGCACCGCGAGCTGGCTCACGATGCGGAGCGCCTCGGTGACGGTTGCCGGAACGGCAACGCCCGGGGCGCGCTTACGCCACCATGCGTGCGCCTTCTGCTTCGCGTACCCGTCGTGCTGGAGGCAGATCCACTCGCGATGCGTCGCGTAGTAGCCGCAGGTGTAGATCACGAGCAGGCTGTCCGGCTTGCCCTGCTTCGAGTGGCGTCGATACTCGACATCGTCCACCTCGACCCACTCGGGCTGGCCCTGCGTGAGAACCGGCGCGACGACCGCACGCGGCGTGATCTTCGGCTCGGGCGCGGGGAACTCGTGGCCGCAGTCGGGGCACGTCCGCACGGCGGCGTGGACGATGGACGAGCAGTCAGGGCACTCCTTGACCGGCGCGTCGCCGTCGCCCTTGCCCGGCTCCCTCGGATCGACCGCATCGATTGGACCGTGCCGCGTCACGTTGCCCGCGAAGTCGAGCACGAGGCAGTTCGCCTTGTCCTTGTGGAGCCGCATCCCGCGACCGCAGATCTGGACGTACAGGCCGGTGGACTTCGTCGGCCGCAGCATCGCGATGAGATCGACGGCGGGCGCATTGAAGCCCGTCGTAAGAACGCCCATCGAGCAGAGCGCCGTGATGCGACCAGCCTTGAAGTCGGCGATGATGCGGTCGCGGTCCGCCTTCGGCGTCTCGCCGAAGATCGTCTCGCACGAGAAGCCGCGCTCGCGCACCAGCTCGGCGAGATGCTTCGCGTGATCGACGCCGGACGCGAAGATCAGCCAGCTCTTGCGGTCCTGCTCGCGCGCCCACGCGATGATCTCATCGACGGCGGCGCTGTTGGTGTCGGCCTTGTCCACTGCGCGCTGGAGGTCGCCCGGGATGAAGTCGCCGCCGCGCGTACCGACACCAGTCGTGTCCAGCTTCAGCTCGGTGGACTTGCTCACGAGCGAAGAGAGGAAGCCCTCTCGCACCGCGCGCAGCACGTCGTAGTCGTAGCTGACCCCGTCGAACAGCTTGTCCTCGCCCTTGTCGAGGCGACCGCTGTCGAGACGGTACGGCGTCGCCGTCAGGCCGATCACCTTGCAATACGGGTTCGCGAGCGTCAGATCGCGGATCAGCTTCGAGTAGCGCGTGCCATCATCGCGCGGGATCATGTGCGCCTCGTCCACGAGGACGAGATCGACCTTGCCGAACTTGTGCGCGTGCTTCGAGACCGACTGCACGCCGCAGAAGACGATCCGGTTGTGGTAGTCGCGGCGGCCGATGCCAGCGCTGTTGATGCCCGCCGGGGCGTCCGCCCAGAGGTTCAGCAGCTCGGCGTAGTTCTGAGCGATCAGCTCGCGGACGTGCGTCACGACGAGGATCTTGCTCTCAGGATAGTCCGCAAGGACGCGCTGGCAGAGGCTGGCGATCACCAGCGACTTGCCGGTGCCAGTCGGCAACACGATCAGCGGATTGCCGTCCTTCTCAGCGAACCACTGGAAGATGCTCTCGACCGCTTCTGTCTGGTAGGGGCGCAAGGTGATCATCGGTCTCTCCCGGTCTGCCGCCCGGCGGGTGCCCGGCGTCAGGGTTTACATAGGGCGCTCGGCCCTGCGTTTCAAGGGGGTGCGCCGTCGCGCCAGACAGAGCCGTCCGGCAGCCGGTAGGACACCCAGTCGTCGCCCGCGTCGAGCTGCTCCCCCGGGACAAGGGCTGGGATGAACAGGTGCGCCGGGCACCCCGCGAGCTGATCGGCGTGCGTCAGCGTCTTGCCGAACCGCGCGCAGTGCCACTGGCCGTCCTCGACCGGCGTCGAGTGCAGGCACGTCCGACAGTTCGAGGCCGCCTTCGCTGGCGTGCCCGAGGCACCGCGTGTGCGGTCGTGGCAGATCGACCAGTGGTCGCACCACCGACACACGAACCACGACGGGTCGTCGCTGATGCGCGCCCCGGGCTGCGCCGCTGCTATCACGCGCTTCGCTTTCGCGACGAGCCGCAGTGCGGCCTCGGCGTCGTACTCGGATCGGCACGAGATCGCGTCGCGCACGCCGGGGGAGCATACCGTCAGGTAGTGCCGCTCGGCGCTCGTGTAGTGCATGTAGAGCTGCGCCTGCGCGGCGTAGATCGGATCCCACTTCGCGAGCGCGACCTTCTCGCCGACTTCGCGCTTGAGCTTCGCGAGCGCGTCGAGCTTCTTCAGATCGACGACCTTGTTCTCCCAGACGTGCTTCGCTTTCGGCGCTTGCAACAGCCCGGTGATCACGCCGTCGAGATGCCCGCGCAGATGACCGTCGAGATCGACGAAGCCGATCTGCTTGCCGTCGTCGCCATGCGTGACGAGCTTCACGCCGGGCACAAGCCGAAGGCGTTCCGCCATCAGCTCCTCGCCGCGATGCCCGTCCTCGATGCGACGCAAGCCGCGCGCGTCGATGTTGCGCGGGCTGGCGAGACGGAAGTCGAGCCAGACCTTCCGCTCGCACTCGTGACCGAGACCGCTCGCGCCGAGGTAGCCGCGCGGCGTCTTCTCGCGCTCGATGCGCTCCATCTCCGCGTCGATTGCCGCAAGCGTCGGATCGGAAATGTCGTTGAGCTTTGCCATGTCGTCCTCGATGCCAGTGCGGCAACTCCGGCGACGACCCCATCGTCGCCGGAGCGCCCCGCCCTCACGCCGTGCGCTTCGCGCGCTCCCACGGCTTGCCCGCAGGCCTCGGCGCTGCCGCCTGAGCCTGCGGCGGCGACGCCGGACGCGCCGTCGTGGCGGCTGGACGCGCGGGCTGCACGTCTCCCGCCTCGGCCTTGTAGTTGTAGGCGTTCTGCATCTCGCCGGTCTGCTTGTTCTGCGTCATGCGGACCTTCAGGATGAACGGACGCTGGTGCAGCTCCTCGCTGTCGGTGATCGGACCGGAGCCGATGGCGTCGCAGATCTGCTTGAGCGCCCGCTGCGCGATCTCGACGGTCGTCGAGTTCTGGTTCCAGAGGTTCAGCCGGTCCCAGACGTGGCGCGAGGCGTACTCGCCGTCGAGGATCTGCATCTCGATCTGGAGGTACTGGCCGAGGCCGTTCTTCGTCGGCTTGACCTCGCTCGCGATGATCTCGGCGCGGTACTCGCCGACAGGCAGGGGGTCGTAGCTCGATGCGGAGATGGTGGAGGGATCGAAGGTGTCGCCGAGGTTCGCCATTTGCTGGTTCCTTTTCTGGTTCAGGTGTTAAGGGGGCTGGAGATGTCCAGCCCCCTCTCGATCACGAGCGGTTGCGCTTCGCCCGCTCGATGCTGACGCGCGCGAACTGGACATCCCGGTCCGACGCGATCTCGTTCATCGCGCGCTCGGCGCTGGTGCAGACGCCGACGATCTCGGCCTCGCCGCGATAGAGGACGTAGACCACCGGATCCTTCGCCGGAGCCTTCGTCTTCGACTTCTTCTTCTCGTCGCTCATCGTGTTCTCCTCACTGCGAGCGGCTTCACGCCGCCGCCTTCTTTCCGCCCTTGGCAGCAGCCTTCGGCTGCTCCTGAGCGGGCGTCTGCTCAGGTTCCTCGGCAGGCGCGGCATCCTCGCCGCCCTGCGCCTTGTCGATGCGCGCCGCGAACGTCGCCCAGTCGAGGGGGCAATCCGCGCCGACGCGCCAGCGGCTCTTCGCCGTGAACGCGGGCCTCTCTTCGAGGTAGATCGTGCGCGTGCCAGTGCCGACGCCCTTCGCGACCTTCTTGTTGAAGCCCGCATCGACTTGCTTCGTCGCGACGCGGAAGTTGATGAAGCCGACGATGTCCGCCCACTCGCAGAGCGTCGCGCTCGCGACCTTGTGGAGGTCGGGCGAGTAGCGGTCGTATCCGTCCACCATCGGATCCTCGAAGCGCTTGATCTGCGCGTGTCCGATGAGGATCACGCCCATGCCGCGCTCGTTGCGGAGGAGATCGAGGCCTTCGAGCAGCGTCGCCCAGCGGCTCGCGGCGAAGACGTAGCCCTTTCCGTATCCGATGTCCTCGATGGACGACACCTTCTGCTCCTGAGCCACGTCCTTGAAGATGAGCTGCTCCAGCCAGTCCACGCTGTCGATGACGACCGTCTTGAACTCGTGCTCCTCCTCGTAGAGGGCACCGATGGCGTCCATCGCGTCGGCGAACGAGCGCGCGAGCGGGAACGCCTGAACGTCGAGCGCGTCGAGGCCCTCTTCGGTCTGGATGAAGACCGGAGCGGGCGCGGCGGCGGCGAAGGTGGACTTGCCCACGCCGTGGATGCCGTAAGCGAGAACGCGCGGCGGTCGCTTGACCGCCGTGCGCCGCAGGGATGCGAGGGAGATTGCCATGTTGGTAATCCTCAGAGCGCGCGAGAGATGGCGACGGCGGTCTTCGCCGGTTCCGTGACGATCTGCCTCGCGATCTTCGCGTACAGCTCGGGCTGCGCCTCGGCGAGCTTGCGCGCCGCCGTGCTGTCCAGCTCGGTCTTCACCCTGATCGGACGCAGCTCGGCGGGCAGCTCGTCGCACGCGAGCACGAGCGCGTCGATGTCCACGGGCTTGCGGTTCAGCTTGCTGGTGACGACGACCTTGAACTCGCCGATCGTGTAGGTCTGGGATCCCTCGATCCGGTCGAACCCGAGGTGCTGGATCAGCTCCTCCTCGATGGCGACGCGAGCCTTGTTCGCCTCGCTCTCCGCCCGCTTCGCCGCCGCGAGGTCGGCCGCGATGATCTCGGGGGTGCGGTTCACGACCGCGACGGGCTTGGTGTTCGAGCGCTTCATTGCTGGTTCCTCTCGTTCGATTGGGTTGTGCCACAATGGCATCCCTCATCTGGGTTGTCGATACCGTTTTGGCAACACCGTGTCCAACAAAAAATCCTGCACACAGTCCGCGTTTAAATGCGATGCAGCCTCGCGACGACGCGACCGCGCACGCGCAGCTCCGCGAGCTTGCTCTCGTATGCGACGTAGTGCGCGTTGTCTGCGCTGACGCGCACGAGCTGCGCGTTGCGCTGCGCTCCGATCATCTGGAGCCTCATGCAGATCGCCGCGTCGCCTTCCTCGATCAGGAAGATCCCGGCGGGTGATGGCTGGCGAAGGCGCACGTTGATCACGACGCGGTCACCGATGTTGAGCGTCGGCACCATCGTGTCGCTGGATACCGTGTAGATCTCGATGTCGCTGGGGTTTGCGTGAATATCACGCTCGACGAACTGACTAGGAAGACGCCACGCCTCACCCGTGTCGCTCGCTCTCACCGCTACTCCTCCACGCTCGCCCTTCGCGTCCGCATCGTAGGGAGAGCGGAGCAAGTCTGAAGGCTTCACGTTATAGACACGCGAGAGCTTCTCAAGCCAAATCGTCGTTAAGCGACGTTTACTAGCCTCTAGCCGCGAGATCTGCGGCTTCGACGTTCCAATCGCGTCAGCAAGCTGTTGCTGGGTCATGTCTCGACTTTCGCGCCAGTGGCGTAGATGGTTCTTCATGCGCGCGACGTTGACACGAGTTTGCCGTTTTGGCAATCGCGAGAGTGTTGACAAAAGGTTACCGTCCCGGTTACCCCTTTCGAGGTATGAAGCTCTCCAACTGGCTCCAGAAGAACGGCATCGCTCGCGCGGCGTTCGCACGCGAGGTCGGTGTTTCGCCTGCGAGCGTCTCGCGATGGTGCGACGGATCGCGCCGTCCCGAGCGCTCCCAGTTCGTCGCAATCAGCCGCGCAACCGGCGGTGAAGTCGGGATCTCCGACTTCTTCGATCTCGCGTGCGAGCCGCGTGACTGGCGCTGCCGCGTGCGCGCATGGATGCTGCAAAACAACATCCGCACCCGCGACCTCGCGCGCGCCTTGCGAGTTACCGAAACGACAACGGCGAGCTGGCTCTGCGGCAATCGCAGGCCGAGCGTCGCCGCCGCCGTCCGCATCATTGCCAACACCGACCGTGGCATCCGCATCGAGGACATCATCCATGAGCAGCAGGGCGATCACGATCACGCTGCGCGGCGAGCCGCGCGGCAAAAGCAGGCCGCGCGCGTTCCTCAAGCGCGGCGCTAAGGGCCTGAAGGTCGGCCTCTACACGCCGGACGACACGCGCAACTACGAGGCCGCGATCCGCGTCGTCGCGCAGGCCGAGATGAAGCTCTCGGCCGCGCTCGACGAGCCGCTGGAGATGCAGCTCGTCGCGGTCTTCACGCCGCCGCGCTCGTGGTCGGAGAAGAAGCAGCAGGCCGCGCTGCGTGGCGAGGTGGCCTACGACAAGCGGCCGGACCTCGACAACATCGTGAAGGCGTGGGCTGACGGTTTGAACGGCGTCGTCTATCGCGACGACGCGCTCATCGTCCGAAAGGTCGCGGAGAAGCGCTACGGCCCGCAGGCGCTCGTGGCCGTGACGGTCAGGCCACTGGTGCGCGCATGAACAGCTCTCCCTACGCGCGCGTCGCGCACCGGATGATCGAACTCGGCTTCTCCGTCATCCCCATCGTTCCGGGAGAGAAACGGCCGGGTCAGTACACACGCGGCGAGTGGCGCGGGATGCGCGAGTGGGAGCGCTACTGCGACCGCCAGCCGACGACGTTCGAGCTGGACATCTGGACGAACTGGCCCGACGCGGGCATCTGCGTCGCGCTGGGCCGCGTGTCGAACCTCATCGCCATCGACTTCGACTACGGGCCGCAGGAGCTGCGTGAGGCGCTCGAAGCGCTGATCCCGCCCAGCCCGGTGAGGAAGCGCGGCGCGAAGGGCTACACCGCGTTCTATCGCTTCTCGACCGAGCTGCCGTCGAGGAAGTGGAACGTCGGCAGGCAGAGCGTCGTCGAGATCCTCGCGCACGGGCGTCAGACAGTGCTGCCGCCGACCGTGCATCCCGATGGGATGGAGTATGCGTGGCTCACTGAAGACACGCTAGAGAACACGAGCGCGCGCGAGCTGCCGGAGCTTCCCGCCGACCTCGTCGATCAGATCGAGCGCGTCGTTGCGCCATACCAGACAGAGGAGGACCGCGAGCCGACGAAGAGGCGCTCATTCGAGGGCGCGCCGGACAGCTACTGGCGCGAGATCAACGACCGCGCCATGACCGACTTCGGCTCGTGGGTGCCAGAGCTGTTTCCGATGGCGAAGGCGCGTCAGGACGGCAGCTATCGCGTGATCGCGCACTGGCGAAACTGCGAGCGGCCGAACGTCAGCATCCATCCAGAAGGCATCACCGACTGGGGCGAGGGCAAGAACTACACCGCCCTCGACCTCGTCATGGCGGCGGCGGGATCCGATCTGGAGACTGCGACGCAGTGGCTGCGCGAGCGCGTCGGGATGCCGAACGTCGAGCCGATCCTGCCGGTGCCCGTGCCGGTGGCGCAGCTCAGGCCGCTCTCGCAGGAGCAGCCAGCGCCGCTGCCGGTGGAGGTGCCGAAGGCCCCGCCCATCGCTGCCGGGTTCTTCGACCTCGGCGGCGCGATGCAGCAGCTCTACGACCTCATCGTGCGCTCCGCGCGCCGCCCGCAGCCGATCCTCGCGGTCGGCGCGGCGGTCTCCGCCATCGGCGTGCTGATGGGGCGCAAGTACAAGACGCCGACCGGCCTGCGATCGAACGTCTACGTCATCGGCATCGCGGACAGCGGCGCTGGAAAGAATGCGGGCCGCGAGACCATCAACCGCGTCTTCACCGCCGCCGGGTTGGGCGGCTACCTCGGCGGCAACAAGATCGCGAGCGGATCTGGCCTGCTCTCCGCGACGTTTCGCCACCCGGCGATCCTGTTCCAGCAAGACGAGTTCGGCATGTTTCTGTCGGCAGTCGCGGACCGGAAGCGCTCTCCGCGCCACCTGACAGAAATCATCGACCACCTGACCGAGCTGTACACGAGCGCGAACAGCGTGTTCCTTGGCACCGAATACGCTGACCAGAAAGAGCGCCCGCGCCGCGACATCATCCAGCCATGCGTGTGCGTGCATGGCACGACAACGCCCGGCCATTTCTGGGGTGCGCTCCAGAGCGCCAATGCGGTGGACGGATCGCTCGCACGCTTCCTGCTCTTCGCCACGGAGGAGAGCTATCCTGAGGCTCAGGACATCAGCGGCGACGAGGCAATCGCACCCGAACTGATCGACGCGCTGCGCGCTATCGCGTGGCCGCTCGCGGCGGAGGGCGGCAACCTCGCGACCTTCATGCAGTCGGGTGACGTGCCGCCCGCTGGCGTCATCACCGTGCCGTTCGACGACGACGCCGCGAAGGCAATGCGCGACCTCGAAGAGGAGATCCTCGGCAGGCTGCGCGCGGCGGAGGGGTCGCAGTTCACGTCCGTCCTCGCGCGGCAGTGGGAGCACACCGCGCGTCTCGCGATGATCCGCGCCGTGTCGCGCGACGCTCGCGCTGCTCGTGTAAATGTGAGCGACGTGAGCTGGGCCGACACGGTCGTGCAGCGCTCGGTCGAGCTGCTGTGCTCAGGCATCGAGCGGCACGTCGCAGACAACGCGGACGAGAGCAAGGCGAAGAAGACGCTGGAGATCATCCGAGCGGCTGGCGAGCCGGGCATCTCGAAGACCGAGCTGATCCGCAAGACGCACTTCCTCGGCCGCGACCGCGACGGGATCCTGAAGTCGCTCGTCGAGAGCGAAGAGGTCGTCGCGACCATTCGCCCCGGCACGACGAAACCGACGACGGTCTATCGCGCGGTCGGTTGACGAGCAGGGCGCAGAACCCTACGTTCGCGCGCCAACACATGGAGGCGAGCGTGAACAGAAAAGAGTTTAAACGCCGGATCGAGGCGCTGTACGGGCAGGAGTTCGGCTCGCAGACATGGTTCTCGCGCGCCTCGCGGGTCGATGGTCGGACCGTGCGGCGATGGATCCAAGACGACGGCGCGCCGATCCCCGGCTGGTGCGTGACCATCGTGGAGGCCTTCGAGCGGATTAAGCAGCTCGACGGAGAAGCTCCCGGCGCGGACCACAAGTCGGCGAAGGGTCGGCCGCCAACGACCGGGCGCTACAAGACGCGAGCGGAGCTATGCGACGCGGTGCTGCGAGATCACTACCTGAGAGACATGACGATCTCAGACATCGCGCGTGCAGCGTGCATCTCGCCGACCGCCGCGAGCACGATCATCTCGCGCGACGAAGGCGTGACGACCGCCCTGCGTGGGGAGATCAAGCGGCGAAAGCGTTGAGCCGTGATCGCGTTCCTCAATATCGCGGTCATCGTCTCGCTCATCGGCATCGCCTACGCGATGAAGGTGATGGGCATCGGTTTTGCCTCCGGCTTCATCGTCGGCATGTGGACGTTCGCAGTCTGGTTCCGGCTGCGACATGGCGTGTGGCCGCCCTGATCAGGGCGCGACGTAGCCCTCGTCCGCACCAGCCGCGCTGCCCGCGCCAATCGCCATCCGGTTGAGAGCACCGCGACGCTGCGTCGAGAGCTGCGGCGCGCGGGACTGCGCGCGCAGCGCGCCCATCTGGCCGCGCGACAGAAGCATGTCGGCCATGTCGTCGCGCTGCGCTTCTGGAATGCGAAGGCGCGTGGGCGTGGACCCGAACCAGTTCCGCAGGCCCGACAGCCAAGCGCTTGGGCTGGTCGGGTTTGCGGCGATGTTCAGAACGGCCTGAGCTTTCGCTCCCGGGTCAGTGCTCGCGTCGGCGTCGGCCGCCTGCCGGGCAGCCGTCTTCGAGTTGCCGGTGATCTCGGCGTAGGTCTTGAAGAGCTGCTCCTCGTTCTTCAGGCCTCGAATGTAGCGACGGAATACGTCGTCGCTGCCGAACGCCATGCGGATCTTCTCTTCGAGATCTGGGATCCCCATCAGCTTCTTGGTCAGGTCCGCGCGCACGACGGTGTTGCCGATCTTGTCGCGCAAAGACTGCACCGCACCGACGCGGAAGGCCTCGCGCGCATCGGCCGAGAGGTCGCCGAGGTAGGCGGAGAGATCGTCAGGGTTCTTGAACGCTTTCCCGCTCAGGAAGTTGTTGCCCATGTCGATGGCGTCGATCAGCTCGCTCGGGCCAGCGTAGGACGCGCGAGCGCGCGCGTAAGAGCCACCGTCTGGACGAACGCTGTTCGGACCCGTGCTCGCGGTCACGTCCAGATCGTCCATCTCCTTGACGAGCTTCCTCCGCAGATTGCCGATGATGCGGGCCTCGTTGTCGTGGCCTGCGCGAAGCGCCGCGCTCTCCATGTCTCCGAACGCGCGCTTCACATAGTCGAGCGAGCGCATGTTCAGACCCGGCGCAATGCCGCGCTTCGGGATCTCGCTCGCCTTCATCTTCCCCTGAAGGACGGCATCCATCGCCTGCTCGCGCAACTCCGAGCTGGGAATGCCCATGAGCTTCTGCTCGTTCTGCATCATCGTGCGCGCGTATCCGAGCGCCGACTTCCCGGCCGGGGTTTCGAGGATGTTGTCGATCACGTCCGACGCGACGCTCTGGTTCGCCGCGAAAGCTTCGTCGTAGAGCGGGCGCGCTGCCGTCGCGCGCTGCGCGTCGAGCGCGTCCACCGACGCGCGCATCCGCCTCGGCGTCACGTCGTTCAGCAGCTCGCTGACGCGACCGTACTGGCCGCCCTGAAGCTGTTCGGATGCACCGCGCGTTCCCTCCTGCCGCTCGGTCACGGTCTCGGTGATGTCGGTTTTGCCGCGCCCGGGGGCGCGAGACATCGAACCGGCAAGCGCGCGCGAGTTCTCGCCCACGTCCATGAGGGCGGCCTCGGGGCCGAGTTCCTGCACGCGCCGCTGGGCCTGCGCGAGCGTCAGGCCGTCGCGCTGGAGCGCTTCGACGACCTTGCGCGCTGCGGCGCTCTCGCGCCATCCAGCCGAGAAGCGGCCGATGGTCTGGTCTCCAACCCAGCGACCGGCATTCGCAATGCCACTGATGACCGGAGGCGCGGCGGTGCCGGTCGCACCACCGATCACCGCGCCAGTCACGGCACCAGACGCGCGATCTCCGAGGTCTCCGGCGGTCTCCTGCGCGCCCATCGCCGCGCCCATGCCCGCGCCCTGCGCGCCAGACGTTGCCATCTGACGCGCCATGCCAGCCTGCGGGTTTACACGCAGCAGGCGAGACACCGGGTTCGCGATGCCGCCCAGAACGCTGGTCAGCAGACCCGTCCCCGAATTGTCGTTCTTCCACTCCTCGACCTCGTTGATCGAGCGGTCGCGCCCGGTGCGATAGCCCTCTCCGAACGGCTCGCCGCGCAAGACGTTCGTGACGCCCTGAGAGACGCCTCTCATCTCGTGCGGCGCGCCGAACGTCATATTCGAGATGATGTTGCGCTGCGCGAGATCCGAAGCGCTCGGGATGTACTGCTTCGTCTGCGGATCGATGTCGCCGAAGAAGTAGCCGCGCTTCGGTTTCGCGGGAGCGGGAGCCGGAGGCTCTGCGGGTTTCGCCGCCCCCCCTTCGATCTGCGCCCGCAGATAGTCGCGGGCCTGATCCGCAGTGGATCCTTCAGGCGCTTCGACGACGAACTTGCGACCGTCAGGAGACGTGATTTCGTACTTCGGCATCACCGCACCTCGCGCACAGACCAGCTACCATTGTTCGGCGCGGGGCTTGCGCCCTGCTGGCGGAAGAACTCGCGCCACGGCTTGCGCTTCTCGTTGAGCACTGGCGTCTTGTTGTTCGTCGGATCGAAGATCGGATTGGCGTCGAGGTACTTCTGCCAGTACTCCTCCGCACCGCGCAGGCTCCCGCGATTGGCGGTTGCATAGGCCTCGAAGAACGCGAGCCTTTCGATCAGGTTCTGCTGCGCGGCTTGCGCGCCCATGATGATGGCTCGGTTGGTGGCGGCAGGCTTGTCAACGCCGACCGTCGCGCTCTGGAACATGCGCGCATCGAAGTCAGAGGTCGCTCCGCTGCCGGGCTGCCTCATCGTCGGCGTGATCCGGTCGGCAATCGACTGCATCTCCCGCAGCTCGGCGTTCGTCATGCCGGAAATGGCGCGGGCCGCTCCGCCGATGACGGGAGCGCCGTAGACGCCGCCCGTCCCCTGCTTTTGCAGGAGCTGCTCGAAGCGCTTGTAATCAGCGAGCGACGCGCGTCCGGTCGCCACCGCTTCGCGCATCTCGGCGAGCAATTTCTCGGCTTGCTTGTTCTGTTCCTTGATGACGGCGTCGGCAGCGCCCTTCGACATGCCCGCAGTCGGGTCAACATCTTGCAGCGGAACGCCGAGGCGCTCCGCGACGGCTTTCCTCTCGTCCAGAGAGAGGCTGGCTGGCGGCTCGCCCTTCTTCTCTTCGACGGTCAGGGGCCTGCCGATGACGCTGACGATGTTGCCCTGAGCATCCACCCGCACCTTCGCCGGGCCGGGGGGCACACCGAACCTCGCTGCCTGCTCCTCGGTGAGCATGATGTCCTGAACGGTGCCGCCCGTGTTCTGCGGCTTCGCGCGGCCGACGATCCGAACGTCTTCGGGATTGGCCTTGTCCACCGACACGGTGTAGGTGCCACCACGCGGCAAGCCGAAAGATTTCGCCTCGTCGTCGTCCAGCTCGATGTCTCGCATTTCGCGACGCGACGCTGCCGCTGTCTGAGCGTTGGCTCGCGCTTGGTCGGCGCGCATCAGTGCCATCTCGCGCGTCAGCGCCAGCCTGTCGCGCTGGAGGTCTTCCTGCGCGGCGAGCGTCGAGGCCCGGTTCATGGTCTGCTGGCCCATCTGCGCGCGCCGCAGGAGCTTGTCGTAGAGATCCTTCGACGCCTCGGCGTCCACGCTCGACATGGACACGTCGTACTGCGCGAGCTGATCCTGACGGTTGCGCTCCATCTGCCTCTGGCGTTGCAGCGCGGGCAGCGCTTCTCCAGCGACGTTGCCGAGGCCTTCCGCGAAGGCACCCGTGCGCGTCGGAGAGAGCAGCCCCTTCGAGATCGAGAGCAGCAGCTCGATGTTGTCCGGCTTGCTCGACAGGAGGTTCTGGTAGCCGCGCTGGATCGCCGCGCGCTTGTTGGCGATGGCTTCCTCGCGACGACGGTCCGCCTCGGAGAAGTCCACGTTCGCCATCTTCTGGCCGCGCTCGAACATCGCGCGCAGCGGCGCGGACATCGGGACGAGCGAGAGCGCGCTATCGTCGTCGGCACTGCCCGCCATTGCGAGCGGGCCGTTGTAGTCGGTCAGGTCTTCGGCCATGTCCGCACCTTATGGAGTGTTGAGCGCCTTGAGCAGCGCCGCGCCGCCAGCGACGGTGCCACCCACCTGAGCGAGAGGAGACGGCTGGAAGTTCGAGACCGGCTGCGAACCGATGGTCGTCGTCGTGGTCGGAGCCTGAAGGCCTCGGATCGCCTGATTGAGGAACGCGATGTTGTTGCGGTCGTAGTCACGCTTCTCCAGATAGTCTTGCATCGCGGTGTCGAGGTTCCGCTGGCCGAGCGCCTGCTGCGTCTGGCCGATGGTCTCCAGAGCGGCGGCGTCCTTGATGCCGAGCGACTGCTGGAGCTGGCCGAGCGCACCGAGCTGCTGCCCGGCAGCGACACCGCGACCCATCGCGCTCTCGTAGGCGCGCATCGCGGCATCCTGCCCGGCCTGAAGCGTCTCGGCCTGCTTTCCGAGGATCGACTCCTGCGTGTCACGCAGCGCGCGGCCGACGAAGTCGGCGTTGCGCGTCGAGCCGAACTGTCCCGCCTTGGTGAAGGTGTCGTTGATCTGCGGCAGGAGGTTCTCGCTCAGGTTTCGCGCGCCGAGCTGCGCGATGCGGTCGGTGACGCCCGTCAGGTAGGGCGACTGGAACTGCGCGAAGGTGTTCGCGTCGAACGGCGTCGCGGCCTGATTGAGCGCGCCCTGCGCGGTGTTGAGCGCGGGCTGGAACGACCCGACATTCGCGCGCGTCAGGTCGAACGCACGGTTCTGGTCAGCGGTGAAGTCGGCGACGCGCGGCGGCTTCGTCCCGGCGTACTCGCTGTAAGGCTGCGCCGCGATGGCGTTCGCCTTCGAGATCAGGCCCTGCGTGTACGCCTGCCACCAGTCTGGGAGGTTCGCGCTCGACGAGGAGACGCTCGTCGCCTGCGGAGGGGCCTTGCCCTCGAATAGGAAGTCGAGAAGAGCCATTTCAGCGCCTCCGTCCGAGATATTGCTCGGGGGGTTTCGCGTCCGGTGAGATCCGGCCCTGCGATAGCGCGCGGCCCTTGTGCGAGCGGATATTGGCACGGAAACGGTCCAGAGCGCGAGCGCCTGCATCGCTGGAGCCGTCGCCGAGCATCGCGACCGTCTCCGCGTCGATGACGTACTCCCCGTCGCTCAGGCGCGCCGGGATCTCGTCCGAGCGCCCGGTGCCGGGTCCGGCGACCGGCCCCTGCCCGCCTCCAGCCATCGTCGCCAGCGGGCTGCCCGCGCCCATGTAGCCACCGTGCGCGGCCTGAACAGAAGAAGTCCACGTCCGGTCCATGAACTGGGGCGAGGCGGCATCGGTCTGCGGCCGCATCCCGTACCGATACCAGTCGGTGTTCCCCGCCGGGATTGGTCGAGACGAGACCGAGTAGTTGGTCGGCCGGAACGTGTTCGCCTGATAAGACGCCGGAATGGCGGGCTGCTGCGGCTTCTTCTGGCCGAAGGCCTGCGAGGCCAGCAGCAGCGCGCCGCCGCCGAGCAGGGGCCACTTGTACTTCGAGAGCAGGCTCTCGGGCTTCGCGACCTCGCTGGAGACGGCGGGCGTGGACGCGCCGACCTCGGCCAGCGGCGACGGCGACGGTGCGCCAGCTCCGCCGATGGAGATGCCCGCCGCTGCGGCCTTGCGGGCTGTCTCCTGAGCCATCTCAGAGGCCGAGGGGGCCTGCGCCCCACCCCCGACCGCTCCCGCCGCTCCTGAGCCAGCGGCGGCGCTCCCAGAGGGCGTCGCGCCGCTCAGGTTCAGCCCGTCGAAGACGGTCGGCCGCACGGTGTTCTCGATGCCGAGCGCGTTGCCGAACTCGGTGCCGGAGAGGGCGTTGGCAACGACCGGGGCGAGCGCGGAAGTGGCCGCGCCGGTCAGGCCGCCGATGAGCGCCCCCTTCCCGCCCCCGCCGAGCGCGCCCGCGCCCGCGCCGATGAGCGCGTTGCCGAGCACCGGGGCGAAGGTGCTGCCCGCCCCCAGCGCCGATCCGATTGCGGTGCCGATGCCCGGCGCGAACACGCTGGCGAGGACCGGGATGAACGGCGCGGCTGCTTTGAAGAACGAGCCGAGCTTGAAGTACTCGGGCAGTCCAGTCTTCGGGTTGCGCGTCGGCTCGCCCCAGTTCTGGCGCAGCCAGCCGAACTCCTCGGGCGACAGGTGGACGACCACGCTGTCTCCGTTCCGCCCCGCAGCGTTTATACGCTGGGCAGCGTGAGCAAGGCCGCCGCTCGCATATCGAGGCTCGGTGATCACGCCGAAATGACAGGGCATCATCGTCATGGTCAAAGTCCTCGGTCGAATTGCTGGCTGAAGGCGAACGCCCAGTTCTGCCAGTCGGTGAACTCGAAAGGCGACGGCACGTTGCGCTCCTGCATTTCGGAGAGCGACGCGATGCGATTGGCCCACGCACGCCAATCAGACGGATCATCAAGCCGTCCGACGTTGCCGAAAGCCTCGATCTCGGGCACGATGTAGTCAGCCCACTCGCTGATCGTGAGGCCGCGCGGATCAATCATCCGATCACCGTGCCATCGCTCGCCTCGACATGCGCGAGACAGTGGCCCATCTGGTAGTTGCCGCCGACGACATTGGAGCGAAACTTGAAGCGGAGGTTCCGGCGCGCCTCCTTTGACGGAACGATCTGCTGGTACGAGGCGCTCGCAGTCTGCGGAAAATAGATCTCTTCGCCATTGACATTTGGAGCACGCGCGTTCGTCGTGCCAGTGATCTGCGCCGTCATGTCGCCGCTCTGGACGAAGTCCGGCTCGATCATGCTCACGCGCAGCCACTGGTTCAGTGCCTTGCCGAACGGCGCGCCCTTCGGCATCGAGATGTCTGCCGTCTCGAAGTAGCTGTCGATGGCATTCGTCGCGATAGGGCTTCCCTCGACCGCATCGACGCCGATCTCGTGCTGGAGGAGCTGGTACTTCCCGCTCGACGCCGTGCCGCCAGTCATCAAGGGATACGGAAACACCTTCGGCGTGATGCCGGTCGTCCTCATGTTCAGCGGCAATTCGGTGTCGTACCAGACGGCAGATCCTGCGAGCGCGCTCTCTCGTGCGTTGAAGACCACCGCGTGCGAGCACTCCGTCGCCGTCCCACGCGGATAGCAGAACCAGATTTCGCCCCAGCGTGGAACGGAGAAGGCGAATACCTTCGAGCGCTGCGCGTAGTTCAGATTGTCGAAGAACCAGTTCAGGTTCATCGTGTTCGGCATCTCACGCACGACGCCGTTGAACATGTAGAACTTGTCCACGCCGACCCAGTAGTAAATCCCCTCGAACTCGCAGACGGCGTTGGGAGAGATGATGGAGATGTTGTCGGAGATCGTGTCGAACGCGAACACGGTCGATCCGCCAGTGAAGTATGCGCGCAGCAGGCTGTCGGTGCTCCAGAGCAGGCCAGAGGGCGATGCGCCCGGGCCGCCGCGAAGCACAAGCCCGGCGACCAGCTTCGACTGCGTGATGCGCGCGCGGCCGGATCCAGAGCTGGTGAAGTCTGTCGGCTGGTTCGCGACGGACCACGCGAAGCCACCAGCCTGACCGAAGACGCAGAGATACGGATGCAGCACCACGAGGCCGCCCGCGAGCGCGTTCGAGCCGGTGATGTTCGCGTCTGTGATCTGGGTGAATGCCGATGTCGCAGTCGTGTCCCCGTAGTAGAGAAGGCCGCCGGTCTCGTTGTCGATCTGCCCGAGGTTCGGAGCGACGTGCGCGACGACGACGCTGCTTGAACCCGCCGCGTTGTACATCGTCGCGGTCGTCCACTCGTTTGCTGCGTTAGCAGAATAGCCTGCGGGCGTGCGGTCGATCACGCCTGTCGCGACGCCAGAAAGATTGTCGATGGCGATGCGTTCGATCCCACTCTGCGAAAAGCAGTGGATGATCGTCTGGCCGTTGGCGTTGTCAGCATTCACTTCACGCACTGGACCGGCGAGCGACGAGCTGATCTGGCGATAGCCGAGCATCTTTCTCGGCAGACCACGCTGCCAGCGCACCCACTTGCCATCCACATAGAAGTCACTCTCAAGCATCGTGCCGTCGCGCTTGATGCCCGGCTTCGAGAGGATGCGGACTGGGGTCGGTGCCATTGCGTCACGCCATGTCAGCGAGGAGAGTGGCCGACACGCGGCCGGACGCCTCGACGTAGTAGACGAGGAGATCGACCGCATTCGCGGTCGTCGTCAACGTCGGCGCGGCACCGCTCTGGAACTTCCAGTTCGAGCCGAAGCTCGCGGTGCGGCTCCCGGTCGCGTCCTGCACCAGCCTGATCACGCCACTCTGCCCCGCGACCTGATTGGTCGGGTTGTCGAGAAGGATCGCGCCGGTGAGGGTGATCGCGAAGTTGTTCGCGCTCGCGAGATCGAGCGCAACGGTCGCCGCGTAGGACACGGTGGAGGGCGTGCCGCGTGTCGCAACCGAGAACGTCTTCACGCCCGTCGCGGTTTGCGCCTGAGAAAGTCGCATCACATCGGTCGCGGCGAAGCCCGCGTCGGCGGTCAGCGTTCCGGTCGCGTCGCCCCACGTCACGAGGTTGCCGTTCGTCGTCGAGGCGGGCGTCGCGTTGCTCGCGGCGGTGATGCGACCCTGCGCGTCCACCGTCATGTTCGAGGCGCGATACGACCCCGCGCTCACCGCCGTGTTGGCGAGCGAGATCGTGCCGCTCGTCGTGACTGGCCCACCTGTCAGGCCGGTGCCAGTGGCGACGCTCGTCACGGTGCCCGAGGTGGTGGACATCGCGATGAACATGTTCGTGCCGTTCGACACGAGAATTGCGCGAGAGCCGGAGGCAATGTTGGCGCTCGTCACGCCAGCATCAGCGCCGTTCACGCGCCACGTCGCGGTGTAGCCGCCGAGGGTGAGGTTGTTGTTGACGAACCAGTAGCCTGCGGCCGTGCCGTATTCGTAGTTCCTGTTGCCGGTGAGCGTGCCGTTGAACTGCTGGATCTGTGCCGCGACCTCCGATGCCGTGAGCGATTGCGTCCCGGCCGCTCCACCGGCCGCGATGTTGATGGCGGTCACGGTGTTTGTCACCGAGCGACCACGACCAACAGAGCGGAACTGCGTGCCGTCGCACACGACCATGCAGCTCTCGGTCTGGTTCAGCGTGATCGTCGTCGCTCCGTCGATCAGCTCACCACCGGCCGGGTCGAGTGTCAGCGATCCAGATCCGTCGTTGCGGACCATGAAGAACCAGTTGTTCCCCAGCGTCGCCGCCGCGTCGAAGGAGAAGGTGATCGCGCCACCCGTGGACACGATCATCTGCGAGCGGTCGTTGCTCGTGAGCGTGTAGTTCGCGTTCTTCGTCGAGACAGGGCAGCTCTGGTTCAGCGTCGTGGCGACCGCGAGCAGGCCAAGCCCGGCGAGCGCGGCTGCGTCGGCGCTCGACGTGCCCGCGCCATACTGGATGGCACCCCACGTCCCGGCCGCCGTCGCGTTCGAGCGGAGGTAAACGAGCCAGCCCTCGCCCGCCCCGACCGTCGCGATGACGCTGCCGGTCGAGGTCTTCAACGTGAAGGACGACGCACCGAGGTTGCGGAAGAGGGCGTCAGCGCCGTTGGAGCCTCCGGTGGCGTCCGGCATGATGATCGAGAAGCCAGCCCCGCTGGGCGTCACGTCGATCTTGTCCGCGACGACGCTCGATCCCGGCGGCGCGTTCAGAGGCCACACGAGCGTCGTGTCGGCGGCGAGGGTGATCGCGAGGTAGGAAAGGTCGGCGGGGTTGATGTTCTGGCCGCCGAAGGTCTGGGTGTAGCTGGTCATCTCAGGCTTCCTTCCGCGCGGTCGTGCGGTCCATCATGCGCTGCACGTCTTCGCCATTCGTCGCGGCGAGATTGCGGTCGTAGAACGACTGCCAGACCCCGATGGCATCCGTGTTCTTCAGGAACGGCGCGGCTTCGAGGAGCGTCGCGTACAGCAGGAGATCCGGCGCGTAGTCGGTCAGCCAGTTCGTCTGGTTCGCGTCGTCGAGCAGCGGCAGCGTCTGCCAGTACAGGATCTCGACGCCGTAGGCGGCGTCCGGCGTCGGCGCGATCAGCCAGTGGCTGAAGTCGTAGTCGGCGTAGAACAGCGGCGACCCTGTCTGGCTCTCGTCCGGCCAGTAGCTGCGGGCGTACTCGTAGCTGCGCGGGTAGATAAACTGCCGGTTCGGTCCGAAGCTCATCGAGATCGTGCGACGCCAGCGATCCGGCTTGTCGTAGACCGACACGCCGTTCGCGAAGTTCGTCGAGACGACGTTGATGAACCCCTCGATCTTCAGCTCGCGCGCGCAGCGCCTCTCGGCCGCGTTGATCAGGCGCGGGATCTGGTCGTAGACGAGCGGATCCGAAGCTGCCGTGAAGCCACGCTCGATGTAGCGCTGCACGTCCTGCTTCAGCGTCGTGAAGGTCATCGAGGTCGCCATCAGCCCCTCCAGCGCACCCAGAGCGCGCGCACGCGATCACGCAGGCGCGCCGCGAGGCGGACGATCTCTTCCCTGATGGCGGTCAGCAGCAGCATGTCGGCGCGCCCTTCGTCGGTGGTCCCGACGTGTAAACGTCGTGGGAGATTACCAAATCGGCAACCGTCACGGCAGCCCCTTTTCATGGGTCTCGGCGGAAAGCCTCCGGTAGGCGTCTGCGAGCTTCGCGTCGTAGGCGTTCTTCGCGTACCCCGGGCCGTTGTAGCCCCGGGCGAAGGCCGCCCAGTCCTTGAACTGGAGGGGCCGGATCAGGTTGGCGCTCTGGATGAAGGCCCCCATCTGGCGGAGCTGGCCCGCCTCGGACGCCAGCGCCTCGTCCAGCATCGCCGCAACCGAGGGGCAGCCCGCCATCTTGAAGTTCGCTCCCATGATCTGGCCGAGGCCCCACGAGGTCGAGAGCAGGGCCGCCTCGTCATCGATGGCGCAGGCGCGTTCGATCTCCGCGTAGACCGCATCAGAACCCTTGGGATAGGGCTTCATGCCCCATGCGACATAGGCCAGCCCCTCCTCGACCGCCCGGGCCTGAAGCTCGGGCTTCTTCGCGAGCTGCTTGAAGAAGTAGTGCCGCTCGAAGAGCGCCTTGGGACGCCCCCGCTGGTCGAAACCGGACCCGGCCGCCTCGACCGCGATGACGGCGCGGAAGGCGGCCGGTTCGACGTTCAGGCTCTTCGCAAGCGCGACGATCTCGTCGAGGGTGACCTTTCGCGCCGCGCCGTTGAAGGAACGCATCACTGCTTGCCCCCGGCGAGGAGCTGCGTCTTCTGCTGGGACGAGCTGGACGATCCGAAGTAGTACGCGACCACCTGTTCGGCCTTCGCGGAGACAAAGCCGATCAGCGTGCCGACCGTCGTGGCGGTCAGCGGATCCTTCATGCCATCGACGTATCCGAGCAACACGAGGAACACCGTCGCCATGAAGCCCGCAACCACGACGAACGCGAGCGCGCGCGGCATCCAGTCGCGCACCTGAGCCTCGCGCCGCCGGGCGCTGTCGCGGTCCGACGCGGCAATGCGTTCGAGGTCGATGTCGAGTTCCTTCATGCGGACCGCGAAGTCGTTGTCCGCCTGCTTGAGCGCGAGGAGCTGCTCCGGCGTCGCCTGCTTCAGGGCCTTCTCGACATCCTTCTCGCTGGCCTCGGCACCGAGGCCGAGGACTTCGCCGACGACTTTCATCGCCATGCCACCGAGCGGACCGCCGATGGCGGTCGCGAGGGTCGGCGCG
>SXGQ01670681.1_pt1 | contig 21858 bp, 25 predicted proteins | sample 3178371 | NCBI WGS metagenome assembly SXGQ01 (sample SAMN11356859, study PRJNA531348) | freshwater metagenome | isolation source: freshwater sample F1-20 | place: China: Fuxian Lake, Yuxi | collected 2017-12-25 | reverse complement strand
CGTCTGTTGCGCAGATGGCGGATTTTCTGTTTAAAATTGCGAAGACGAATCTAAATCGCATTTATAATATTTACGCCCTTGAAGGGTCCCTATATAGTAAGCAACTGGGTATTGCTGGGACAGTTGATTGTATTGCCGAATATGACGGTGAGTTAGCAATAATTGACTTTAAGACTTCCAAAAAACCAAAACCACGCGAGTGGATTGAACACTACTTTGTTCAATGTATGGCATACGGATGTATGCTCTACGAACTGACTGGTATTTCAGTCAAAAAACTTGTAATCATTATGGCTTGTGAAAATGGAGAATGCGTCGTCTATGAAGAAAGAGACAAATCAAAGTACATCAAACTACTCGGCAAATACATTAGAAAGTTTGTTGGAGATAAACTGGAGCTCTATGGAACCAAATAAAGAACTAGAACAGGCAATAGAAAGTAAATTTTTAACCCCTTCCAAGTTTGCTCTTGAGATTGAGAAAATTGTTGCTGAAGAAAATCTGAATTATATTGATGCTATTTGTCACTATTGCGAAGTCAATAGTCTTGAGGTAGAATCAGTCACAAAACTCATTTCAAAACCTTTAAAAGAAAGACTCAAGTGGGATGCCACTCGTCTTAACTTTATGAAGAAAACATCAAGAGCAAGATTGCCTTTATGATTGTGACGCCTTTTGAAACCTATCAACATTATTTGTCACTTAAAAATCATTTCACAAATCCAAAATACGACTTCTTCAAGTATGGTGCGAAAACTCGTGCCAGTATAACATCCTTCAACAAACGGCGCGATAAGTATTTTTTTGAAAAGACAAGTCGCAAATACAACGATAAGGAAGTTTTAGATTTTCTAGTATCAAACTTTGTAGCATCAGACAACCCACAGAACTTATGGATTGGAGAAATTATCAGTTCTGGAGAAAGGACTTACGCAGATTGGATGCGAAGACAACAGAGTTTGACTTACTTGTTCAAAGAACAAAGCAACGAATTGTTCTCGGAGATAAAATTAGACGATGCCTTGAACTGTTCCAAAGGTCATCCACCCGTTCTTAAAAAGTTCCTGAGCGGGAAAATTTGCCTGGAAACACTAGTCATATACGATAAAATATTCCTGTTCGGGAAGATGTTTGATAAGAAACTTCTGGACCCTGTGTGGGAAACCGTCAGCTTAAAAATTAAAAAATATTCTCCATTTCTAAATACAGATGTGTTTCAATTCAAAAAGATTTTAAGGGAAATCATAGATGAGTAGCTTTTTTGACTCCGACATTATCCAAGACGAACTGAAAGAAATCAACAAGTTACAAGAGGAGATTTACGGAAGTATTCTCACTTTTGGTATGATGCCCCGTGAGACCAAACTGGAACACATTGAAAAACTTGAGATCTTGCTAGAAAAGCAGAGAGTGATGTATACTAGGTTGTCCCTTTCAGACGATCCCGAAGCGATTGAAATGAAAGAGAACCTACGCAAATCAGTGGCTCTGATGGGATTCCCACCAGAGACTGATATGCAAGTTTTATTCAGTAGTATGAACAAGACCATTGAGTCTCTCAAGCAATTCATTGACAGGTGACTCAATCTTCGCTATACTATCTAAGTAAATCCCCCGAATCCAAACTATCTGAGGTATCCAAATGTCCTTTTCGGATCTTAAAAAGCAATCCAAACTGGGTAATCTGACCGCTAAACTGGTCAAAGAAGTAGAAAAAATGAATACTAGCAGCGGTTCTAGTGATGACCGTCTGTGGAAACTGGATGTAGATAAAAGCGGTAATGGTTATGCCGTAATCCGTTTCCTGCCTGCTCCCAACGGCGAAGACCTGCCGTTCGTGAAACTCTACAGTCACGCATTCCAAGGTCCTGGTGGTTGGTACATTGAGAACAGTCTTACCACTCTGAATCAGAAGGATCCTGTGTCCGAACTGAACTCTGAACTGTGGAATAACGGCACTGATGCTGGTAAGGAACTTGCCCGTAAGCAGAAGCGTAAACTGACCTATGTGAGCAACATCTATGTGGTGAAGGATCCTGCCAACCCCTCCAACGAAGGTAAGGTGTTCCTGTTCAAGTACGGTAAGAAGATCTTTGACAAACTGACTGCTGCGATGCAACCTGAGTTTGAAGATGAGGAAGCAATTGATCCGTTTGACTTCTGGCAGGGTGCTAACTTCAAACTGAAGGCAAAGAATGTTGCTGGTTATCGTAACTATGATTCCAGTGAGTTTGCCCGTCCTGAACCTCTTCTGGACGATGATGACGCAATGGACGCAATCTGGAAGAAGCAGTATTCGCTTGCTGAACTGGTTGCTGCTGATCAGTTTAAGTCTTATGATGAACTGAAGAAGCGTCTGGACTATGTGCTGGGTTCCAAAGGCACTCCTCGCTATCAGGATCCTGAAGATCTGGATGAGGATAACACCCGTGGTTCTACTCGTGAACTGACCGAAGATCTCCGTGAGGAATTGTCTTCTCTGAAACCCACTCGCCGTCCCGCAGTGGAAGAAGATGAGGATGACGATGCCCTGTCGTACTTCGCCCGTCTTGCTGAGGAGTGAAGACTGATTACTACATTGACCGTGTAAGTAAATCCGAAGCCGCAGAGTTACTTCTGCGGTTTCATTATCTTAAGGACTTTTCAAAAGGATTTAGATCTGGTTATAACTACGGTCTTTATAAGGGCAATGACTTTTGTCCGTTGAATATTGGTGGTATTCAGGGAGTCTGTGTCTTCACAGGTCTCCCTGTTCCTGAAATCGCACAAGGAGCATTTGGACTAGAAAGAAATGAGCAAGAGGGACTATTTGAACTTTCACGACTTTGCATCCACCCTGAAACCCAAGGAACCGAATATAATATCACTTCTTGGTTTGTTTCAAGAGCGATTAGACAGTTACGGAAGGATACAAAAGTTAGGGCAATCATCTCTTACGCTGATAGTGATTTCCATAGTGGTACAATCTATCGGGCTTGTAATTTTAAATATTGCGGACTTTCAGACCCAAAGAAAGATTTCTACTATGCAGACGGAACTAAACACTCTAGAGGCAAAATTAAAGGTGCTGAAGGAGAATGGAAAGACCGCTCCCGCAAGCACCGATATGTGATGGTTTTTGATAAGAACTTAGAGTTATTGTGGTAGTGTAATATTAGTATTTTGAGTCTGAATAAGAGTGTCTGTAATGTATTCTGAAGACTCTGAATATAACATTTCTCTTCTCATATCATTCAGAAACTGTTGTAGATACGCTGGTTTGAGAAGATAGATGGACCTTTTTTCATCATTCTTTCTGGTTTCATACTCATAATTTGTAATGCCAGTCACAGGACTCAGAGTTTTTGTTCCATCATCTGGATCTGGTATTGTAAAGTTTTGGGTTACAACTTTACCAGCAGGAAGAATTAGGCGGTTGGAAGAATCTTTAACTTCTATAGTTTCATAAAATCTAATTGTAGTTAGATCATTGCCATATTTGTTTTCTGCGTAATTATAAAGTTGATAGTCTGATAGAGGCCACTGATCTCTGACATTGATGATGTTGGCAGTGGTCAGAACAACCCAATCTAGTTCTGGACTTCCATAGATCTCGTCGGCAACGGTATCTGGACGAGCACCATCTTTGATTTGATACTTGTTAAAGATGGTGAATACATTATATAAGTCGTCACGAAGTTTGACTCTACGGAAAAGGTTCTTCGCAATCACATAATCCTGCGATGAGTTCTTTCCTGGTAAGAAAGATTGATATGCTAGGTCTGGTAGTTCTCTGAAGTATCCCATTTTAGAATCCTACCGAAGTATCTGAATCTTCATAATCACCAGCATAAATTGGTTCTAGCTCTTTGAATCCTAAATCCATAATCATTGAGACTGGTGTTCCTCCACCATCTTTATCAGATCCGCCGTAAGTGGCATAAACACCTTCACCAGTATAGTTAACTGACATATCAGTAAGAGCACACTGTTTAAACTTATGTAAAAATGGATGATCGTTAGGTCCTTTTTTATAAGTTAGTTCAAAAATATTTGGAGTTTCTAAATATATTCCATTAGCTTGAGGTGTCATATTTTTTTTCAAAATTCTTATAATATTTTTAACAGATTGTGCTTCTGCTGGACCTCTTGGAGTCAGTTTGAATGAAAATTTGAAAGATCTTAAAGTCACGCCTTCAAATAATAATTCCATATTTGGATTCAAAATTTGTCCCGTTTCTCTTGCTAACAATTGTGAAGGAGTGAGATTACCTCCGAATGGCATATTAGCAGCCGCTGATGCTAGTCCTCTTGTAAAATATTTTATAGCATCTTGATTAAAGAATGTATCTATACCACCTTGTATTAATGCATCTTGTAAAAGTTCTGAAACATTTTTATAATTTTCTGGATTCATTAGATCCATAGCATATTCTAAAGCACTTGCCGTAAGACCATCCAAACTTCCTGGCCCAAAATTCACACTATTGCCATCTTGAATATTGGATGGTATTGGTAAAATAATTGTATTTTTCTGAATTGCTGTTTTTGTTATTCTATCTTGTCTTTGTGGGTTGAATGATGTTGTTCCACCAACACTTATATCATCCTTAGTGTTATCCGTTCCTCTCTTAAATGTTTGTTTGGTAGTTAATGGAGTTTTACCAAATCCAGAAGCTTTATAATCTATAATCCCGATTTGTAAAAAATCGGATGTTTCGTTTAATTGCCCTAAAGGATATCTTAACTGTGCTGCCATTTGGCTACTTTTTTAACTATTTAGACGGATATTGGCAAAAGGAATCTCTCTTAAGTCGGCAAGTTCATCAGCATAAACCTCATATAATTGCCCAGCAACTTCATCATAAGTATATTGTCTCAAATCTCCCCAGTGAAAGTTAATACCTTTAAATCCCCATCGGAAAACTTCAGTGACCGCAACTAAGGGATTTTGATCGTAAGTTATGTATGGTGTCTTTGGTCGGTAGACAAAAGTATAATATTTACCTGCTCTTGGAACTCGTCCACTTTCTTGTAAAACATTTAAAATCTCAAGCATCAAATCATCAGGATCTTCATTACCAATGACACCATCAATGACAGAGCGAACCCGATTGTCATTATCATCGGTTGGATTTCTTTCTTGTCTTTGCTTGAGAGTCTTTCTAGGCATATCAAATACCTAATTCGTTTTCTGTGAGAACTTTGAACTCATAACCACGATCAGCACACCATTCTTCTGCTGCTTTCCACTTTGCCTGATTCTTGGCATACTCATACGCTTCATAGAGATATTGTTTAGTCTGTCTTTTTGGTTTTTGTGGAGGAGCAGTTTGTCTTTTTGGTTTAATCTCAATCAAATACTTTTTAATTTGTCCAGTTGATTCTTTAACTTTTATAAGAAAGTCTGGAAAGTATCTATGAGGTTTTCCGTCTACTGGAGAGCGATACCATACAAACATTTCTTCACTGGAATATTCCAAAACATTATCATTTGTGTCACAGTAACGAAGGAATTTTCTTTCCCACAAAGATCTGTATATTATATTAGTAACATCTCCACGATATTTTTCTGGATTTGAGGGTTTATATTTTCCTTTATATGACATTTTTCCACCCCTTTACAGATTTTCTCTTACCTTGTAATAATTCACATATATGACCAGAACTTAAGTTATTTTCTTTACAGAAATGTGATAAACAAGAAAATTCAACAATTTTATTGTCTTTGATTAGTTTCCCACCTTTATGTAAGGTAGGTTTTTTGGATCCAGTAGCAGATTTTTTCATTTTTTCAATAGTCTGGGAACTGTGTTTTTTGCCAGTCATTCCATGATTTTGTAATCTTTTGTATTTTTCTTCACCACTCAAATTATTCCAATACATTTTGGTTGTATTTTTTATTTTACTAATTACATCATCACTATAACAATCCCATTTCTCATCTTCATCTAAACAAAAATAAATAACACCAATATCTTCAACATTTAAAATTTCACTTATTTTTTTAGTATTAAATTTACACTTCATAAAAGATCTATAAATTTTCTTTCCCAATTATTTATATCTAAATACTTTATAATGTAAGGATCGCACAAGGTATTTAGAGTGGCAAATTCTCTTGTTCAGAAAATTACTATGAATAGAATGAGAGAATTGGTGGGAAATTTATCTCAAACAAACTACTATTTTGTAGATATTCCCATCACTTCACCGAACTTAAGAACTCATTTTCAAACTAGTTATCCCGATTTAAATGATATTAATGAATTTGTTAAAAATAAATTAGGGTTTTTATGTTCTGAAGCAACATTACCTACAACTTCTTATGCCACGGCAGAAGTTAAGGATAATTTTATGGGAATAACTCAAGAGTTTGCCCACACTCGGCTTTATACCGATATGGATCTAACTTTTTATGTTGATTCGGATTATACCATATTACGATTTTTTGAAGGTTGGATGGATTATATTTCTGGAGGAAATTTAAAAGATGTGGAGCCTGCTGCGGCAACCAGACTTGACACAGATATCTATAGAAGATTCAACTTCCCTGAATTTTATAAGTGTCAAAAAATGACTATAACAAAATTTGAGAGAGACTATAGTAAAGAATTAAAATATACCTTTGTCAATGCCTTTCCCAAAGGTCTGACTTCAATACCAGTCTCTTATGGTCCAGCAGATTTACTTAAAGTCACAGTCACATTTAATTATGATCGTTATGTTGTTGGTAGAGAAACACTGACAGAAAAAAAAGGTCCATTAAGTGGATCATTTAATGATCCAAATAGTCAATTATCAATAGCTGCTGGATCAGTTCTTGATCCACAGCAACCAGCTACGATTAACGATTTTGGTGGAGTACAAAATCCTCCTAATAGGAGACGATGAAACTATCATAATAAATAATCACAACTGAATTTCTATAGGTCATTATGCCTTTACCAAAGATCTCTACGCCAACATATGAGTTGGAATTACCTTCTACTGGAAAGAAAATTAGATACCGTCCATTTCTAGTTAGAGAAGAAAAGATTCTAATTATGGCATTAGAATCCGAAGATATAAAGCAAATTACAAATGCCATTGTTGAAATTTTATCTGATTGTATTTCTACAAAAACAGTTAAAGTATCTGACCTTTCAACTTTTGATATTGAATACTTGTTTTTAAATGTTCGTGCAAAGTCCGTTGGTGAAACTGTTGAGGTCAATGTGACTTGTCCTGATGATGAGGAAACTCAAGTCAAGATGGAAATTGCGATTGATGATATTAAGGTTCAAAAAAATGAAAATCACAACAATATTATTAAATTGGATGATACTCTTTCAATGAAAATGAAATATCCTTCATTAGAGCAATTTGTGGAAAATAACTTTGAGACCAATGAAGATGTGAATGATGTCAATAAATCACTGAGTATGATTATTTCTTGTATTGATATGGTTTATGATCAAGAAGAATCCTGGAGTGCCTCAGATTGTACAAAGAAAGAGTTAGAAGATTTTGTAGAGCAAATGAATACAAAGCAGTTCAAAGAAATTGAGAACTTCTTTGTAACAATGCCAAAACTTTCTCATACTATTAAGGTCAAAAATCCAAATACAAAAGTAGAATCTGAAGTTGTCCTGGAGGGCCTAGCAAGTTTTTTCAGTTGAGTATGGCTCATACGAGTCTTGAGTCATACTATCAAATTAATTTTGCTTTGTTACAGCACCATAAATATTCATTAACAGAGCTTGAAAATATGATTCCTTGGGAAAGAGAAGTATATCTGACCCTGCTTGAACAGCACATTGAAGAAGAAAACCTAAAAGCACAACAGCAGAGTGGACATTAATCAGATCTACAAAGCACCATCAATACCAAAGTTAAGCACGAGGAACATTTCTTCTTCTGTTCTTCGTAGTGCTGCTGTAACAACTTCTGGTCCAAAATTAAAAAAAACCACCTTTAGTTTTGTAAGACCAAAAATTAGTCCAGAAACTTTAAAGACTGATATTTCAAACGCTCAAATATCACAATCTTTAGTAGAAACAAATGCAATTCTTGTAGAAATACAAAAACAACTTGCTTATGATTTTGCGATGCGAATCGCAGAAGAAAAAGAAGCAATTAAAAAAATTAAAACAGCAGAATCTAAGAGGAAATTTGCTGAAAAAGAAAAGTCTGTAGAGGAAACTAAAAAAATAGGTGGTGCTTTAGGTGGAGTAATTGGTAAAGTTACAGCACCAATTCAAAATGTTTTTGAGAAAATTAAAGAGTTTTTTAGTTTAATTTTGACTGGAATTGTTTTAAATTCTGCGTTTAAGTGGTTACAAGATGAGAATAATCGGAAATTATTAGACGGTGTTTTCTATTGGATAGGAAAAGCATTTGTTCCCGTTTTAGTTGGAATACTAACCTATAAAGTTTTTAAGTGGATAAGAAGACTTTATATAGTTGGAAGATTTTTATGGAAACTTCCTGGTAGAATAGGTAGATTATTTGGTGTAAAATCTGCAGGAGGATCTCCAACATTACCAAAAACTCCTTGGTGGCAAAAAAATCCAGCTTCTTTAAGCAGATCCAACGCTTCTTATTCTAAATTTATTGCTGGACAATCAAACATTGGCGATAGAATGAGACTTCTTCGTAGAGGTCAAATTGGTGCCGGACAACTATTTACAAAAGGTGGTGCAGAGGCATTAGAGGGAACGACAAAAAAATCTACAACACAAGTAGCATCTAAAGCAGCACCAGCCGCCGCAGCTGCGGGCGGAAAACTTGGAAGTAAGGCACTTAAGGCGATTCCATTTTTAGGATCTGCTATCGCAATTATTGAGGGTATCTCTAGACTACAACAGGGTGACATAATGGGAGCTATGCTCTCTTTTGGAACAGCAATTCCTGGAATTGGATGGGGATTTTTGGCTACTGATATTGTAAGAGCAATGATGGGTGACAGACAATTTGATAGTGCTTTAGGTGATGCTTTTAGTGGACAAACTGGATTAAGTGATGAAGAAAAGAAAAAACGAATGCAGAGATCGGCGTTCAAAAATGCGATGTTGACTCCATCCATACCAATGGGATTTTCTCCTGGTGGAACAGTTCCTGGAAAAGGATCTGGATTTATTGATAGTATAAAAGCAATGCTTGCTCCTGGTGAAGAAGTCATTCGTACAGCTTCTGCGATGTTGTTTAGACCTCTTCTCAAAGACATCAATGATAATGCCGGAAGATTATGGGTGGTGTTTTCACAAGCGATCAGAAAATTACTTTCAGTTTCTCAATATCAAAAAGAAGTTTCACAAGAATTTTCAAAAGTCATAGAAGACTTTAATAAGTATCTCAAAGATGATATTATGAAGAAAAAAACATCTAAACCTGGTGGTGGAGGTTTTAGAATGTCCTCAGCACCTAAACAAACACCAATTTCAGCAGCACCAAAAGTTGCTAACATTAATATGAGTATATCCACAGGATCTGGTGGAATGACCTTCTTACCAATGGTCCTTCCAAAGCAGTCATCAAAACCACCACAAATACCTCAAATGCAGGGTAAGGCAACAGAAGTTCCAGTTATATCACCAGTTAATTTTGCTAATTACTGGATGGATATATCTCCAGAACTTTATGGAATAGAGTTATACGGATAAAATATGGAAAATCAAGTAGAAAGTTTAAAACTTAATGTTACTAACATTAAAAGTTATCTTATTAACTCAAATAAACAATTAAGAAGTCTTAAAATTCAAAAAAAGAACTTATTTTCTAAACTTGAAAAACAACAAACAATAAGAACAAAGGAGAAAAAATTAGAAACCAAAAATCTTGGGATTGGTTCTGGGTTTTCTAATATTATTGGTGCAGTAACAGCACCTGCTAGAAGTATTTTTGATAGAATACTTGACTTCTTAGGATTGATTGTTCTTGGAATATTAGTTCAAAAACTTCCAGCAATTATAGCAAAAATAAATGAGTTTTTTAACAGTGATTTTATTAAAGCAGTTGGAAGTGTTTTTAATACAATCGGAACTGGAATTGGAAAACTTGGCGAATTGATTGATATTCTTACTCCACAAAAACAGAAAGAATTGAGTGACGAACTGAAGTTAATAGGAAATGAGGCAGATAATGATCTGAGATTGGCGGATCAAGCAGATAGGGATATTTCTGAATTAGAAAAGGAACTGCGTAATAGAGATAATAATAAACAAGAACCAACGCCAAGAGTGCCTATGGCACTAATGCCTCCTGGATCAATGTATCCAGCAACTACTCCACAACCTCCAGCGGTAAAACCACAAGAACCACAAAAGTTTTCAAAAGGTGGAACTGTTCAGGGAACGGATCAAAAAACTCAACCAGCATATACACCAAGAAAAAGTGGACAATTGAAACAAGCAGAAAGGGGAATGGATAATGGTTTTGAAAATTTTTCTTTGGCAGTTAATAATATTAATGAAACGACTCAAAGAGATGAAAAAAATGTTTTGGCACTCGCAGAACTTTCAAAAAACTTTAGAGAATGGAGTTCTTTAGATCAACCCACAAGAATTAAAGGTCCTGGTTTTGGACCACCAGATCAAAAAGACCTTCAATCTATTCGTCAACAACAATATTCTGGTAAAACATATGCTTCTGGTGCTTATATTGGACAAACTGGTGATACTGATGGAAATCAAACCGGTTTAGATATGAATTTATCTGGAGGAATTGGAACTCCAATTTATGCGCCATTTGATTTAATTTATAGAAGCAAAGGCACAGATGGAATGCCATCTGTAGGATTACAAGGAACTGCAGATGTCTTAGGTCCTAGAGGAAGAGGATTTGGATATTATGGTGCTTACTACTTTAAAAAAGAAAATAAAGAATATGAAGTTCTTATGGGGCACTTTAAAAATACCCCATACAGAGGTACAAAAGAGGGTGAAATTATTCCAAAAGGAACTTTATTAGGTTATCAGGGAGCATCTGGAAGAACAATTGGATCTGGAAATGAACCATATCCTCATATATCTTTACACGTTAATGGAGTTGGATTCAGAGCCTCCAATTCCGTTTTAGTTGATGTTGCCGGCAAATTAGCGAATGCTGGACCATCAGGTTCAGCAATTAAACCATCCCAAGTAGTTCAACCACCAAAAGGAATTAAGTTAGAACCAGTCTCTGGGGATCCAATAAGTTCTGGTGCCTCAAGTCTTTTAAAGGCATTACAAAGACCTGGTGGTGGGGGAGGAAATAGGCGATTAAATAATACAAGTAGAAGTGGAAATCAATCATTATTCATCTATGCCGTTCAACCAGTAGAAACTTTTGTTCCATTTCCATATCCAGTTCCGATAGAACAACCATCAAAATCAACTCCACAAAAATCAAAAGTGCCCCCAATATGGAGAGTATAAGATAAATGAATAAGGCAGCAGCAGCATCAGCATATGAAGTCTTTCAGATTGAAAAAAACGGCAAGGTAATAGACATTAGCGGGACAGATCCTTATGGACCTAAACCAACAAGTTTTGATTATTATGAAAGTATTTTATCTCCAAATATAAGTGCTGTTTTATCAATAATGGATATTGGTGGATCAACACAGTATGATTCAAAATATGATAAACAATCTCGTTATGGAACATTGAGTTCTGCTTTTTTATTATCGGGTGATATAAATGTATCTTTTAAAATAACCAATAAATCTGGATCCGAATCTTTAGACTTTACAAAAAATCCTCTTATCTTTGACAAACAAATTAACCCGAGTCAGGAATCAAATCGTGAGGGAATCATACTAAATTTGGTGTCACGAGAAGCGAAGACAAATATGGAATCAAAAATCGCAAAAACATATAGAGGTAAAATATCAGAAAATGTTAGAAAAATTTTAATAGAAGAATTAAAAGTTGCTGGCAATAGAATTTTCACTGATGAAACAAAAATTCCATATGATTTTGAAGGTAGAAATAGAAATCCTTTTTCTATTATCATAGAAAATCTGTGTCCAAGATCTACACCAATCCAAGGAAATCCAGGATATTTTTTCTATGAAACTAGAGAAGGTTTTAATTTTAGATCTATTGACAGTTTGATTTCTCAATCACCTCCACCAGGAGTAGGTGAATATTACAGAACAGATGTATTGAAATCCAACGTAGACAACGATCAGAATGATTATAAAATTGTTAGAAAATGTGATATAAAAAAAGAAGATGTAATTACTTCTCTAAAATCTGGTGTTTATAAATCTAGGAATTATTTCTTTGATCACAAAACACTAAAATATGAAGAAGTTGATTATTCTTTGACAAACCTAGAAGAATCTCTTGGAAAAGACATTGAAATACCAAATGTAAGTTCATTCACTAGAACTTACTTTAATATAAAAGATATTGCTTCCTTAAGTTCTACCGTGAGTGGATCTGAAAATAATGATCCAAAAGAGTGGCAAGCAAAATCTCCAATGAGATATAATTCACTTTTTACTCAAATTATTGAAATTCAAGTTCCTTGTAATCTAAAATTAAAAGCAGGAGATACAATTTTTTGTAACTTTGAGACTATTACACAATCCAAAAAAGTAGAAGGTGCTGTTGATCCGGTAAATAGTGGTAAATATCTAATTGTTAATTTGTGTCATCATTTTGATCCTTTAAGATCTTTTACATCTATGACACTTGTCAGAGATTCTTACGGACTTTACAAGAAGTAATATGGCAAAACCTTTTGGGAACATAAAATATGAGGAAATGTTTATTGGACAAATTCCTCCAAACCAAATACAAGATAAAATTGACCCTGATGGTTGGGGTGATAGAGTTAAAGTGAGAATTCCCAATTATCATAGTCAAGATATTCCAGACGATAAATTGCCTTGGGCAATTGTTGAGAGACCAACTTCTCAGGGAAATGCTTGTAGAGGATCAACAGGTCTTTGTGGTGGAGAATGGGTGCGTGGATATTTTATTGATGGAATCCCAGTAATTTGTACTGTTTTAAGTAGAGGAACTTATGAAAATAACATTCCATTAAAAGAAGCAAAACAAAAAAAATCAACAGGATTCAAAAATATCACAAGATACAATTCCTTTCCTGCCTATAGTGGTCAAATAATTGGTGGAGAAAAACCAGTAACACCAGCACAACCAACAAAACAAGAGTTTCAACAAGCAAAAGACTCTATGACACTTGATACTAGTAAGTTATCAACTTCAACAGAGATAGCAAGAGATTATACCCCACAAGATAGAGCAGAAGATAAACTACTTCTCCGATCTATTCAGAGAGGAGAACTCGGTCCAGTGCCAAGAGAGCAAATTGATGCCATTATTAATCGTATCAATGGTGTTGGAGGACAAGTTCGTGGTGCCTAATAAATATCAGAACAAGGAGGTAGATTAATAAATGTCTCAACAAATTGTACTGGATGGAATAACCTATGAGTTATTTGGTGGAAAAGTATATAAAGTAACTGGACCAGGTAACTTAACTTTTACAAATAAAATTTCCAAAAATCAATTTAATCAAATTTATTCTGAACAAATACTGATACAAGATTTTGTTAATGAAAATTCAGGAAAACAAATTCCAGTACAAGGACCTATTCTAAGCAATAAGTATATTGTCATAATTACTGAAGATGGGAATTCAATAGTTAAAAATCTTACTACTGGAGAATCTGGTAAACCCGAACCAGTTACATTAAAAGTAATTGAAGAAATTCAACAAGTTAGAGTTGCCGATCCATCTCCACAAGAATCTCCAGCGACAAAACCCAGTCTTCCTGACAATGAAAAAAAATGTCCAGTAGCATCAGAAACAACTACTTCTTGGTCTGGAGATGGAAAACAGTGCGATGTATCGTATAATAGATCTGTGTGTAGAGGGATAGAATGTGAAATTGAAAAGCAAATACAAGAATTACCAGATCCTTGTGGAAAAAGCACTCTATCTGGAATCAATAATGCTTTATTGAATTTCTTTGAAACATTAAAGACAATCAAGAAGTATTATAATGTTTATGTGAAGGGAGCAGTAAATAGAATACAGAACATCACCAATCTTGTTGCCAGGACAAGTCAGATTATCGCATCAATCTTGAAACTACTTGTTCAAAGAATGCGTAATTATATTATGAATCTTCTTCGTAAATTGATTGAAAAAACAATTGATAGAATCCTTAACAAACTATCAAAGGCACTGAAGAACACATTTATCAAAGCAATCATTGACGCTATTATTTGTAAGTTCAATGAGATTATCAAAGGATTATCAAATCTTGTTGTTGATTTCTTGTATGCGATGATCGGTAATGTAATCAATGCTCCCATCTGTGCTGTAGAACAATTCACAAATGCTCTGATCAATAATCTATCTGCTAAAATTGATGAGGCAATTCAACCAATCGTTTCTGCGATTAATGATGTGCTCGGTGGTGTTGCTAAAATTGCCGGAAAAGTATTTGAAGCAATTGACTTCATTCTTGGATTTGAAGCATTCCTTTGTGCCAAACCAAAGTGCCCACAAATTAAGTCTTGGATTCCTGGCACTGGAGTCACACCATCAGCAATAGAAGATTTTAGTAATAACTTCTTACCAATTCCAGATGCTGGTCAAATTGAAGAGACTATATTAGGTGGTGTTGATTCTGCGATTGGTGGTCTTCTGCCAGGAGTTTCAATTTTTGGAGATGAAAGAATTGAAGGAAATGATCTTGCCAGTGGTGCTCCCCCACCAGGAGTTCAGTGTTTTCCTGGTGCTTTCCGTTGTGGTCCACCAAAAGTTGAATTCTTTGGTGGTAATGGGGTAGGAGCAGTTGGAAATGCTGTTATTAACTCTGTTGGTGAAGTCGTTGGCGTAGATTTATCTTATGGTGGTAGAGGATACACTGCTCCACCATTTGTGACTTTTAAAGATACTTGTTCTGATAACAGTCCATCTGGAAGTGGTGGGTATGGAGCATCAGGATATACAGTTATTAATAATGATGGTGAAGTTGTTCAAGTCATAATGGTCAACGGTGGGACAAGATATTTAAATACACCTTCTGGTTTCACAGAATTTGGACAACCAACAGAGCAACTTCTACCAAATGAAGAAGTTGTCACAAGAGAATATGTGACTTGTCTGGATGAAATTCAGATTCTTGATACAGGTATTGGATACTCTCCGACTGATAGTGTTTCCATTACTCCTGATGTTGCTGGATTACAAGTAAAAGTGCAGATTACAGAAATTGGACAGATTGTTGCGATGGAAGTTCTTTCTTCTGGATGCGGATTTGGCGAAGTTCCTGAGATCACAATAAATAGTGATACTGGAGCAGGATTAAAGGTTCGTCCTGTAATGAGATTTGTGAATAGAGATCAATATCTCCAAGAACAACCTGACTTTAATCCCGCAAGACTCATTAAAGTTATTGACTGTGTATTAAAATAATGACAAAGAAAAGACCACCAGAGTATATACTTTATGATGGAGCACACGGTTCAGCTTTCTTTGGTCCAGGTGGTCCAAAAGAAGTTGATGATGGAACAGAGTTTAGACTTGCTGTTCCTTCCAATTCAACCTGCAAATACACAAGTGATGGGGGTAAGACTGAACATATTCAAGGTAGTAACATCGTTACTTGTGGACATAATGCTCTAAAGGGAAGAGACAAGGCAGAAGAAGAGGCAGTAGGATACGGTGTCTACTGTGAAAACGGAGATCTAGTTCTATGTGCTCCATCAGGTAATTTAAAGATTCTTGCCAGAAATATCTTTATTGAATCTCGTGGTTTTGATACTGATGATGGTTCTTTTTTACTTAAGGCAAACGGTGGAATCACCATAGATAGTGGTGAGCAACTGACACTATCAGGTACAAAAGTCTGTGTCAGAGGGCAGGCAGAGATTAATTTAGTCACGGATCACTTCATTAATATTGTTGGTGAGATTCAGCAGGGAGGATCTCCACTTTCTGAATTATTAGGTGCTTTTATTCCCTCAGTGTTTGCTGATTTACTCAAAGGTGTAGGACAGAGTTGTAAGTAAAATGTTTGCTAATTCAGATTCGTTTAATCTATCAGTCATTCATCCAGTTTTTGATACGGCTTTGCCGATTCCAGATTTTATTCGGAGTTTGTTTCCAGGAACTGCATCAATTTATGCTGGATATTTTGGTACAGGATCCTTACCTACTTTAGGAACAACAGTTATTGGTGCTGGACCTGCTCCAGATAAACCATTGACAATGAATACTTTAGGATTGAATTTACACAATGGAGTCACAACACAACTTGGTGCTCATATTACATCTGGAGAAAACGTCACACTTGGCATTGAATTAAGATCTGCTGTTGTTTCAAATTCTCTTAAAGCAAAAGAAAGCTCACTCATTGGAAAAAACACTAATATTGTTGGTAAAAATGTCAACATTGGTGGACAAGACATCTATATGGGTGGACCAACAATCAATATAGACGCTTTTTCTGGAAGTCTTCGCATCGGAGACGATGTTCTATCAGCAAAAAAAGATTTTGACATTCCCCACCCTACGAAAGATGGATGGAGATTAAGGCATGTTTGTATAGAAGGACCAACTGCGGATGTATACTATAGAGGAAAAGTATCAGGGAATATCATTGAACTTCCAGATTATTGGAAAGGATTAGTTGATGAAGAGACAATTACAGTCACTCTGACTCCAATCGGTGAGTATCAGCAACTGTTTGTGGAGTCAATTGAAGACAATCGGATATATATTAAAAATCATCTAGACACCTCAACGCATTGTTACTATCTTGTATGTGCTGAAAGAAAGGATGTTGAAAGAAATATCCCAGAATATCAAGGTGGTTATGAGGATTATCCAGGCAACAATAGCGACTATATTAACTATCAAATGAATAGACTATGACAACAGGAGCACCTAAAGAAGTTCTTAAGTATCTTCAAGAGGATCTAGATTCTCTGAATACTTATAACACAAATCAAATTCAAGAAACTCCTACAGAAACTCTGACTTACAAAGAGATTAGTCAAAATGATGATGGAACTTGGACACAGAATGATAATATTGTAGAAAATCCTGTTAAACTTCCTCTTGATCAAAAAAGAGCAGACATACTCGATTTAGAAAATAAGATCACCAGTTTTAAAGAAAGTGCTGCGATTCTTGACAATAAAATTCTAGATCTGAATAATCAAATCAATTTTAAGAAGTCTCAAATTGTAAGTTTGGTATCTTCTGCGGTTGGTCTTGGTTGCTCTGTCGGTTTAACAACTACGAGTTCTGCTGCCCTCATCGTCAATAGTGTTCAGATTGGATTTGGAAGCACTGTTTATCAAGATCAGGCAAAAAATAAAGTTTATAGTGGTCTTACGGACTACACTGCTAGAAATCCATTTACATCAGACTCTACAGTTACATTATCATCTTCCAATGTTGGTGATGGGTATGCGTCCATAACATCAAATAATGATGGATCTAATGTAGGAACTTATAGAACAGTCTTTACAACAGGGCATCCTGGAGGAATTAGTGCGACTTGTGTAGGATACGCAAACTCAATTAGTAGTATTGCTGCCGAACTTACTTCTTTAAGATCTCAAAGAGATTCATATTTGACCAATGTGAATACAGTAAAGGATGGAAAGTTGGGTGAGGAAATTATCTTATGGGGAGAAAAGTCTGCTGATGGGAGAATAGATGCTCTCAAAACCAGCACCACTTCCTTAATGAATTCTATCAATTCAGTGCCCGAGTTCCAGTGACCCCTTGACAGGGGGGGTCTGGATGCCCTATAATACCTAGGTAATCAACACAAGACCAAATGCCTGCCAACACCGAAGAGTTTCTGTCCCGATGTGTCGTGGATACTCTGGCACGTAAATTCTACCTTTATTCTAGTGAAGGTGATGAGCGAATTGTAGAATGTGAGACTGTTGATCAGTTTATGAATGTACTGGAAGTAGTTCGCACTCAAGTAAGCGAAGATTGTCTTGCCTATGCTAACCCTCTTTGAAAAATGGAAGTTTTCACTGTGGAAGAGTTTCAAGAAAGATTTGATGAACTTATGAGTCGTGTAGAGAACGGCGAGCACATAGGAATCGTTAATGAGGACGGGCAGGCAGCAGTGATGATGCCCGTTGATGACGAACTCATACGAATACATACTGAGTTAAATAACGAAGCACAGTAGTATTTGTATTGCGAGTGAGACTTGGTAGTCAGAGGAGTCTTATAAACTCTTTCCGCCAGATTAGCGGCTTTGACCTGGTTCAAATCCAGGCACTCGTATTGGTAGTCGTTAGGCAGATAGTCTAGAAAGACGCCAACTTCTACTACGGGTATCTTCCGTAGCGTCGTATGGGAAGGGCATTGTTCTTCCCACTTGCCCGTTTGGCCCTCTGGTGAAGGCGATCTGCTCATAACAGATAGAAGGTCGGATCGTAACCGACAACGGGCATTTTTTAATAAAACTCATATAAATAAATAGGACTGTCCTATTATAAGTATGAGTTGTAAAAAAGAAGGATTAATAGATAAGCACCATATTATTCCAAGATATATGGGTGGGACAGATGAGTTTAGTAATATGGTTACTGTTTCTAGAACTTGCCATACTATGTTTCATTATTGTAATTGGAGATTGTGGAGAAACAAAGAAGATTATGTTGCTTATAGAGGATTAGCATCTCAAATATCAAAAGAAGAAATAATAAAAGAAACTTGTAGTATTGGAGGTAAAAAATGTTATAAAAACAAAATTGGTTTATTTTCCCTTTCGATAGAAGAAAAGAAAGAAGCATCTTCAAGGGGAGGTAAAAAGGCGGGAAAATATATGTCTCAATCTATGTGGATTAATGATGGAATACAAAATAAAAGAATACTGAAAACCAATACATTACCTGATGGTTGGGTAAAGGGAAAAGTTAAAAAGAAAAAAAGAAAAAGATATGGAAGAAGTTGGGATGAATATATGGATACATTTAGAGATGAATATGAAAAAAGAATAGAATATCTTAATGAAGTTGACTTGACAAAATGGGGCATAAGAACTAAAATTGCTAATGACTGGGGGGTTTCAAGAACCCAAGTTAATAGGTTTATTTTAAAACACTATTTGCCCAGCACTTGACCATAAAGACTTTTTGAGTTATTATGGTCTCACATCACGGGGCGGTGATGAAATCGGTAAACATTGCGGTCTTAAAAACCGTTGGCGGTAAGCCTTGCGGGTTCAAGTCCCGCTCGCCCTACTGAAAATAAATATAAGATATCAGGCACTCCCTTATGTCTTATCGTATAGATCACGCATATTGCTGGTACAATGATGGCAGTATGATTGTGAAAATGTATTTCATCAATCACGTTCCTTTTACGTTTGATGAAATGCCTGATGGTCATTTGTATGATTTAGATCTTTGTAGAGCAGCAGATAAGAATCGCACATTTGAACCAGATGACTTATACAGAAGTTCCTTCTACTTGATAGATGAGGAGGTTCATCCTTGCTTCTTTCCAGTTGAGTTAGAGAACCCTGAAGATATGCCAGATGACATTGAATATGAATATAATGAAGAGGATTTACTGGGATAAATAAAAGATAGAAATATTTTGGCGAATATAATCCGATGCCTCTTAATAAATTAGAGAATTTTGTTAAAAACACAGAGGGAAGAATTCTTTACGTCAATCCAAATGATATTGACGCAACTGATAGTATTTCAAATCAGGGAAACTCCCTAACCCAACCTTTCAAAACAATTCAAAGAGCTCTTATTGAGTCGGCAAGATTTTCATACTTGAGAGGCAGCAATAACGATATTACAGAAAAAACAACCATTCTTCTGTTTCCTGGCGAGCACGTCATTGATAACAGACCTGGTTTTGCGATCAAAGATGTAGGTGGTGTTGCGACTGCGGTATCACCATCGGGAGCAGAGACGGCAGCACAAGATACTCTGACTCTGACACTATCCTCTAACTTTGATATCACACAAAACGACAACATTCTCTACAAGTTTAACAGTATTAATGGTGGTGTTGTTGTTCCAAGAGGTACATCTATCGTTGGTCTTGACTTAAGAAAGACCAAACTGCGTCCAAAGTATGTTCCAAACCCAACTGATACAAGCGTAGAAAAGTCAGCGATTTTTAGAATCACTGGTGCTTGTTACTTCTGGCAGTTCTCTCTGTTTGATGGTGATGAAACTGGTCTAGTTTATACGGATGATGCTGATTTCTCTGCGAATAATCAGTCAAAACCAACATTCTCTCACCATAAACTGACTTGCTTTGAGTATGCTGATGGTGTCAATGTCCCACAAGGATATGCGATCACCGATCTTGATATGTATTATAGCAAATTATCAAACGCATTCAACAGTGCGTCTGGTAGAGATATTGATCAAAAGTACCCATCCGATACTCTTGGATTCGCAAAACAGCGTCCAGAATGGGAAATCGTTGGTGCTTTTGCTCCCGATCCAGTTAATATTTCTGCGATTATTTCTGGAGATGGATCAACTCCAGGAACCGTTATCACCGTAACAACCACATCGGCACACGGATTTACTGCTGGAACTCCAATCAAAATCAATGGAATCAGCACTCTAGATTATAACATCTCAACTAAAGTTCAGAATGTAATCAGTGCTACCCAGTTTACATATCTTCTCCCATTTGTTAGAGACAATCTTCCAGCATCTCCAGGTGTTGCCTCTGGAACAGTAACCATTGAAACTGATACTGTTTCAGGTGCTTCTCCATACGTTTTCAACGTATCTCTGAGATCCGTATGGGGTATGAACGGAATGCATGCAGATGGCAGCAAGGCATCTGGTTTCCGTTCAATGGTTGTCGCACAGTTTACCGCTGTTTCGCTACAAAAAGACGACCGTTCATTTGTCAAATATAATAAGACTTCTAGACTTTATGAAGGTCTAACTGTCACCTTAGCAAAAGGTGCTTCTCTCACTTCGGGGGCATCTTCACTTGATCCAGCAACAGTCTATCACCTAGATGCTGACGCAATTTATAGACACGGTTGGGAAACAAGTCACATCAAGATTACAAACGATGCGTTCGTTCAGATCGTTTCTGTGTTTGCGATTGGTTTCAACAAACACTTTGATGCTCAATCTGGTGGTGACGGATCTATTACTAACTCCAACTCCAACTTCGGTCAGATCTCACTGGCAGCAGACGGATTCAAGAAAGAAGCATTTGCGAAAGATAATAATGCCTATGTAACTTCTATCATTACTCCAAGAGCAAATGTAGAAGAAGAAGTCAATATTGACTGGATCTCACTTGATGTTGGACTGACAACCTCCGTTGGTATTTCAAGTCACCTGTATCTGTTTGGATACAATGACCAGGACGATGCTCCACCAATCATCATTCAAGGTTATAGAATTGGTGCCAGACAGAATGATAAATTGTATGTAAATATTGGTTCAGGAACAAGCGAAGCATCAATCTGTATGCTTGACAACGTTCTTGGATCAGGAACAACTATTGCCCAAGGAACAAGCGTATCAGAAAAGAACTATCCTGTTCTTTCTGGTCCAACATCTAATATCTTTACGCTTGGAACACACCAGATTCAGACTGGCGAAACAATTAGAATCTTCAGTGATGATGGTGATCTACCAGAAAACATTCTAGACAATACTCTTTATTATGCGATTCGTCAATCGTCCACCGAAATCAAACTTGCTTCATCACAAACAAACGCAGAAAATGGATCTGCGATCACTGTCGATGGTGGATCAAAACTCAGTATTGTAAGTAGAGTTTCTGATAAGAGTGCTGGAGATATAGGATCTCCAGTTCAATGGGATACTTTACGCTCTAACTGGTTCGTAAAAGCACAATCAAACAACCAAATCTATTCTGCGATTG
>SXGQ01365384.1_pt1 | contig 21863 bp, 19 predicted proteins | sample 3178371 | NCBI WGS metagenome assembly SXGQ01 (sample SAMN11356859, study PRJNA531348) | freshwater metagenome | isolation source: freshwater sample F1-20 | place: China: Fuxian Lake, Yuxi | collected 2017-12-25 | reverse complement strand
GGCCAGCGGGCCATGTCGAACTGCGGCATCTCCTCGGCGGGGATCTCCAGCAGGCGCAGCAGCTCCGCGTAGAACTGCGGCTCGATCGCGCCGATGGCGACGTGGCCGCCGTCCTTGGCCTCGTAGACCTCGTAGAAGTGCGCCCCGGAGTCGAGGAGGTTCGTGCCCGCCTCGTCGTTCCACATGTTCGCGGCGCGCATGCCGTACATCATCGCCGTGAGCAGCGCCGACCCGTCGGTCATCGCGGCGTCGACGACCTGGCCCTTCCCGCTCGTCCGTGCCTCGAGCACGCCGGCGAGGATGCCGACGACGAGGAACATCGCGCCGCCGCCGTAGTCGCCCGCGAGGTTGATGGGAAACAGCGGCCGCTCGCCCTTGCGCGCGATCGCGCCGAGGACACCGGAGATCGAGATGTAGGTGATGTCGTGGCCGGCGACGCTCGACAGCGGGCCGTCCTGCCCGTAGCCGGTCATGCGCCCGTAGACGAGCTTGGGGTTGCGGGCGAGGAGGTCGTCGGGACCCAGGCCGAGCCGCTCCATCACGCCGGGCCTGTTGCCCTCGATGAGCGCGTCGGCCTGCGCGGCGAGCGCGCGGACCAGGTCCTTGCCCTCCTCGGTCTTGAGGTCGGCGGTGACGACGGGGCGGCCGCGCAGCGTCGGGTCGTTCGGGCCGAACGCGGGCGAGCCGCCGGGCCGGTCGACCCGGATGACGTCCGCGCCCATGTCCGCCAGGAGCATCGCGGCAAACGGCCCGGGGCCGATGCCTGCGATCTCGACGACCTTGACTCCGCTCAGTGGTCCCATGTGACTCCTCTCGCAACTGGTGCTGCGCAGGTTACCGAGCAAGCGTTCGGTTTGTGGTGGCGAGTGTCAGGCAACCATGGCGACGACCCCGGGCCGGCGCGGCGCTGCCCCCGACGATCCTCAGAGGGAAGCAGCTGACGGTGAACCCCGTCGACGGCAGGGCCTGGAGGTTGCAGAGCCGCTCGATCTGCGAGTACTCGAGGTCGGCCTGATGGGCGGCCCAGAAGATTCCGGATCGCTGCTCCCGGGCGGCGACCTCCGCCTGCATCCACAGTGGTCCGTCCCACCCCCACGCGTCGATCCCCATGACGCGGACGCCCTGGTCGTAGAGCCAGCGCGTCGCAGCCGGGCTCACCGCGGGTCCCGCGCCGAGGTACATCAGCGAGCCGTACAGCGTGTCGCGGCCGGTCCGCAGGAGCACGATGTCCCGCGGCGCCAGCCTGTGGCCGGCGCGGGCGAGTGCGGCCTGCACGTCCTCCTGGCCGATGACCTCACCGTCCGCGGCGGCGGTGACGTCCAGCACGACACCGGGCCCATGGAACCAGTCGAGAGGTAGCTCGTCGATCGCCCTGGCGGGGCGCCCCGCGATGGTGGAGTTGTAGTGCCGGGGTGCGTCCACGTGCGTCGAGTTGTGCGTCCCGAAGCGCGTGAACGTCTCCACCGCCCAGCCCTCGCCGTCGCGCAGGAGATCCGGCCCGAGGCCGAACATCTGCTCGATCTCCCGCGCCCCGGCCGCGTGGTCGGCGTACTCGATCTCGGTGCGGAGCGGGTCTGGCCAGTCGGCGGGGTCCGGGGCGATCGGCGCGGAGAGGTCGACGAACCTCATGCGCGCGCGCCGGCGACGGCCCGGTCGAGGAGGCGCGGCACCAGAGCGCGCGCGTGCTCGGCGTCGACTCCTCGTCGCACTGCGCCGCCCAGGTCCGCGAGTGCCGGCGCGGGGTCTCCTGCGGGCAGAGACGCGAACGGCCAGTCCGACCCGAAGACGATCCGCTCGATCGCGGCCACCTCACGCGTGGCGGCGACGCCCGCGGCGTGGTTGCTGAGGCCGGTGTCGTAGAACAGGCGGCTGAGGTACGTCTCGGCGCCTGCGGGGGCAGGCGACGCCAGCTCGGGCTCGCGGTCGGCCAGGGACGCGATCCGTCCCGCGAGGAAGGGCGCCGTCCCACCGAGGTGCGCCAGCTGGAGACGGAGGTTCGGGCAGCGCTCGAGGGTGCCGCCATAGATCAGGTCGATGACCGCGCGCGTGGTCTCGAACGGGAACTCCGCGAGCCAGACGGGGTAATGCGCCAGCGGCGCGGCGTACGGCGGCACCTGGGGATGGAGGAACACGTAGGCGCCGCGGCGGTGCAGCTCGTCGAGCACCGGGGCGAAGGCGGCATCGCCCACGTACGTCCCGCCCACGTTCGAGAGCAGTGCGACGCCCTCGAGCTCGAGGTCGTCGAGGGCGTATGCGATCTCGTTCAGTGCAGCGTCGACGTCTGGCAGCGGCAGCGACGCGAGGCCGCCGAACCGAGTCGGGTGGGCGCGCACGATCTCGGCGATGTCCTCGTTGACCTCGCGGGCCAAGCGGACGGACACCGCCGCGTCGCCGAAGAACACGCCCGGGGGCGGCAGGGAGATGACCGACGCCGAGATGTCGTGGCGGTCCATCATCGCCAGCTGGTCCTCCAGCGACCAGGCAGGAAGGGGATCGTGGCCCCCCAGCAGGGCTCGAAGCTCGTCCCTGTAGCGGGCGGGGATGGCGTGGCCGTGGAGATCCACGCGAGGATGAGTTGCATTCATACGCAAAGTTGTACACAATCTCCGGCATGCCGCCAAGAACGAACCCCTCGGGCCCTCCGCGTCCCTACGGCCTGGGCACCTTCTGCAACGACGACCTCCCGCCGTTCGCCGGCGTCGTGGTCGACGGCCGCGTCGTGCCCGCGGCAGACGTGCTCGCGTCTCCGGACGACGTGTCGATTCGCGGACTGCTCGAGCGCTGGGACGACGTCGAACCCGTCCTGCAGCGTGCGGTCGACGCGCTGCCCGACGGCCGGGGGATCGAGCTCGACGGGTTCCGCCCACTGCCGCCGGTCCAGCCCCCGGGCCAGCTCTTCTGCGCAGGCGCGAACTACAAGCAGCACGTCAAGCAGCTGCTGATGGCGCGCGGCGTGGTCCCGACCGGTGACGTTGATCCCGCGGAGCTCGAGCGCCAGCTCGACGCCGGTCTGGACGAGCGCGCCCGGTCCGGGATGCCGTACGTCTTCCTCGGCCTGCCGCGCTCCATGGTCGGCGCGTATGACGACGTGGTGCTGCCCGGCCACGCGCACCAGATCGACTGGGAACTCGAGCTCGCGGTGATCATCGGCGCGCCCGCGCGCAACGTGACGCGCGACGAGGCGCTGGCGTACGTCGCGGGCTACGCCGTCAGCAACGACGTCACGCTCCGCGACCACGTCTTCCGACCCGACATGCCGACCGTCGGGACGGACTGGCTCAGCGGGAAGAGCGCGCCGACGCTCTTCCCGATCGGTCCGTGGATCACGCCTGCCCGGCACGTGGACCCCGGCGAGCTGCGCCTGACCCTCCGGCTCAACGGCGAGCCGATGCAGGACGAGTCGACGGCGGACATGGTCTTCGACGTCGCCCGGCTCATCGAACACGTGTCTGCGACCTGTCAGCTCCTGCCCGGCGACGTCCTGCTCACGGGATCCCCGGCGGGGAACGGCGCCCACTACGGGCGCTACCTCATGCCCGGCGACGTCATGGAGGGCGAGATCACCGGGCTGGGAGTCATCAGAAACGTCTGTGTTGCCGAAGGGGTTATCGCATGATCAAGGACCTTGCCTACATGGCGTTCGACGTCCCCGACCTCGATCGCAGCATCGAGTTCGCGCAGAGCGTCATGGGACTGCAGGTCACCGAGATCCAGGGTGCCACCGCGTACCTGTCCTCGAACCAGCGCCATCACGAGCTCGTGCTGACGCAGACCGGCGAGCGGACCTCATACGCGGCGATCGGTCTCGAGGTCGAGCATCCGTCGGTGCTCGACTCCGCGCCGGCGCGACTGGAGGCTGCAGGAGGCCGCATCGAGCTCAGCACCGCGCCGGAGGAGCAGTTCGCCGAGCGCACGCTGACGGTGGTCGGCCCCGGTGGGCACCGGTTCAGGCTGTTCTCCGGCATGCCGGAACGACGCGACGTCAAGCCGTCGGAGACCGGCGTGCAGCCGAGTCAGCTCGAGCACGCCACCGTGAACGTGAGCAACCAGCCGGCGTTCGAGCGCTTCCTGCGCCGTGGCCTGGGCTTTCGCTTCTCCGACCGCATCCTGCCCTTCGCGAGCTTCTGGCACTGCAACCACGACCACCACGGGATCGCGTGCTTCTGGCGGCCACGCATGAACGGGCTCAACCACTTCGCGTGGACGATCACCGAGGAGCAGCTCCCGCAGGTGGCTCCGTTGCTCGCCGAGCGCGGCCAGGAGCTGGCGTGGGGCCCCGGGCACCATCCGGCCGGCGACAATCGCTTCATCTACTTCTTCGACGGCGCAGGAGTGCTCATCGAATACAACTGGGGCCTCGGCGTGATGCCCCCGGTCGGCGACTACCGCCCCCGCACGCGCGTCCTGGGCCCGCGTGCGATGGACTACCACGGCACGTTCCCGCCCAAGCACCACCGCAACGCCAACACCCCGCCGAGCGCACATGGCTCCCTCGCAACCCGTTGACGTCGCGATCGTCGGCGCGGGGCCCGTCGGCCTCGCGCTGGCGAACCTCATCGCGGCAGCGGGCGCGTCGGTGCTCGTCCTGGAGCGCAACGCGGGCACGGTCACCGAGTCGCGCGCCGCGGTACTCGACTCCGAGGGGTTGCGCCTGCTGCAGGCGACCGGCCTGCTCGGCGCGATGGACGGTGCGATCGACACCGGCGGCAGCCACATCGCCCGCGATGCGCACGGCCGGTCGCTGTTCGAGGTCGCGCCTGCACGCGAGCCGTTCGGCCACCCCTTCATGGCGTGGATTCACCAGCCCGACATCGAAGCGGCGCTCCTCGCGGGGCTCGATCGCTTCGACGCCTGCCAGACTCGCTTTCACTGCACCGTCGACGGGCTGGCGCAAGGCTCGGAGCACGTCGACCTCACGGGGGAGGACGCCACGGGCGAGCGGTTCGCCGTGGAGGCGCGCTACGTGATCGGGTGCGACGGGGCCAGCAGCGCGGTCCGTCGGCTGCTGGGGATCGGGTTCGTCGGCTCGACGTTCGAGGACCCGTGGGTGGTGCTCGACCTCGAGGGGGACCGCACGTCGCTGGGACCGGGGTCCATCTTCGTCGCCGACCCCGTCCGGCCGTACATCACCGCGCAGCTGCCAGGAGGACGGCGGCGGTGGGAGTTCCTAGCCGGCGTCGACGAACGCGATCAGGATCTGCTCAGCGACGCGTCCATCCAGGCCATGCTCGGGCGCGTCACCGATCCCGCGCTGTGCGGCACCGTGCAGCGCCGCACCGTCTACCGCTTCCACGAGCGACGTGCGGAGCGCTGGAGGCAGGGCCGCGTCCTGCTCGCCGGCGACGCGGCGCACGTCATGCCACCCTTCGCCGGTCAGGGGTTGAACAGCGGCCTGCGGGACGTCGCCAACCTGGCCTGGAAGCTGCTCGCCGTTCTCGGCGGTGCCCCGTCCGGGTTGCTCGACACGTATGAGCAGGAGCGACGCCCGCACGTCGAGCGGCTGACGCGGATGGCGATGCACATCGGCCACTTCAACAACACGCGAAGCGCCCCGATCGCCCGGTTGCGGGACGGTGTGCTGCACGCGCTGGGTCGCTCGCCCCGGTGGCGGAGTCGTGTCCGCGAGCACTGGCCGATTCCCTGGCCCAGCTACGACGTGGGTGCGCTCGTCTCAGGCGGCGCGGGCGACGCCGGGAAGGTGCTGCCGCAGCCGGAAGTCGTGCGTGCGGACGGCGGATCCCGACCGCTCGACGAGGTGCTGGGCGTGGGGTGGTCCGTCGTGGGCATGGGGGCGCCGTTCGGCTGGGCGCTGGAGGCCGCGCCAGACGCGGCCCGGCGTCTCGGCCTCCGAGCAGTCCGCATCGACGAGGTCGTGGGCGCGGCGCGGCGCGGGGAGGACGAGGTCGTGCTCGACCGGGCCGGCACCATTCGCCGCTGGGCCGACGATCCTGACCAGCTGCTGCTCATCCGTCCGGACCGCTTCGTCTTCGGAACGTCGACGCGACACCAACTCGGCGCCCTGCTCGAACGCGCCGCCGCCGAGGCTGGCCGCCGCGAGCCGCCGTCGGTGGAAGGATCTGCTGGATGAGCACGCCGGGGGGGAATCGCGACGGACAGCAGATGGTCGCCGGTCACGAGCGCATGCGCCGCATGATCCTCACCGGCGAGCTTCCACCCGGCGCCGAGCTGTCGCAGACCGAGCTGGGCGAGATCCTCGACCTCGGCCGGACGCCGCTGCGCGAGGTGCTGCGGCTGCTCCACGAGGAGGGCCTCGTGATCGCGACGCCCAACCGGCGCGTCCGCATCGCCGAGCTCAGCGCGGCCGATGTCGAGGACCTCTACGTCGTCCGTCTGTCGCTCGAGCTCGTCGCGATCCGCCAGACGGTGGCCTCACGGACCGAGCCCGACATCGCCGCGATGGAGGGGCTGCTGACCCAGATCGACTACTACGCCAGCGTCGGTGACGTGGCCGAGGGCGAACACCCACACGCCGAGTTCCATGCCCGACTGGTCGCGGGAGCCGGGCCGCGGGCCCGGGCCACGATCGCGCGCCTGGCCGACCACGCTTCGCGATACCGGTACGCCAACGTCGTCCTCGCGCCCGACTCGTGGGAACAGCGCCGCGCGGAGCACCGTGCGGTACTCGACGCGGTGAAGGCGCAGGACGCCGGTGCCGCGGTCACGGCGCTGGCCGGGCACTACCTCGCGTCGGTCGGTCACGTGCTGGCCGGCGTCGACCCGTCCTACGAGCCGCAGGGACTGCGCATCGCCGTCGCGGCGCTCGCGCCCGATGCGCTCGACCTGGTTCCGCGGGCCGGCCGGCCCTCCGTCGAAGGCGTCACCACCTGAGGCGTCGCGTTCGCTGCGGATCCGTCAGGCGGCTTCCGCCGGGCGCTGCAGCCGCGCCCGCCACGTCGAGACGTCGAACGTCGCAGGCTCGGTCTCCTCGAGGAAGCGCTCGAGCGCACCCACGAACCGCAGCGGCGCTTCGAGCTGCGGCAGATGGCCGACGTCCTCGAAGATCACCAGCCGGCTTCCGGGCATCGCTTCATGAGCGTGCTCGGCGTGGTGGACGGGGATGATCGGGTCGTGGTCGCCCCACATGATCAGGACCGGGATGTCGGCCGCCAGGTACAGCCGGTCCGCGGCGTTCACGAGCTGGCCGCCGACGCCGATGACACCGCGCAGCGTGGCGAGGAAGGCGGCGCGGCGATCTGGGTCGGCGAGCGAGGCATACCCACGTGCGACCTCCGCCACGTCGGCGGTCGGTCTCAGGCCGATGGCGGAGAGCCCGCGCCCGAGCGTCGATCCCACAGAGCGTCCCGCCGAGGCGGTCGCTGCGATGAAGAGGTCTGCGCCGGGCAGTGCGGCTGCACGGAGCACGGGGTTGACCTCCGGGCCGAGGCCGCCGCTGGACACGAGCACGAGCCGCTCGATGGTTTCGGGGAACTGGTAGGCGAACTGCATCGCGATGCCGCCGCCGAGCGAGTGGCCGACCACCGTCACCCGGTCATGGCCGAGCGTGATGAGCAGGTCGCGCAGGCTGGCCGCGTGCGCGCCGAGCGAGTAGTCGCCGCCGCCTCCTCCTGAGCCGCCGTGCCCGGGGAGGTCCGGCGCGATGACGGTGTGGCTGCGGGCGAGCGGCCCGATGACCTCGCGCCAGTTCTCGAGCGTGCCCGCCATCCCGTGGATGAGCAGCAGCACCGGGCCGTCACCCTCTTCGGCGTATCGGAAGGGGCGACCGTGGACCATCGCCGTCTTGACCTGCAGCTCAGGCACGACACCGCACGCTACGAGAGCCTCGGGGTGGCGGCAACGGTAGTCAGCCACTCACTTGCGCGTAGTCCCCACCTACTCGATCGGACCGTCGGCGCATGGTGTGCTCGTGTAGGCGCTACCGGTTGCGGCGGTGCGCGCGAGCACGCTTCACGGCATACGCCCGCTCGTCCGCGGCGATGAGCAGCTCGTCGATGGTCGCGCCGTCCGCGGGGTAGAACGCGCACCCGACCGACCCGGCGGCCACGGCCGTGAGGTGCGCATCGAGGCGGTCCGCCAGGGTCACGGCGCGCTCCAGTGAGGACGCTGGGACGGCGGCCACGAACTCGTCCCCGCCCAGCCGGCCGATCGCGAACGCGTCGGGCAGCGCCTCGCGCGTAGCTGCGGCGACGGCGCGCAGTACCTCGTCGCCGGCGGCGTCGCCGAGCGTGTCGTTGATGCGCTTGAAGTCGTCGAGGTCGAAGGTCATGACCGCCAGGCTGTCGGTGGTCTGGTCGATCGCCTGCCGGGCCTGCTCGGCGGCGTGCTCGAAGCCCCGGCGGTTCAGCAGCCCGGTCAGCCCGTCGGTGTTCGCCAGCCGCATCCGCACGGCGGTGGCCTCCGCGAAGGCCTGCCGGCCGATGGTCCCGAACATGTAGCCCGCCGCCAGCAGGACGAGTTGGTACGGCGCGGCCCACAGGGCGTCGGCCGGCCCGAGTGCGAGCGCGGCCACCCAGAACCCGGCGATCACCGCGACCGAGCGGAGGCCCAGCCCGCGGCGACCGAACGAGAAGTCGAAGAAGACCTTGATGAACAGGCCGGCGATGATGGGCGCCAGGACGCCGTCACCCGTCGACAACGCGGCAGCGCAGATGCCGAGTGCGACGATGACTGACGACCCGTAGAGCGCGAACAGCGGGGGGCGGTCGTTCTCGTAGCGGCGTTGCCGGTAGTACGCGGCGATCGCCACGTTCACCAGGATCCACGGGACGCCGAGGTACTGGATGACCCGCTCGAAGAACGACGTTCCGCCGCCCGCGATCGTGCTCACGACGAACGGCACGCCTGCCGCGGCGACGATGAGGAACCCCAGCGCGATCGTGCGGCCCTCGTACAAGGTCGTGACGAAGCGCTTGGGCGGTCCCCCGGCGGCGCGAAGCTGCGCGAAGGTCAGGGCCGCCGGCCGCGTTCTGACGGGCGTTTCGGTGGCGACGACCAGAGCGGCGGACACCTGCACGGGTGCGCCCGTGGCGTGCTTGGCGGCGTAGAGCGCGGTGTCGGCGCACTGCAGCAGCGAGTAGATGTCCATGCCGGCGCCGGCGGGGCACGTCGCTGCCCCCACCGCGGCGGATATCCGGCCCTCGAGCGCGGCGAGCACGTCGTTGCCGACGGCATGCACGGTGTCGTCGTCGGCCCCCGGCAGCGCGATCGCGAACTCGTCGCCGCCGAGGCGGCCGAACGCGGCGTCGCTCGGCAGGTGCGCCGGGATCGTCGCCCCCACCCAGGCGAGCAGCGCATCGCCTGCTGCGTGCCCCTCGGTGTCGTTGACGCGCTTGAAGTCGTTGAGGTCGACGAGCAAGAGGGCGATCGGCCGGTCGCCGCGGAGTTCGTCCCCGAGCTGCTCGAGGAAGCCGCGCCGGTTCAGCGCGCCAGTCAGCTGGTCGCTGCGCGAGAGCAACAGCGCCTGCTCCCGGGCCTTCTGATGGGCATGGCGGACCAGCAGCCCGATGGCGCCGCCTGCAGCGACGAGGACGAAGGCCGAACCCCACGCCAGGACGTCGTCCACCGGTCGCGCGAGCTGGATGCCGACGAGCGTGACCATGACGACGGCGAGGGCGATGCGTGAGTACGAGCGCGGCAGCACGAGCCCCAGGTAGGCCGTCGTGAACGGCATCGCCATGAGCCCGAGGGACGCCAGGCCGCTGTCGGCGAGCGCGACGGCTGTGAGGCTGACGAGCAGGACGCCGGCACTCAGGAGATAGATCCAGACCTCGCCGCGCAGGCGCCGGAGCACCTCCGTGTCCTGGCACGCGACCATGATCCCGGCGACGACCGCGACGAGGATCGACCCGCCGATGATCAACAGGTCGGCGTACGCCCACGCCTCGCCGCCGGCGGGACGGAGGATCTGGCTCAGCGCGAGCGCCAGCGACCCGGCGCAGATCACGACCCACGGAACGCGCGCGACATCGTCGCGGCCGAGGATCGGGATGTCGAGATCCGTGTCATCGACGGCGTCAGGCGACGCACGCCGGCGCGACGCAGCGGGGCCCGCCGTCGACTCGGACCCCGTGGCAGGGTGGCGTCTCACTTCTGGTGGATCGGCAGATGCAGCGGTCGATCCTCAAGAACCTGGGCAAATGACCAAACTTCTGGACGGGCGTTCGGTGATCAGGCCTTAAGGACTCCGGTTGGCCTGTCGATCGGTGGCGTGATGCACGTGCGCTTGCCGTACCTCTCCGTGTTGCCGGTCGCGATCGCGACCACCCTGGCGCTGGTGCCCGCGCCGGGCGCCGCCTCGGCAGGACGCTGCGCGGGCGCCCCGGGCGGCGGCCTCACGCTGACCAACGTCGCGGCGCACGGCGCCGAGCTCTACGCGGTCGGGTCCAACGGCCTGGTCGCTGCCGCACGAACCCCGTCGCGGTGGACGATCGAGCCGACCCCCACGAAGCACGACCTCCGCGGGGTGGCCTGGACGGGCGAGCGGTGGGTCGCCATCGGGGACGTCGGCTCGATTCTGACCCGGTCAGGCGGGAGCTGGCGCGCGGCGCCGGGCATCCCGCCGCTGTCGCTGCGCGGGATCGCTGCCGCAGGCGGACGCGTCGTGGCGGCCGGCCGCGGCGGCGCCATGAGCGCGGGCGCCGCGGCCGAGCAGTGGACCGCGGTCGATCCCGGGACCACGAACACCCTGTGGGCCGGGACGGCGGTCGGAGACACGCTCGCACTCGCCGGGCAGGAGGCGACGGTCGTCGCGAGCACCGGCGGCGGCCCGTTCTCGGTGGTCCCGACATCCCCGCGCCCCACCGGCTCGGTCATCGCGCCGCGCCCGTTCCTGTGGCAGCTCGCCTCCGATGGACGCAGGGTCGTGGCGGTCGGTGACTTCGGTGCCATCCTCGAGGGGACGCTGGCCGGCGGCCTGCAGGGGCAGCGCACCCCGACCGACGAGATCCTGCGCGGCGTGGCACGCGCGAACGGGCTGTGGGTCGCCGTCGGCTCGGGCGGCGTGACGCTCTTCTCCCGCGACGGCCGTCAGTGGCAGCGCGGGACGACGGCGACCTCGGCCGACCTGCGCGGCGTCGCGCACACCCCCGCGGGCTGGGTCGCGGTCGGCGATCAGAGCACCGTCATCACGTCGCAGGACGGGCGGCGCTGGAAGGTCGCGGTCTCGGCTCTGCCCTGTTCGCTGGCCTCGGTCGCGCGCGGGAACGGACCCCTCGTCGCGGTCGGGGGCTCCGGCAAGGTGCTGCGTTCCACCGACGGCCGGCGCTGGCGTGCGGTCTCGCGGCCGACCCGGTCCGACCTGTACGGCATCGCGCACGGCGACGCAGGGTTCGTCGCCGCCGGCGCGGGCGGAACACTCCTCACCTCGCGCGACGGCCGCACCTGGCGGCGGCGGTCCGTGCCGACGGGCCTGAATCTCCACGGTGTCACCTGGACCGGCAGCGAGTACCTCGTCGGCGGCGACCGGGGCGTCGTGCTGGCGTCGGCCGACGGGGTGCGCTGGCGGCGGGTCCGCTCGCAGGCGTTCCATTCGGTCCGCGCCTTCGCCACGGACGGCCGCGCGGTCGTGGCGGTCGGGGCGGGCACGATCATGCGCCGGCCGACCCGCGGTGCTGCCTGGCAGTTCCAGAGCGCCGGCTTGCAGCGCTTCCAGACCGGGGTCTTGTACGGCGGCGGCCGGTTCGTCGTGGTCGGCCACAACGGCGAGGCGCTCGCCTCGACCGATGGCGGGCAGACCTGGCGGGCCGGCGCGAGCGGGGTCGAGGTCAACCTCGACGCGGTGGTCTGGACCGGCCGCAGGTTTGTCGCCTCGGGCGAAGGGATCGCGATCACGTCGACCGACGGGCTGCGGTGGAGCCCGCTGCGCGTGGCGACGACGAGGAGCATCCGCTCCTGGGCGCGGTTGGGCGATGCGATCGTCGGCGTGGGTGACGGCGGCACCACGGTGCGCATCAGCGCGACCGGGTGACCGTCACCCCCACCGTCAGTGTCAGGCGCTCGCCGCCGGCAGCTTCCAGCCCGGGCGCACGTAGTGGCACGTGTACCCACCCGGGTTGCGCCGCAGGTAGTCCTGGTGCTCGTCCTCGGCCTCCCAGAAGTCCTTGGCGTCCTCGATCGTCGTGACCACCTTGCCGGGCCAGGCGCCGGACGCGTCGACCTCCGCGATGACCTCGCGCGCCACCCGGGCCTGCTCGTCGGTGGCGGGGAAGATCGCCGAGCGGTAGCTGCGGCCGATGTCGTTGCCCTGGCGGTTCAGCGTCGTCGGGTCGTGGCGCTGGAAGAAGAACTCGAGCACCTCGCGGAAGCTCGTCACGTCCGGGTCGAAGACGATCTCGACGGCCTCGGCGTGGTCACCGTGGCGGCGGTACGTGGCGTTCGGCGTGCTGTCGTCGCCCATGTAGCCGACACGGGTCGACACGACACCCGGGCGGTCGCGAAGCAGCTCCTGGGACCCCCAGAAACAGCCGTTGGCCAGGTATGCGGTCTCGGTGCTCATGACGTGACCTCCTCGGTGAACAGGCTCGCGAACTCGCCGTAGCCGGCGGACTCCAGGTCGCCGACGGGGATGAACCGTAGCGCCGCGGAATTGATGCAGTACCGCAGGCCGCCCGCCTCGCGAGGGCCGTCGGGGAAGACGTGGCCGAGGTGGCTGTCGCCGTTGGCCGACCGCACCTCGGTGCGGATCATCCCGTAGCTGTGGTCGGACTTCTCGACCACGTTCTCGGGGTCGATCGGCACGGTGAAGCTCGGCCAGCCGGTGCCGCTGTCGACCTTGTGGATCGACGCGAACAGCGGCTCGCCGGAGACGACGTCGACGTACAGGCCCGGCTCCTTGGTGTCCCAGAACGCGTTCTGGAACGCGGGCTCGGTGCCGCACTGCTGGGTGACGTGGTACTGCTCGGGGGTGAGCTGCTCGATGGCGTCGGGGTTCTTGGCGTACGTGCCCAAGGCATCTCCTCGGTGGGTGTCTGAGGGGTACGCGCCAGGCATCAGCGCGTACGTCTCAGTCTCGCGAGCGGGGCGTGCGTTACGCGCTGCTCGCCGACGGAGGACTGCCGAGGACGGCCCCGAGCGTGGCCGCTGCGGCCGCACCGCTGCGAATCGCCGCACCCGCACTGGCGCCGCCGCACCAGTCTCCTGCCGCGACCAGCGTCCCAGCCTGCAGAAACGTCTCCGGCAGCGGCGTGCGGGGCCGCGCGTAGCGCCAGCGGTGCGCGGCGACATGGACGGGCGCGGGCGCGGTGCGGCCGAGGCGCTGCGCCCACCGATCGAGGACCAGCGCGATGATCTCGTCCGGCTCTGCCTCGAGGCACGCGGTCGAGACGTCCTCGTCGGTTTGCAGGACCCAGCGCTCGCCAGGGTCGCGACCCGGCTTGGCGCCGTCGGCCACGGCGATGGCGATCCCGGGGATGTCCTCCGCAGCGGTGAACCCGACCCCCAGCGGCTCGTCCCAGGCGGCCATGACCGACCAGCACGGCGCGAAGTCGAGCTGTGCCGCGCGCGCCGCGATGCCGGGAACGGCGTCGGCGAGGAGCTCAGCGGTCTGCAGCGCGGGTGCCGCGACGACAACCGCATCGAACTGTCCGAGCGCACCGCCGTCCTCGGCGGCGAGGTGCCAGCCGTCGCCGGAGCGCAGGATGGTGTCGACCCGGGTCTGCGCACGCAGGTCGAGGCGGTGGGCGAGCCCCTTCGCCGGTGCGTTGGCCGACGGGGCACCGACGATCTCCACGCGCGCCGCGCCCCCAGGAAGCGTCAGCCGGTGGGAGACGAGTCCCTCGAGATCCTCGAGCGGCAGCACGCCGTCGTGGAGGAACGGGGCGCCGTGATCGAAGCGCAGCCCGCCCGGGCCACGTCGGGTCGACGTCCTTCCGCCGGCGCCCCGGGCCTTCTCCCAGATGACGACGGTGTACCCACGGTCGTGGAGATCACGGGCGGCGGTGAGGCCGGCCAGCCCGGCGCCGATGACAGCGATGCGCATGTCTCGCCGGATACGGCGGCCCTGGCGGGCGCGGATCACCGCGGGCGCCGTGGCTACCGGGAAGGAAGAATGGCGAGTCCCGGACTTGAACCGGGGACACCACGATTTTCAGGCCCGACAGCGGTCCGCGCTCGTCCGCGATGGCCCGCAGCTGCTGAGGTTCTGTTGGTCCTCCCTGGCAGCGATCCGCGCTCGTCCGCTCTGGTCCGCTGCCATGGTGCTGCCACGAGGACACCCTCAGACTGCCGTGACGGTCGCTGTGCCGTACAGGCCATCGAGCACCGCGCGGCGCTGCTTCGCCCGCTCCGCGTCATCGAGTGCGTGCGCGTAGGTGGAGAGTAGGACTGCCAGGCTGTGACCGAGCCGCTTCGCCACGGTCGCGGGATCTACCCCGGCGGCCAAGAGCGCGGAGCCGTGCGCGTGACGCAAGCCGTGGGCGCTGATCTTCGGCACCTCGGCGCACTCGCACGCGGCGTAGAGCGCGCGGTTGAGATTGTGCCGGTTCGGCCGACCGACCTTGGACTGGAAGACGAGCGCGGAAGCGCGGGTGTCGAGCGCGGCGAGCTTCAGTGCCGCGAGGGAGCGGACGGTCTCGGCCGGGAGGTCGATCCGCCTGCGGCTGGCTCTGGTCTTCAACGGGGCGCGGGTGCCGTCCGGAGCTAGCTGGCGCTCGAAGCGCACGGTCCGCGCTCCGAGGTCTACGTCTGCCCATACGAGGCCCAGCGCCTCGGACACCCGGCACCCGGTCTGCGCGATGAACGCGATCACCGGGCTATAGCCGTCGCCGGTCGCGGCGACCACCTTGCCCACCTGCTCGGGCGTCAGCGTGATCCGCTCGCGTGGCTCGTCGTCGCGGGGACGCTCGCCGCGCTCAAGCTGGCGCACCGGGTTCTCCCCGGCGTAGCCCTGGCGGCGCTGAGCGTGCGCGAAGACCCGGCCCAGGGTCGTCAGGCAGATGACCACCTGGCGACCGCTGTACGGCTTCGTGCGGTCGCGCTTGCGGGCATAGCGGTTGGTGCCCGGCGGAGGCGGCCCACGCGATCACTTTCGCGGGGCCGTAGCGGAAGGGGTGATCAGTGACGTAGTTGATCTCCGTGATTGCCACACCGATGAAGATGACTCCCCCGATGGCGGGACGGCCATCGCTGCTCCGCAAAGGGTTGCGCGCTTCGTGCTCATCTACGACCTATCGCAGAGCGATTCGAGCTTCTGGTTGTACCGGTCGATCGCGCGGTTGCTGTGGTCCACGCGCCAGTTGTACCGCTTGCGCAGCGTCTCGTAGCGCTCGTAGGTAGCGGGCGGAAGCGTGTTGCTGGGGTACTTCCTGTCGATCTGCTCGAGCGCGTATCGCATGTCGGCGAGCGGTTTGCGGGCGGTGATCACCGCCCGCTTGGCGTCATCGATCTGCCCGAGTACGACGTTGCTGCAGCTGTACTGCTTGCCGTCGAACGTCACGGACGTCTCTTGTGGCTCGGGCAGCGTGGGCGTGTCGTCGGTGAAGCAGATCGCGCTCCCGGCTTCGGCGGTGTCACGTACGTTGGCGGGCCACCGGTCGATGTTGGTGTTCTGGTCGGCTTCGCGGTAGTCGTCGTAGGCGACGCGGTCGGCGATATAGCGGTAGAGACATGCGCAGTCCCCGCGGCTGCTGTCGTCCTCGGTGCAGCCTTCAATAAAGGCCTCGCGGTCGGAGGCGGTGTAGCCGCTGTTCCTCTCTTCGGCGTCGGAGGCAAGGACCGCGGCGCCGTAGATCAGGGCGAGCACACATACCGCTGTGATGGCGAGCGGCCAGGCGCGCCGGGGGTAGCTGGGCTCACGCATTACGCGCGTACTGACCATCTTGTCGCGCAGGGCTTGGCGATCGTCACCGAGCGGCCAGAGGTTGTCGGCAAGCCAGACGAACGGGATGACGTAGATGAGTCGGCAGATCGTGTTGCGCAACAGACCGAGGCCGTATCCGGCACGCCGTCCGTCCTCGCGAATGACACTCATCCCGCCGACGAGCTTGCCAAGGCTGCGCCCGCCCGTCGCGCCGAACAGGACCGTCGTGTTCAGCATCCAGATGACCACGGCGGTCACGAACCACACTGTCACCGCAACGTCGGATTCAACTCCGGCGTACTGCAGTGTGGCGCTGACCGCCCAGGCGGGGACGATCGCGGCGGCAATGTCGATGAGGTGTCCGCCAACGCGGTACCCCCAACTGGCCATCGTGTGTGTGGTGAACGCGACGAACGCGGGACCTTCTGCGCCCGGATGGAGCGGCGGCGCGAGCGTCGGGGATGGGGCCTCGGGCTGCTGCAGCTGATCGGGGTAGGACGGCGGTCCGGCCCGCGACGGAGCAGACGGGTGGACAGGGCGCTCGGCACCGACGGGGCGCGTCGGCGTGGCCTCGCCAGGAGGCTCCGGCCCGCGACTGTCAGCGGCAGTTGAGGCGACCGATACGTCGGGCGCCTGGGACAGCGGGTGGCGCTCGGGCCGGGAGCTCCCAGCAGACGGGGTCTCTGGGTGGGCCTGCTCCCAGTCAGCTCGGGTGGGCAGCCGCTCGACAATCGTGAGGTTGAGGCCGCAGTGCGCGCAGAACGGCTGTTGCCCAGCTGGCGACCCACAGTCCGGACAGACTCGGGCTTGGTTGGTCTCAACGTCACTCATCGCGCTTGTCTCTGACGGTGCCCGCTCCCTGCTGGCGCTTCTACCTTACGGTCAGACGCCGTCGAACGGTTACCGGCCGTTCGCCGGGCTCGTGAGCTGATCAGCGCGCGACCGGCGGGAGGGCGCGCGTGGCGCCTCCTCGCCCGCGAAGCGTCAAGGTGCGGGGCGTGCGCCTCTAGCACTTACGCCGCCAGATCTCGTGCCGGTGATACGGCTTCGGCCCCTTGCCGGTCGCGGACCGCCACCGTGACCTTGAAGCGCCGCGTCCGTACACAGGCGGTGACGCTAAACCTGGCACTCACCGTTGACGACGACGCGGTGGGGTACGGGCGCCACGTCACGCGGGTGAGCAATCGGCCCACTGAGTCCCGGACCCTCACGATTCCGATCGGCCGCGGTGCGGCGTCGTTGTCCCGGTAGGCGACCGTGCCGGTCAGACGAACCCTTGAGCATCGGCCGCGCCGTCTGAGCCGTTCTGCCCGGACCACAGCCCCGTCGAGCACCACGGGCTCGTCCCGAATCGTGAGCGTCCGGACAGGGGTCCACGTCGAAGATGGGCCGTCGCCGTAGGTCTGGATGAACCCGCGCCAGTGGTACGGCCCGGCGAGCAGCGCTCGTTCCATCTGCACGCTTGTGTGGGGAGGCTCGTCAAGGAACTTGAGGAGGTCGTCGAGCGGTTCGACGAACCAGCCTGCTCGTGAACCGCCGGTCAGCAGTTCGGGCGACTTCGAGTACTCGACGGCGAGGCTCGCGCCGGGGAGTGGCTGGTCGAGTGTGAAGCGGGGCTGGGCGCCGACGACCGAGCCGTCAGCGGGGTCGATCACGTCAGCGGCCGACGCGGGCGCTGGGCCTGCGGAGAGTGCAAACGCCAGCCCTGCGAGTGCGAGGAACCCGTTCCTCATTGCCGCCACCCTATTGGTCCGCTGCCGCCTCCACGACTATCGCGGCTGCGACGGATTCGCGTACGACCTGACCGACTGGCGCGCCCGCGACCCCCGGCGTGGGGTTTGGAGACGAGACCGCCCGAGCGGGTTGGGGCAGACTCGGCAAGCGCAGGAAGTGCTGACCCGTGGGCCGGTCAGCCCGTAGGGTTGCCGCCAATGGACCTTGACACCTGGGTTGCTGTCGTCTCGGCCGTCATCGCTGTTGGGGCTGCTGGGTCCGCTTGGTGGTCCGCGCGACGCTCGGCTCAAGCAGAGGAACGGTCGGCTGCGGCGGCGGAGCGTTCGGCCCTCTCTGACGAGCACATCGTGGAGATTGAGCGTGCGCGGCGCGCGGAGGAAGTCCAAGACCGGGCGGTGAAGGAGCGCCCCCAGGTCCACATCGGCGCGCCCCAAGGGCTGCACTGGACATTGACCGCTGAGGCCATTCACGGGGTCATCGGGAACGCCGGGCCGACCGCTGCCTCGATCGAGTCGGCGACGCTCTCGACTCCGGCGGGCGAAGTGGCGATCCCGTTCGGCGCATGGAAAGGGCACCTCAAGGTCGCCGAAGAGCACAAGGTCAAGGTCGCGTTCCCGCCCGGCGTCGCGCCTGACAGCAGGCTCGGAGTGACCGTGGTGTTCGGGGCCGCCGACGGTTCCGGGCAGGCCAGTCGAGCAACGTTCGAACTGCTCCGCAATCAGACGAATGCGGCTGGATGTCCGATCTGGCGCAGCAAGCCGACGGGAGTCGCTCCCCTCTAGCCGAAGCCCGGGGAGGCAAGACCGCGCGAAGGGGGTGGGGGTGGGGTCGTCCCTCGGGACTACGGCACCCTGGGCGCCACGGGCTCCACCGGCTCCGGAACGTGTCGTCGCCAGGCCGCGTCCAGCGCCTCCTGGCTGGCGGTGCTGTCAGCCCGAACGAGATGGACCATGGCCATCATCCCGTTGAAGGCGAAGCCGAACACCGCGGCCTCCTCGTCAAGGTAGGTCGCCCAGGCGTCGGCGGAAGCCTCGCGGTCCTCCCCACGGGCGTACAGGACCCACGCCTTGTGGACTACGCGGTCACGTCGATCGACGACATGCCTGAGATCCGTCGCCACGGCCTCCGGGATCCCCAGGGCTTTGCGGAGTTGGCCCGCAGACATCCGCATCCAGCCGAAGACCTTGTTCCAGCGCTCGTCTTCGGAGAGCCGCGGGTTGTGCTTCTGCTCCGCCAGGAGCTTGACCATCGCAAGCTCCAGCAGTTGGGCGCGCGCGACGGCATGGCCTAGCCGGACGTAGACCCGGATGTCCGGCGCGGACGGTGCGGCCTGCGAGGACGAGGGCGGAAGCGGTCCGCGGGGCATATCCGGCGACATCGGACGAGCCTTACATGCTCAAGACTCTCGGTCCAGGTCCTCCGAGATGAGGTCCAGGTCGTCGGGATGGCCCGGGACGTTCGGGATTTCCTCCGGCTGCTCGATCTCGCGGCCGGAGCGGTCCACGTAGCCGTTGGTCTCCACGAAGTCGGTCATGACCGACTTGACCTCGTGCATCGGGGCAAGGCGGATCGGGTCGGACTCCGGCACGGGGCCTCCGTGGTCGCTCGTTCGCTGGCTGGTGCTGCCATTTCGCTGCCATGGGCGGGGCTTCGTGGGGTACGGTCGCCACCCCTGAACGACAGAAACCCCGTGGCGACGGGGCTCCTGGCCTGATGGCGAGTCCCGGACTTGAACCGGGGACACCACGATTTTCAGTCGTGTGCTCTACCAACTGAGCTAACTCGCCGAGCGACGATGGATCGTAGCGCCACCGGCCCGTCGTGTGGGTCGTGGCCCGACGCCGCGAGCGGCGGCGGGGTAGCTTGCCGCGGATGCGCCGTCTCGCCACGTGCCTCGCCGTCCTCGCCGCGCTGGCGTCGGGCTGCGGCGGCGACGGTGACGAGCCGCCCTCCCGGCCCGACCCGCTGCGTGACGCGCTCGCATACCTGCCCGAGGAGGCGCTGGCCGTCGGCGTGGTGTCGACCCGGCTCGACCAGGGGGAGACCGGCGCGCTGGCGGGTCGCCTCGGGCGGATCCCGGCCACCGAGCTCGTGCTCGGGCAGGTGACGCGACTCGCCGCCGAAGCCGGGCTCGAACTCGACAGCCTGCGCGACCAGGCCGGGAACCCGGTCGTCATCGCGCTGCCGGACCTGACCGACCTGACGGTCGCGCGGACCCCGCTGGCGGCGTGGATGGTCGCCGACGAGTCGGCCCTTGCCCGGCGCCTGGAGACGGCGGTCGATCGCCAGCGCCTGGACCCGGCGGGCACCCATCGCGGGGCATCCCTCTACCGGGCGGAGGACGGCGCGCCGGCCTACGCCCGCGCGGGCGCGGTCCTCCTCGTCGGCAAGGACGCCGACACCCTGCGCCTGGCGCTCGACCGCAAGGCCGAGCGGCGCGGGATGACGCCGCGGGTGCTGGAGGAGCGGCTGGAGGGCACACCGACCCGCGCGCCGGTCCGTCTGAGCGTCAGCGCGCCCGTGGCACTCGCCGGCCCGGACTTCGCCGACCTGCGCAAGATCCCGTGGGTGGCGGCGCTGGAGCGGATGACCGTCGCGATCTCGGCGGACACCCGGAGCGTGACGATCGCCACCGCCTTCGACACCTCCGAGAGTGACCTCGTCGCCGCGGATCTCCCCGTGGCCGGGGGCGCCGAGACCCCGCCGATCCCGGAGTACGGGGCGCTGCGGGCCGGGCTGCGCGAACCCGCCGCGACGCTGCTTTTCGCCGAGCGCGTTTGGCGGGCGCTCGATCCCGAGGCGGCCCGGGCCTTCGACGCCGCCCAGGAGCCGCTGCAGCAGACCCGGGTCGACTTCGGCCTGGACATCGTCGGCAACCTCGCGGGCCCGGCGCTCCTCGCCACGGACCTCGAGGACAGCCGCCTGCGCGTCGGCCTGCGCGACCCCGAGGGGTTCGCCGACGCGTTCTCCCGCGGGCGGTTCCTGCTCGGGCCCGTGTTCGCCGCCATCGGCCTGCCGGGACTGGAGTTCACCGTCGCGCCCGACGGGGCGGGACAGGTGTCGGCGAACGCCGTGCTGCTCGCTCGGGCGGCCGTCGTCGACGGTCAGATCGTCGTGAGCACCCGCGAGCCGGACCTCCAGCGCGTGGCCCGGTCTCCCCAGATCGGCGCGGGCGATGACGCGGAGGGCGCGCTCGTCGTGCGGATGCGCAGCGAGCGGCTGCGGGCGACCGCCGCCCGGCTCGTGGGCCTCAGCGAGCGGGCCGGCTTTGCCCTCGACGGGGTCGGGGACGGGACGCTCGTGGTGCGGGCCGAGCCCGAGGGCGTGCAGGCCACGCTGCGGCTCGACGTGGGGTGACGCCGGGCGTCAGCGGCCGGACCAGGCGAGCAGGTCGGGCAGCGGGTCGATGGGGTGTGACGCCTTGTCGCGCCGCCAGCCGCCGACCCAGATCTCGAAGTGCAGGTGCGGCCCGGTGGAACGCCCGGTCGAGCCGACCTGGCACAGCTGCGCGCCCGCGACGACCGCCATGCCGCGTGAGACGGCCACCGATCCGGACTTGCAGTGCGCGAAGAAGTACGACCGGCCGTCGCTGCTGTCGAGCACGACGTAGTGGCCCGCGCCGGCGGCCTGGTAGTCGGTGAACGCGACCGTCCCGCCGAACGGGGCGACGATCGGCACGCCCTCTGCGGCGGAGATGTCCTGGCCCTCGTGGGCGTGTGAGCCGCGGTCGGCGCCGAACTGCCCGCCCTTGCCGGCGATCGTGTGCGGCCCGGCGACGGGGAAGACCCCGCCGGCCGAAGGAGCCGGCGCTGGGGCAGGGGCCGGCGCGGGCGGTGGCGGCGCCGGTGGCGCGGGCTTCGGCTTGGGCTTGGGCTTCGCCTTCACCAGCAGGTTCGCCTTCCCGGTGTACCGCCTGGTGCGCCGAATGGTCTGGCCGTTCGCGTCGCGGCCGTGAACCCGCACGACGTAGCGCCCGGGGGTGAACGCGAAGCCCTTCGGCCACGCCACCCGGACCTGGCGCCCGGGGCGGGCCCGCAGGACCACGCGGGCGACCGGGCGCATCGACGGTCGCTTGAGCACGACGACACGCACGCGCTTGAGCCTTGTGCCGCGGCGCTGGTCGATACGGACCCGGATGCTCGGCCGCCTGCCCTCCACGATCCGCCCCGGCGCGACGCGCAGCACGCGGACCTCGGGCGGCGCGGGCTTGACCGCGCTGCCGTACGCGGCGCCGCCGGACTTCGACGGCCCCTTCGCGCCACCGGTCGCCGCGCCCGCGCTGACGTTGAACGCGAACACGCACACCAGGGCGCAGAGGACCACAAGGACACGCGAGGGGCGGGCCATACTCAGAGAG
>SXGQ01617324.1_pt1 | contig 21866 bp, 19 predicted proteins | sample 3178371 | NCBI WGS metagenome assembly SXGQ01 (sample SAMN11356859, study PRJNA531348) | freshwater metagenome | isolation source: freshwater sample F1-20 | place: China: Fuxian Lake, Yuxi | collected 2017-12-25 | reverse complement strand
TTGCCAAGGTGAGGGTCGCGAGTTCGAATCTCGTCATCCGCTCCAGTTCAAAAGGCTCTGAGACTCAGTCTCGGGGCCTTTTGCTTTGCTCGAGTCAGGAAATCTTGGGAGCCTGTACAAAGAAGCCGCGGTTCCAGTCTTGGCGGTGCTCGCCGTCAACTGAAATCCGCCACTCATAACTGCGTCCTGGGGCGAGAGCGATCGGTGGTATTTGGACCGCGAGGTTTTGGTCAATGTCGCTTCCGGGTCGTAAGCCGTCAGGTCGGTTGACGCTAAAGCCGATATCGAGCGACAGTGGAGATTGGTTGACGAGCACAGGTCGACCATCTTCATCGACGAGTTCAGCGTGGATTGCGATTTGCTGATTGGCCATATCCCACGGAACTTTGACGATGAAAGCCAAGGCACTCGCAAACGGACCAGATCCGACTTGGCTCCAGCCTGCGCCCGCCATCATGACTTTGCCATCGTGCGTGACCGCATAATCAGCGAGGACTACTTGCATATGAATCGTCATAACAATCTCCGACAACTACGTAATCTGGGCATGTCTGCTTTTTGGCCCTGTCAAGTTGAGGCTAATCGCCGTTACCGTCTGCGCCGTGTTACGTGGAGACTCAGAGAACCGACTCGTTCGGACCTTTCGTCCACGCCGGCGCAAACTTGGTCCCGAATTGACAAAGGTATATGAACGGCTGAAAGACGATTGGAGTATTGCAGAGCACGGTCCGAAGCTCGACTTGCGTGAGGTATTCGGTAACAACAACCCGGTGTGTTTAGAAATTGGGTGTGGTCGGGGAGACCTGGCGGTTTCGTTTGGATCAACGCACCGTGATCACAATCTCATTGCGATAGATATTCACACTCGGGGTATCGCCAATATCTTGAACGGAATTGAAAATCACTCGATCACAAATACGCGCGTCGTTGAAGGCGATGTTTTGGTTTTGTTGAAACGATTTGCTGACGCATCGTTATCTGAAGTCTGGATTTTCTTCCCCGATCCGTGGCCCAAGCCACGAGAGCAGCGTCGCCGCTTGCTGCGACCCGATGTAGTTCAAGAATTTGCACGAGTCCTCAAAGATGGTGGTGTCTTGCGATTGGCGACTGACATTGAAGATTATTGGCGCAAATCAATGGGGATTGTTGCGGCGAATGAGTCATTTGATGTCCCAGAATTTTCACGTCCAGATTGGCGCATTGAAACTGTCTTTGAACGTCGTGGAATCAACGAAGGCCGATTATCAACCGATATTTACTGGAGCCGTAATCGCTGACTTGTCATTGTTAAATGCCAAGGCGTATGCCAGCGTCAAGGTCATCGGCTGCAGAGAAGGCTCGACGAACGAGTGAGTCCATGAGCGCTGCACCGCGTTCATTGGCGGTGTCAAGCGAAAGAATGCTGGCGGCGAATGATGTGCAATAGAACAACACGCCTTCGGCATAACCTTGCATGATCTTGTCGTAATCAGCCCATTGGTCGGGCACGCCACCAGCGCGCATCTTGTCGCAGTAACGGTGAATAAGTTCATCCTGCATTGACCGTCGCATCTCGGTTGTCATGTTTGTGCCCAAGAAGTACACCAGATCAGTAGTGCTCGGCGAACGCATTGACAACTGCCAGTCGATAAGAGTCATGGTGCCATCATCATGAAAGAACATGTTGTCAAGACGAAAATCTCCGTGAGTAAGCGTGCACGGCCAATCAAAATATTTTTGCATCCAAGTTTCGATCAGTGGTGCAAAGGTTTCGCACCACTTTAAAACTCGAGGCGGTAGCGAGTCTTGGTATCGCTCAAGAAACATCGGCCAACCAATTGGGAAGAGGGTTCCGACAGTTGCGGTCATTGGGTCGCTGATGCTGGGCATCCAATCAAGCAATGCCAACTCTGGTTTATCGAACCATGCGCTATGCAGTGTTGCTGCAACATCAATCGCCGTACGCGCCTGGTCAGGAGTTGGCCCAGCAACTTGATCGCCAGATCGAACTGGACTCAAGTCTTCAAGCACGAGCGCATATGGATCAACTGAACTATGCAAACACCGCGCCAGTTTGATTCCCTCTATTTGAGACGCGACTTCCGTGTAGAACCGATGTTCGCGATTCCAAACGCCCATCATTTCGCCCATCACTTGACCACCAGGGTCGGACGTCGGGAACTTAACGATGACGCTCGCTGGAACGTTCTCACCAACGAGGCTGACGCGGGCGAGTTGGCCCATGAATCCTTCGCCAGCTCCAATGACTTGAAGGCTGAAACTGGCGACTCGAGTCTTGAGAACCTCGCTCAACCATTCAGTGGAAATGTCCGATAACACTGTCGGTGTGCCCCCCATGGCGTCACCTCCCCATGGGTGAGCATAGGTCGTTGCGATTGGCTTGGAAAGAGGTAATTCGCGGTACCTTGATCAGGTGAATCTAAGTCATGAATTTGTTGAGGCACTGCGATTAGTCGTCAGCGGTAACAATGTCTTGGCTGAGGAACTCGCCAGTTACGGCACCGATTGGACTGGTCGATTCATCGGAAGTCCATCTCTTGTTGTTCGCCCTGAGTCAACGCGCGAAGTGAGCGAAGTCATGCAATTGTGTTCGAAGCACAATGTTGCAGTAGTGCCTCAAGGTGGAAACACTGGTTTGGTCGGAGGAACCTTGGCCGTTGACGGTCAGATCATTCTCTCGACCAGTCGAATGACTGGGATCGGACCAGTAGATACAGTGAGTCAGCAGATTTCAGTTGGAGCCGGAGCAACTGTTGGACAGGTTCAAGAAGCCGCCAAGCAGTCTGACTTGCGTTATGCCATTGATTTTGGGGCCAGAGGTTCGGCGACGATTGGTGGAACGATCGCGACAAATGCTGGTGGAATCAATGTGTTGCGGTACGGCTCGACTCGACAGCAACTCGTCGGTGTTGAAGCAGTATTGCCCAACGGTGATGTGTTTGAACATATGACCGGATTATTAAAAGACAACACTGGCTACGATCTCGCATCGTTGTTATGTGGCAGTGAAGGAACTCTTGGAATAGTGACGGCGGCTCGTTTGCGTTTAGTTCCGAGGCGAACACGACGAGTCACAGTGCTATTGGGTTGTGATTCAACCGAAGAAGTGGTGGAAATAGTTCAAGGGATGCGACAACACTTTGATTCGCTTGATGCAGCAGAGTTGTTTTACGCAGATGGAGCGAACTTTGTCGCGGAAACTTTTAACGTGGCGATTCCTTTTGCTGCTCCGGTCTATTTGCTCTTGGAATTCTCAGCAGATTTTGATCTCACCTCGGACATTGAACGACACCTTGCTCAGTCAAACTTTACTGGTCTGAGTGCTGTCGCTCAAGATGAACTAGGTCGATTGAAGCTGTGGCGTCTACGTGAAGAACACTCTGCGGCTATATCGACACTTGGCGTGCCCCATAAGTTTGATGTCACGGTTGCGGTAGCTGATTTGGCGAAATTCAATAACGAAATTCGTCGCCGTATTGCTGCAACGAATTTACAGTGGACCGTCTACATCTTTGGGCACGCCGCCGATGGCAATATGCACGTCAACGTGTTGGGGCCGACTGCTAACGATGAACTTGTTGATGAGGTCGTTCTTCAAGTCGTCGCTGGTTTTCGGGGCAGCATCAGTGCCGAACATGGCATTGGGAGTGCAAAGAAGAAGTGGTTATCGCTTAGTCGCTCTCAGATTGAAATTGACATGATGAGGGCAATCAAGGGCGCTATTGACCCGCAGGGGTTAATGAACCCGAACACTTTGTTTGTGTAGACAACGGTTTACGAAGTCATGCCACCTAATCCGACTAGACCACGGGCCATTTCAATTTCGCCCATATGGCGTAAGCCATGCTGATAGAGCCAACATTCAACTCCGTCTAACACGGTGACGCCTTGTTCGCCAGCGACGCGTGCACTGAACGTTGACGCGATTTGTGGAGGAAAAGGACGGGGAACGATGACACGCTCTAGTTCGGCCGGGTCAAGTCGTTCGAGCCAATTCATAGTTCGTGCATAGACGGCACGCATGTATTCGGCGAATGCGTCAAGGTCGCCGATTCGTTGGTGGACCATTTCGTCAACGGTGCGATGTTTGCCATGATCGTTGATTGAGAGGCCTACTCGTGCTTGCCATTCGTCATTCCAAAGCGGCGGTTGGCCCGAGAGCAACATGAAGGAGGCATCATGCACATTGGCATAATGGAAGAGGCAAAATGCGATGGGAACCACGCCTTCGCGTTCGAAGTGGTTGACGTGTTCAAGATCCATTGAGTCAATGGCATCGTCATACAGGCTGAAGAGGGCCTTCATGCGGCGCTGTAGTGAGTCAAGAATGAGCTGATTTGACATTGATCCTCCGAGGTACGAACTGATGCCAAGGTAGCACTCAATTTCATATTGTGTCATTCTTAATGCCACTTGATGATGCTGGAGTTGCTAACTTGGCGGAATGCGCTACGGAAAAATTGACTTTGATTACGCCCTCGACCTTGCTGGTCGGTCACCTGATAACGACGGTCCGATCTACATGGTGAACTTCATGAAGTATCGCGATGTCGCCGGGTATGACGGTGTTCAGGGTGCTGAGAAGGCGGCTAAACCAGGTATCTCTGGTAAGGAAGCCGATGATTTATACAACCCAACAGAAGTGTTGGCTCGGATTGGTGCTCAACCAGTTTTCTTTGGCGAGGTTGTGGCTCAGGGTACTGCGGGCGAGTGGGATCGCATGGGCATCGTGCGATATGCCAGTCGAGTTTCATTCATGGAAATGCAAAATCGACCCGACTTTAAAGAGAAACATGTCCACAAAGAAGCCGGCATGTTATACACAATCGTCATGGGAACAGTTCCACAAGGTGAACATCAGCCGATCGACCGTTCGATGTATTGCACCTTTGAATTGACCGCTGTCCCACAAGAAGGTTCTGCAACCAATCGTCGTGCGCGTCTCGCAGTTGAGGGAACCATTGTTGGAGATGGTCGCAAGTGGAACGATTTAACGATGACTTGGTCAGATGAAATTCCTCTTGTGGCTTCGCGTGAGGCCGGCTTGGATTCAATAACGGTTGTCGCGAAAACTCAGATTGACCGAATGGGCAAATCTTTTCTCACCTGATAAATGTTTGACTTATTTGGCATTGAAAGTGACGGGAACTTCGTTGAGTCCTAAAACAAAGTTGCCACGTCGCCACGGTAAAGGTTGATCGGTCGCTAACTGCAAGTTGTTAAATCGTCGCAAAATCTCTTCAAAAAGCACGCGCAATTCGAGTCGTGCCAGTGGTGCACCGAGACAATGATGTCGGCCGTATGCGCCGAATGCCACGTGATCGTTCGGCGTGCGCAGGATGTCGAATTTGAATGGATTGCTAAAGACTTTTTCGTCGCGGTTGGCCGATGGGTATAACAGGAGAATTCGATCGCCCTTGTGGATTGTGAAGCCATTAACGACAACATCTTGGGTGGCAGTGCGGTTCATGTTGCGGACGGGTGTGGCCCAACGCAACATCTCTTCAATCGCATTCGGTAAAAGCGAGAGGTCGTTCTTCAACATTGTTAACTGATCTTGATTCTGTAGCAAGGCAGCAATTCCTGCAGAGATGACATGTCGTGTTGTCTCATCGCCTCCAACGAGTACCAGCATGGTCTCAAACATGATGTCGAGGTCAGAGAGTTTTTCACCTTCCCATTCGGCGTTAGTGATCAGACTTACTAAGTCGTCGCCGTCTCCACCACGACGCTCATTCACCTTGGCCATGATGTACTCATTCCAAGCAAACACGGCGTGTTCTACTTCGGAGCGAATCTCTTCGCCGCCAGTCGCAAATAGATCTGACCAGTGAAGAAGCTTTTCGTAGTCAGATTCGGGAAGCCCCATCAGTTCGCCGATCATCAGCATCGGCAACGGGGTGGCGATATCGGCAACGAAATCGCACGAACCTTGATCTATCACTGAATCAATGAGCTGGTTGATTCGGTTGCGCAAAAACGGTTCATGATTGGCGACGCGACGTGGAGTGAATCCGTTTCCAACCAAGCGACGCCGCTTGGTGTGTTCAGGCGCATCGAAGTTGATCATTGATGGCACAGAACTCTCAGGGCGGGATCCTTGACCAGATGAAAAAGTGTGCCACTCGCGGCTCATCATTGAGACAAGTTCGTGACTTGCAGCGCCCCAAATTCCGGTCTTGTCATCCCAATACAACGGCGCTTCGTTGCGCATCCACTGGGTGAGCTCGTCAAAGTTTGCGTAGAAATCGGGCGACAACAAACTGATGTCATCACGGGTTGGGTGACCAGCAGGTCCACGACCGCCGCCAAGAGTGACCGTGAAGTCAAGTTCAGGATCGAGCGAAAAATCAGGTTCGTCGTGGCTCATTGCTAGAAACTAGCGAGTGGGCCGACCGCCGACGATGCTGGCGCGTTCCATAATGCGAATCTCGGGCCAATAATCGCTACTTGCGTAGTGTTGGCAAGCCCGATTGTCCCAAAACGCTATCGAGTCTGGTTCCCAATGGAAGCGGCACTGGTACTCAACGTTGTCGCTTTCACGCCACAATTCGGTGAGCCAGCGATCGCTTTCGGCCTCGTCGACTCCGATGATGCGGCTCAAGAAAACGGGATTGCAGTACAGGTACTTGCGGCCCGTTGCCGCGTGGGTTGGGGCCAGAGGATGCACGACGACGGGATACTTGGCGCGCATCGCCTCCATTTGGTCGGGGGCAACTTGTCGACCAAAGGACTGTACGAAATCGTGTTCGGCGTCGTGCGTATCAACGAATTCGCGTTGTTCATCGGTGAGTCCTTCATATGCGGCGTACATATCGCAGAACAAAGTGTCGCCTCCAGATTCTGGAACGTGAATGGCACGCAGCACAGCGCCGAGACTTGGGCATTCGCGCCACGTCACGTCTTGGTGCCACGTGTTTTCATAGCCCTTTACATCAAATGACTTTTCAAATCTGACCAGCTCTGGTTGCCCAGTATTTGAAGGAATAAACGGATGAATTTCTAGTTCGCCAAAACGGGCGGCAAAGTCAACATGTTGTTGCGTGGTTACCGGTTGGTTGCGAAAGAAGATGACCTTGTATTCGTGCAAAGCCTGGCGGATGTCATCTATGACGGACTGGGGGAGATTGGTCGTGAGATCGACTCCGCTGATCTCGGCACCGATGGTCGCTCCGAGGCGCTTAATGTCAAAATTGCTCCACGTCAATTGGGCAAGACGAGCGCGTTCGTCGGCGAGGTGCAGGATTGGACCAACTCTTTTGCCACGAAGGGTCTGACGATCTTTCGTGATGTATGCGCTCGGGTCTTTGACGGCGATGATGTCGGAGTGAGCAGTAGTCGATTGCATAAATCCCCCAGGGATCCGAGTTTCTGACGGGTCGTCAGAAACTCTACCCGAAAAGAGTCCTGCCGATTGCCGGCTTAGGTCCCTGCTATTTGTGCCAGCCCAATCAGGCACAATAGGAGCAGGTCAGTCATCAAAGGGGCAGTTATGTCAGATCGTCAGCCAGCCAACGTCGAGGAAGCCGGATACGCCTTTGTGATCCCAGATTCGTATGCCGATGAGGACTTCTTTTATCGGGCCTGCGCCATGTTGCGCGAACAAGACCCAGTCCATTGGGTGAATGGTGAGGGACTTGGATTCAATTCGTTTTGGGCGATCACCCGATCTGCCGACATCTTTGACATCGAGGCTCGTAACAAGATTTTCCTGAATGAACCACGCCCGGTTTTAAGCGACTTGGAATCTGACCGTCGTCGCGCCGAAGACGGCGACATGTTGCGCACTCTGATTCATGTGGACGACCCTGAGCACCGCGATTTACGTGGTGTGACCTCAGAGTGGTTCTTGCCGAAGAACCTGGCCAAGTTAGAGGGCATGCTCGATATGTACGCGAATCGCTACGTCGACAAGATGTATTCATTGGGTGGCCAATGCGATTTTGCGAAAGACATTGCGATGATGTTCCCGCTCAATGTGATCTTGTCGATTTTGGGATTGCCTGAAAGTGATTACGGTCGCATGTTGACTCTTACCCAAGAATTGTTTGGCGCACAAGATGAAGATATGCAACGCGGTTCGGATCCAATTGACATCATTGCCGTGATTCAAGATTTCTTTGCTTACTTCACAAAACTCACGGAAGATCGTCGTGCCAACCCAACCGATGACATGGCATCGGTTGTCGCTAACGCGCGAATTAACGGCGAAGAACTCACGTTGATTCAGACGATTTCTTATTATGTCATTACAGCGACGGCGGGACACGACACCACTGCGTCCGCGATCGCTGGTGGAATGCATGCGTTGATCGAAAACCCAGAACAATTGGCTCGTTTGAAGAACGACATGACCCTGTTGAATACCGCTGCTGATGAAATCATTCGATGGGTCACACCGGTGAAACACTTCATGCGGACGGCAACTGAAGATTTCCCCTTGGGCGGCAAGGTCATCAAGGCTGGGGATTCAGTTCTGCTGTCGTATCCATCAGGTAACCGCGACACTGAAGCATTCGTTGATCCAGACAAGTTCGATATCGGCCGTTCGCCCAACAAACATCTATCTTTTGGTTTCGGAGTGCACTTTTGCCTCGGTGCAATGTTGGCGCGAATGGAAATCAAAGCATTCTTGAAAGCGTTGTTGCCACGGCTTGAAAGTGTCGAACTCGCTGGCGAACCAAAGTGGATGAAGACCATCTTCGTCGGCGGCCTGAAGACCCTGCCCATCAAATACACCATGACGCCATAGACCCTTGTGATTCTGGTGAGGATAATTACTCAAAATGGGTAATTATCCTCACCAGAAAATCAACGGGGGCTTGGTTTGACGAGGCGACCTGGCAAAGAATCAAGGGCGGGCTGCAGTAGTTTGCCGTCGCGTTGAACTTCGACACCATTCACGAATAAGTGGTGCATGCCAGTTGGTTGATCGGCAGTTAATCGCTCGCCATTGGCGGGAAAATCGACCACGCGACGAACAGGCCCGGGGGACACTGTTGCCGCATCAAAAACGACCACGTCAGCCAATGCGCCGACTCGTAAGACTCCGCGATCAGTAAAGCCAAACAAATCGGCTTGCACCTGAGTCAGTTTGTGGACCGCGTTTTCTAACGTCAGCACCTTCTTGTCACGCACCCAAGATCCGAGCAAATCGGTTGACAAAACTGCATCACATAGTTGACCCACGTGAGCTCCAGCATCAGACAAACCAAGTGTGCAACCTTCGGTGTTTAACAACATTGCGACACCTTCGGCATCGTCGTTGGCCAACATGGCTTTGACGCGAAGTTTGAGATCGGGTTCAAGTAATGCAAGTTCAAGCAACAGGTCAAACGGATCGGCGCCTGTTTCGTTGGCGATGTCGGTGAGGCGGCGACCCACCAATTCTGGTGATGACGGTGCATCCATGATCTCGTAGCTGTTCCAACGCGGTATGAGACCCTGCTTGTTTTCCCATCCGACGCGCACGCGGTTGCGCCATTCATGACTTGCAAAGGCTTCACGGCGTTCGACAATTGACTTGGGCATCAACTCGGCGAATATAGGACTGGTGTTCAACGTGAATGGTTCAACCATTGTCATTGAGAAAGACAACGGGCGACATGACACTTGTGGCCAAACGTCAACACCTTGTCGTAAACCTTCTTTGTGTACTTCAATTGCGGCGAGATGTGTTCCTTGAGATGTTGTCAGCAAGGCGGTGTACGTAATTGGTGCGCCTACTTTGGGTTGCAACACGTAACACTCAGCGAAACTTAGGTTCTCGCCCCCATTAACTCCAATCACTCCGCGACCAGAATCGCCAACAGCCTTGCACAATGCTTCAATCTCATCAGTGGCCGCCCAACGACTGGGAATCGGCTGTCCATCTGCACCACGGTGAGTGACTGCAAAGCTGGTTGCGAATCCGGCGGCGCCAGCTGCCATGGCTTCAGAAACCAGATTGGTCATTCGAGAAATCTCATCCGTTGTGGCAACGCGCCCAACTGCTTCGTCGCCCATCACAAAGATCCGTAATGGTGTATGACCGACGTAGGCAGCAAAGTTCAACAATGTGCCGTGTTGTTCGATTGATGCAAGGTATTCGGGAAAAGACTCAAAGTCCCATGGGATTCCTGCATTGAGGGTCGCCGGGTCCATATCTTCAACTTTTTCCATGGTATTGGCGATCAAGGCACGATCTTGAGGTCTTGTGGGAGCAATCGAAAAGCCACAGTTTCCAGCGACCACAGTGGTGACGCCGTGATAGCACGACGGGGTGAGTGCCGGGTCCCAAAATGCTTGTGCGTCGTAATGGGTATGGATGTCGATGAAACCAGGGGCCACAACGCGACCACTTGCATCAATGCTGATGTCACCTTGCAAGTTGGAACCGATTTCGATGACGCGATCGCCTTCGATCAGTACATCGGCAAGGTACCCAGGACTACCTGTTCCGTCGACAACTAAACCGTTCTTAATGACTGTGGTTTTCCCCATAGTCACAGTGTTTCACATGGACTTCAGGGAGCACCTGTTCAGTGATCAGTCTTTGGAGTCGATTGAGACGGCGAGTTCGTATTGATCGCTCACTGAGCTATCAAGACCAACTGGTGTTGCATCGTCGCCAAACCAGAAACGCAATTGAGCGGTCACGGCGTGTTTGATGATGGGGAAGCCAAGTTCAACTGGCTCGGCGGGTGGGATACAGCCATCTTGACCCAAGGTTTTCAATTGCGGTTGCGCGTCGAGCAAGGGTCCAAGACCTGATGCGAGAGCGACGCCGATAATGCCCGACCCGTTTCCGAAGGTACAGAAATCGTCAAAGCCGTTGTGGCCTACTCCGTCAATAATCCACAAACGACTCGGTCCTGGCACGGCCTCGAATGAAGGGCGAGTTGACTCTTCGGCCGAGATGATTGCGTCAAGCGCTCCAGCGATAAAGAACGATGGCTTGTTAACGAATGTTGGCGGAGCAATGGTTGTCGCATCAGATCCGCCCATACCAAGAACTCCAGAGGCCATCGAGATGTAACCGTCGATGCGATCGTCTTCTGCGGCGCTCACAATTGTTCCGCCGCCAGCCGAGTGACCAAGGGCAATCACGCGGGAAACATCAACATGACCCTGCAGTAGCGAAGCAGGATCGTCGTTTCCAGATGTCACCAAATCAAGTGTTCCCAATAGTTCGCTAGTTGCTGATTCGCGGTCGCCGACTGGAGCGCTCAAGACGTGGTAAAGATCGCGAGACCAATGGTCGGGAGCGGCAACGACCATTCCCCAACTTGCAAGATGGGCTGTCAGGAATGTGCTTTGGAAACGAATGCCGCTATAGCCGTGGCTGAACAACACGACGGGGTACTGACCTTCAGCGACGTCAGCGTCGCGTCCAGCGGTGTAGTCGTAGCGGGCTGGCACATCCGCGGTCAGTAAGGCCTGAATCGCCGGGGGAACGAAGTCTCGAGCGTCGTAGAACTCGGCGCCGGTGGTTCCTTCAACGGCGGGATACCAAACTTCAACTTTGTTGCCCGCAGCAAGTTCAAGGGTGGTGACTCCGACAGGGTATGGACCAACTTCGGTGTACATCATCGCTTCAATAGCGGGATCAGGCGTTGTGGTGGGTGCCTCGGTCGTTGGGGCTTCGGTGGACGGAGATTCTGTCGATGATGACTCGGTTGTTGGAGCGACAGATGAGGTGGAACCTGAGTCCTCTCCGCCACAAGCGGACAGCGCAATAGCGGCGATGAGGGAGGTCAGAAGTAGTGGATGACGTGCGGACATGGCTGAGAGTCTCGCATGAAGAAGTACGCCTGACGAAGTTTTGGACTGTTCACCCGAACAGGGCGGGAATGCTTGATCGCAGGTAGGCTAATCATTCCGATTTGGCCCGCCAGATCGGTTGGCGACGTGGCCGAGTGGTTTAGGCAAGGGCCTGCAAAGCCCTGTACCTGGGTTCGATTCCCAGCGTCGCCTCTCTTTTGAGGGACCGTTCCGTCTATTGATACATGGTGCCGTCAGGCATGATGGCCTGAGTGAGCACTGCTCCAGTGAAATCGGCGTTAGTGGCGTTGGCCCCAGTCATGATGGCAGCCGTCAAGTTGGCGCCGCGCAGGTCGGCGCCAGTCAGATTGGCATTACGAAGATCGGCCCCAGTCAAGTTGGCGCCGCGCAGGTCGGCTCCGGTCAGATTGGCCTGGGCGAGGTTCGCCCCATTCATTGTCGACGATCCAAGCGCTGCGCCAGTTAAGTCTGCGCTCACCAACGATGCGTTGGTCAGATCAGCGCCAAAGAAAGACACCAACATCATTTTTGCGTTCACGAGATTTGCTTGGACCATTTTCATGGTGGGGTTGGCTGACGCCCCGGCCAAGATCGCATCAGTCAAATTAGCCCCGGTGAAATCTGATGTTCCTAAAAAAGCACCACTGAGGTCGGCACGAACCATCGAGGCATTCGTGAAGTTGGTTCCGAGCAGGGAAGCACTTTTCAGAATTGCGTCGACCAGATTTGAATCACCAAGATTGAGATTCTGTTTGCTATTCGCGCCTTCAAGATTGGCTGCAGTCAATACCGCGCCCTTCATGATCGCGTCATCAAGGCTCGCACCAGAAAGCACTGCGCCACGCATATTGGCTTGGGTGAAGTTGGCGCCCGCAAGCTTCGCGTTAGAAAGGTTCGTGCCATTGAGAGAGGCGCCAGTGAAGACGGTCTCAAGCATTGAGGCGTTCACAAGTATGGCTGAGTCGAGGTTTGCACGCTTCAAAATGGTGTCTTTGTTGGATGACGCCCGAGTGAGGTCGGCACTTGTCAGTAGTGAGCCAGTGAGATCGACTGCATTGAGATTGGAATCAGTCAGATTTGCACCAGTGAGATTGGTATTGGAGAGAGTTTTTTTGCCAAAGACGATTCCGTGAAGGTCGGCGTTCGGGCCAACGGTGTACTTGGCGGCGCTTTCCTTGCACGCCACCATCGTGATGACCAGAGGAAGGCAGAGCAACACCCGTTGAGCATTTTTCATCTTGTTGTCCATCCACCTTGTGTTCACTGCAATGACATTACTTCACCTAGCGAAGGTCAATGGAGACAATCATGGCAAAAGACTTCGTTGACTTTTGCGGAGCACTCATCGCAGACCAGCGTTCGGCGGCGGCACGTGAGATCAGAGCAGTTGTGGTACTCGCTGGTAGGCGTGTCGCACATATGACAAGTGCTTAACATCTTGGTGTCCTTGCTGTAACCCAATTTGAAGCGGCGATCAAAAACGTAAAGCGAACCTTCCCATAGTCCAGAGTCTTTGAACTTCTCGGCGTAACGAACAATTCCGCCATCAATCTGATACACCTCTTTAAAGCCACGATTCTTCATGATGAGCGATAGAACCTCACAGCGAATTCCACCGGTGCAGTAGGTGATGATTGGTTTGTCTTTGAGGTGGTCATAGGCACCACTTTCAAGCACCTTGACGAACTCGGGAGTTGTTTCTATGGGAGGAACGACGGCATTCTTGAATTTGCCGATGGCTGCTTCGTATTCATTGCGCCCATCAAAGAAGACCACGTCGTCTCCACGCGATGCGACAAGCTCATTGACTTCGGCTGGAGACAGGTGAACTCCACCACCAACGATTCCATTTTCGTCAACGACAATTTCTTCAGGAACACCAAACGTCACGATTTCGTCGCGAACTCGAACCTGTAGACGAGGAAATTCATCTCCTTGGCCCTCGGACCATTTGTATTGCATGTCTTTGAAGGGAGCGAAATCTTTCATGACTCGGATGTATCGCTTGACCTGGTTGAGCGACCCTCCGACAGTCCCGTTGATGCCGTCTTTCGAGATCAAGATGCGACCCCGAAGGGCATTCGCCTCGCACAGAGTCCGTTGCCACAAACGGATCGCCTCAGGATCCGCAAGCGGAGTGAATTTGTAAAAGAGGATGATCTTCTGAGGTCCGATCTGGCAATTTTAACAGTGGAGATCAGCGACCCATTCTCCGATTCTCGGGACTTTGGATCATTCTTATTAGAGTTTGTTCAGACGCTCACGCGTGGATGTTCAGAGGGGGACAGATGTTGTCAGATAAGTGGATTATCGATCGGACGCCGACGACACGATTTCCGTTCTACACACGGGGGAATGCCGCTGACGTTCTCGCTGATCCGGTGAGCCCGCTGGGCTGGACCTTTTGTTGGGAGTCCGGGATCGTCCTCGGTTGCCGAGATGGTTTCGTCACCTTCGGCGTGTTTGATGAGGATGACTACGGAACTCCGCCTGAGACTTTTGGTTGCTTTGGCGGCTATTTCTATAACTCGTTGATGCAAGCCCGTCTCATGGGTGTGCGAATGCCTGGGGCGAGTCCAGAGGCCATTGACGCTGCCTACTTTGATGATCGACCTGATGTGCCTCCGTATGTACCCGAGCCTTGGCACGATTCACCACGACATGCTGAGAAGTTGGCAGAAACTCAGGCGTACATCATGAGCGCTGTCACGCATCAACCAGTTGAAGATCAACATGCAATAGCTCTTGAAATTCGCCGTAACCGACCTGACATTTCAAAGTTGTCTAATGAAGAGTTAGTTGCACGTGCACGAACGATGCAACCGCTTCTGGTTGCAATGTTTGAACAACATGCGTGGGCAAGCCTGGGTGCATCGTTTGGTCCAGGCGGAATCTTGGCAATCGCTGAAGGTCTGGGGCGTGCCGAAGACGGCGTCCGCATGATTGGAGCGGTTGGCAATGTTGACTCGGCAAATATCGCAACTCAATTGTGGGACTTGTCGCGGATCGTCCGCTCTGATGCTTCTCTCACGACATTGTTTGATGCGAGTTTTGCTAGTGGGACAATCAATTCAGATACCGCTACTGAAATGTTGAGCAAGGTCGTTGGAACCAAATTCGCTTCAGCTTTGCAAGCTTTCACGATTGATCACGGTGGACGTGCCCCGAATGAATGGGATCCCGCTGCTTCAAGTTACGAATCACATCCCGCGCTTGCATTGATTCAGATTGATCGACTCCGTCGTCAGGATGATTCTGCTGATCCGCACAAATCTCATGCACGCAATTCGGCAGAGCGCGAGCGGCTCTACAACGAATTCATGGAACTTCTCAGCGGAGACCCCGAAACGAGTGGAGCCTTTGCCGCGTCATATGCATCATCGGGAGTTTGGCAAGCAACACGCGAGCGTTGCAAGAGCAACAACATCGCAGCGATTCACGAAGTGCGAGTGTGTTTTGACGAAATCGGTCGACGAATGGTCGCAACAGGTCATCTGCAAGCATCCGAGCAGATTTACATGTTGTTGGAGTCTGAACTTGAGCAGTATCTGAACGATCCCGCATCGTTCAAGAAGACACTTGCCGATCGGTTTGTCGATCACCAGGCATTGGCTTTACTCGATCCGCCGTACATCGTCGGCCCCGATGTACCGCCGCTTTCGCAGTGGGTGCGGCGAGATGTCGCTAGTACCGAAGTTGTGAAGGCCGGCGATGTCTTGAAAGGCGTTGCGTGTTCGGCTGGCGAGTACACCGGAACTGCTCGAATTATTCTTGATCCCTTTGATCCAAGCGGACTCGACGCTGGTGACATTTTGGTGACACTGAATACCGATCCGTCGTGGACGCCATTGTTCTTGGCTTCAGGTGCGGTTGTCGTCAACCTCGGTGCTGTGGGATCGCACGCAAGCATCGTGAGTCGTGAATTGGGTATTCCGTGTGTTGCGTCAGTTGCCGATGCAACAAAGAAGATTCCTGATGGCGCCAACATTACGGTCAATGGTTCAACTGGAACCATCACTATCAATTCGTTGTGAAACTTGTGTTCAAGAAATGAGGGAAAATAAGATGGAAGTACATGGTTTTGTCAAGCCAGGATTTGAATCAGTAAAAGATGCTTTTGCTGCGAACTTCGCCTCGGATTTTGAAGTGGGCGCAAGCGTCGCGGTGATGCACCGTGGTGAAATGGTGGTTGACATCTGGGGTGGCCACACCGACATGGAACGTACGTCCGCCTGGGAAGAAAACACATTGATCAATGTCTGGTCAACCACCAAAACGCAAATGTTTTTGTGTGTGTTGATGTTGGTTGATGAAGGCAAAATCAGTCTTGACGATCCCGTATGTAAACACTGGCCTGAATTTGCTGCCAATGGAAAAGAGAAGGTTCTTGTCCGCCACTTAATGTCCCATACGTCGGGTGTGTCTGGTTGGGATGAGCCTTTGGTCGCTGCAGATTTATACGATCACGAGAAATGTTCGTCGTTACTTGCAGCGCAGGCCCCGTGGTGGGAACCCGGCACAAAGTCCGGATATCACGCGATAACGCAGGGTTATCTGTTGGGTGAGTTGGTCAAACGAGTCACCGGTATGTCGCTTGGTAACTTCTTTCGCACTCGGGTGGCCGAACCCTTGGGAGCCGATTTCCATATCGGAGTTCCGCAGAATGTTGAGTCCCGTATTGTCTCAGTTATTCCGGCCGAACAGGGATTACCCCCCAATATTCCGTCCGACAGCATTTTCGGTCGAACGATGATGAACCCAATGATGGATGCCCGCTTTTCGTGGACACCTGAATGGCGACGCTGTGAAAGTCCTGCCGCTAACGGACAAGGACACGCTCGCTCTGTTGCGCTGACTCAATCGATCATTTCCCATGGCGGTTCTGTCAAAGGTCAGACTTTTCTTTCACGCGACACAGTTGAAAAGATCTTTGATGTTCAAGCCGAAGGTACCGACCAGGTTTTAATGACGCCGATGAAACTCGGTGTTGGCTATGGATTGCAGTCAGAATACACGCCTATTAGCCCAAATGACCGAGCCTGTTTTTGGGGCGGTTGGGGTGGATCCCTATGTGTCAACGATCTTGCTGCTGAGATGACATTTGCCTACGTGATGAATCGCATGGGTAACGGCACAGTGGGGGATAACCGTGCTGGAGGACCGCTGATGGCGACGTTCATGTCTCTGGCGACGTTGTAGGAGCTATAGGACCGCGACTTCGTTGAGACGGCAGTCCTTTCACTACTTGCCGAATACCTGCTCGGTGTAGGCATTGGAAAAAGTTCGGTATGGATCAAGGTTTTCCCGCACGGTTATGAACTCGTTCCAACGTGGATACAACTTTGATAAATCGTTGTCCTTCAAAAAGTGCATCTTCCCCCAATGGGGTCGACCTTCGTAATCAGACATGATGTCGGCTACATCGCGGAAGTAAGGCTCGTAAGGCATTCCTTTGTACATATGAACTGCGATGTACGCCGAATCGCGCCCCGATGCTGTTGAGAGGGCGATGTCGTCTTTGGCGGTGAAACGAACCTCAACGGGAAATGAGATGAGATGCCCTTTGTCGTCAATCATTGAACGAATGCGTTGCAAGGCCTCACCGCAGTATTGACGTGGAATCGCGTATTCCATTTCCACAAACTTGACGATGCGCTCACTTGCGAAGATGCGGAAACTTTCATCGACGATTTCGGTTTGACCACTTGAAGGTAAAGCTGTCGCTAGGCGCGGAATCAATGTCGGTTTCATGCGCCCGAGAGCACATACGGCACCAAACGCATAGTTCTCTAAGAATGTCTTGCTATACCACTGTTTGGCGCGGCTCGGGATATGTACTGGGTCTGTTGTTCGGTTGTTTCGCTTAGTGAGCGCCCAACGTGTGTGGGGAATCCAAAAGAATTCAAAGTGTTCATTGGTGTCCACGAGTTCATCGAGGTTTTCAATGAGAGCGTCTAACTTTTGCGCTCCTTCAATCGCTCGTAAACGAAAGGCGGGAACAACATTGAGCGTTACTTGAGTAACGATTCCAAGAGCGCCGACCCCGACTCGGACAACATTAAAAAGGTCAGGATTTTGAGATGGATCTATCTCAAGCAACTCGCCTTGACCAGTTACAAGACGAAGCGAGGCCACCTGACCCGCAATGCCGGTGAGTTTTGAGCCAGTTCCATGGGTCGAAGTTGCGATGGCGCCACTAATTGTTTGGTACGCGATATCACCAAGGTTGGGCATCGCGTAACCGAGTTCAAATAACTGCTCATTGAGTTCTGAAATATGGATACCCGCTTCAACCGTGACTTGGTTCTTCTCGCGATCGATATTCACGATCTTGTTAAGATGACCCATGTTGATGAGATGACCTGAAGTGAGTGCAATTGAAGTGAAGCTGTGCCCGGCACCAACGGCTTTCACCGTTTGGTTTGATTTGGCGGCACGAGCAACGATGTCAGCAACATCAGATTCACTCGCAGGTTCATTGATCCACTTCGGCTTGGTTGATTGATTTCCCGCCCAATTAGTCCATGTGCCTCGCTTGATTGAACTCACAAAAGTGTTCCTCCGTTGAGATTTCGGGCAACAACACTCATTTCTGCGAGTAATGGTTGGCTGTAGGCAACTCGACCAGTCAAACGTTGCGGGTCACCAGCACATAACTCAAGCGCTGCCTGTGCAATGACTTCCTCTCGTTCAATTTTGAAATCTTCAACTAAGTCGTGATTGCCGGCACCAGGCGTCGGAACGTTGTCCCATGGCGCCAAGGTGTTGACCGCAATATTTGAGCTGTGAAGTTCGGCGGCCATTCCTAACGAAACACGTTCAAGAGCGGCTTTACACATGCCATAGACCGATGAATTGCCAGTTGCAAACCATGCTTCAAAAGGAGGTCCAACAGGTTTCACTGCAGCACGAGAAGAAATGTTCAAAATCCAACCCGCACCACGCGACCGCATATCAGGAATCACTTGCTGTGCTAAATCAATAGCGCCCCAAACCTGAGTCTCCATCATTAACTTAAAGCGCTTTTCTGGAAAAGAATCAATGGGCAGGAAGAAAGTCACGGCGGCGTTATTGACCAAGATGTCTATAGGTCCGAGTTCTTGATGCACTTTGTCGACGAGGTTCTTGCGATCTTCCGAACTTGATAGATCGGCTTTGAATGCGGCGGCTTGTCCGCCTGACGATGTGATCTGGTTGACGGTGTCGCGCAAAGTTCCTTCGTAACGCGGGTCGGGGTCGAGGGTGCGGGCCATGCAGGCAACAGTGGCTCCCTCGGCCGCGAGTCGGCGAGCGATAGCTGCTCCAATGCCGCGGCTAGCACCAGTGACGAGCGCAGTTTTGCCCTCAAGGCGACGACCATCGATTTTTTCTTGCATTGTTCCTCCCGATACTTCTCAATACTGTCAGGTCGTTGGGGGTCATGAGGTACTGTCCACATTCGTGACTGTTGACTTTGAAGCCCCATCTCGCCGCTTTTTACATATTTGTTACTGCTGCGAGGACACCGATGCGGTGGTCAATTTTTATGTTCAAGCCCTCGACATGAAAGAGGTCATGCGTAATCCTTTGCATCCCTCAGACGGTTCGCTGCTCGGAATTGACGGTGAAATTGTGAGTGGGGCGGCTTTCGTATATGACAAGCGAGGCCCTCGAACAAGTGCCTCGTTGGAAGTTCAAGAGTGGGTGAGCCCAAAAATGATTGGCACAGCAATTTCAGATGCCTCTCGCGTTGGTATGCAAGCGGTCGGATTTGGAGTTCCTGATGTCCCCTCGACGATTGAACGAATGGTGGCGATGGGGTCAAAGATCGTTGCGAGAACTTCTTCACCGTGGGCTGAAAACTGGGCAACATTGACCGACCCTTTTGGCACTCAAGTTGACCTGATGCAAGATCAAGCAATTCCAGGAGGCGAATCTCGGTTGCGTCACCTACGCATCACCGTGACGAATATCGACCAGTCGATGCCTTGGTACCGCGGTATGGGATTCGTTGATGTTGCAGAACACATTTTGAACAACGGTGATTTCGTGGGGTTGAAAGCGACTGATGGCTCGGCTGCCACGGGGCGAGCCGTTCGAATGAAGTTGCCCGATGAAGCAGCCGAGATAGTTCTGACCGAGTGGTCACATCCAAAGTCACACGGTCAACATCCTGCCGATGCGAATCATGCGGGTTTATTCCGAACAGCTGTCGGGGTTGACGACACTGTTGCTTCATACGAGAGGTTCTTGGCCGACGGTTGGAAGTTTGAACGCGAGCCACGGCAAGTAGAACTTGAAGGGACTGCTGTACCTGATATGTGGATCTGCTTCTTGAATGATCCCGATGGAGTGCCGTTTGAATTCGTGCAACGACCTCGGTCGGCATTTCGCCCTGAAAGGGTCTAGCCCCGACTTGTGATCAATGGGGGAAGAGCGAGTTTGCGGCCCATCCGTCGACGGTGACTTTGCGTGAAGAAAACTTCCAGGTTCCATCGATAGCGATATAAGAGTCCACGTACCGACCCCAGTGATCGAGTCCGATATCGGTGACGACAAAAAAGTACAGGCGTCCGGTGGCGTGACTTTCGTCGATGAGGTCAATTTGGTGAGTCGTCGTGGAATGTCGCACGTGGGTGAAACCCGAAGCGGCCCCCGTGGTTTCTTTAGTGCCGGTAAAGATCGTCATGACTTCGTTAATTCCGGAGTACACCTTGCCGTTGCCGATATCCATGGTGGCGTCGGTACTGAACAGTTCGCGAACTTGCCCGAACCGGCCGGTGTCTCCGTTGGCGTTGTATCGGGCAACCAAGTCGCGAATTGACTCCCGAGCGATGACCTGCCAAATCTCCATAACACTCCCTTGATCGTGCGTCTCAGATCTTGAACCAAAGTCTCTGTCTTTGGGACCCAACTTCTAGGACCTTCGTCACCGTACTCGGGCTAGATCTATCTTTAGGTCTTTCCATACCGTACAATCTGACGGAGCGTCAGATTTGCTGCTGTCGCCTGACCTAAGGGAAAAACATGACACTTCTTGAATCTCGGCCAGTTCTTGATGACGTGACGTACGGACTGTCAGATGCTGATCAGCACTATTACGAAGCCGAGGATGCCGTCATTCGGCATTTGCCAAAGGCCCATAAGTCAGCCGTGCGCTGGGTTGAAGTGGATGGGCGCAGAACTCTGCTCGTGAACGATCGTTTGCTGACTTTGATTCCTAACCCCACTTACGACCCCGTCGGTGTGCCGGGATCGTTAGAAATGTATTTCCGTGCCCAGAACCACGGCGGCAAAGAAATTCGCGACATCATTGAAATGGCCCCCATTCCTCCAGCAGCGCGCTCACGAGAAGCCCGGGTTGCCAAGTTGATCGAACAAGGCGTCGACCTTGCATGGGTGTTGCCGAGCCTCGGACTAGGTCTCGAAGAAATGCTTGCCAACGATGTTGAAGCGTTGTATGCGGTTTTCCATAGTTACAACCAGTGGCTTGACGAAGACTGGGGCTACAACCGCGATAACCGAATTTTGACCGGCCCCTTAATGTCATTAATCGACCCAGTGCGCGCTGAAGCTGAGCTTGAATTGGCGATTTCAAAAGGTGCACGCTTCGTGACATTCCGACCAGCTCCAGTGCAGGCGCCTGATCGTTTCCGCTCACTTGCTGATCCGATGTATGACCGTTTCTGGAATATGGCTGCCGATGCTGGCGTAGCGATTGCGTTCCATGGTGCCGACTCTGGTTACGGTATTTACCTCGAGCGTTGGGGTGAGAGCCTCAAGTACACCGGCATGAAAATGTCGACGTTGACTGAAGTTATGGGTGTGCATATTGAGCGTCCCGTATTTGACCTAGTTGCATCGTTGATTTGTCATGGTCTCTTTGATCGTGTGCCGAAATTGCAGATTGCCACTGTTGAGCTCGGTGCTGGATGGGTTCCCGACTTGTTGCGTCGATTGAAGCGTTCATACGGCAAGACGCCGCAGTTGTACAAGCGGGATCCAGTGGAAACCTTCTGTTCAAATGTGTCAGTCGCTCCGTTCTACGAAGATGACATCGCAATCTTGAGCACCCTCATTGGCGCCGATCGCATTCTTTTGGGTAGCGACTGGCCCCACCCTGA
>SXGQ01467718.1_pt1 | contig 21870 bp, 23 predicted proteins | sample 3178371 | NCBI WGS metagenome assembly SXGQ01 (sample SAMN11356859, study PRJNA531348) | freshwater metagenome | isolation source: freshwater sample F1-20 | place: China: Fuxian Lake, Yuxi | collected 2017-12-25 | reverse complement strand
GCAACTTAATGACGGGCACACGGTTCATGTGCTGTGGACTTTACAATTCAACTTGGCGTTCAATGGCGGTATGGCATTTGGTCGAGGTCAAGGATTAGGGCCAATCATCGGTGTGATTGCCACAATCGTCGTCGTTGGCATGGTGCTCTCTCTTCGTCGATCTGAAGGCAAGATGTCCACAATTGCGGTCGGGTTGATCGTGGGTGGCGCCATGGGCAACATCGTCGACCGACTTTTTCGTGGTGACGCGTGGTTGCGTGGCAAGGTTGTAGATTTCATTGACTTCCAGTGGTTTCCTATTTTTAACATCGCTGATATCTGCATCAATGTTGGTGGCGGTCTCCTTGTTTTGAACTATTTGTTCCTCCAATCAAAAGCCGACCATGTCTGAGATCATCACTGAAGAAATACCTGACTCCCTAGCTGGAGAACGGCTAGATCGAATCGTTTCGTTGATGGCTGAAATCAGTCGAGCTGATGCGACAACATCAATTGCAGCCGGAGCGGTCGAGCTTGATGGTGTTGTTGCTCCAACCGGCAAAGTGCGATTAAAGGTTGGGCAAGTTGTCGCAGTTGACTTGTCCAAAATTCCGCAACCAGAATTACCTGGACCAGATCCGAGCATTGCCGTTGATGTGGTGTATTCCGACGAACACATCATTGTGATCAATAAGGCTGCTGGAGTTGTCGTGCACCCTGGTGCCGGAAACAATGACAAAACCTTGGTGAATGGACTGCTTGCACTTTTTCCCGAGATTGCTGGTGTGGGTGAAGAACACCGTCCGGGAATCGTTCATCGTCTTGATGTTGGAACGACGGGTTTGTTAATCGTTGCCCGAACTCAAGAGGCGTACGAAGAACTTGTTGCGATGATGTCGTTGCGCGAAGTGAAGCGGCATTACACGGCATTGGTGTGGGGTCATCCAGCCGCACCGATCGGAACGATTGATGCACCCATCGGGCGCGACCCACGAAACCCGTTGTGCATGGCGGTGGTTGCGAGTGGAAAGCCCGCGCGAACCAACTACGAGGTTTTGGAAACCTTGTCTGATCCTGATGTTTCTTTGGTCGCTTGCGAATTAGAAACTGGGCGCACCCATCAAATTCGCGTACACCTACAAGCCGCTGGGCACTCAGTTGTCGGTGACCCGCAATACGGTGGGGCCCGGATGCCCTTGGTGATCGGGCGACCGTTCTTGCACGCTGGGCGTTTGGTATTCGATCACCCGTTGACGGGCGAACCACTTGAATTCACCTCCGAGTTACCAGATGACCTTCAAGGAGTTCTTGAGCGCTGTCAAGCCGAACGATGACCTGCTAGAGTTGTGGCGACCGTGAAGTGAGTCCCGTGAGGCTCATACGGAGGACAACATGACACTTTCTTCGGGTTCCCACCCTGATACATCTCAGATCGCTATGTCGAGCCTGGTGCAGGTTCTTGGGCTGGCCGATGTGAATCGTGCAATTACCCGCATTGGTCATGAAATTATTGAAAGAAATCGTGGTCTTGATGGAATCATCATCGTTGGCTTGCAACGCGGTGGAGTCTGGTTGGCCGAACGTCTCGTTGCCTCCATCAATCAGATTGAAGGCGAAACCAGTCGGCCAATCCCGCTTGGAAAGTTAGACGTCTCACTATTTCGCGATGACATCAGTTTGCGGCCAGTGACTCCAGTGGCGGTGACTGAAATTCCAGCAGATCTCACTGGATCAAAAGTTGTCCTCGTCGACGATGTTCTGTTTACCGGTCGCACTGTTCGCGCCGCACTTGACGCGCTGAACCGGTATGGACGCCCCTCGTCGGTGCAATTGGCAGTCATGATTGATCGTGGCCATCGTGAATTGCCGATTCGGCCTGATTATGTTGGCAAAAACCTTCCGACTGGCCGTGATGAAGATGTGCAGGTTCGCCCTGACGGTGTGACGTTGTCGAAAAAGATGAATTCATGAAGCATCTGCGCAGTATTTCTGAATTAGGAGTCGATGGAATCGTGCGAATCTTGGGTTTGGCCACCCATATGGCCGAGGTCAATCGACGTCCCGTGCCCAAGGTTCCGGCACTCAATGGTCGCACTGTTGTCAGTCTGTTTTTTGAAGACTCAACGCGTACGCGCATCAGTTTCGAAACTGCAGCCAAGCGTCTGTCAGCCGACACAATGACCTTTAGCGTGTCAACGTCAAGTGTGAACAAGGGCGAAAGCCTGAAAGACACCGTTGAGACAGTGAGCGCAATGGGCGTTGCGGCATTTGTCGTGCGACACAAAACGAGTGGTATACCGTGGCAATTGAGCGAATGGACTGGTGCCTCGATCATCAACGCTGGGGATGGGTGGCATCAACACCCGACTCAAGCACTACTTGACAGTTTCACCATCATGTCGGCACTCGGGCGTTTGCCAAGTAGTGATTGTCTGAAAGGTCTGACGATCGGAATCGTTGGCGATATTCGCCACAGTCGCGTTGCTCGCAGTGACATCCAAGCGTTCACTGCCCTCGGAGCAAAAGTAGTGCTGGTTGCACCGCGTACTTTGTTGCCGCCCGCAGTTGAGGGTTGGCCAGTTGAGGTTGCGTCGTCACTTGATGACGTCATCGGCGAACTTGACGTTCTCTACATGCTGCGCATGCAACGTGAACGAATGAATGAGGCTTTGGTGCCGAACTTGGGGGAGTATTCGGCTCGTTACGGGCTTGATGATCGTCGGGCAAAAATGTTGTCATCAGACGCATTGTTGATGCATCCTGGCCCGATGAATCGTGGCGTTGAAATGTTGATCGACCCCGCATCGCTACCCAACAACTTGATCACGCAACAGGTCGCCAATGGTGTCTCCGTGCGCATGGCGGTTTTGTTTGATGTTTTAGGTGGATCCGAAACCGGAGCAGGAGTGGTGTCATGAGAGAAGAGCAGACGATCAATATTCGTGGGGGTCGGATTCTTGATGAAACCACCGACGCCAAAGGTCGGCTTGCTGATATTCATATTGCGGGTGGTGTGATCACCCAAGTTCTCGACGCTGGATCAAAATTGCCGAAAGCCGACATTGATCTTGACGCGACGAATTGTTTTGTTTCCCCCGGATTCGTTGATCTCCATGTGCATTTACGTGAGCCGGGTCGCGAAGAGTCAGAAACGATTGAAACGGGTAGTCGGGCCGCGGCTTTAGGTGGTTTCACGGCTGTTGTTGCGATGCCAAATACCGAACCGTCACAAGATTCGCGAATCGTTGTTGAGTTCGTTCGTGCGCAAGGCGAGCGTGCAGGACTCTGCGAAGTCATTCCATCGGGTTGCATCACGGTTGGTCGGGCAGGGGAGGCGTTAGCGCCGTATAGCGAACTTCGCGATGCTGGTGTCACTTTGTTTACCGATGATGGCAATGGAGTACAAGATCCGCTCTTGATGCGGCGAGCACTTGAGTACGCTCGTGATCTCGACATCACGCTGGCTCAGCACTGCGAAGTGAGCAGTTTGACGGTTGGTGCAGTGATGCACGAAGGATCATGTTGCAGTCACCTCGGTCTGCCGGGTTGGCCAGCAATCGCTGAAGAACTCATGGTGCATCGAGATATTGAACTCGTCCGTCTGACTGGATCGCGGATTCACTTTTTGCATTTATCAACAGAGCGAAGTGTCGAGATGGTGCGTCGCGCTAAAGCCGAAGGTTTACCAGTAACAGCCGAAGCAACACCGCATCACTTCACGTTGACTGATGAGGCTCTTCGCAGTTTTGATCCAGTTTTTAAAGTGAACCCACCGTTACGCACACCAGCTGATATCGCTGCCCTCAAGGAAGGTTTGCGTGACGGCACAATTGACGCAATCGCGACCGATCACGCTCCACACGCAAGTCACCTCAAAGAACAACCACTTGATCAGGCCCCACCAGGAATGCTTGGACTTGAAACCGCATTAGCGCTCTCGTTGACCGAACTCAATATGGAGACCCAAGCGGTCTTGGCGGCGCTGAGTTGGAATCCAGCACGTATCGCTGGTGTCGGTGATCGGCATGGTAGACCCATCGCCGTTGGCGAACCGGCCAACTTGGCGATTTTTGACCCAACCCATGAATGGGTCGTGGACCGTGATGTCGTGGCTAGCAAGAGCAAAAACACGCCGTATCACGGCCGACAGGTGCGTGGACAAGTACGACACACGATCTTTGCGGGCCAAGTTGTCGTTTGTGACGGGGTTGCACGGCGATGAATTGGGAAATAAGTAAAAATACACTAGATTGTATAATTATGCAGAACTGGAACGATAATGACAATTCATGAAGCGGCGTTAGTTCTCGCTGATGGAAGTGTTTTTGAAGGTGAAGCCATCGGCACTTATGCGCCCTCGGGCATTTCAACGGGCGAAGTCGTCTTTAATACCGTATTAAGTGGCTATCAAGAGGTGGTGACTGACCCGAGTTATGCCGGACAGATCATCACTTTTACCTATCCGCACATTGGCAATTACGGAACGAACGTCGCTGATGATGAATCTCGTCGGCCTTATTGCCGCGGTGTCATCGTTCGTGACCTGGCCCGTCGCCACAGTAACTTTCGCGCCGAACAAAGCCTCGATGAGTTATTGAAGAAGAGTGGTATTTCTGGAATCGCCGGAATTGACACCCGTCGACTCACAAGAATCTTGCGCGATACGGGGGCAATGCCCGGTGCCTTTGGTACTGCTTCGCAAAGTGATCTGCTCGCTGCTGCGCGTGCTGAAAAAGGTACCGACGGAATTGATCTTGTTGCGACAGTAACAACGGACAAGTCGTATTCATTTGGTAATGGTCCGTTGAAAGTTGTGGCGTACGACTTCGGTATCAAGACCACAATTTTGCGGTGCTTGTCAGAAATCGCCACGATCGAAGTCGTGCCTGCATCATCAACAGCTGCTGAAGTGTTGGCTCGACAGCCTCATGGTGTGTTCTTATCAAACGGGCCAGGAGACCCAGCTGCAGTTCCGTACGCCGTTGAAGCAATTCGCGAATTGGTGGGACAGGTGCCACTGTTCGGTATTTGTCTGGGGCATCAATTGTTAGGTCGTGCGCTGGGCGGATCAACGTACAAGTTGCCGTTCGGACATCACGGTGGAAACCACCCGGTCCAACATCTCGCATCAGGTCATGTTGAAATCACCAGCCAAAATCACAACTTCTGTGTTGACGCTGAGAGTCTGGGTGGGCGAGTGGCTGTGACCCACCTCAATCTCAACGACCAGACCAACGAAGGTATGCGAGTTCTTGATGCGCCGGCATTCAGTGTGCAGTATCACCCCGAGGCTGGTCCCGGACCGCATGACAGTCGCTATCTCTTCGAACAATTTGCACAACTGATGCAGAACGGAACCTTCTGACATGCCCAAGCGCAGTGATATCCACTCGATTTTGATTATCGGTTCTGGACCCATCGTGATTGGTCAGGCGTGCGAGTTTGACTATTCCGGAACCCAGGCATGTCGAGTCCTGAAGGAAGAGGGGTACCGCGTTATTTTGGCAAACTCAAATCCAGCCACGATCATGACCGACCCCGATTTTGCCGACCGTACATACATTGAACCATTGACCTGGGAGGTTGTCGCAAAAATCATCGAGCGTGAAAAGCCTGACGCAGTACTTCCGACGCTTGGTGGGCAGACCGGTCTCAACTTGGCGATGGCTTTGTTCGAACGTGGTCTTGTGGGTGTGTCAGGAACCCCCGAACTTATCGGTGCTAATGCTGAATCAATTTCGACGGCAGAAGATCGGGAGAAGTTTAAGAAGGCCATGATTGAAATTGGCTTGAATGTTCCCGAAAGTGGAATCGCCCACACGATGGAAGACGCGTTTGAGGTCATCAAGACCATTGGGCTTCCAGCCATCATCCGCCCGGCGTACATTTTGGGTGGTCGCGGAACCGGTATTGCCAAGACCGCCGAAGAGTTCGCGCACCTGGCGGCCAACGGACTTGACGCCAGTCCAATCCGAGAGATCTTGATTGAGAAGAGTATTGCGGGCTGGAAAGAATACGAACTCGAAGTCATGCGCGATACCGCCGACAACTGCGTCATCATTTGTTCGATTGAAAACTTTGACCCAATGGGTGTGCATACTGGGGACTCCATCACAGTTGCGCCTGCGCAAACACTGAGTGATGTTGAATACCAAATTATGCGTGATGCGGCCTTGGCTTGTATTCGCCGTGTTGGCGTTGAAACGGGTGGGTCAAATGTGCAATTTGCCGTTAATCCCGCCAGCGGCGAACTAGTTGTTATTGAAATGAACCCACGAGTTTCTCGGTCAAGCGCGCTCGCTTCAAAGGCAACCGGATTCCCTATTGCCAAAATTGCGGCAAAGTTGGCAGTGGGTTACACCCTCGATGAAATTCCTAACGACATCACCAAGGCAACGCCCGCAAGTTTTGAACCGACGATCGATTATGTCGTGACCAAGATTCCGCGCTGGGCGTTTGAAAAACTTCCCGGTACAAGTGGAGTTCTCGGCACTCAAATGCAAAGTGTCGGAGAAGTGATGGCTATCGGTCGTACTTTCCCTGAAAGTTTGCAGAAAGCTTTGCGTTCGCTCGAGCAAGGCCGCCTCGGTCTCAATTGCGATCCTGCTGAAAAGCAACTCACCGATATCTCAACTGACGAGTTAATGCGTCTCGTGGACATTCCAACTCCTGACCGCATTTTCATCATCGGAGAATTGCTCTTCCGTGGCGTATCAGTCAATGATGTGCACACGGCCTGCAAAGTTGATCCTTGGTTCTTGGATCAGATGTCAATTATCATTGAAGAGCGTGATGCTGTGAAGGGATCAAGTCCTTCGACGATGACTAAGGCTGCCTGGAAGCGTGTGAAGCGAGTTGGTTTCGGCGATGCTCAGTTGGCATATCTTTGGGGCAGTACAGAATCAGAAGTGCGAGATGCGCGAATATCTGCAGGCGTCATTCCTACGTATAAGACCGTTGATACATGTTCAGCTGAGTTTGCGGCGCTGACGCCCTATCACTACTCAACATATGAAGATGAAAATGAGGTCCGTGAATCTGATCGCCAGCGAGTGATCATTCTGGGTTCTGGTCCCAACCGAATCGGTCAAGGTATCGAATTTGACTCTTGCTGTGTGCATGCATCGTTTGCGTTGCGTGACGCTGGCTTTGAAACGGTCATGGTGAACTGCAACCCTGAAACAGTTTCAACTGACTACGACACGTCAGATCGTCTGTACTTTGAACCGCTCACCAAAGAAGATGTCCTGAATGTCATTACCGCAGAAACAGATGCAGCGGGTGGCAAGAAGCCCAAAGTTATTGTGTCGTTGGGTGGTCAAACACCGCTCAAACTGTCGGGACAAATTCCTGTTGATCTCGTTGCTGGTACGTCGCCGGCTTCGATTGACCTTGCGGAAGATCGCGAGAAGTGGAATGAACTGTGCGAGTCACTCAGCATTCCGCAACCGCCAGGTGGAACGGCGGTCAATCTTGAGCAAGCCATGACCATTGTTAATCAGGTCGGATTCCCGGTTCTCGTACGGCCTAGTTATGTATTGGGTGGTCGAGGAATGCAGATCGTACATGATCGCGATCATCTCACTCGCGCGATGGCCGAACTTTCAGGGTTCGGAAGTCTCGGCAAAGAGGGTGGGCTTTCTGCTGAACGTCCAGTTTTGATTGATCGATTCCTTGAGGATGCAACCGAAGTGGACGTTGATGCGATTCGCGATCACACCGGTGAAGTCATCATCGGTGGGGTCATGGAGCATGTTGAAGAAGCAGGCGTGCACTCTGGCGACTCGGCATGTGCAATTCCACCACAAACACTTCCCGCATGGGTCGTTGAAGTGATTGAGTCGTATACGACTGCAATCGCAACAGCACTTGATGTACGTGGATTGATCAATGTGCAGTTTGCAGTTGCTGGAACCAACGTGTACGTGATTGAAGCGAACCCACGAGCAAGTCGTACGGTTCCGTTTGTGGCGAAAGCAACTGGAGTTCCCTTGGTCAAAGTGGCGACCCGCGTGATGCTTGGCGCGACTTTGGCTGAATTGCGTACTGAAGGTTTGCTCACTCGTTCAGTGCTGCTTGATTCACCCGACACCGTTGCGGTTAAAGAAGCAGTGTTGCCCTTTAGTCGATTCCCTGAAGTTGACACAGCACTCGGACCGGAAATGCGTTCAACCGGTGAAGTCATGGGTATTGATGTGACCTTCGGGCGTGCCTTCTACAAAGCAGAGTTAGCTGCAGGCACTGTATTGCCAACGAGCGGAACAGTGTTCTTGTCGTTGGCCGATGGTGACAAGCCCGCTGGAATTGTCGTCGCCAAGCGCTTGCGTGCACTCGGATTCGGCATCATGGCCACACCTGGAACTGCTGATTACCTCAGTCGTTTTGGTTACATGGTCGACGCAGTTGTTGGCAAGGTAAGCGAAGGTTCAAAAATTACTGCCGTCAATCTCATCGCCAGCGGCGAGATTTCCTTCGTCATTAACACACCACAAGGTCGTGGTGGTCGTACCGATGGTGAAGCAATTCGTAAAGCGGCCAACGTGCATCGGGTGAGTTCGGTGACAACAGTTGAAGCCGCACTTGCTGCAGTTCAAGGAATGGCCGAGCAAATAGATCATCCTCTCGAGGTCAAGAGCCTGCAGGAATATCACGGAAGATGAGTTCTCTATCATGATGTCGCGAGTACGAGTTGGTTCAGTTGAGTTAAGCCATCCCGTGATGGCCGCGTCTGGCACCGCTGGGCACGGAGCCGAACTTGCGGCGTATGGTGCGCTTGATTCAATTGGTGCGGTTGTTGTGAAGTCAATTGCCGCAACTGAATGGGCGGGTAATCCGGCTCCACGGGTGTACCCGATTGCTCAAGGCATGATTAACGCAGTTGGATTGCAGGGGCTTGGGGTTCAACATTGGATTGAACACGATCTTCCGGCAATGGCCGCAGCCAGTGCGTCAGCAGTTGTCAGTATTTGGGGACGTTCGGTCGACGAATATCGCCAAGCAGCGCAACTCTTGCACGATGGATTGGCGAGTGCACCACATCGTTCAACTGTGATCGCTGTTGAAATTAATTTGTCGTGTCCAAATATGCATGGCCACGGAATTTTTGCTCACGACATAGCCATGTCCGCTGAAGTCATGTCGGCCTGTTCAGTTCTTGAATCTCCGTTATGGGCCAAACTCAGTCCAAATACCGATCGAGTGATTGCGGTTGCTCAAGCTGTGCACGAAGCGGGCGCCGAGGCCGTCACGTTGATTAACACGGTGGTCGGAATGGTGCTTGACTCCGACACGGGCCGACCGGCTCTCGGAAACGGTGGAGGCGGCATTTCGGGCCGAGCAATTCATCCAGTGGCGGTCCGCACAGTCTTTGATGTCCACGCAGCCTTGCCGAATCTGCCCATCATTGGAGTCGGGGGAGTGACATCGGGCTGGGAGGCCGCCGAACTCATGTTGGCTGGGGCCAGTGCCGTTCAAGTTGGTACGGCGACTTTTGCCGACCCACGCGCCTGCTTCAAAATTGCTGGCGAACTCTCTGAGTGGGCCACTCGTCATGGGCTGTCCGACATCGGGAGCCTGACTGGCCTTGCCCACCGTGGCGGTTTAGCCCAGTTGTAGGCGGACGAATTGGGCTGGTATCCACCTATTGAACGCTTGTGATAGGTACGGTTTTCCCATGGCTACTCCTCCGATACTCACTCCAGAACAGCGTGCTGCAGCCCTCGCTAAGGCGGCCGAAGCTCGGACCGCGCGTGCCGAAATCAAGGGCAAGCTCAAGCAAGGCACCTTGACAGTTGCAGCAGCTCTTGAGTCCGACGATCCCAACGTCGGAAAACTCAAAGTCATTGCCATGCTTGAAAGCCTGCCTGGTCTGGGCAAGGTCAAAGCGCGCAAGATCATGGAAGAAGTTGGCATTGCTGACAATCGCAAAATCCAGGGTCTTGGCACGCAGCAGAAAAAAACACTTCTCGAACACTTAGCCAAGTGAACGAGCGGGCACAGCCGCCCGCCTCATCGTCGAGTGCTTTAGTGTCGTTCAACCCTTTGATCGTGATTGTTTCTGGTCCAGGCGGAGTCGGCAAAGGCACCATTGTGGATGCCCTGTTGCGTCGAGATACCACTTTGCTTCTCAGTCGGTCGTGGACAACCCGCGAACAGCGGCCCGGTGAGCAGGATGAAGCGTATGTTTTTACAACTCGCGAAGCCTTTGAGCGGCATCGCCAAAATGACGGGTTTTTAGAGTGGACCGAATTCCTCGGTAATTACTACGGAACGCCGGTCCCAGAATTCTCGTCTGGCCGTGACATCGTGCTGGAAATTGAAGTCGATGGAGCGCAGCAGGTCAAGGTACGCCACCCCGAGTCGGTATTGCTCTTTATTTTGCCCCCGTCTCGAGATGAGCAGCGTCGGCGTCTCATTGGTCGGGGCGATCCCGACCACAAGGTGGTCGAACGTTTACGCAAGGCCGAAGAAGAAGAGCCAGTTGGCTTGGCTTTGGCGGACTACACGTTCATCAATGACGATCTCGACAAGACCGTCGACGAGATGTTGGGCCTGATTAACCGCCTACGTGCCGAGTCAGGGCGCTGAATCGGTCGAAACGGGGTTAGGCTTCATCGCTGAACTATTTGGCGTTCGCTCTCTCAAAGGACCAGATCTACTATGGCCGCAACCAACGACTCAATGATGACTCCACAACTTGAGGTGCTACTGGGCAAAGTTGATTCAAAGTTCAGTTTGGTGACATTGGCAGCAAGCCGTGCCCGTGAGTTGCAGCAGTACTACGCCAAAATGGGCTCAGTGAGCTCGAAGGTTGTTCCTCCGCAGGTCGCTTCGTTGCGTAAGCCCCTCAGCATGGGCTTTGAAGAAATTGCTGCCGACAAAATAGTGCGGGTGTCAGCCGAAGAAATGGCTGAACGCCGCGCCGCAGAAGAAGCAGCGCAAGCCGATGCTGCCGCTTTGTTCGCGAGTTCGCAAGAAGCAGCAAGCGATGAAGTTGTTGAAGCAGATATCGAAGACAGCGTTGTCGACGCTGAATCCGGCGACGCCTGATTGATCATGGCCGAACTGGCCGGTAAGCGAATTGTTGTTGGCGTTTGTGGGGGCATTGCCGCATACAAAGCCGTTGAAGTGATCCGTCGGTTAGTAGATTCGGGTGCACACGTCATTCCCGTGATGACAAAAGGTGCCGAACATTTCATCGGCCGCACCACACTTTCAGCGTTATCGAGCGAACCAGTGCAAACATCGTTGTGGGATGAGGCTTCGCCAATTCCGCACACAAAACTTGGTCAAGGGGCCGATTTAGTTCTTATTGCGCCTGCGACTGCTCGTTTGCTAGGTGCGTACGCCAACGGTTTATCAACCGACCTCATGACCAATGTCTTGATTGCCACGCGTGCGCCAGTCATCGTGTGTCCGGCGATGCATACCGAAATGTGGGAGCACCCCGCTATTCAACAAAATGTTGCCACGTTGGCATCTCGCGGTGTGCACATCGTTGAACCCGAAGCCGGACGTTTAGCCGGAGGCGATTCGGGCAAGGGTCGTCTGGCGTCGCCCGATGCAATCATCGCAGCCGTGCATCAGGTGCTTGGACCTAAAGATCTCGCCGGAGTCAAAGTAGTCGTGAGCGCTGGAGGAACTCGTGAGCCCATTGATTCGGTTCGAGTCATCGCCAATCGTTCAAGTGGCAAGCAGGGCTACGCCGTGGCCGCTGAGGCAGCCTCGCGAGGTGCTGATGTGACACTTATTTCGACAGTTGAGTTACCTGTGCCTGCTGGAACGAATGTCATTCATGTTGAGACTGCGGCGCAAATGCAAGCGGCAATCGAATCGGTCTGGTCAGCAACCGATGTGATGGTGATGAGTGCAGCGGTCGCCGACTTTCGGCCAGTCTCCTGTGCCACGCAAAAGATCAAGAAAGACGGGGGAATCCCGCAGATTGTGCTTGAAGCAACCCCTGATATTTTGGCTGGTCTGGGAGCCAGTAAGCGCTCAAATCAGGTTCTCGTTGGGTTTGCTGCCGAAACATCAGACTTGGTTGCCAATGCTCAGAGCAAGCTCGAACGCAAGAATCTTGACCTGATTGTGGCCAACGATGTCAGCCAACCGGGAGTGGGTTTTGCCCATGACACCAATGCGGTCACCTTCCTACGACCCAGCCAGGCTCTAGAGTCTTTATCGTTGACTGACAAGCGGGCTGTGGCTCGGGCGTTGCTCGACATCGTGGTGCAGATACGGGCTAATCAGTAACTGCACTGTGCAGACGTTTTATTTGACCCACCTCTCTCACTAAAAGCGATGACACGGAGCCATCATGAGTCGTAATTGGACATTCACTTCTGAAAGCGTGACCGAAGGTCACCCCGACAAGGTCGCCGATCAAGTCTCCGACGCGGTTCTTGACGCAATCCTCGCGCAAGACCCCCATGCTCGTGTGGCCTGTGAAACTTTGGTGACCACTGGTTTGTGCTTGGTCTCCGGCGAAATCACCACCGAGGCTTACGTCGACATCGCTGAGACCGCTCGCGAAGTCATCAAGGGAATTGGTTACACCAACGCCGATTTTGGTTTTGATGGTAAGACCTGTGGTGTTCTTGTTGCGCTTGACGCACAGTCACCAGACATCGCACAAGGTGTCAACAAGAGCGAAGAAGTACGAGCTCGCACCGGTAGCGATGATCTCGATCTACAAGGCGCTGGCGACCAAGGAATGATGTTCGGTTACGCATGTAACGAAACCGAGACCTTGATGCCGTTGCCGATTCACTTGGCGCATCGTTTGGCCGAGCGTTTGGCATTAGTTCGTAAATCAAGCCAGATCCCATATTTGCGTCCTGACGGTAAGACTCAAGTCACTTTTGATTACGAAGACGGCAAGCCCGTTCGCTTGAAGACTGTTCTCATCTCAACTCAGCACGATGAGGGCATTGATCGCGACACCGTGATTCGACCCGACCTTATTGAGCAAGTAATTCGCCCGATGATCCCGTCGCAGTTTGCCAATGATAATTACTCCATCTTCATTAACCCAACCGGCAAGTTTGTATTGGGTGGACCTCATGCCGACACTGGTTTGACAGGCCGCAAGATCATCGTTGATACGTACGGGGGTATGGGACGTCACGGTGGTGGCGCATTCAGTGGCAAAGACCCGAGCAAGGTTGACCGCTCGGCTGCTTATGCATCACGTTGGGTCGCCAAGCATGTTGTTGCATCCGGTGCAGCCGATCGTTGCGAAGTCCAAGTTGCTTACGCAATAGGCATGGCCCATCCAGTCAGCATTTTGGTTGAGACCTTCGGAACCGAAAAGGTTGCCGTAGAAAAGATTGAAGCAGCCGTTCGTGCAACTTTCGACCTTCGTCCCGCGGCCATTGTTCGCGACTTGCAATTGAAGCGACCGATCTATCAGCAGACTGCTGCTTACGGCCACTTCGGTCGCGAGTTGGCAGATTTTGAATGGGAGAAGTTGTCACGCTTGTCCGAGTTCTCTGCTGCGCTTGGTCGCTGAGCAAGTCGATACCTGCCGATTGCTCGTGACATGACGACCGCTCCGGTCGATTACGAACCAGTCGTTGCTGGAATAGTTCCCGACCTCACTGGTCTTGATCGTGTCTTTGATTATCTCGTCCCAGTTGATCTTGTTTCAGCGATTGAGATTGGCTCCAAAGTTCGCGTTTCCTTGAATGGGCGCCGTGTTGGTGGTTGGGTTATTTCACTTGGTTTACCATCGCCAGGTGTTTCGACTGACAAATTGAAATCAATCGACAAGTCAAGTGGTATCGGGCCCGATGCTGAGATGCTCGATTTATGTCGTTGGGCTTCGGTTCGATGGTGCGCATCGCGTCTGCGCCCATTCCTGGTCACCGCATCACCACATACGGTTGTGACACGTCCTGCGCCACTACGTCGAACCAAAGTTTTGGCTGAGCCGGTGTCGCCGGCGGCAACGAAACTTTTGGCAGAGGGTGGTGGAGTACTGCAGTTGCCACCCAGTGCAGATCACATGCCAACGCTTTTGGCGGCAGCACGCGTTGGTCCGGCGCTTGTTGTGTGTGCTTCGGTTGACTCAGCCAATGTTTTAGCGCACCGCTTGCGTCGAGCAGGTATCTCGGTGGCTTTGATGCCAGAAGAGTGGGCCTTGGCACGAGGTGGTGTTGACATTGTTATTGGTGCTCGGGCAGCGGCGTTTGCACCGTGCCCTGAACTCAAAGTTGCCGTCGTGCTTGACGAACATGAGGAGTCGCTTCAAGAAGAACGCGCGCCAACGTGGCATGCTCGTGATGTCCTTGCCGAACGTTGTCGTCGCGCCAATGCTCCGTTGTTGCTGGTCTCGCCATGTCCAAGCGTGGTCGGAATGTCGGGACGCAATGTGGTTGCGCCATCGCCCGAACGGGAGAAAGCAGCCTGGCCGGTCGTTGAAGTTGTTGACCAAAGCGATCTTGAGCCGTGGAAACGGTCAATGTTGTCGTCTGAACTCATTGGATACTTGCGGCACGCTGATATCAGAGTCGCCTGTGTCTTAAATACGAAGGGTCAAGCAAGATTGCTGGCTTGTCGAACCTGTCATGCGTTGACGCGATGTGAAGTTTGTCAAGGAGCAATGGTCGAAGAGGTGCCAGGCCGACTTGATTGCGGAGCTTGCGGAGCCACACGCCCACGCATCTGTAATTCGTGTGGTTCATCGGTGTTGTCGCGAATTCGCCCAGGAGTTGCCCGTTTGCGCGACGAACTTGAAGCTGCTGCTCAGCGCGATGTGTTGGCCGTGGTCGCCGGCAAAGAAAAAGATGATCAGCTCGATGACACCAAAGCCGATGTATTCATTGGTACCGAGGCCGTACTGCATCGCGTTCGTCGAATTGATGTCGTTGCCTTTTTAGATTTTGATAGCGAACTGTTAGCGCCGCGATATCGCGCAAGTGAGCAGGCATTCTCATTGATCGCCCGTGCGGCGCGACTTGTCGGTCCACGTGATCGTGGCGGCAGGGTTGTGCTGCAAACATCAATGCCTGATCACGAGGTTGTGCGTGCTGCAGTAGCAGGCGATCCCTCGATCGTCAGTGTTGCCGAGATGGCGCGTCGACAGATGCTCGGACTCCCGCCAGCCTCAGCGATTGCCATTATTGAAGGTGACGGTGCCGACGAATACGTTGGTGAACTCGCCAAGGTTTCTGAAATGAGCACCGCGGCACATCGCAACAAATGGATGGTGCGAGCAGCCAATCACGAGATCTTGACTCAAGCCTGTGCAAATACAACGCGACCCGCGAATTCAAAAATACGTATTGAGGTTGACCCGCCCCGAATCTAATGGTCTGGTTTCTCACGTTTGACGGTGAGGACGCGAAAACCTTGGCGTGATGAAATTCTCTTCACGGTCCAATCCAGTTCCGTGAGCCACTTTGCTAGCGAGTCGCTTCCGAGGTTTTTGTTGACCACGAGGACTGCATAACCATCTGGCGACAGTCGTGCTAGCCAGCGATTTAAGAGATCATGTAATTCTTGTTTGCCGACCTTGATCGGTGGATTGCTCCAGATGACATTGAACATCACATCGCTTGGAATGTCATCAGGTGTGGCAACAGTGATATTCGTGAGCCCTAACGAACACGCATTGTCACGTGTGAGCTGCCGAGCACGTTCGTTGACGTCAACCGCCCAAACCGCGCAACCAGGCGAGCGACGAGCCATTGTCATCGCAATTGGGCCAGCTCCACATCCGAGGTCAAGCACATTGCCTGCTACGGGAAGACTGGGGGCCTCCATCAACAAAACTTTGGTACCCGAATCAACTCGCCCATGCGAAAAAACACCTGTGTCAGTTTCAATACTGAAACTCCCATCTGGCAATGAGACATCAATACGCTTGCGCGCTGAGGGAACCTCGGGGTCCTCATTGAAGTAATGGGCGGATGGAACGTTCGAAGGAGCATCAGGTACAGACATGTCATAGGTAGCCTGTCATGTATGTCGTACCAAATTCGTACTTTCGGAGATCCTGTTCTCGCTTCGCAAGCGGCAGCGGTCACAAACATTGACGGCAAGATCGTACGAATCGTCGAAGAAATGTTTGACACCTTGTACGACAGCGACTCGGGTATCGGCCTCGCGGCACCTCAAGTAGGTATCCAACGACAAATTTTTGTGTGGGACATGGACGATGAACCGATGGTGATTTTGAACCCGACGATTGCCGAATCTGATGGTGAGTGGGTCTATGACGAGGGATGTTTGAGCATTCCCGGACTGTATGTCGAAATGACTCGTCCCAAGACGGTGCTCATGAGGGGCATCGACATGGATGGCAATGAGATTGCCCTTGAAGCCGATGAACTTGAAGCGAGACTTTTTCAACACGAACTTGACCATTTGAATGGCGTTTTAATGTTTGACCGTATGCAACCCGAGCAACGCAAGCAGGCGATCGCCGAGTACAAAAAGCTGTCCGAACAAGCGTCGCCGGTCGGCGAGATTAAGCGTTTGCGAGCCGAATGAACCAGGTAGCCCAGCAACATGGTTGAAGAACTAGCACCATTGCCTGTTGGGCCAGTTCGGCGTGTGGCATTTTTGGGAACTCCCGAATTGGCAGTTCCGGTATTGCGAGCACTCGTGGAGGCCAAGATTGATGTTGGGCATGTGGTCACCCGAGTTGATAAACGACGGGCCCGTGGCAATGATCTCCATCCGAGCCCAGTCAAAGTGTCCGCTCTCGAACTTGGGCTCACGGTGTCTCACAAAGTTGATGATCTGCTTGAACAACATCGCGTCAAGCCCTTTGATCTTGCCGTAGTCGTTGCGTACGGGGCGCTCATTAAGCCTCATGTGCTCGCCGAAATTCCGATGGTCAACTTGCATGTGTCGTTATTGCCGAAATGGCGAGGTGCTGCTCCTATCGAGCGAGCATTGTTGGCTGGTGATTCTGAGACAGGGGTCTGCCTAATGCAAATTGAAGCAGGTCTTGATACTGGCGGTGTCATTGGTTTGCGAACGATGACGATCACTGATTCAACAACGGCTGATGATATTCGAACACAGTTGATCGCTGAAGGTTCGCAACTACTGATTGGGCAGTTGAAATCAGGTCTTGATCCCGCTGTGCCTCAAGCGGGAGAAGCGACGTACGCCGAGAAAATTGATGCGTCAGAGTTACGAATCAATTGGTTCAAATCGGCAAATGAAATTTCGCGATTGATTCGACTCGGAAACGCCTGGACAATTTTTCGTGGCAAACGTCTCAAGATCCACCAAGCAGACGTCATTGATGACGCTTCAAGTGAAGTCGGTTTAATAAGTGTTATGAAGAACTCGGTGCTCGTTGCGACTGGCCGTGGAACTCTTGAACTCAAAATCGTTCAGCCTGAGGGCAAACCCCGAATGGATGTTGTCTCATGGATCAACGGAAATCAACCCACAAACGGAGAGAAGTTGTTAAGTGACTGAATCATCTCGTTCGGTAGCGCTCGCTGCTTTGATGCGTATCGACCACGATGGGGCATACGCCAACTTGGTTTTGCCGGCGCTCTTGTCGCGTTCAAAACTTTCCGACCCTGACCGTCGGTTCGTGACCGAACTCGTTTACGGAACGACGCGTATGCGGCGAGCTTGCGACGCTCTGATTGATCGCTTTGTCATGAGCGAACCTGATGACGCAACGCGAACTTTGTTACGTCTCGGCGCGTATCAATTAGTTTTCGCCGGCGTTGCCCCGCATGCCGCCGTATCGGCCACGGTTGATTTAACGACACGTAAAACCAGTGGCTTTGTCAATGCAGTTCTGCGTAAAGTTTCAACGGTCACGATGATCTGGCCAAATGATGCCGTGCGTCTCAGTTATCCCGATTGGATCAGCGAACGTTTCCACGAAGAAATGTCGCAAGAAGAAGCGATGGCAGCGCTTGAGCGCATGAATGTGCCATCGCCGGTGTCAACGCGCAGCGACGGTTATGTGCAAGATGAATCAAGTCAGTGGGTCGCAGCATCGGTCGGTGCACAACGTGGAGAATTAGTTCTTGACTTATGTGCAGGTCCAGGTGGCAAGGCCACCGGATTGGCAGCAAGTGGTGCAACAGTCATTGGCGCAGACTTGCAGCCAACTCGGGCGGGGCTTGTTGCCAAGAATGCCGAAAGAATGGGTTATCACTTGCCAGTTGTTGTAGCTGATGGAGTTGCACCTCCTTTTCTCGTTGGCAGTTTCGATCGCGTGTTACTTGATGCTCCATGTTCGGGTCTCGGCGCATTGCGTCGACGTGCTGACGCGCGTTGGCGAATCAACAGCAAAGATGTGGAAGAACTTGCGGTATTGCAAAAGCGTTTACTTGCTGCTTCGGCTCCACTTGTGAAGGCCGGTGGAGTACTTGTGTACTCGGTCTGCACCATTACAGCCGCTGAGTCGATAGAGCACGGCGTGCCCGCCGGGTTTGATGTCGTTGGTCGGGCAGGCGACGATGGCCTTCCGCCTCTTGGTGATGATTGGTCCGACTTCGGAATCGGTCAACGTGTTCTCCCGCACCATGCCGACACTGACGGCATGGTTCTCATCAGATATCGTCGCCGCCATGACTGATGAGACGCCAATTCTTGCCAAGGTTCTGACCGTGAGCGACGGCGTCGTGCACGGCACGCGTGAAGACCTTTCTGGGGCCAAACTCGCCGAAGCGCTTGAGCGCCACGGTTTCGTTGTGGTTGAGCGCGGTCTCACCGCGGATGGCGTCGACCATGTTGCCCAAGAATTGATTCGTATGTCTGACAATTTTGCTGGGGTTATCGTCAGCACGGGCGGCACTGGTTTCGCGCCGCGCGACCAGACACCTGAAGGCACCCGCCAAGTCATTGAACGTGAAGCCCCAGGTCTTGCCGAGGCGATGCGACTCGTGAACCCCTTAGGTCGGCTCTCGCGAGGCATTGTCGGCATTCGGGGCCAAGCAATCATTTGCAATACACCGGGCTCGCCCAAGGGTTGTGTTGAACAAATCGAAGCGATCGTTGATGTCTTGCCACATGCAGTTCGACTGCTCAACGATGACCCAACCAAGCACTAATTAACCCCGTGTCGAGGCACGTTCACCGATAGCGTTATCTCTGTGTTGCGCATCGTCCTCCCCAAAGGCTCACTTGAAAAGGCCACCTTCGAACTTTTTGAAGCTGCCGATCTGAGCATTCGTCGTTCTTCAAGTGTCGATTACAAAGCCACTATTGATGATCCGCGCATCATTGATGTGCGTATTTTGCGTCCGCAAGAAATTCCCCAATACGTCGCCGAAGGTCTTTTTGATATTGGCATCACCGGTCGTGACTGGGTTGAAGAAACTCAGAGCGACGTCAAGAGCCTGGGCGAGTTGAAGTATTCGAAGGCAACGAGCGATCCAGTCAAAGTCGTTGTGGCAGTTGCTGGTGATAGTCCGGCACAAACAGTCGCCGATTTGCCGCAAGGCGTTCGTGTGAGTTCTGAGTATCCAAGTTTGACCGAGCGTTATTTCGCTGAACGTGGAATCGAGGCCGATGTTCGTTTGTCGTACGGCGCATCCGAAGCCAAGATTCCCGATATTGCTGATTGCATCGTTGATATCACCGAGACGGGTCGGGCATTGCGGGCCGCAGGGCTTCGCGTGATTGACACCATGCTGGTGAGCTACACCGAAATGATCGCCAATAAAGATTCGTATGCCGATCCGGCCAAGCGCCACGCGATGGGTCAGCTGATGACCCTTTTGCTCGGAACGCTTGATGCGCGCGGCAAGGTTTTGGTCAAGCTCAATGTCGGTTCTGACGATCTACAGAAGGTTTTAGCAGTTTTGCCGTCGGCTAAGTCGCCGACCATTAGTGAACTTGCTGGTGGTGGATTCGCCGTTGAGTCAGTTGTTGAAAAGCGCACGATTAACACCTTGATTCCTGCGTTGAAAGATGCCGGAGCGTCAGATCTTTTAGAGTTGCCAATCTCCAAGATTGTTGCTTGAGGTTTCAGAAGTATGCGCGGCAAGGTCACGGCATTTGATGCGCATGTGGGTCTTGGCGACATCACAATGACCGACGGAACAGTTGTTATGTTTCATTGCGCCGAAATTGCCGATGGGACACGCAAGATTGAAGTCGGCTCCGACGTTGAGTGCGACATTGTGATGAAGTTCAGTCGAGCCGAGGCCAGTGCAATTCGACCTGCCTGACGATCAACGCACGCGCGACATCGTTGGTGTGTTGTTATCGCTTCCTGAAGGTTCGGTAGTGACGTACGGGGGAGTTGCAACTGCAGCGGGATATCCCAAACAGTCCCGACTGGTCGGGCGAATCTTGTCGTTGTATTCAGACTCTTTTGATTTGCCATGGTGGCGAGTCGTCAGCGCTCAAGGTCGTTTAGTGCCTGGTCAAGAGAACGAGCAGGCCTCATTGTTGAAGTCTGAGGGAGTTGAACTCATCAATGGGCGAGTGCGTCTTGATGATTAGAGCGTGTTCTTGACTTGAACAAAGGCCAGCCGAATATTGGCCAAGGCGTCTTTGAGCACTTCGAAGTTCTCGCCGAGTCGAGAGTCGAGACCCTCAACGAGGCAAGCCAGGGCATCGATTGCGAGCGCGGCTTCGACCAAATCTGGGGGATTTGCGGTCAAGTGAATGGCGCCAAGCTCGTAGAGCCCCATCGCATGGTTGGTCACAACAACTTCGGCTGGCACTTCAGCCAGACGTTGTCGAGCCTCGGCCATAGCCTCAAGGGATTCGGCGAGTTCAGGATCGGTTTCGTTACTCATGGTGGTCAGAAAATCTTTCGGGCTAGATCGATGGTTCGAATTCGTCGGGTATGGCTGTTTTTGCGCCACGAGCGGCTACGCTACCTTCCACAACTGAGGCGAAGAGGGGTTGTTGCCCCCACCTGACCACAACTGACAAACGGGAAACCGCTCGTCGACAGTGCGTTCAGGTCACTGCGAGAAGGCCATTTCGGTGGCTGACCCGTGACGACTTCGCGTCGCCATGTATCCATCCAACGGGAGGTCAGCCCTTTGCACAGAAGTGAACAGCCATAGCACCGCCAGTCAACGAACCTCGCTACAACGAACGCATTCGCGCCCGTGAAGTGAGGGTGATCGGACCCGATGGAGCCCAACTAGGAATCAAGACCGTTCCAGACGCCTTGGCCCTAGCTCGTGAGATCGACCTCGACTTAGTCGAAGTCGCTCCTTTGGCCACTCCGCCGGTATGCCGCATCATGGACTACGGCAAATTCCGTTACGAAGAGTCTCAACGAGCGCGCGAAGCACGCAAGAAGACGGCTCACGTTTCGGTCAAAGAAGTTAAGTTCCGACCAAAGATCGGAAAGGGCGACTTTGATACCAAGGTGCGTCATGTCCAAGGATTCCTAGCTGAGGGCCACAAGGTCAAAGTCAGCTTGCAATTCCGAGGTCGTGAAATGGCTCACCCCGAGTTAGGAAGCAAAATTCTTGACGAGGTCATTGAGCAGATTTCAGGTGTTGGCAAAGTGGAAACACAAGCCCGACTTGAAGGACGAAGTATGACCATGGTGCTTGTTCCCGATAGGAAGCCGGTGAAGAAGGAAAAGCCTGTTGCGAGCGGAAGTTCTGCACCAGAAGCCGAAGTTCTTCCGACTGAAACTCCCGTCGAAACTCCTGTGATTGAAATGACCGCTCCAGCGACAGATACAACTGAAAATTCTGAAGAATAAATCACTCGATCTAAAAACCTTGAACAAAGGACACAGCAATGCCCAAGATGAAGACCAGCAAAACAGCAGCAAAGCGTTTCAGTAAGACCGGCACGGGCAAGATTCGTCGCCTCCAGCAGAACCGCCAGCACTTGTTCGAAAAGAAGCCGTCCACTCGTACCCGCCGTCTTGACGGCATGGTCGATGTGCACTCCGGTGACATCAAGAAGATCAAGCGTCTACTC
>SXGQ01748460.1_pt1 | contig 21875 bp, 24 predicted proteins | sample 3178371 | NCBI WGS metagenome assembly SXGQ01 (sample SAMN11356859, study PRJNA531348) | freshwater metagenome | isolation source: freshwater sample F1-20 | place: China: Fuxian Lake, Yuxi | collected 2017-12-25 | reverse complement strand
CCAGTCCAACACATATTTTAGGACAATACAATTCAGGAATAACAGCACCTTATTATGATTTCTTTACTTCCCGTTATACAAATATCTGGCGTTTACAGGGAACCTCAAACCTCTCTACAATATACGGAGCTCGACTAGAGTCACCCTATGATTTCACGATCACTACGAATTTTGCAAACCAACTATTCTATCCAACTCACAAAATTATATTGACACAAAAGGGTACCAATCTAAATCCTATAACAAACCTCTATGATTTATCAAACTATCCTTCATATCCTAGAACTGAGATGTTCTTTTATAGGAATTTTTCAACCTTAGTGAGAGATATAAGTGGGCAATTCGCTCTAGAGAAGTCGAGCAATTTTGCATATGCAGATACTGAATTTTCAGGATATTTCTTCAACTCCTATTTACAAAATATCAATATGTTTGAATCAACTGACTTTGATAATGCGAATAAAGATAGTTTCAATTACCTGGCAATTCGGGCCTATTCTCCTTCTGAGAGTTTCAAGGCACTCGTTCGTTTCTATTTGCCTGGTCGTTACGATTTTGGCTATTTATCTTTGAAAGATCTGTCCAATGAAGTTGTTACCTTACAAACAAATTCAAATGTGAATCCAGAATATCGCACTGTGTTGAATGATTTTACGTTGGCGTTTAATATTAATAGGACCTTCGGAGGAACAGGGTTGCCTGGATTTAATGGATCTAATATAACATCTGTAACATTTGGCGACTTCTTAAAACAATATGAGCAAATATATGCTATTATTAATTCAAATAATGGACCAATCAGCACAATTACTGGTAATGTATTAAAGGGTACAAAGGACTTGATTACAGGAGATTTACAATATATAATTCCGTCGTATGTTGCATCACGAGAACGTGTGGTTGACCCTCTAGAATTCAAGCTGCCATTCTCAACAATTGCACAGAACTCTAATCGCACAATTGAAGAATATAGTATGGGTTATAATCTTGGATTCGTGCAAAAAGATACACCTTTCAATACAATACAAAGGGCTGGATCATTCTTTAAGATTTTAGATGATTATATTTACATGAAGATGAATGAAGAATATAATATGAACTCGCTTGATATAAGCAGACAGGAGAATTATGCAACAACTCATGATCCCCAAGCAGAATCGAAGCTCTATAACTGTAAGCTCATGTTGAATAATTTTGGAACGTATGCGACGACCCTTGTTCAGAATCCGGTCATGTTTAATCCTCCAATTGGGAAACTAGATAAATTGACATTTACATGGTATGATGCTACTGGAGCAGTAATAGATAATGCAGAATGTGAATGGAGTGGTGCAATTCAGGTTGTTGAGAGTATAGATACTGCAACGAATGATTCAACAATTCCTAAAATGTAAAATCTATATAAGGTCAGATGTCTTCTGCAATCGGTCCAATGAATCCTATGGGAACACCTTATGAAAAGGGGAGCCCCGTAGAATCCTACCCTATAGCATCATCAACAACGAAACCATTTTTCCCTCCGGTCTGCCTATCAACGCATTGGGACCCGACACGTATATACGCACGCACGGTCCCCATTCAGCAGGTCTCACTCCCGGTTGATTTCCGACCTTATACGAAGGTCTGTTTGGATTATAGGACTTCGGCGCCTGAACAGGCAGCACCTGAAGTGCCTGATGATGTTGTGTTTCCTGGAGGCGGTGATGTATATCCACCCACCCGCTACATTAATAATATTGATAAGGAGAGTCTTCTAAGACGTCTTGATAGGCCTCTTGGTACATGTGATCCCGATCAGTACCAGCCTCCAAAGAATGGTGATATGTATGTTGACAGGATGTTAGTTCCTAGAACAGCTGCAAATACATCTAAATTCATACAGGAGCTTTCTATGCCAATGGCACTCTTAAGAACAAGCCCATACCACTGCAGGGCTGAGGCTGATAAGAAGAACTGGGAGAGATCGCCCCGTCTGTTCAATAATACTACAAAGCAGGACAGATATACGGCTCCTTCTTCGGTTGAGCCTCCCCGGCAAAACATATGGAATACACAGCTACGTTGCAAAGATACACCGCTCTCATCTAATACAACCCAGACAGGGAATAGGGCTTGGGGGCCTGGAGGACTATCCTGTGAATTGAGAGGAAATCAATAGGGTGCGCTTCATTACTATATTGAATTTACCAAGCTGCGTTAAGGAGCGTCATGGTTGAATGGATATTAATTCTGATAATTATACTATGTATATTTATCTGGTATTATAAGCAATCGGTATCAGAATACAGCTTGTCTCAGATAAAAGAATCTCAGATTTCAATGCAACTTACGACTTTATGGGAGGAGCGAAAACCGGTTGTGGTTTCTGAAGTGCGGCCTCAGGAAATCTGGCTAGCAAATTCTCTGAAACAGACGCGATTTTGGACTGCACAGCCTATCTGGAATGAGTATGAGACGAATTCAAATATGATTATACCCGTAAACAGACCTCAGCAACTTACTTGGGCTAACATTTTGGGAATCTCTCAGATTCAAAGTGATACACTCTTAAGATGGTTTGATTTGAGTTCTTGGCTATTTTCTGTAAGGACGGAAGCCCATCTGGGTCCAGAAGGTCTCAGAACAGCATATGGATGGGCTACGGCGATATCTTGCACACAAGGTGTTGCGCGCTGTATTTTACTACACAATGCGCAGAAGGCTAAATTGCCTGCAGGCTGGTTGGGTCTAAGATGGCGAGATGCAAATGTGTCACATCACCCTCTTTGGATTCAAGTGCAATTCATAGAGGTAATCTTAAGACCGGGCACTACCATTTTAGTTCCCCCTCATTGGATTGTAGCAATTGAACCGAAAGATGCAAATGAACCAATCTGGTGGCTACGATCTGATCTACATCATCCGATTAGTTCAGCCGTACAGAGACTCAATGAAAAATGAAAATTGAATTGACTTCCATCGCTTATAGTAATCATAACGTGAAAATGGATAATCCAGTGGCACAAAAACGAGCAGTGCCACGAAATCAGGTAGAGCGTGAGAAGTATATCGCTAGAGGGCAAACGATCCCCAAGTGTGTCAATGACGGATGCACACGAGAAGTCGCTATTCGTCATTGGAATGACAACAATATTCCGTCACTCAAGACTGAATGTCCTCCTTGCGCCTCAGCAAGAAAGTCGGGAAAAACGCTACCTGGAATCAGTTTCACAAAAAAGCATTTCTGTGAGAACAAAGATGGGCGTCTAGGATTCGCTTGCCCATGCGACCAAACTCGGTATGCAGAATATCCCACAGATTGCTATCACATGGATCACATGAATGGAGATCATCAGGATAACCGTCCCGAGAATATCATGACACTATGCGTGATGTGTCATACAATCAAGGGTAAGCGAGATGGAGACTTCAACGGCTCGAAGACCACTTCTTCAAAATTTGTTCGACAAGCGACTTCTTAGTTGTAGTAGATGGTAAATCAATTAATGTCTTAAGAGTCCTTTTTTGCTGCTTAGAAACCCATTTTGTTACTTCATCTAGAGTCGTAAATGCTTTGAATATGTCTGAAGGAGCAACAGGAGCGGTCACTATAGATTTGGTTGTTTCGAGACGCTTGGTTGCAATGTCAATGTATTCTTGATGAATTTCATAGCCAAGATAGCGACGATTGAGTTGCTTTGCGCCTACTGCTGTTGTACCGGATCCCATAAATGGATCGAGTACAATGTCATTGACGAATGAATAATAGCGAACTAACCTATCGACTAGCGATACAGGATATGGAGCGGGGTGTTTGCTTCGTGTTTCAGGATTAATATGCCAAACATTGCTTCGCTCATACTCTTCATTAACCTTACTATTATCTGCAATAGATGCATCATAGCTCCTCACGATAGTATCAATGAGTTTTCCTGAGGGCTTCTGGAAAACGAGAATATATTCATTTACAGTGTTGGGCTTATATGCAAGAGGCTGTCGGTGTTGAAAGAATCCGCCATTACGATTTTTCGCTGCTCCTTCTGGTTTTACCCAGAGGATATCCTCTAGGAATTTCCATCCAATGCCCTCCATTAAACCTACAAAGTGAAAGGCCAGAGGGATTCGCTTACTCTCGTGGGAACGAGATACACGAGGAATCAGAATATTACTCAGATTCACGCAGCATGCACGCCCATCGATCGTCTTTTCATACACTAAAGTGAAGATCCGTTTCAAAGTGTCTAAATATTCTTGATAGGAGTCATATGAAACATAGTCCTTTACGTTAAAGTACGGAGGCGAAGTCACTGTTAAATGAACCTTATATTGTAACTCGGCTAACCCCTTTTCGGCATCGGTATGATGAATTGCGTTGGTATGACTCATTTGATTTGTTTGCATTATACTATTTATATGGGTCAATTTTTACGGTCCCGGAATTAATGTGGACTAAGTCAGTATATTGTGCTATTCTTAGATAAAATGTCTAGCCGTCTAAAAAAGTATACGGGTATAAGTGAGTGGTTTAGTTTCATGCCGAATACAAATATCATCTAGTCTTAAATCCCAGTTATACAATGATTCTAATTTTAATAGAATGTCGCCTATTTTATTGGGATAATCTTTTCCCACAATAAAATATTCCTTTCTTGTACTATTCATAAGGTTCGTTGAATACATTAACTAATATTATGAGCCAAATTTTTAGCCCGTTTCATAATTGCTACTACAACTAGTAAAATTGCTAGCATAAACTGCTAATCCAACATATAATAGAATGTCAGATTTAGAATCAGAATCAGAGCTATCACATATTGATGAATCTATGAAACAGATTCATGACTATGTTGAGAAGATTGCACACGATTCCAAGCACCTCTATAGCAAGGCACTAAAGTTCAATCAGCTCATTGAAAATCCCGAAATGGATATTTGGGCTGAGACGTTCAAGCTGCATGAGCGCGCGCGAGGCTGGGCCAAGAAACATATGGTAGCCAGTCGCTGTTCTTTATGGGAAGTCAATAAGACTCTCATAGAAGTATGTAGAAAGGAGGATCGTATTAAGTCAGATGGTGTGCAGTTAAATGAGCTGGAGGGTCAGATACTTGGACTACCTCACACTGAGATAGTTCATATATGGCAGATTCTGGCTAGACTACCGAGATTCTTCCTATAAGCGTCTACCGTGGAGTGCTTAATTTAAGCACTCCCTGCGGATAGCAACAAGTGGTGAAATCATTACACATAATAGTCGCAGTCGCTTTGCGACTGCAGACAATTAAGAGTACTTAACTTCAGCACTTGGCGTTACATTGTCTCCCTCAGCTGAAGTTCCACCTTTATCTTCATAATTTGATTATATAATTTTTCAACCTCACATGGTGCAATATCCCCCTCGATGTCATGAACAGCCGCCTTAGTGGGCGCATACGCAAGTTCATTCGTATTTGACGCTATAGACGGACAGCGTATAAAGAGACTATAGGCGAATTTGGACGTAAATGCAGATTCTGCAACACCGAGAGGGTTACCGAAGAAGTAGTGTGCAGGTATATTATTTTTACTTGAAAAAATGGCGAACCGGTGCAAACACTTTGGTAAATAATGCTTATATGTATGTGTGAGTTTGAATATTCCATATGTGATCATTATAGTAAGAGGCTGTGAAATGAATACAGTTGTTAATTCTGATGTTGCATAACTGATCAAGATATCTTCGCCGACTGATTTTTCATGACTGGCTGCAAATAGGAGCAAATAGTTAAGACACCAGGCCAACCAGCCGCCACATAGAATTAGGAAGGCCCAGCCTTGAGGAGTATGACAAGGCATATAACTCCAGAATTTGTCATACACTACTGCACCAGGATATTTCGCCTTTATGACCTTAATCATTTTCACCAAAAGATCTCTCTGAGGTAGTTTCACTATATTCTCCTCCTCGTCATCTTTAGTATTCTTACAGCAGAGATACATTAATATTAAATCTACAAATGAATCTTCATCCATATCTAGGGCACCTCTTGTATTCATGTCGTGATCCATAGCTATTATATTAGAGTTTGAATCATTACCTAAGTATTGAAGAGCATACTTTTCAAATCTGGACCGTCTGTCATATTCTTCATATAATATTGGGAATTTATGTTTGAATTCACTTAGACCAATCTTATTCAAAGATGACATAATAAGAGAAATAACTGGAACATTGAGTGCGCTTGTTATAATAGATAGAAGGACAATTTCGGAGATAGCCATTGATGCCTTACCAGCGCCACCGTAAGTGAATCCATAGAAGAGTGCGGTTACAAAGAGTGAATGATACTGAATGGCAAAGAGCGCAAGGAGACGGAATATTCTGCTAAGACGTGGGTCATAGCGAAACAGGAATTGTACGCGAGAATGTTGCTGGCAAATGCGCTGCACTAATGTCGGATTCTTTTTTACGATAACATTTGGCTTTGTTTTTATGCACTTCTTATTTGAATTCTTATCAAATATATAGATTGCTGAATTGGGCGCAGTATTGAAAATAGCATTTACAACCTCATCTTTACAGAGAGCACTGACATACTTTCTTGTTGTCAATAAATCAATACGCATAGCCAGGAGGCCGAGTAGAATCGTGGCTGTAGCAATTCCTCCGAAAATACCGAACCACTGTGCAAACTTAATGAGACCTGATAGAGAATAGACATTCGCTGCATTTGCAAATAGCTCGGCATTGCCTTTTGCGACTGCGTCAATTCTTGATGTGAAGTCGGTCAAATGCGTGCATGAACATGCGATAGTCATATTAAGAAATGTAGGTATGCAACCATCGCTTGACCATCTGTTTAACTGTGTATGCCAGTATAAACAATTGGGCGTAAAGATTGGGCTGGGGCATTCGTATGTTTCAAAGGAGTTTTTATTATAGTCAGTGCAGTTTACTGGTGCCCAGCTATCAAGAAGACACGGTACATTCCATGTTGCGTGACCAGTCCTTATTACTGATGTGGCAATATCAAACGTGAAACCATTTTTTATATATATGTCATCCTTATCACATCGTGCCATATAGAATGGAGGCATCTGAAATTTGCCATCTGAAGTATTGAGATTCCAGCTGAATGTGATTGGGTTTGTGAGATTGTTTACTGACATCTGCTTTCCATCGCTATCTAAGATATTCAGAGAAAGTGGTAGAGTATCAGTCTTTGCAGAACTTTGGCTCTCGTATGGATTGACTGTCCATTGAATCATAGAGGCTGCTAGACCAGACCCTAGAGTATTGAGTGGTGGTAGAGACAGATTTGTTGATCCGATTTGAAGTGCAGCTGGGGCTGATGCGTCGAGTGCCTTCATTTTCAGACTGAATGTGTCTGTACTGACTGCGAATTCTCCACCAGATTTTTGCATGGCTGCGAATCCGAGAGCATTGAGAGCACCCTGTAGCTTAGATGGATCATAGAATGCAATCTCATTAAAAAGCCCGCCGAGTTCTGACAGACTCAGATTCCCCAGATTTTCTGGAAGAGGAGGTGGAGGGCCTCTTGGACGAGATGTTGGTTCAGCAGTTTGTGATACTGATGCTGATAGGGATAGTGTAGAGGTTCCCCTTGTAGACCATGATGCAGAGTGTGTAAAAGAATATGACGGTGACAAAGATATACTTGCACTGTGAGAATATGGTGCCGATGCTGATGGTGTATATGATGGATGGATTGAAGATGATGGCCAAGATGATTCCTGAGATGACAGACTTTGAAATGGAGAATCAGAGCCTATTGGAGACCGTGAATGTGATGCACTTGCTGAGCTGGAGGCGGAGGGTGTATTAGAGGGTTGAGCAGAACTTGTTGCCGATGCAGATGCTGATGTAGACTCAGAGTGCCGAGCAGAACTTGTTGCCGATGCAGATGCTGATGTAGAATGAGAAGGCCGAGCAGAACTTATTGTCGATGCAGATGCTGATGTAGAGTCAGAGTATTTAGCAGAACTTGTTGTCCATGAAGATGCTAATGCAGACTGAGAAGGCCGAGAAGAGCCACTTCGTAATACAGATACCGATTTTAATGGGCTCGCTGAGCTAGACGCTATTGCTTTATTAGAGGGCTCTGCAGATTTAGTCACTGATACAGATGAAGATTCTAATGCACTACTACTTTCTTTACGTGAGTGAATAGATGACGAGCTAGCAAGTCTTGTAAAGGCTGGACTAGATGTGATTGTCTTTAAAGCAGAAGATGAAGCTATAGGCGCATCTACAAAATTTATGTTCGCAACTCCACCCAAGAATACTACACTAACATCTGTTGTAAATTGTATAGTCATTATATTACCGGTTGATCTCCATGAACCAGGTAATTGTATGGAAGAACCACCAATTGTTACAATTAGTCGTGAAGATATTGTTGGACCGTCATACAGATGTATAAAGTCACAACAGTCTTCCAATTGTTGAGATACCGCAGTATATTGTAGGAGCATATTGGTCGGTGCAATAAAGGTTGATTGACAGATAAAATTATTTAAATATGCTGATTGTCCAGCAGTACCATGTGTTTTCCATATTCCTGCAGAACTTGATGAGGTTCCACATATAACCGGTCCAGCCGCAGTGCTAGTTGCAGTAGAACTTGAAGTTCTTGTAGCCGATAAAGATATACGTGGTGAATATGATACACTTGCTGAAGAACTTTCAGCGAACGACTCTCCACCCTCCATCATCTAATTTAGTCTAAAAATTGTATTTGGTTTTCTAGTTTGATTATATATAGATGGACGAAGATCAAAAGCGGGCAGTTGATTTAGCTATTACCGGCATATCATTCTTCTTAACTGGAGCAGGTGGAACCGGGAAATCCTATGTTATACGCAGCATAGTGGAAGCACTTCAATCTAATGGGCGCGACTGTGCCCTAACTGCGATGACGGGCTGTGCAGCACTTCTTTTGGGGAAGGGTGCAAAGACTTTGCATTCCTGGTCAGGAATTGGTTTGGGTAAAGAGCCTGCTACGTCTCTATTGATTAAAATACGCAAATCACCAAAGGCTAAGAAGAACTGGGTAGCCGCAGATACTCTTATTATCGATGAAGTCAGTATGCTAACTCCCGATTTACTTGATAAGTTGGATACCATTGGTCGTAAGGTTAGAAAGTGTGCGGATAAGCCTTTCGGAGGCCTACAAGTGATATTGGTTGGCGATTTATTCCAATTGCCGCCAATCAATAAAGATGGTGATCAGAAGTTCGTATTTGAATCTGAGATTTGGAAGACAAGTATTAAGGATATTGTAAATTTACGCACAATTCATCGGCAATCAGATGAAGTATTCTTGAAAATCTTGGATGAGGCGAGGCGCGGAGAATTATCTGAGGAATCTATTCAAATCTTAGAGGAGCGTAAGACAAATGAATGGAAGCGTCTTGAAATTAAACCTACGCTCCTATTTACTAGGAAGGACGCAGTAGAAGAAATTAATATGGGGCAACTAAAAAAGTGTGAAGGTGAAGATGTAGTTTATAATGTGAAGACAGTCTATACACCCGCCGCCTTTGCAGTAAAGCCAACAGAGCAAGAGGTTCAAAGAGAGATTGATAGAATGGATAAGATCTGCCCCTACATGCCGGAGTTAAGACTTCGTGTGGGTGCGCAGGTGATGCTTTTGACGAATAAACACGCTGAACATGGTCTAGTGAACGGTTCACGTGGTATTGTGGAAAAAATATGCGAGGGTCCAGAGCCCTTTCCAATGGTGAAATTCAGAAATGGTGAGGTCTAGGTAATTCAGCCATCGTCTTGGGCGAGTGATGAGATTGACGGGTTTAATAGAGAGCAGAGTCCATTGAGTTTGGCATATGCCGTCACAATTCACAAGGCTCAAGGAGCCACTCTGGACTGTGCGTTGATTGATATTGGGAGCAATACATTTGAGTATGGACAAGCCTATGTGGCTCTATCGCGTGTTCGCTCTCTTGATTGTCTTTACATTTGGGAGTTAAATCCGAGCGCCTTCCGAGTTCATCCGAAAGTGAAAGCCTTCTTTGATCAGATCCCTCTTACAACGTCTGACCAGACGAGTGATAAATCGACTGCCTGCATTGATGAAAGTGCCGCTGTAAGCGATAATGATCTTGAATAGGGTGCAAGTATAAGACGGTTTATGAAGCTAGTTAGATAGCGTAAGTCTGAATCTGGTTTCGGCCTACCTGCAAATTCTGCTCTTGTGATATCAATGATTTGACCCTTTAATTCTGGAGAATAATATGAGAGTTGCTCTAGAATCGTTATAAAGGGTGATATTGCCATATATCGTGTTAATATATATTCAATTAGAACAGTTTCAGTTTGAGAAAGGTTTTCTAGTTGATTGGTTCTTATTTTTTTGGATATAGATTGAAGAGTTTCAATCATCTGAATGAATAGGGGTCGTTTTATGAGGAATTCTCCATACATCGCTCTATTTAATATAACTATATCACCTGTGTAAGATGCATAATCATAAATTACAGGGTCATGAATCCAATTATTGAGAAGTAGGGCAGGATCCATATTATCAAACCCTTTTTTGAGACAGTAATTCAATATCCTTGCTTCAAATGGCACCTGTTTGTAATCTGAATACATCGTGTATTTTATATGTTCTCTTAGATAATCTGCAATATACTTTTTTGATGATGCAGGATTATTTCGCTGTAGCAATAAGCAGCGGCCAAAATCCGATATACCAAATTGCACATTATTACCTGTTGCTCTTATAAAAATATTATAATGATGTAAATCAAGATTAATAAGTTCTTCTCTTGGATTTTGATAGAACTTCTGCATTATATTGATTAATACCGGTATTGCAGGATTAATGGCTCTCATTATTTGTTTAAACGGTAAATTATGAGATCTTATATTGCTTAACCACTCATTAAGATTGCTAGGATATCTTGATATATACATAAGTTTATGCGTGGATGTTATACCCTTACCAGATGTAATGTGCTTACCAAGTTCTTCACATGCAAACCCCTTTGCCTGCCATGTTTTAACTGCTTCTAATGACATCTTGTAGTCAGCTATTTTATCTGAAGATGGGGGATTAGAAGAATTTGCAGGCTTACATTTACCTACGAGTCCTGCAAGATATATTTCTGAAAGTTGTGGGCCAAGTATGCGTGCAGCCGCTTCTAGATACATTGATTCTGTATCTGAATCCTTTACAACTTTTGAAACTACACTGTCACTGTCGCCTCTTGGTATTTTACCGGATTTATGAGCAGATTCTGCACATGGCCATAAGGGTTTTGAAAGAACACAGCCATCTACTCCTTCTCCTAAAATTCCTCCACCTTCCATCTATTAAGCGAGGCTAAAAATTGCTTGAATGAAAAGTTCACATTTGGTATCTAGCAATGCAGACTTTCTCTGAAATGAATATATTGTCCAGGTCTAGAATGGAGCAGCACGTGGCCTCAATTATTTCAGATACTGCACCTACTAGGGGATCTCCTGGTCGTAAGCTCCGGGTCGCAAAGATTGAGCCACCTGCGCTTTCTTTAGGAGATACTGGTTTAGGCGACGCATCTCTATCAAATAGTGACAGCAATGAGCCACTACTCATTGCGAATCCTAGACGCTATGTATTGTTTCCGATTGAACATCCAGATATTATGGCAATGGCCAAGAAGGCAATTGCTGTGTTCTGGACGGTTGAGGAGCTTGATTTGACTAAGGATATGAAGGACTGGGAGAAATTGGATGAAAATACTCAGCATTTCATCAAGCACATTTTAGGCTTCTTTGCAGCGAGTGACGGGATTCTCATGGAGAATCTGTCTTTGAATTTCCAGAACGAGGTCCAGTGGCCTGAGGCACGCTACTTTTACGCAAACCAGAACTTCATGGAGTCCATTCATTCTGAGACGTATTCATTGCTCATTGACACGTATATTGACGATAAGTCTGAGAAGCAGCGACTCTTAGAGGCTGCGCAGACGATTCCTGCAATCCAGAAGAAGGCAGATTGGGCCATGAAGTGGCTTGATAGGGGGAAGGCGAATTTTGCAACCCGCTTGGTGGCGTTTGCAGTTGTAGAGGGAATATTCTTCAGTGGAGCATTCTGCTCAATCTTCTGGCTCAAGAAGCGGGGTTTGATGCCGGGATTGACTACGAGTAATGAATTCATTGCACGTGATGAGGGTCTTCACACCGATTTCGCCTGTATGCTCTATGGTAAGATTGTCAACCGTTTGAAGAAGGGTCAGGTCAATAAAATCATCAAGGAGGCTGTTACAATCGAGAAGAACTTCATCACAAAGGCGCTGCCATGTGAGCTCATTGGAATGAATGCCGAGCTTATGTCTCAGTATATCGAGTTTGTTGCAGACCGCATCTTGATGCAGCTTGGATATCCGAAGATTTATGAATCCGCGAATCCCTTTGAGTTTATGGAGCGCATTTCGCTTGAGGGCAAGGATAACTTCTTTGAGAAGAAGGTATCTAATTATGCAAAGGCGGCTGTCGGGAAGACGCAGGAGGAGATGAGTTTCAGCACTGAGGTCGACTTTTAGTTAAAAAATGAATCATGGTTGGACTCCCTTAAATGGTATGCCGGCACGAGGAGTAGATATTATTGAGGGTATTCCAGTATTTCTGAAGGGCGATCTTATATTTGCATTTAAACCTGAGGGTGGAGCTGAGATTCGTCTGGGAACATATAATTCGGCCACTAAGAAGCCTACATGGAATAATGATGGTCTTGATGTATGGTTGAAGGAGTTTCGTGGTTCTCTAACGCCTAGAACGCGGGCCGTGAAATGAATAATTATATCGGCCGGGTTTAGTAAAAATTGATCAATTATTTTTCATATATAAAAGCAAATGCCATTCAATCCAGAATTACAGTTCAAAAAGCACAATGTAGAAGCTTTTGGACTTTGGTGGATCCAATGGCAGGTGCAGACAAAGGAGCGTTTACGAAGACATATGATGTCTACACAAATGCGCCTGAAACAGTTTGAAGAAAAGCATCTTAATATGAGTAAAACGTCTTCTTAGGAACTCCACAGTTAGCAACTCTGTTTTTTTTACCGAGTAAATATTGCATACGCTCAGCATTAGTCTTAAATATTGGCTGTCCTGTTGCCGCAGTACCAAGAGTTCCATTAGTTGCTGCGCTAACCGTATTTTTAAGAGACTCGTATACAAAGTTTGCACCGGCTTGATAGGCCACATTATTAAATACAACAGGATCATATTGTTGAGTCGTGCATGCACATGTTGCACTTATAAATGAGTCTGACATCTATAGATATACTATATTTTTTGTACGGGTTGATAGTTTGCGTAAGCTGGATCATTTTGAACAAGTAAGAATAGACCCAATTTATACTTTGTCTGCTCTTCTGCATTTTGAAAGTCGTAGTATGACTGTGTTGTATTTCCTGCAGCACGAAGACTTGCTACATTTGCATTATACGCTTCAACTCTCTTGAATATATTAACTGCATTAGAATATTTAAGAAGTTGAGCATATGTCAAGCCATTCATTAGACCGAGAGGAAAGCATGACATCTAATCATCTATAATAAAAATAAAATTTGAATGCTGCCAGCTCGTATGATCATGTAATGTGTGATTTCTGTTCGCCAATTTATCGAACTTCAGAAAAGCATGACCCATCAGTCTGCCCTATTGCATCAGCTCTTACGTGCAGTTGCTGTAATGTTCGCGGACATTCTACGCTAAAATGTCCAAATTTGCGGAACTGGGAAACTAGAGTGCCAGAATATATCGAGCAACTCATCCCCTATGAACTCAGACTGCATCATGGAATTCCATCTACAAAGATGACACCTATTGAGAATCCAAATGTGAAGCCTCTAGCGTGTAAGTATAAGCCCACTCTTGAGATTCCAGAAGATAAGGACTCTCTCAATCATGTGGCGAACATTAGGGCAACTCTTGCAAGTAATAATCTGCCTGTAACAAGCGTAAAAGAGAATCGGAAACTTGTTGAAACTCTTGCAGCCATAACTGGTAAAAAACTGATTTTGCTGAAAAAGGAACGGGTTCAGCTCAATACCGTGTAGTGCTTAAATTAAGCACTCCATGCGGATAGCAACAAGTGGCTAAATCATTACACATAATAGTCGCAGTCGCAAAGCGACTGCAGATAATTAAGAGTAATTAACTTAGGCACTTGGCGTTACCTAAACTAGCTTAACTATACTATAGTAGAATGCCGAACTTACGTGGAGGAAAAGCTTATAAAAAGACTAAGGGTCGTGAAGAGACAGTTCAGTACCTAAATAAGGAGCATGACCAAATGATTGGACGTGTTATTCGTAATCTTGGTGATTTGAATATGAGCGTTTTTTGTGAGGACAATAAGAGTCGTATCTGTAAGATTGCATCTGGTCTTAAGAAGACTGTGCGAATTCAGCTTGATGATCTTGTTTTAGTCAGCCTGCGTGATTGTCTCTTATCGGCTGCAGATTTGGAACGGGGTGTTCGTTCTGATAGGGGTGATATTATAGGGAAATATCATGTGCAGCAGTATTCTGAATTAAAGAAGGCTGGGACAAACAGTCATTTATTTATTGATGGAAACACGGTTCGACTAGTTGCAGAAAAATATGAGGATGGTGATGAAAAAGCAGTTGAGGGTATTGTAAATGCTGCAGATGGCACTGATATTTTTGATATGACTGCTGCCACTGAAGAAGGTGAGGAAGAGAAGAAAGATTTAGATGATAAAGATATTGATGCTATATAACTGCGTGAATAATGTATAGATTCATTTATCGTATCTTACAGATGGCTTCTGACTCAAATGGTTTTGAACAAGGATATTCAGGACTATTATTTGCGCCTGCAGATTTCCCGGATGCTGATGGTTTTGATATAAGAAGTGTTAATTCTGTGGTGTCTAATTTGACACTTTATCACATTACAGATTCCACAGATAAGACTCAGCAGATGAAAGTCTGGAGAAGAAAGGTCCGAGAGATCATTCAGAATCATCAAGAACATATCATACAATTTTACACACATCCTTTGCCAACAGATCATCCCTTAAAACTAGCACATACATTACTGCAGAAATATGGAAGACCTAATAGTTCCCCCATATATGATATTACAAAGCCGCCTCCACAGAATTTTAAAGATATAATTGTGGATGTATCTGGAACAGGCTTAGCTGAATTAAATCATTATATAGGGGAATTAGAAAAAGCGAGAGCATCTGATACTCCGCTGCAGAGATGGACAAATATTATACGCAACTTACTGGATTATTTGAGAGATACTGGAGACGAACTCATTCGCCTTGACCAAAAGCTTCAGAATGAGTGTAAGCATCTTGATGCAGTTGCTGAAAAGGTTATTCAACTTACGAGTCTTGATGATCCTGGCCTAGATGGGTTTCAAGATATGATGGAATCTTATATAAAGAAACAGTTTGAAAAGCACCCGATTGAATCTCTTTACTGGGATTATATCAAAACAGTTCAAAAATATACAGTCTTGAGAGAGATTCTCACTACACAGAGAATCATGAACAGTGTTGAGCCCTTATGTTGTGTATGCATGACTGAGCCTGTAATCATGGCATTTGCCCCATGCGGGCATACATTCTGCACAAATTGTTCAAAAAGAACATACAGCTGTCATGTGTGTAGACAGGTGGTAGTATCCCGTATAAAACTATTTTTCACGTGAGTTTTACACAATAGTCACCCCGTTTAAGAAACATTGTCTTAATCTCATTAGCCTTTTCTTCATCGAGCTTATAAAGCTCAATTGCTTTATCTACGATTTTGCATGCATAGGAATACCAAAGAGTTTCTATAAAGCTAGTGCCAACTTCAAGAGCAGTTGGCATTTGCCTTTATTAGGTGAAAGTTCGGCGCAATTTTACCGGGAACTACTTAAATTAAGTACTTCCTAAAGGTGCCACCAACTAGCGAATTATAATACTTAATATATGCTGCGCTGAAGACTCGCTTTGCGAGTCTTGACATTAAGAGTTCTTAAATTCGGTATTTGGCGGTATCATGAGGCCTAAACTTTATAGGCTATATAAATATAGAATGTCTCATCACAGCGTGAGTTCAACCGATACTGAAATTAAAATGACAACAGAAGAGCACCAGGAATTTCAGAATTTGCCGACGTTGCTAACACAGTGGAAACGAATTCAGGAGGAGAAAAGAAAGCTTTTAGATGCTAAGCGAGTCATTCTAGAGCAGATAAGTGAGCATAATAAGAGATCGAGTGTAATGGAAACGATGATCATGGGAACAATGAAGAAGCATAGTATTGGCGCTTTAGATTTGAAGTCGTCTAATGCACGTGTACTTTATAAGAAGAGTTCGAGAAAGACAGCAATTGCAAAAAAGGAACTCGCTAAGTTAATGGCGGAGCATTTGAAGTCTGAGACGGCTGCTAAAGAGCTTCAGGCATTTATAGATTCAAAGCGGACAACAACAGTTAAGGAGTCTCTAATCTATGAGAAAAATGAACCTGTTGATACTGTAGTCTAATGAGAGCAATACATACACGCATTATAGGGTAGAGCATGAGGACATCGAACTTCCATCTTTGATATTTGAGGAGAAATATCTACTTTAGATAACCGAATTATGTCTAGATTATCAAGATATGACTTGAGTGACTCTTGCCAGCTATTGATTTCTTGAGTATTATCTTGTAGACGAGTTGGAAAGAATGTTCCAAGCCGTCTCCATCCACATGCATGGTCTGATATATTTTCAGCATTCACTGGTGAACTCATGAATACCTTCCAGACTTGGTCGACCTTACATGCATGTCCATTCGCCCAAGCACCATTTACAATATTATGTGGGCATTCTGATTTTTCGCCATAGTTATTACGATGACAATTCGATATAATCCAGTCATTTTCTAATGAGCCGGATGTCCTCTTTACTGTATAGGTCTCCTTAGTATAATGGTTAATATCTGTAAGTGAAACACACGATGATTGAGAAATGCCCATTTATGAATATAAAATTGACATATTAGGTCAATTTTATTAGCGGTATCGCCGGTCTAAAAAAATCATATAATTTACATATAAATGATGCAAGTTCTAGAAAATTATATTAAGAGAACATGTATAAAGCTAGGTATAGATGAAAGTCATGGTTTAAAACATTCTATACAGACAGTTCGGTATGCTGAGCTGATAATGAATAGTCGTTATGATGTATCAGAAGAGATGAGGCATATGACAATCTTTGTTGCAGCTCTTCATGACTTATGTGATAGCAAATATACAGAGGTTGATATAGCATCTCAGGAAATACGAAGGTGGTTGATTGAAGATGTATGGTGGGAAAGGGATGCTGCGGATGCTCTTATCTCTATTGTGACTTCAATGTCGTATTCTAAGTTGAAAAAATCAGTAGATATGAATGGGACTCCAGTATTTCCGAATCATGGTAAGTGGCAATTGGCCTATGAAATTGGACGACACGCTGATCTTCTTGATGCGTATGTTCCTGCAAGATGTATTATGTACAATAGACATATGTATCCTGAGAAGACTGATGATGAGCATTGGGCTCGGGCTTCAGAGTTATTTGAGGTTAGGGTATTTAACTACGTAAAGGATGGTTGGATTACTTTACCAGAGGCTCTTAAATTAGTTCCTGATTTGGAAAGGGCTGCGAGGAGGTGCCTAGAAGAGCGTTCTGAAGAATGGCCCATGAATAACGGCTGCAAAAATTGAGTCGCTAAGCTGTTGAGATGAAAGGTGTGTCCCAGTAGCGCAATGGATAACGCGTCAGCCTTCTAAGCTGAAGATTGTGGGTTCGATCCCCACTTGGGATATTTTTTAACAATCTTATTTTTTGCATTAGAAATACAAAAAATAAGTTTATTTTGATAATTGACAGATTAGACAGAATCTAGACCATTGAGATTGGGGTTAAATCCACTCTTAGTACGCCTCGTATTATTCTTCTTCTTTTTCTTGTAGGTCACATAGGTCCAATTCTCCAAATTATTATCAGTTTGTATGAATCGGAAACGGTGATCAGGAATATTGCTGAAGAATGGAGCTTTGATAGGGTATTCTGATTTGCAGCAGATTGCCGTGCAGGTCACAGGTGCATTACGATACATGCGCTTGTAATCATTCTGAGATGACATGATGGGATTATATGGTTTCTAAATGTAGATTCACAACTCAATTTTACAGCCTGTCTATGGGTGAATGAAGGCCACGAATACCATCAAACCTAGTATCTGGAATATTGACTTCGCCGGGCGTGCAAATTCAAATAGAGGTACTACGCTGTAGTTCCAGAGCCAAAGACCAATAAACGATACAATCATTAATGCCAAGAATAGAGCTAGAATTGCGGCAAGGGCCTCAGAATACGCAGGCGGAGGCTTGTATGCCTCAGTCCCTCCTGGATTTGTATATCCCTCGACTAATGCACTCACCATTTTATTTATGAGTCCCATTTCTATTAATGGTTCAGGTTTTATTTTTAAATTAATAAGTATTCTCGTATTATATCTGATATATTATCTGACAATTTACAAACGGCCGATCCATCGGTATCACCACTCCTTAATTTTTCTATATATCCCATACTTTTAACATCATATCCGCTATTCCAGTCGATAATAACTTCGACATAATTAATCGGTAGTCCATTGCATATTGCATAATTATATGCATAGGTTGAAAGGTATATTTCTTCTGCTGCATATTTCAGATCAAGATGTAGATTTGAAGAATCAAGATCTGATAAATCTTCTACGAGCATTCTGGCAACCTCATATGGCCATATCTGGCCAGACCATTGTGCACCTCTTAGATATTTGAATTGCCGATTCTTAACTAATTTATGAAATTCTAGATCTGAATCACCACCGAACCCGTATTGCCAGCCAAAAGACCCAACTGATTTTAAATACTCTGCGCATTTGCCTAGATGTGACACATCTATTTCTTGAATATGCGCATAGCACTTATTAGGGTCAATCTTGACTTCGTGTGATATCAATGATACCTTTGATGTTGTTGGCACAATAAACTCTCTAAAAAAGGCAGAACCTGAAGATAGAGTCATTACATTTGTTGAAGAGACATTGACTAAAGAGAATTTCAGAGCTTGATTAATTGCCATAAGGAGTAATCTTGATGGGCGTGCTGTTTGAATCGTATCGCGAACTAGCCAGACCCAAGCTGGCAATGTATTCTCATCTATGTATTGCTCATTATTGTAATGAACTATCCATAAGAAGTTACCCTTTACATATTTTGCAAGATTATTGGCCATGTATTCAACCATTTCTGGTCCTTGATGAACCAAGCTGACAATTACTAGATCATAGTGTCCAAAGGGTAGATGGTTCCTATAGGTTCTACTGTAATTAGTAAGCTCTATTGGCATCTTTAATATAATTAATATATAATCTTTATACTGTGAATATAAAGTCCTATTTAAATGGTATCTATTCCTAATATTATATATGTATAAAATAGCAGTTGTATGTAATTGTTCAACCGAAAATAATACTTACTATTTTACACCTAGTTATTTAAAAAATTCTGGAAATTATCCACATGATTTAATTATTGTACATCAAAATTTTAATTTTATAAATAAAGATATTTTAATTAATAAAGAGGGCCCTATTATTTATATTAACAAAATATTAAATGATGGAACAGAAATACCAAATAGGGGATATGGTTCTTATAAATATGTATTTAATGAATTTAAAGAAAAATATGACATTTTTGTATTTATGCAAGAAACATGTGTAATTAGAAGGAATAATTGGATACAAGATGCTATTCATATATTAAATTTTTCTAATGATATTGGATTTTGTTCTTCACAAATATTTAATGGTAATGATTTAAATGAGTTTAGTACAAAATATCCACATGAAACACATATGCGTGCTCCTGGACCACTTTTTATTAAAACATGTTATCTCAAACTAATTGCATGGAATTTTAATTCAGATCATGAAGGTGAAATGGTGACAGCTGATTTGTTAGTTGAACAAACCGGTTGTATTGGCATTCAAATAGGAAACAAATTAAATTATGCATATGATACATTAGGAACACCCGCACTAATAGGTATAGAAAAAGCTGTAAATAGAAGTAATTATAATCATATTACTCAACTTTTAGAAAATAAATATTTTCCAGATAAGAAAGGGATTGATAATTTTAATGAAGATGAATATTATATTTTTGAAAGCTTATATAATAATTTAACACAAGAACAACGTAATACATTAGATATTTCATCTCCATTTAATCATATTCCTATATTAAATATTTTTTATGATATTCAACCATTTAATAATCTTATCTATGGTAAGTCCGTTTTAAAAGCAATAGAAAAATTTCCTAAAAATATAATAAAGTTTAATAATGCCTTTATTCTTGATATAGATAATAAAAGTACCCCACCTCTAAATTGTTTTTCTGATATTATAAATATAATACAAAAAATGCATATGAATTGCTTAGAAATTGGTGGTCCAACATTATTATTTACAGACACATATCCTTATACTATTTATAACTTATTTAATTGCATTGATAATATAAACTTATATGATTTAAATAATAGTTTTATATCTATTAAAACAAGTAATTATAATAAATTATTTAAGAATATTTATAAACAAATATCTGAAATTGATAAAAAATATGATATTATATTAAGTTCACATTGTATTGAACATATGGCAAATCCAATTAAAACTTTAAATTCATTTAAGAAATTATTAAACAAAAATTCTTATATATTATCTATTTTACCTAACAAAAGTGAGTTTTGGGATTATATACGCCCAACAACTACTATAGAACATATAATTCAAGACTATTTAAATGATATAGAAGAAGATGACCATACGCATGAAGAAGAGAACTTATTAGTAAATCATCCATATAAACTAGATAATAATCATCCAGATAAACCTGTTAATATTTCTTATGAAGAAATGGTTAGAAATAATATTAATTATAGAATAATGCATCATCATTGTTTTGACTTAAATCTATGTATTCAATTACATGAATATTTAAATTTTAAAACATTGGCATGTTTTATTCCTCCTAATGATAGCCTACAAATTATTTATTTTGGATATAATAATGATTTATAATTTATATTATTTAAAAAGTGAATTGTCCGCAGCCGATATTACCTTCTTAAACACTGTAAATTACAAGATGTTAAAATAAGTCATCTATAAATTTTCTTTCATATTCTTCAATATTACTATTCCAATTATAATTAATATGAATTGCTAGACCATTATCTATAAATAGATGTCCCATATTATTATCCCATGCATATTTATTTAAAGGTACTTCATCAAAGGCATCTACAAATAATTGTTTATTATTTATAATATCGATATATGTATTAGTTTTTATACAGAAAATACTATCACATAAATATGGAGAACTATTATCTTCAATAATATTAAATGTAGAATTAGAAAATATACGATCTTTGTTCTGTAATATACAGTTATTAATATAATAAATACTTTCTTCGTTAAATCTTATTGGATGAATGCCTTTATAGTGATGAGTCATATATTTAACATCATTAAAGAAATCTGTTACATTCCATTTATCACTATCAATTGTGTACTTATTAAGATGTGAATAGATTGCCCCATCCCTATCATAGAATCTTGTGCTTTTAAACAATGTATCAAGCTTGTTATTTTCAGATTCTGTTAAGAATGACTTTCTAAAATATTCAACGGATGGTATTCCAGAAGATAGCGAAGGACCTAATGTTAAGAATTTACCATTATCTAATAGATTTAAATTATCTACCATATAATCAAATACATATGATGATAATAAAATATCATTATCACACTTCAT
>SXGQ01065624.1_pt1 | contig 21876 bp, 19 predicted proteins | sample 3178371 | NCBI WGS metagenome assembly SXGQ01 (sample SAMN11356859, study PRJNA531348) | freshwater metagenome | isolation source: freshwater sample F1-20 | place: China: Fuxian Lake, Yuxi | collected 2017-12-25 | reverse complement strand
GATCTCGCAACGGGTGCCGAGCGGTTGACCGGGCTTGCGCACGCTCACGTTGGCGTCGCAACGCATCGAGCCTTCTTCCATCTTGGCGTCGGAAGCACCGACGGCCACGAGGATCTGACGCAACTCGGTCACGTACTGCCGCGCTTCGTCGGGACTGGCGATGTCGGGCCGACCCACGATCTCCACGAGCGGAACTCCGGCACGATTGAAGTCGATGAGCGAGTAGTCGCTCCCATGAATACGTCCACCGGCGCCGCCGATGTGCGTGCTCTTGCCCGTGTCCTCTTCGAGGTGGGCGCGCTCGACACCGATCCGCTTCCCACCCGGCAACTCGAGCCAACCGTCGATGTTGAGCGGTTGGTCGTACTGCGAGATCTGATACGCCTTGGGCATGTCGGGATAGAAGTAGTTCTTGCGGTGGAAGGTGCAGGGTTGCACGGTGCAATTGAGCGCGAGGCCGATGCGCATCGCCAACTCCACGGCCTGGCGGTTCAACACGGGAAGCGCGCCGGGCAGACCGAGCGTCACCGGGTCGATGTGCGTGTTGGGCTCGTCGCCGAAGCGATTGGCGCTGGCCGAGAACAACTTGGTGGCCGTCGCGAGTTCGACGTGCACTTCGAGACCGACCACCAGTTCGTAGTCGTCGATCATGAACTTCTCGGCGCTCATCGGGCACCGCCAGGAGCCGAACGTTCGAGTTGGGCGGCCACCCGGAACATCGTGGCCTCACCGAGCGTCGGCGCGAGCACCTGAACCCCGACCGGTAGGCCTTCGGCGCCGGTTCCGAAGGGAACGCTCATCGCCGGATGTCCGGCGAGGTTGGTCGGGATGGTGAAGACGTCGCACAGATACATCGACAGCGGATCGTCGACCTTGGCGCCCACCGGGAAGGCCACGATCGGCGACGTCGGCGTGAGGATCACATCGGCTTTCTGGTACGCCCGCGCGAAGTCGTCGGAGATCAGTCGGCGGACCTTGAGGGCCTTGCCGTAATACGCGTCGTAATACCCGGCCGACAACGCGTAGGTGCCGAGCATGATTCGACGCTTCACTTCTTCACCGAAGCCGGCAGCGCGGGTCGCACCGTACATCGCATTGGTGTCGGGTGCATCGACGCGACGGCCGTAGCGCACACCGTCGTAACGCGCGAGATTGCTGCTCGCCTCGGCCGGTGCGATGAGGTAGTACGCCGTGAGTCCGTACTTCATCGACGGAAGTTCGACGTCGACGATGGTGGCACCGGCGGCCGCGAGCGCCGCGAAGGCCTCGGCGAGTCGGGCTTCGATTTCCGGGTCGCTGCCGGCCGGAAGATCGGTGATACGTCCGATCCGGAGACCCTTCACGTCCTGATCGAGTGCTGGCATCAACGAAAGCGGCGGCTGCGGAATCGACGTACTGTCGAGCGGATCGTGTCCGCTCATGACTTCGAGCAGCAGCGCCGAGTCACGGACGTCGGTGGTGAACGGTCCGATCTGATCGAGGCTGCTCGCGAAGGCCACGAGTCCGTAGCGACTGACGGTGCCGTACGTGGGTTTGACACCCACGACGCCGCACAGCGCGGCGGGCTGACGAATCGATCCGCCGGTGTCACTGCCCAGACTCGCGGCCGCGAATTCGGCGGCGACGGCGGCCGCACTTCCACCACTCGAACCACCGGCCACCCGTGAGGTGTCGTGGGGGTTGTAGGTGACGCCGAACGCCGAGTTCTCGGTACTCGAACCCATCGCGAACTCGTCGAGGTTGGTCTTGCCCACGAACACTGCACCCGCGGCCGCCAGGCGGGTCACGACCGTCGCGTCGTACGGCGGCTTCCATCCCTCGAGGATTCGCGACGAACACGTGGTGGGCACGCCCCGTGTGCACATGTTGTCCTTCAGGGCGATCGGCACTCCGGCCAGAGGACCGGGATCGCGGCCGGCCGCCACGTCGGCGTCGACCTTGGCCGCCATCGCCCGTGCCTGCTCGGCGGTCACGAGATTGAAGGCATGGATGTCCTTCTCACGGCGATCGATGTTGGCGAGGTACGACTCGAGAATCTCGGTCGCCGTCCGCTCACCGCGACGTACGGATTCGGCGATCGACGACGCCGACGACTGCTGATTCATGTCAGCTGTCCAGGCCGATGATCGGTGGCACACGGAAGCGACCGTCCTCGGCGGCCGGCGCTGCAGCCAGAACCTCGTCGCGGTCGAGGCCTGCCACCACGACGTCGTCGCGCATGACGTTGACGAGCGGATAGGGCTGCGTCATCGGCGCGACCGTTCCGAGATCGAGAGCATCGATGTCGGCGAAGTGTTCGAGCATGCCCGCGAGTTGAGTCGTGAGCCGATCGACCTCGGCGGTCGTCACGTCGAGTCGGGCGAGTCGAGCCACCTTGATCACGGCCTCACGGGAGATGCGGGCATCGCTCATGGGCGATTCGGAAGAAGACGACACGCCCTCCGATGCTACGAGCCGAACAGGTGGACCACCACGGCCGATTCGGGTCGCACGGGTGGCATCGGCAACCCCACGGTCGCCAGTTCGCGCCCCGACATCGTGAAGTCCGCTCCACGCGCCCAACTCGGTCGGGTCTCGACCGGACCGAAGAGTCCGTCACCATCGGGAAGCATCGGCACGAGGGCGATGCGATACGCGACGTCGTCGAGTAGGCCGGGAACGATGAGTGGCGGCGTACCCGAGGCCGACGACGTCTCGAGGCGAGCAAACGAGATCAGAGCCTCACGGCGATCGGTTGCGTACACCCCGTGGGCGATGCAGTGGTCCCGAGCCGCACCCGACGGCTCCAACCGAACTGCATCACCACCGTGAACGAAGGCTCGGAATCGCTTGTACACCTCGATGCCGTGGCGCAGGATCTCGCGATCACGCTCCGACATCCGTGACACATCGGCTTCCACCCCCATGTGACCGAACATCGCCGTGGCCGTACGGAAAGCCATGTCGAGACGACGACCGGTCGAATGGGCCGGCGTCGGACCGACGTGCGAACCGAGGACTTCGGGCGGCAGGACCATCGACGCGCCACGTTGGATCTTCTGCCGCTCGAGGGCATCGTTGTTGTCACTCGTCCAGAACCGCTCGACCCGTTGGAGAATCGACATGTCGATGCGGCCTCCACCCGACGAGCACGATTCGAACTCGACTTCGGGATGTCGGACGCGCAGTTCGTCGATCAAGGCGTACAACGCCAGCACCTGATCGTGAGCCGCCGACTTGCCGTCGGTGCCACTCCCCTGCACGACCCAGCGATTCATGTCCCACTTCACGTAGGCGATCGCGTGATCCGACAGCAGGTCGTCGATGCGACCGAGCACGTGCGCGAAACACTCGTCGTTCGTCAGATCGATGACCAACTGGTTGCGACCGAGCACCGGCTCGTATCCGGGTGTCGCGAGGACCCAATCGGGGTGGGCGCGGAGGATCTCGCTGTCGGGGTTGGCCATTTCGGGTTCGACCCAGATGCCGAAGTCCATGCCGAGGGCCCGCACATGGTCGATCAACGGCGCGAGACCATTCGGGTAGACGGCCTCCGACACCTCCCAATCGCCGAGTCCGGCCCGATCGTTGCGCCGCGATCCGAACCATCCGTCGTCGAGGACGAAACGCTCCACCCCCACTGCAGCCGCGGCGTCGGCGATCGATCGCAACGTCTCTTCGTCGTGATCGAAATAGACGGCTTCCCAGGTGTTGAGGTGCACGAGGCGAGGTCCGAGTCGGCGCGGCAACCGACGACGCGCCTCACGGTGGAACGACTGGCTCGCACGCGTCCAACCGACATCGGAGAAGACTCCGACCACATCGGGGGTCGAGAAGGACTCACCGGCGTACACGCAGATCTCACCGGGGTGGAACAACTCACCCGTCTGCACGTAACGGCGTCCGTCGAACATGGTTTCGGCGTACATCACGTGATTGCCGCTCCAAGCGAGATGAATTCCCCACACCCGACCCGACCATTCACCCGCGCCCTCGGTGCACGCCCAGACGAACGGCGGATGTTCGTGCGAAGTTCGGCCGGCGCGGTTCTCGCTCGTCCAGGCTCCGTAGGGCCAAGCGAAGCGATGGAGGTCGAACTCCCGCCCCCATCGACCGCCGTAGACCCCGAGTTCGGAGGCTTCGGCGGGAAGCGGCAGCGAGACGGTGAACGCATCGAGCATGAGCGGGGTGTCACCATCGTTCACGACCGTGGCTTGGGCAGTGAGCACGCCATCGGCGCCGAGCGCGAGCGAACTCACGAGCGAAAGCTCGGCCACACGGTCGACCGCCGTGCACACCAACTCGGTCCGATCGGCGTTTTCGATCACTTCGTGCGAAGCGAGGGTGAATCGCGGGGCCCAATGACGACCGCCGCGACGATGTCCGGCCAGTCCGGGCCGACCCGGAAAACCGTCGCCGTGCATCGGCACCAACGAGACCGCCGGAATCGAATCGATCGCCCCCAAGGTGACCCGACCATCGTCGGGTACCGATTCGGCCGGCCCGAGTGCCGACCCCCAGTGACGGACGATCGGCACCCCCGACGAGACGTCGACGATCACACTCACGCCGTCGCCGCGGAGGTGCACGTTCGAGGCCATACCTGTTCCCTATCGGCAAGTCGGTGTCGGCGTCAACCGCATGTTGCAGCAGAATGTCGTCATGGGGTCATCGCCGACACCGAAGGACGACCCCGCATCGTCGGTAGCCGACATCCGGCGCGATCCGGCACTCGGAACGGTGGTCCATGTGGTCAGACATCGACAGGGTCGCCCGAATCAGCCCACTGATGTAGTGAACGACGATTGTCCCTTCTGCCCCGGCGGGCTCGAAGCCCCCGATCCCTACGACGTCCGTTGGTTCGTCAACCGCTGGCCCGCCATGGCCGATGATCGTTGCGAAGTCGTCTTGTATTCACCGCTCCACGATGCATCCATGGCGACGCTCGGGGCCCCGGCCATCGCCCGGGTGATCGATCTGTGGGCTGAGCGCACGGCCACCCTCGGCGCACGACCCGACGTCGACTACGTGCTGGTGTTCGAGAATCGCGGCGCTTCGGTCGGCGCGACGATCGCCCATCCCCACGGACAGATCTACGCCTACGACCACGTCCCCGACCGACCGGCTCGGCTCTTCGCCGGAAGTTGGAAACCCGATACCGATCCGGCGCGACTCGTCGTGGGCACCGACGACTGGACCGTGACCGTTCCCTTCGCGTCCGAGTTTCCAGTGGCGGTGTCGATCGCTCCTCGCCGATGCACCGCAGACCTACCGTCGCTCGACGCGACTCGACGGGCAAGCCTCTCCGAAGTGCTCGCGGAGGTGTTCGGACGACTCGACGCTCTCTACGGCGAACCGATTCCATACATGATGTGGATCAATCAGCGCCCGTTCGACGGGACGACCGGCGATGCCTGGATGAGCATCGACATCGTGTCTCCGTGGCGCCGGGCCGGACTCGCGCGATTCATCGCGGCCGCCGAAGTCGGAGCCGGCGAATACTTCAATCCGGTCGTGCCCGAGGAGATCGCGGCGCGACTTCGTGCGTTGGCTGACGATCAGTCGGTGTAGGGAGCGAACTTCGGCGGTCGCTTGTCGAGGAACGACTGCACGCCCTCCTGGAAGTCTTCCCGTCTGACCGATTCGTTCATGAGACCGATCGCGTTCGACGTTGCCGTGTCGGCATCGGTTCCCCAATCGCCGTACACCTGCTTCTTCATGATCGCGAAGCTGGTCGGACAGCAGTTCTCTGCGAGATCGGCGGCGTAGGCGAGTACGTGTTCCATCAGCGCTTCGGGTTCGACGACCCCGTTGATCATGCCGAGTCGCTCGGCTTCGTCGGCGGTGATGACACGCCCCGACAACAACAGATCGAGCGCGCGGGCCGAACCGATCAGACGCGGTAGCGCCCACGACGAGCCGTACTCGGCGATCAGACCCCGACGACTGAACGCGGTCGTCATCTTGACTCCCTTGGCCGCGAAGCGCAGGTCGCAGAACAACGCCATGACCAGTCCCACACCGGCCACCGCGCCGTTGATCGCGGCGATGACGGGCTTGGGGTACTCGAGCAGATCGCTGAATCGACCCGCTCCTGTGGCTGGGCCGGCACCTCCCGCGGGATTGGCGCGAATCTGGTTGAGGGCGTCCATGTCGGCACCGGGACAGAAACCCTTGCCGGCGCCGGTCACCACCACGACGCGGATATCGGGATTCGTACGCGCCTCGTCGAGACGCGCGAAGAACCGCGCCGCCATACGCGCACTCCACGCGTTCATGCGATCGGGGTTGTTGAGGGTGATCACACCCACACCCGGTGCGGCGACCGAGAGAAGGACGAGATCGGTGTCGTCGGTGCTCATTCCGAGGACGGTACTTGATGATCCGCGTCGGTTCCGAGTGCGGATCGGCCGATACGCCAGCGGGCATAGGCCAGATACGCGAGTCCGCCGACGATCAAAACGATCGCGGTCCATTGGTTGAGACGGAGCCCGCCGCCTTCCTTGGCCGGGTCGATGCGCAGTCCTTCGATCCAGAATCGACCGACGCCGTACCCGATGCAATAGAGCGCGAGGAGTCGAGCCGGCTTGCGATACATGAAACGCCAGCCGACGGCCACGAGAATCGCAGCGAGTCCGAGATTCCACAACGACTCGTACAGAAATGTCGGATGGAAAAGGGTCCCGGGTGGGTAACCAGCACTCGCCACTTTGTCGGCATCGATCTCGAGCCCCCACGGCAACGTCGTGGGACGACCGAACAATTCCTGGTTCCACCAGTTGCCCCAACGACCGATCGCCTGGGCCACCGGAATCGCCGGCGCCGCCGCCCACAGAAGTGAATGACCATCGATGCCGCGTCGACGTGACACCACGAGTGCGACGAGCGTTCCGAGAAGAATGCCGCCCGGAACGCCGAGACCACCCTTCCAGATCTTCACGATGTCCTCGGGTGCATCGGAGAATCGCTCCCATTCGGTGGCGACGTGATACAGCCGGGCGCCGATCACACCGGCCGGCACCGCCCACACGAGGATGGCCGCCGGGTCATCGGCTCGGCCGACGCCGAGGTACGCGAGACGACGGCCGAAGATCCGCGCCGCCACGACCACTCCGATGGCGATCATCAGGCCATACATGCGCAGTTGGATCGGGCCGATGTGAATGGCGTCGTCACCCGGACTCGGCAGTGACGCGAGCAGATCGGCGATCATGCGGGATCCGAGTCGACGATCAGGAAGCGGTGACCTTGGCGCCGAAAGCGACCGCGGCCTCGAAAATCAATTCCTTGTCGAAGTCCTGGGTCGCCACGTGGAAACTGCGGTCGAGCAGGATCCGCTCGACCGGACCGCCCCACTGGGCCGCCAACTGATCACTCTGCATCGGATCGACCACGTGGTCGTTGCGCGAGGTGATGAGAAGCATGGGTACGGTGCACGAGCCGTAGCGCTCGACCATCGGCGTGACACCGTCCTTCACGAGCGACAACAACGGACGCAACGGGGTTTCGGGATACGCGCTCTCCTTCACCGATTGATCGGCGATGTCGGAACCGATTCCCGGAAAGACCTCGGTGCCCTCGGCGACGAGTCCTTCGACCATCTCGACCATTTCGGCGGCCTGCGGTTGAGCGGCCGGATTCACGCACACGATCCCACTGACTTCGGGATGCTCGAGCGCGGTCCACAGGGTGAGCGATCCACCCATCGAAAGGCCACACACCACGACCTTGTCGCAACGCGACGCGAGGCGCTGATAAGCGCTCTCGACCTCGGCCGACCAATGCGACCAACGGGTGTCGAGCATGTCGGACACCGCGGTTCCGTGGCCGGGGAGACGGGGAAGTTCCACGTGGTAACCGGCCGCCGCGAAGGCCTCGGCCACACCACGCATCGAGGACGGATTACCGGTGAAACCGTGGATGCACAGGGCTCCGAACCGGTTCGATCCCGGATGACTCCAAGCTTCGGCTCCCGGCATCACCGGCGCATGATCCACGTGCTCACTCATGAGACAGTTCTACTCCACTTCGTGGCGAGCCTGGGCAACGGCCAGACGCAAGCGGACGATTTCCGTGCGCTGACGGGAGTTCTCGGCGTCGTGGGCGATCTGCATGGTGCGTACGCGATTGTCGAGACCGTCCTTGGCCAATCGCTCGGCGATGTCGCATCGCGCCTCGAGGAAGGCCACCGTCTCGATCAGTCGGCCCGCTCCTTTGGTCAAGACGGCGAGATCCGTGATCGCGGCCAGTTCGATCCGGCGGGCGCCGATGACCTGGGCCAAACCCAATGCCTCGCGCAGGTGTTCCTCGGCCCTGTCGATCCGATCGGATTGCATCTCGATTCGGCCGGTCGCCAATTCGACCTCGGCCCGCATCGCGTCGTCGAATGTCACCGTCGAGTCGTCGAGCAATCGCCGGGCTTCGTCGAGGGCGTCACGCGCGGTTCCGATGTCGTCGCGATCGGGATCGGCCCGTCGCGCGAGTGACTCGGCCCACGAGGTGAGCAGGCGCGGCAGGAATCCCGGAGCGTGCCGCCTTCCGACCTCCACCGCCCGCCGTCCGAGTTCGATGCCTTCGTCGACATCGCCGCGTTCGACGCGGAGTGAACCCGTGTTCGCCAACGCGATGGCCTCGAAATCCGACCGACCGTCGCGGGCGTTCGCTTTGCGGGCCGCGTCGTAATTGAGGATCGCCCGATCGACATCGCCGAGTTCGTGGTGAATGGTCGCGAGCGTGTTCAGGATGTTGCCCTCGTCGAGCACGTGATCGGTCGAGCGATAGAGACTCAACGCACGCAGACAAAGCGCCAGCGCGTCGGCGTGATTGCCGGCATCGGAGTGCACCACGGCCATCAGGTGTCGTGACCAAGCTTGTACGAGAACGATCGAGTGCTCCTCGGCGAACTCGAGGGCTTCTGCAGCCAGCGCGAGTGCATCACCGGGCTGCCCGTCGTAATGCGCGAGCGACGCGAGCCGGTAGAGCGCCTCGGCTTCGTGGGCGACGTCTCCGCTCTCGCGCGCGAGGAGTCGGGCCGACTGCACGAACACCCGGGCCCTGGACGGATCGGTGGTCTCGATGGCGCGCGCCCGGGAGATCAGAGCCGCGGCGTCGGCACCGATGGACGGGCCGTTCGACGACGAACGTCGCCCCTTCAACGTGGACTCTCGATCTGCACGCTCGTTCATCGTCGATTCGTCGGCCCGACTTGAGCAATTTTCCCGAAGTCGTGGCGGCCGACCGGGCGATTGGCCAAGATGAGCCTCGTGGCAACGTTCCGGAGGCGCGACATCGATCGGGCCGCGGTCATGGCTTTCGTTCCCGTGTTGGCCGTCCTCCCCTTGTGGGCCCTGGCCATGGTGCCTTTCTGGCTGGTCCTGCGGGCGATGACCGGTATCGGCTACGTCGGGGCCCTGCTCGTCTATCTCGCCGCCGGTTTCGTGCTCGTGGTGCCGGCCGTCCAGCGCCGGTTGGTCTCGGCCCTCATGGGTGCCCGCCCGCCGAGTGCGTCCGAGGCCCCCCGCCTTCAACGGGCTTTCGACGAAGTCGCCCAGGCCCTGCACGTTCGCGACCGCCACTTCGCGGTCGGCGTGGTCGACGCCGACGACCTGAACGCCTTCGCCTGCGGCGGACATCTGGTGGTGGTGACGTCATACGCGATCCGCGAACTCGACCATCGCTCGTTGTGCGGAGTTCTCGCCCATGAACTCTGCCACCACCTCGGCTCCCACACCATCGCCCTGACCGTGCAGCAGTGGCTCATGCTTCCGGTGAGCACGCTCACGTGGCTCGGTTCCACGTTGCGCAACGTCTCGGTGGCCGCCGCCGACACCTTCGGTACTCGTTCACGCGCCATCGACGTCGGCGGTCGCATCGCGGCTCCGATGTTCAACGCTCTGTCACGGTTCTTCGCATTGGGCGGATCGATCGGCATGGTTCTGGCCAACGTCGTCGGTCGCTCGGCCGAGTTCCAAGCCGATCGGCGAGTGATCTCGTTCGGTTACGGACGACATCTGGCCGATGCTCTTCGTCGCATGGTCGACAACGGACGCACGATGCCTTCTCGTTCGGGTTGGCAACGACTCCTGGAATCGCACCCACCGGCCCGAACGCGCGTCGCCCGTATCGAGGCGGCCCTACGCCGCGGTGGTCGTCGTCACCCGACCACCGGTCTCTGAGCGGACGACCCGAACCGTCCCGTGACGGTTGGGCGGCCTCCGAGGGGCCACCGCTAGCGTCGAAGGTGATGTCGCGCGACTTCCTCGATGCCGCTACCGGGGGTCGCCCGCGGAGAACTCCGGTGTGGTTCATGCGTCAAGCGGGACGCAGCCTGCCCGAGTACCGGGCGGTCCGCGGATCGGGGAGCATCCTCGACGCGATCAAGAAGCCCGACCTCGCGGCCGAGATCACCATGCAACCCGTGCGGCGCTACGGCGTCGACGCCGCCGTCCTCTACAGCGACATCGTCGTTCCGGCCCATGCCGTGGGCTTCGGTATCGACGTCGCACCGGGCACCGGACCCGTGGCCGAGCGAGCGCTGCGTTCGGCCGACGATCTCGAGCGTCTGCGGATTCTCGAACCCGATCGCGATCTTCCCTACGTGACCGAGACGGTGCGCATCCTCGCGCGCGAGTTGTCGGTTCCGGTGTTGGCTTTCGCCGGTGCTCCGTTCACCGTGGCGAGTTATCTGATCGAAGGTCGTCCCTCACGCTCGTACGAGAACACCAAAGGCATGATGCACCGCGCACCCGATCTCTGGCACCGGGTGATGGAGCGACTCACACAACATGCGGTCGCCTTCATCGACGCCCAACTCGCGGCGGGCGCATCCGCATTCCAACTCTTCGACTCGTGGGCCGGCAGTCTGTCGGTTGCCGACTATCGCGAATTCGTCCTTCCCCACAGTCGTACCGTCTTCGCTCGTCTCGCCGAACTCCATCCGCACGCACCCGGCATCCACTTCGGGATCGGCTGTGATCATCTGCTGGAGTCGATGCATGCGGCGGGTCCGCGCGTTCTCGGGCTCGATTGGCGGACGACGATCACCGACGCGCGTCGCCGCATGGGCGCCGACCTCGTCGTGCAAGGCAATCTCGACCCGGCGCTCGTTCTCGCCGGGGTCGAGACCGCGCTCGAGGGTGCTCGACGAGTACTCGCCGACAACGCGGGTCACCCCGGCCACATCTTCAATCTCGGACACGGCGTGTCACCGAACACCGACCCGGACGTACTCGCCGAGGTCGTCCGACTCGTCCACGAATCGACCGACGGGAGCCCCCGATGACCACGACCGCTGTCCTCCTCATGGCCTACGGAACCCCGCGCACTCCGGCCGAGATCGAGCCGTATTACACCGACATCCGACGTGGTCGGGCCCCGACCCCCGAACTGCTCGCCGAACTGGTCGGGCGCTACGACGCCATCGGAGGCATCTCGCCACTCGCCGCGCGAACCGAAGCTCAACGCACCGCTCTGCAGAGTGCGCTCGACGTCATCGCGCCTGGAAAGTACGAAGTCGCCCTCGGACTCAAACACGCCGAACCCAAGATCGAAACCGCGGTCGCCGAACTCGCGTCCCGTGGCATCGAACGGATCATGGGACTCGTTCTCGCCCCTCACTACTCGTCGTACTCGATCGGTCAGTACATGGACCGCACGCGCGCCGCCGCCGAACCGTTCGGTATCGAAGTGAGCGGCATCGAGTCCTGGGCCACCGAACCGGCCTTCGTCGACTTCCTGGCCGCCGACCTGCGCGAACGACTCGGCCGCATGCCGTCCAACACCAAGGTTCTCTTCACCGCACACTCTCTGCCCCAGCGGATCATCGACGCCGGTGATCCGTATCCGCAGGAACTCCGCTCGACGGCCGAACTCGTGGCCGAGCGTGCCGGTCTCGACTCGTGGTCGTCGTGGGCGATCGCATGGCAATCGGCGGGTCGGACCCCCGAACCCTGGCTCGGGCCCGACATCTTGACCGTGATCGACGAATTGGCCGCGAGTGAGAACGCGAGCGGTGTGTTGGTGAGCGCGTGCGGTTTCGTGGCCGACCATCTCGAGGTGCTCTACGACCTCGACATCGAAGCGAAGAAGCACGCGAACGATCGTGGTCTGGCCTTCGATCGCACGGCGTGCGTCAACGACGACCCGAAGGTGATGGAAGCCCTCGCCCGCCGGGTGATCGCACTCGGGTGATCGAGTGAGTCCGGTCGACTCCCCCCACATCGTCGTGGTCGGCGGTGGTATCACGGGTCTCGCCGCCGCGTACCGGATGTCGCAAGCCGGCGTGCGGGTCACGGTGCTCGAGGCCGATGACGTCGTCGGTGGGCGTGTTCGGACGGGATCGTTCGCCGGTCTCGACCACATCGAAGAAGGTCCCGACGCGTACCTGGCCCGCGTGCCCCACGCCGTCCGCCTCGTCCGGGATCTCGGACTCGACACCACGAATCCCCGCACGGGCCACGCCGCGGTCCATCATCACGGACTCCATCGCATCCCCGAGGGTCTCGTCCTCGGCGTTCCGAGCGACCTCGGCCGTCTCGCCGCGAGCGATCTGCTGTCCCGACGCGGCAAGTTGCGGGCCGCGTGCGAACTTTTGCTCCCCCGAACGGATCACCGTGACTCGATCGGCGCCCTGGTGCGTGGACGATTCGGCAACGAAGTTCACGAACGACTCGTCGATCCGCTCGTGGGCAGCATCTACGCGGCCGACACCGATCGGTTCAGTCTGGCCATGGTCCCGCAGCTCGCCGATCTCGCGTCGTCACGGAGCCTTCTGGTCGCGGCACGCCGACGGCTCGGTTCACATCGACCCGAGGGTCCGGTGTTCGAAACCCCGCGGTCAGGACTCGGCACGCTCATCACCTCGCTCGTCGCCGCGATCGTCGCCGCCGGAGGAGTCGTGCGTTCGTCGTCCGCGGTCGAATCGATCGAGCGTGACGCATCGCGCTATCGATTGTCGACGACCACGGGTCGGGAGGAAATCGCCGACGCGATCGTCGTCGCGTCACCGGCGCGTCACAGCAGTCGCATGTTGGCCCGTCTCTCACCGGTCGCGAGTCAGGGTCTCGCGATGATGGATCACGCATCGGTGGCCATGGCCATCCTGCGCGTGGAGGACCGTCCCCTCGCGGCCTTCGACGAATTGAGCGGCTACCTCGTGCCCAAGCCCGATCAACGACACGTCACTGCGGTGTCGTTCGCGTCGAACAAGTGGGCGCATTGGCGACCGGCCGATGGATCGCGAATCCTGCGGGTCTCGATCGGACGTGACGGAGTCGATGAGTCGCCGGTCCGTGAATGGTCCGACGAGCGCGTCGTCACGACGGTCGTCGACGAGATCGAGTCGCATCTCGGTGTCACCGTTCGACCCACCGAGTCCAGGGTCGTGCGCTGGATCGAGTCGTTTCCGCAGTATCGACCGGGTCATCTCGATCGCCTCGCGGCCATCGAGAAGGCCCTGCACGACGACGCGCCCGGTGTGGTTCTGGCCGGTGCGAGTCATCGTGGCATCGGACTCCCGGCTTGTGTGGCCCAGGCCGAGGACGCAGCATCCACGATCGCCGGATTCACCGGCACTCTGCGACAATGACAACGTGAATCGCTCGCGAATCGTCGTCTTCGCCGACTACTCGTCCGGAGCCACGTTGTGACGTTTGCATCCGAATCGCGCGAATCGCGACGCTCGTTGGCGGTGCGCGCCGTCGCCGCCGGTGCACTGATCGCATTGGCACTCCCCCCGTGGGGTTGGTGGCCGCTCGCCGTGGTCGGTCTCGCCTGGTGGACCCGCCTCGAACACCGCGCGGAAGGGCGGCGTTTCCTCGTCGGATTCGGGGCCGGGCTCGGCTGGTTCCTGCCCGGATTGGCCTGGATGTGGTTCCTCACCGCACCCGGCTACCTCATCGCCGCCGTTCTCTTCGCTCTCCTGCACGGTGCGGCGTCGGTGATCGTGGGTCGGGTTCCGAGTCGATGGCGGATGATCGCCGGGCCGAGCGCGCACGTTCTCGTCGAGTCACTGCGCCTCGCGTTTCCGTTCGGCGGCGTCCCGCTCGCGACGATTGCCATCGCGCAGATTGCCGGACCGCTCGCGACTTTGGCGCGCGTGGGTGGCGTGATTCTTCTGTCGTGGTTCACCTGGCAACTCGCATCGCTCATCGCTCTTCGGTCGATCACCCCCCGAACCATCCGCCGACCGGTGGTGCTCGCGCTCATCGCTCTCCTCGTGGTGTCACGCCTCGCTCCCGATGGTGACGACACCGGCGAAACCCTGAACGTCGCCGCGGTTCAAGGAGGCGGACCGCAGGGAACCCGCGCGATCGACACCGACCCGCGCAAAGTCGTCGAACGACACCTCGAGGCGACCCGATCCCTCGTCGACTCGGGCGCCGCACCCGATCTCGTGGTGTGGCCCGAGAACGTGATCGACGTGCCCGAATTCGAACGAAGTCGCGAAGTCAACGAGATCGCTCGTTTGTCGAGCGAGTTGGGTGCACCATTCCTGGTGGGCATCACCGAGGACGTCGATACCGAGTCGTTCACCAACGCTCAGGTCGTGGTCGACTCCTCGGCCACGGTCCTCGATCGGTACGACAAGGTTCGCCGGGTCCCGTTCGGCGAATACATGCCGTTGCGTGGATTGCTGCGGTCACTCGGCGCGCCGGTCGATCTCGTTCCGCGAGACGCGGTGGCCGGTACCGGAACGGCCATCCTCGCGGTGCCCGCCGACATCGGTCAGGGTGTCAGCGAGTCGACTCGTCGGGCGGCGGTCGTGATCTCGTGGGAGGTCTTCTTCGGTGGACGAGCCCGCGAAGGCGTGAAAGCCGGTGGTGGCTACATCGTCAATCCAACCAACGGTTCCAGTTACACCTGGACCATCCTGCAGACACAACAGATCGCCTCGTCACGACTCCGTGCAATCGAGACCGGCCGCTGGGTCGTGCAGGTCGCCCCCACCGGTTTCAGCGCGTTCGTCGATCCGAAGGGTCGGGTCCACGATCGCACCGCGGTGAGTGAGCAGAAAGTCATCACGCGCGAGATCGAGATCCGTCGCGGCCGGACGATCTACGTGAACACCGGCGATGGTCCCTGGATCGTCGCACTCGGCTGTCTGCTCGTGCTCGCCGTGGTCGGTGAGCGGATCAGATCTCGATCATCACGGTCGTCGGACCGTCGTTGACGAGCGACACCTTCATCATCGTTCGGAAGCGTCCGGTCGCGACATCGGCACCCAGTGATCGAAGGGTGTCCACGACGCGCTGCACCAGCGGTTCGGCGACCTCCGGTCGGGCGGCGGCGATCCAACTCGGTCGCCGACCCGAGTTGGTGTCGCCGTAAAGAGTGAACTGACTCACCACGAGGATCGCTCGCGTCGTGTCCTTCACGGCGAGATTCATCACGCCGTTGTCGTCATCGATGATCCGTAAGTTCCAGATCTTGTCGGCCAACTTGTCAGCCGTGCGTTCGTCGTCCGTGTGCGTGATCCCCACCAGAACCGCGAGACCCCGACCGATCTCCCCGACCGTCTCGCTCACTCCGTCGACGATCGACTCGACGGCGGCCGACTCGACCCGTTGCACCAGTGCTCGCACCTCCCCATCGTGCCACGACTCCCGTCGACGAGGTCAGAATGGAAACGTGATCGAGCTCCGCTCCGGGCGTGCCACGTGCACGGTGGCCCCCGAGCACGGTGCACGACTCGCACAACTCACCATCGACGACCGACCGATGCTCGTCGATCGCCACGAGGACACGCTGGGCTGGGGCTGCTACCCGATGGTTCCCTACGCCGGTCGGGTGCGCGACGGATGGTTGAGTTTCGCCGGGCGTCGTCACGAACTTCCCCGCAACCTCCCACCCCACGCCATTCACGGAACGGTGTTCGAGAAGGCATGGACTCTCACCGAGTCCTCGGCGCGTCATTGTCGACTCGTCACCGATCTCTCACCCGGCTGGCCCTTCGGCGGAGAGGTCGCCCACGACGTGACGTTGTCCGACGATGGATTGACGATGCGACTCTCGGTGACCGCGACCCACGACATGCCGGTTCAGATCGGCTGGCATCCGTGGTTTCGCAAACCCTCCGATCGGCGACTCGAATTCGCCGCTTCGTTCCGTCGTGATGCCGACGGCATCACCCTTCCAGAACGCGTTCATCCCGCCACCCTCGGACCCGACGGCATCAACGACGACTGTTTCGCCGATCCTGACGGAGTCTTGAGGATCATCATCGACGGCCTCGGTCTGGAGTTGTCGAGCTCGTGCCGGTACTGGGTCGTGTACGACCAGCCGACCTCGGCGACCTGCGTGGAACCGCAGTCCGGGCCGCCCAACGGCATCAACGACGAGCCGTTCGTGCTCGCATCGAGCCACACCCTGATCCACGAATTCACCATCGCCTGGCCCGACCACGCTGCCCGTGTGACGCGAACGGGGCAATAGTTTCTGTCAGAACCGGCCGGCCGAGGACTCTCCTCTTCCGTGCCGATCGATCACCATGACGACCACCGCGACCGATGCCCAACTCGTTTCGTCGTATCTCGCCGGCGATCGGTCGGCACTGGCGACCATGTACGACCGATACGCACCGGGCTTGTACGACACCGCGCGCGCCATGCTCTCGAACTCGCACGACGCGAGCGACATGGTGCAGGACGTCTTCTGTCTGGCCGCCGAACGCCTCGGTCAGTTGCGCGATCACGACCGACTCAAGCCCTGGCTCTACGCGGTCTTGCGCAACGAGGTCTACAAACGCACCAAACGTCGTCGGCGCGCCACACCGACCGACTTCCAAGCCGAGGGAACACCTGACGTGCCGGCCGCCTACGACCCCCGAGGCGCCGGTGAGGGTGTGGCCTACGAGGAACTCGCCGAACTCGTACGCGCCGCCGCGGCGGGACTCGACGAACGCGATCGACTCGTGCTCGAACTCTCGATCAGACAAGGCCTGGGTGGGCGCGACCTCGCCGACGCGTTGGGAGTATCGGCCGAGCAGAGTTACTCGCTCGTGCATCGCATGCGCGACCGAGTGGAGAAGAGTCTCGGAGCACTCACCGTCGCCAAGGCCGGTCGCCGGGATTGCCCCGATCTCGACCGCGTACTTAACGGCTGGGACGGTGAATTCACGGTTCTCATTCGCAAACGCGTGAATCGCCACATCGAGGAATGTCCGACCTGCGACGGCAATCGCCGCCGATTCGCCCCGCTCGCACTCTTCGGCGCCGCGCCGGCGTTCGCCATGCCGATCGGTCTTCGTGACCGGGTGCTGGCGGCCACCGCAGCTCACGGAAATTCCCCGACCAAGCGCGTCGGTCGACAGTGGCGAAGTGACGGTTTCCCCGCCATCGGTCGCGGTTTGTCCGTCTGGTTTGCCGGTGGAGTCGCCGCGGTTCTCGTGGCCGGCGGGTTGGTGGCCGTCGCATCGCAGGGTGATTCTCCGGCGTTGGTCGACGAACGAGTCAGCGATCTCGTGACCGAGTCGACTCCCGATGCAACGATCGCCATCGATTCCGCGGCACCGCTCACGACCGACGCAATGGACGACGCGCCGACTCCACCGACCACCGTCGTCGTCGTGCCGTCGACGCCGAACTCCGAAACGTCGGTTCCGGGCACGTCCGTCGTCGAATCGCCGACGACTTCACCGGTCGTCGTCCCGACGGTTGCACCGGTCGCCACCACCAAGGCACCCCGCCCGACGACCACGACCCCGAGCAGTGCATCGACGACCGCCGCCCCGGTCGCCGTCCGCCCGCTCGTCACGAGTGCATCGCGACTCGATTTCGGATCGTCGACGTCGTCGCTCACGCTGACGATCAGCAATCCGAACCCGGTGTCGGTCGCGATCGACGTGAGCTCACCCTCGCCGTTCCTCGCGGTCACCGGGGCGCCGGCGAGTCTCGGTGCCGGACGTTCGGCCGTTCTCACGGTGACCTTCGCGCGCAGTTCGGTCGAGTCGTATGCGCAGATCACGGCGTTCCCCGAAGGGCGTTTCGACAAGACGCTCGTGATCGATGCGTCCACCTCGTCGTCGGCCGCATCGAACGCGATTTCCCTCACCGGCGCGATCACCCGACCCCCGAAGGTGGGCAAAGTCGCGGTTTCGTTCTCGACGACCGGTTGCACGAGCGTGCGGGTTCAGGTCGCGGTCACCGACGAAAGCACCCTGAAGGGCGTCACGGCCACCGTGACGATCGGCGGCACCCCGCGCTCGCTCTCGTTGAGCCTAGTGTCGGGCACGACCTACGCCGGCACTCTCACGGGGCTACCAGCGGGGGCGGGCCCGGTCACCGTCGGCGTGACGGCCACCGACTCGGCTGGCCGGTCGGGTTCGACCTCGGCCAGCACCACCCAGCCGACCTCCTGCTGAACCCGGCCCTCGGGACCCGCCGGTAGCGTTGACCACCTATGTCGTCCGTCCTCGACCCCGACGGGCCGCTGCGTCTGGCCTACCTCACGTACCGGGGTAAGCCGCACGTCGGCGGGCAGGGCGTCTACACCCGCCACCTCACCAAGGCCCTCGTCGACCTCGGGCACTCGGTCGAAGTCTTCGGTGGCCAGCCCTATCCCGTGCTCGACGACCGGGTCCCGCTCACCAAACTCCCGAGCCTCGATCTCGTCAACGACCACTACCCGTTCCGATTTCCGGCGATCTGGGAACTCAAGACCCGCGAGGACTGGCTCGAGGTCGGCCTCTTCCTGACCGGAACCTTCGGTGAGCCCCAGGCGTTCAGTTCGCGGGTTCGCCGACACTTGGCCGGCCGGGTGAACGAATTCGATCTCGTGCACGACAACCAATGTCTCGGCTACGGAATCCTCGGTGTGGAGAAGATGATCCCGACGATCGTCACCCTCCACCATCCGATCACCCGCGATCGGGCCCTCGAGATGGACCACGCCCCGAACTGGTGGAAGAAGCTCGGCGTGAACCGCTTCTATTCGTTCGTCAAGATGCAAGGACGTGTCGCGAGTCGGATGCCGCGCATCGTCGTCGTGAGCGAGAACAGCATCAAGGACATCCACGAAGACATGGGGGTCTCGTACGACCGCATGCGGCTCGTGCCCGTCGGCGTCGATCCCGATCTCTTCAAACCACGACCAGATGTCACCCGGGTGCCCGGTCGCCTCATCACCACGGCGTCAGCCGACGTGGCCCTGAAGGGTCTCTCGTACCTGCTCGAGGCCATGGCCAAGTTGCGCACCGAACGCGACGTCACCCTCACGATCATCGGCAAGCCCAAGCCCGGCAAGAGCATGGATCTCATCGACAAGCTCGGACTGCGTCCGCACATCCAGTTCGTGTCGGGCGTTTCCGACGAACGCATCGTCGAGTTGTATGCCGAAGCCGAACTCGCCGTGGTCCCCTCGCTCTACGAAGGTTTCAGCCTGCCGGCGATCGAGGCCATGTGCACCGGAATCTGCCTCGTCGCCACCGATGGTGGCGCCCTGCCCGAAGTCACCGGCCGCGACGGCGACACCGTCCTCCAGTGCGGAGCCGGCGATGCCGAGGCCCTCGCCGCCACCATTCGTCGTGGACTCGACGATCCCGAACTCCGCGCGCGAGTCGGGGCGAACGGACGCGCGCGGGTCGTCGACCGCTGGACGTGGCGCCGCTGTGCCGAACTCACCGTCGATCAGTACCGCGAGGTCCTGTCGATGCCGGCCAACATCGAGAAGTTGCGTCGCAACGGACGGTTGAAGGGCTGACCGTGCTGACCGTTCGCTTCGCCCGTCTCGGACTCGCCCCCGGTGATCTCGTCCTCGATGCCGGTGCCGGTTTCGGCCGTCATGCGTTCGAAGTCGCTCGCCTCGGTGGTCGCATCGTGGCCCTCGATTACGCCGACGACGAAGTGCGCGCGACCCGCGCGACTTTCGGTGCCATGATCGCCGAGGGTCAGATCGCACCCGATCGTTACGTCGGCGTGCTGCGTGGCGACGCCACCCGACTCCCCTTCCCCGACGGAACCTTCGATCGCGTGATCACATCGGAGGTGCTCGAACACATTCAGGACGACGTGGCCGCCATCGCCGAACTCGCTCGGGTGTTGCGACCGGGCGGCACCTTGGCCTGCACCGTGCCGTCGTGGTGGCCCGAGAAGGTCAACTGGATGCTGTCCGACGAGTACCACGCACCCAAGTCGGTGGGCGGACACGTGCGCATCTACAGCGAGACCGAACTCACGGCCAAGCTCCGTGCCGCCGGCCTCGACGTCCGCGGTTCGCATCACGCTCACGCGCTTCACTCGCCCTATTGGTGGTTGAAGTGCGCGGTCGGCCCGCGACGCGACGATCACAAACTCGTGAATGCGTACAAGCGCTTTCTCGAATGGGACATCGTGAAGCAGCCACGATCGGTCAAGATCGCGGAACGCGCGTTGTCGCCCGTGATGGGCAAGAGCCTCATCGTCTACGCGACCAAACTCCCCGTCGACCGGACCTCGAATCCGCGTCCGACGGCGACCGACCGGGAACTGGTGGACGCATGAGCCGCATACCGCACATCGAAGGTGTGATCAGTGCCGACGAAGTCGTGCAGACTGCCGAATCGATCGCCGCTCTCCAACTCGACAATGGGATGATCCCGTGGTTCGAGAACGGACACTGCGATCCGTGGAATCACGTCGAGACCGCCATGGCTCTCGACATCGCCGGAATGCACGACGAGGCCGAACGTGCCTACGAATGGCTCGTCGATACCCAACACGGAGACGGCTGGTGGTTCAACTACTACCTGCCCGGCGGTTGCGTGGAGGAGCCCAAACTCGACACCAACGTGTGCGCCTACATCGCCGCCGGCGCCTGGCACCACTGGCTGTGCACCTGGGATCGTGGTTTCGTCGATCACATCTGGCCGACCGTCGATCGCGCCGTGGAATGGGTGCTCTCGATGGCCCGCCACGACGGAACCATCCTGTGGGCACGCGAAGAACACGCGAGCCCGTGGGATTACGCGTTGCTCACCGGCTCGTCGTCGATCTGGCACGCGCTCACTTGCGCGGTGAACCTCGCCGAACTCGCCAACGAGGATCGGCCCCATTGGACTCTAGCCGCCGACGCGCTACGCACGGCCATCGTGGAACGACCCGATGCCTTCGAGCCCAAGGATCGTTGGGCCATGGACTGGTACTACCCCGTTCTCACCAACGCGATGGAAGGCGAACAGGCCAAGGCCCGCCTCGCCGAAGGTTGGTCGACCTTCGCCATGGAGGGTCGCGGTATCCGTTGCGTGAGCGACGAACCGTGGGTGACCGCCGCCGAAACCGCTGAATGTTCACTCGCCCACACCGCGATCGGCGACATCAGCACCGCCACCGATCTCTTGGCCTGGACACGCGCGCATCGCCACGACGACGGCTCGTACTGGACGGGTGTGGTGTATCCGGCGCGCGAGAACTTCCCGGCCGGTGAACGCACGGCCTACACCGGAGCCGCCGTGATCCTCGCCGCCGATGCCATCGCCGCCGGTTCACCGGCCTCGCGGATCTTCGTCCCGTCACTCGTGGTCGACTGAACACTTTCCGACCGTCGGGTCGGATGGGAGAGAATGGCTCATGACCTTCACCGCGTCTTCTCCGTCGGCGATCCTCGAAAACGCTCGGCGAGCCCTCGACGCGCTCGGTGCCGGCGACGCGCTGAAGGGCTCGGTGACATCCGCCCGGTCGCCCATCAACGGCGAGAACTACGCCGGTGTCGGCGGATCACTCGTCGCCCCGAGTCTCGATCACGCGCTCGATCGTGCCCAACAGGTCTTCTCCGCTTGGCGCATCGTGCCCGCGCCCAAACGGGCCGAGGTCGTCCGACATCTGGCCGCCGAGTTACGTCGCCACAAGGACGATCTCGCCACCCTCGTACAGATCGAGGCCGGCAAGATCCGATCCGAAGCCCTCGGCGAGGTGCAGGAGATGATCG
>SXGQ01674411.1_pt1 | contig 21892 bp, 24 predicted proteins | sample 3178371 | NCBI WGS metagenome assembly SXGQ01 (sample SAMN11356859, study PRJNA531348) | freshwater metagenome | isolation source: freshwater sample F1-20 | place: China: Fuxian Lake, Yuxi | collected 2017-12-25 | reverse complement strand
GGATTGATTGGGCTCACGCTCAACGGTCTGAACGACTACACCAAGGGCGTCGCAACGGGTGTTTACAAAGCACTTGAAGGGACCGGTTACTCACTTGAAGTAGTTCAGGTCAACTACGATGCAGCTCAAGAATTAGCTGCAGCCGAAGCATTCCTTGCTAAGGGCGTCGTGGGTCTCGTCATTCAGCCGAACACAGTTGAATCAGCCGGTGCCGCTGCCGAAAAGGCAGTCGCTCAGGGTGTTCCGGCTGGAAACTGCATCTGGCCAGGCGCGAGTGCTTCTGACGAATTCTTCGTCGGAGTCGCCGAGCTTGACTCGGTTCAAGGTGGCCGATTGATCGGTGAATACTTGATCGCGAATGCGACACCAGGCAAAGTCTGCGTCGTTCAAGGAGTTGTCGGTCAGGGATTCTCTGAGCGCATCGATGAAGGCCTCGACGAAGTATTGAAGGACAGCGGTTTTGAAGTTGTTGTTCGCGAACAGGGCTTCTTTGACCGCACGAAGGCTGTCGGCGTTGTCGAGAATGCTTTCACCGCTCACCCCGATTTGGGAATCATCGTGGCTTACTCGGCGTCAATGTCAAATGGTATTTCACAGTGGCTCAAAGATCAGGGCAAGGACTCGGTGTTGCACATCTCGTCCGATGCTGACGAAGAAATGATTGGTTGGATGAAGACTCCTTACCAATCAGCAACTCGTTACTACTCGTCGGCACAAACCGGTTTGATTGCTGCGAATGCCGTTTTGGCATCACTTCGCGGTGAGACACCCGAATTCCGTACGGTAGTTGAACAGGTCATGGCAACTTCAGAAACGATTGATTCAATCGTCGAAGCGAATCCATACATGTTCATGGAATTCAAGGACAAAGTACAAAACATCTAATTCAGATGTTGTCAAGCATTTTGATGCGTTGGGTGCCCCGGTCAATGGCGACTGGGTCACCCACGTATCTCTGTACGTAGACCTGATTTAAGAATTTGTCAAAAAGGAAAAAAAATGGACACTGTTCCCGTCATCAATATCGCTCCATTCCTCAGTGGAACGCCCGAAGGCATTGCATCAGTTGCTAAAGAACTTGGTCGAGCCTGTGAAGAGATCGGATTTTTCCAGATCACTGGGTATGGGGTCTCCGAAGAATTCATTCAAGAGGTCTACGACATAAGTCGTAAGTTCTTCGATTTATCTGAAGAACAAAAGGCTTCTGCAGCGCAACCAGCACCAGACCAGGTTCGTGGATGGACGGCAGTAGGAAAAGAAGGCCTTTCGTATTCACTCGATGAGGTTGCCCCCGGAGATCTAAAAGAAAAAATGGACATGGGTCCATTCAATGTGGCTGACGATGAGTACCACCGAGGAGAAGCTGCTGGACCGCACTTTGCGCCGAATGTATGGCCAGAAGCGCTTCCCGAAATGCAAGCATTATGGGAACGTTATTTCGCAGAGATGAGCGAGGTATCGCGGCAAGTGATGAGGATATTTGCAGTTGCTCTGAACCTCAATATTGATTATTTCGAAGACAAAATCAATGAGCACATCAGTATGTTCCGAGCTGTGAACTACCCCGATCAGCCCACACCGCCGTTGCCAGGGCAGTTGCGTGCAGGCGCACATACGGATTATGGAAGCCTCACACTTCTCCGCCAAGAGCAGAGACCTGGCGGTTTACAAGTCATGACAAAGTCTGGTGAATGGTTCGACGTGCCTGTGATTAAAGGTGCTCTCGTTGTCAATATCGGAGATTTAATGTCCGAATGGACCAACGATCTTTGGGTTTCAACACTTCACCGTGTTGTTAACCCTCCTCGAGATGCCGCCAATGATTCTCGCCGTATTTCGTTAGTTTTCTTCCATCAACCAAACTATGACGCGATGATTTCCTGCCTACCAACTTGCTTGCAGCCCGGAGAAACTGCAAAACATGCTCCGATGTCATCTGGCGAGCATCTGTTTTCAAAGTTTGTCAAGCAAGCAACTTTCGGACAAGGAATTGACAAGTGAAAGTTGGTATTTCTCTCGCGAGTTTTATCAGCGCTGATTTCATCGGGCTATTTGATTTCTATTCAAAGACTTTTGATCTAAAAGAAGTTGAAGATTTGCGGAGCGAGATATTTCGTGGGGCAGATGCTTCTGGGGTGATCATCGGATTTTCTGCACCAGTTGTCTATGAAATGTTGAATATCCAAGAATGGGCCAACCCTCGTGGGACAACGCAGTATTTGACTTTTGAATGTGAAAGCGACCAGCACGTTGCAGACGCGACAGAACGAGCAATTGCTCATGGTGCGCGTCTTTTGCATGATCCTTATGAAACGTATTACGGCGCCTTTCAGTCGGTATTGGCTGATCCCGATGGAAATGTGTTTCGAATCAACTATTTCCGTCCTACGTGACGAAGTCGCCGTCTGCAATGTCAAAACTAATGACTCTGGATAAAGATTAATACTCCATTCAAATTCCCACAGTCAGTCACGATCATCAGGCAATTCGCTCCTGTTGTTTTTGTGTTGTTGTGGAGTACCGGTTTCATCGTGGCGCGTTACGGAACGCGTGATGCGGGGCCGATGACGTTTTTGTTCTTACGCATGTTGATTGCAGCAATTGTGTTGTGGGCGATTGCGATTGCGACAAATGCTCCGTCGATATCGCGAGTTCAAGTGAAATGGGCGGTGCTCACTGGATTGGGGATGCACGCCATTTACCTGGGTGGAGTCTTTATAGCTGCCGACCTCGGGTTACCTTCGGGCTTGTCAGCCTTGATTGCAGGATTGCATCCGGTGGTGACATCAGTTGGGGCATTGTTATTGCTCAGTGAGAAGTTGCAGCCCCGCCAATGGATTGGTGTTGGGTGCGGACTCGGCGGTGTGGTTGCAGTCGTTGTCGATCGGCTCAATGCCGGAGTGAGCGGAATTACTGCCGGGGCAGTTGTGGCGATGGTGGTGTCGGTTTTTGGAATGTCGGCAGGAACCTTGTTGCAACGTTCTCGAGGTGGGACTATGCCGTTGTTGCGGGGAACAGCAGTGCAGTATGCGATTTCGGCGGTGGTGCTCGGGGTGGGGTCGGTCTCGGTTGAACACTTTGAGGTTCAATGGACGGCGCGTTTTTGGTGGTCATTGATGTGGGCCGTTGTGGTGTTGTCAATCGCAGCGGTGTTAATCATGCTGTGGTTGCTGCAACGTCAAGCAGCGGTCAAGGTCAGCAGTTTGTTCTTCTTGACACCGGCGCTGAGCACGATTGAAGGTGCGGCGTTGTTTGGCGAACGTTTGGGCATGTTGGCAGTAGTGGGCCTTGCGGTCGCCCTCGTCGGCGTCGCCCTCACCACCCGTTCACATTGACCCACTTTGGAATATGGCTGCCGCCTAGCGGCAACTAAACTCCAAAGTGGCGATTAATTACCGGTGTAGTGGGCGTCGGCGAGGGTGAGGACGTCGTCGATAATCGCGATTCCGGCTCGCACATCTTCGTCACTTGTCGTCAACGGCGGAACCACGTGCATACGGTTGAAGTGCGTGAATGGCCACAAGCCTTGAGCCTTGCACGCACCAATCAATTCAGCCATCGGGGCTGCCGCGGGTCCAGCCGCATTGAACGGCACCAAAGGTTCGCGGGTCTCACGGTTCTTGACCAACTCGATCGCCCAGAACACGCCAACTCCGCGCACATCACCAACGCTGGGGTGCTTTGCCTTCAACTTCTCGAGTTCGGGTCCGATGATGTCGCGACCTAGGTGGCGAGCATTCTCGATAATTCCTTCTTCTTCAAAAATATTGATGCTGGCAACAGCTGCGGCGCACGCCAAAGGATGACCGCTATAGGTGAGTCCACCCGGGAACTGACGCTCGCGGAAAGTATCGGCAATGCGATCGCTGATGATGACTCCACCAAGTGGCAAGTAGCCAGAGTTCACGCCCTTAGCAAAACAAATGAGGTCTGGAGCGACCTTCCAGTTATCGATTGCGAACCATTCACCGCATCGACCAAAGCCCGCCATCACTTCGTCGGCGATGAACACGATTCCGAATTCGTCACAGATTTCACGCACGCCAGCCATGTAGCCAGGCGGCGGAACCAAGATTCCGTTTGTACCTACAACACTTTCAAGCATGATTGCGGCAACTGTTTGTGGACCTTCGACCATCAAGGTGTCGCGTAAGTGCTGCAGTGCGCGCTGTGATTCTTCAACATCGCTACTGCTGTGGAACGCCGAACGATATGGGTATGGTCCCCAGAACTTGACGATTCCCGGTAAGCCCGGTTCGCTTGGCCAACGACGCGGATCGCCGGTGAGCTGAATCGCTCCACCAGTTGCACCGTGGTAGCTGCGGTAAGTCGTGAGAATTTTGTGACGTCCGGTATGCAAGCGCGCCATACGAAGTGCATTTTCGGTTGCTTCTGCTCCACCTGCAGTAAAGAAAACCATATTGAGATCGCCAGGCGCCCGCTCGGCGATCAGTCGAGCTGCTTCACTGCGTGCATCATTGGCGTGGTACGGAGCGATGGTGCAGATGCGCGCGGCCTGCTCTTGAATCGCCGCAACCAACTTGGGGTGTTGATGCCCGATGTTGACGTTGACGAGCTGACTCGAGAAATCGAGGTACTTCTTGCCAGACTCATCCCAGAAATGACTGCCCTCGGCCTTGGTGACAACGATCGGGCTGATCAGGCTTTGGGCCGACCATGAGTGGAACACGTGTGAGCGATCGCTCCTCAGTGCATTATCGGGATTCGTGTTGAGTGCCGAGGAAGTCATGGTCATGACTGCACACTATTCGTTACACGTCAGGGAGTACAGACTGTGCTTTGTCACAGGACAATGAAGATTGGTGAAGCAGGAATTGTTGCTACGGTCAGGGACATGGGCGAGCGAATTTCATTCAAGTCAAACGGCGGAACGTGCGATGGGTACCTGGCAAACGGAGGCGGACCCGGAGTCATTGTGATTCAAGAATGGTGGGGACTCGTGCCTCATATTGAAGACGTCGCGGACCGTTTTGCCGCCGCAGGTTTTACGGCTCTCGCACCCGATCTGTACCACGGCGAATCGTCGACCGAACCCGACGGTGCCGGCAAGTTGATGATGGGACTCAACTTGGCGCAGGCTGCAAAAGATCTATCGGGCGCTGTTGATTACTTGCAAACGACAACCGGCCATCAAAAAGTAGGTGTTGTTGGTTATTGCATGGGCGGCGGACTCACGTTGGTTTTGGCGTGTCAGCGTCCAGACGCCGTTGCGGCAGCGGCTCCGTACTACGGCGTGATCCCGTGGCCATCGGCTCAGCCTGATTGGTCAAAGCTTGCAGCAAAAGTTGTCGGCGAATATGCCGAACTTGATGACTTCGCTGGACCAGAAACTGTGAACGCACTTGAAGCCCAACTCAAGGCACTTGGCAAAGATGCAACTCTGAACATTCACGCAGGGTCACAGCATGCATTCTTTAATGATGCACGTCCAGAAGTTTTCGATGCTGCAGCAGCAAAGATGAGTTTTGATCGGACACTCGATCTCTTCAGAACATCTCTTTAATCAAATTACGGAGCGACAGCGATCGGTGCATCGGATGTTGTGACAGGTGGAACGGTTGTGTCGACAAGCGAAGAGATGACTGGTCTCATGGGTTCATCGCCGCCTCCGCTATTCACAATCAACCCAATGCCGATTCCGACAACTAAACCTAAGACAGCACCACTTGCACCAACGATGAGTTTTAACTGATCAGTCATCGGCTGCACCGAAATGTCAGCTCAATGATTCAATGGCAGACTGCACTGCAAGTACGCGCCGTGCATTGTCGACATGCAAGTTTTCAATCATGCGACCATCAACAGTGATGACACCACGACCCTCGGCAGTTGCTTCTTCAAAAGCAGCAATGACGCGCTGAGCATAATCAACTTCATCGGCCGAAGGTGCCCATACATCGTTGGCAATCTCAACTTGTGAAGGGTGAATGAGGGTCTTGCCATCAAAGCCCATCTGAGCACCTTGAACACATTCATCGCGGAAGGCATCAAGATCTTTGACGTCGTTGAAGACACCATCAAGGATAACTTTGCCAGCCTCGCGGGCGGCAAGAAGTGCAGTTGCTAAGTGAGGAGTGAGTGGTGCTCGACCCCGTACTTGAGTGGCGCGCAATTCTTTTGCTAAGTCGTTTGTGCCCATGACAAGTGTTTGTACACGTGGGTGAGCAGCGATCTGTCGCACATCAAAAATGGCAGTGGGAGTTTCGATCATTGCCCAAATTTTCATTGAGCCAGGCGCTCCAGCACTTGCGAGCGCTGATGAAACAGCCTCGACTTCTTTGACTGAATTGATTTTCGGAATCACGACGGCCGAAACATTCGCCATGGCAGCTGCTACGAGATCATCTGCACCCCACTGGGTGTCAAGACCATTGCAACGAATGGTGATTTCCTTGTTCCCGTATTCACCGCTGAGTGCGGCAGCGACGGCATTACGACGTGCATCGGGCTTTGCATCAGGAGCAACGGCGTCTTCAAGGTCAAAGATCAATGCATCGGCGGGAATGCCTTTTGCCTTGTCGAGTGCACGCTCGTTGGCGGCTGGCATATAGAGAACTGAACGACGGGGCCGTAGGTCTGACATGAGATTTTCCTTGTTGTTGTACTGACTAGAAGCCGTAAGCGGCGGTGAGTTCGGGGTCGCGTGCTGAAAGTTCGCGAGCTAATTGCACAATGACTCGACACTGCTTCACTGAAGCGTCGTCTTCCATTTTTCCATCAAGCATGATTGCTCCAGTGCCATCGCCCATCGCATCAATGACGCGCATTGCGTGTGCGACATCGCTTGGACGTGGACTAAACACGCGTCGTGCAATATCGATTTGCGCGGGGTGAAGCGACCATGCGCCAACACAACCAAGCAAGTAGGCATTACGGAACTGATCTTCACAGGCGACAACATCTTTGATGTCGCCGAAGGGTCCATAGAACGGCAAGATGCCGTGCATGACACAAGCGTCCACCATGCGGGCCAACGTGTAGTGCCACAAATCTTGTTGATAGGTGTTGCGCGGCGCATCAGGACTCTCGGGATTCGGATCGTCGCGAACGACATAGTCGGGGTGTCCACCGCCAACACGGGTTGTCTTCATGCGACGATTGGCAGCAAGGTCGGCTGGTCCGAGTGAAAGACCTTGCATACGTGGCGAGGCTCCGCAGATTTCTTCGACATTGGCAACGCCACGAGCAGTTTCAAGAATCGCATGAATCAATAACGGCTTCTTGAGTCCGGCCTTTGCTTCGAGCTGCGCAAGCAAACGATCGACATAGTGAATGTCTTCGGGTCCTTCAACCTTCGGAATCATGATGACATCAAACTTGTCGCCGACTTCGGTAACAAGGGTCGTTATGTCGTCAAGGCCCCATGGCGAATCAAGACTGTTCACACGGGTCCACAGTTGCGTCGTACCCATCGGAACTGTCTTGGCAACATTGACCAGACCAGCGCGTGCCGCTTCTTTGTCGGTCGCGGGAACTCCGTCTTCGAGGTTTCCAAGAATGATGTCGACCGTCGGGATGATGTCGCCCAACTTGGCAACCATCTTTTCGTTGGACGGCGGGAAGAAGTGGATCATCCGGCTCGGGCGGAAGGGAATCTCACGGACGGGCTCGGGGGCTCCGACGGCGAGGGGCTTGAAGAAGTCTTTGGCGCTGCGCACAATGCGAGGGTACGCCTTTTTGACCCCACTTGGTAAGCCTCGTGACCAAAAAGTTGCCAGAAAGACGACTTGGCAAATACCTCGTGGCAATCTGCCCGCCTACTATTGATCAAGTGGCGGCTCTCATCATCGGAAATCATGAAATCGACGCGGTGCTTTTTGATGCCGGTGGAATCTTTGTGATCCCTGACCCGACTGTCTTGGCTCCGCTTTTGAGTTACTACGGCGCGACGAGCGACCTGGCGATGTATCACCGAGCCCACTACCGAGGGATGGCCGCAAAATCTGCAGCCGGTTCGGGTGAATCTGACTGGGATTCGTACAACGTGGCTTACGTCGAAACCATTGGTGTGCCAGAGCACGATGTCATCGAAGCAGCAACAGTTCTTGGACGATCACGCAACGCCTACACCTGGCGTTGGCCTTTGGATGACAGTGTTGAGGCCCTGCGGCAACTCCATCAACGAAACGTGCCCATCGGAGTCGTGAGTAACGCTTCTGGTCAGATTGAAGACATCTTGTCGCGATCGGCAGTGTGTCAAGTAGGCGAAGGTACAGGCGTCCCCGTTCGCATCGTGATTGACAGTCACGTCGTCGGAGTCTCAAAACCCGATGCGCGAATTTTTGATTTTGGATTAGCTGCGTTCACAGAGTTTGAACGTTCACGAATTGCGTATGTCGGCGATTCGGTCACGATGGATATTGGGGGAGCGCGCAACGCCGGCTTAGTTCCGGTGCTTCTTGATCCGTATGACGATCATGCTGGCGCAGACTTTTATCGTGTGAAGTCTTTGCTTGAATTGTTGTCATGAGCGAGGTCCCAGGTTCTGGAGTTTCTGAACGATGGATTGAATGGCGTCGCACGGTTGACCTCATCAAGTACGACCAGCGTTGGGACGCGATGGCGGCGCGCGGTGATTCAATTCACGGTGAAGCAGATTTTGTTGAACGGCTCGTCGGTGAACGTAAAGTCCGTCTGCTTGATGCCGGATGCGGAACCGGTCGTTTAGCAATTGAAATGGTGAAGCGAGGTCACCATGCGGTTGGTGCAGATCTCGATCCCGACATGATTGATCGTGCCGCAACGAAAGCGCCGCATATCGATTGGCATGTCGCGGATTTGTCGGAGATGAGTCTTGAAAGCAAATTTGAAGTGATCGTGATGGCCGGAAACATTCCGTTATTTTGTGCGCCAAGTTCTCAAGCGGCGATCATTCAATCATTGGCCGACCACTTAGTTCAAGGCGGCTACTTGATAACAGGATTTTCGTTAGAGGCTCGACCTGATGCGTATGAGCGCCACGATTACCAACGTGATGCAATAAGCGCGCAACTCACAGAAGTTGCGGTGTATTCAACGTGGGACGAACATCCATCAAACGATGGAGACGACTACACGGTGATGTTGCACCAAAAGAATTAGGCGTTTTCGACCAGACGGCGAGCGATGACCTTGAGGCACAAGGTTTCGTCAGCACCTTCAAAAATCGATAACACGCGGGCGTCAACGAACAGGCGGCTCACCGAGTATTCCTCGGCGTATCCGTAACCACCATGAATCTGCATCGCTTCGCGAGCTACCCATTCGGCAGCCTTGCACACGTATGCCTTCACCATGCTGGCTTCGGTCGTACCTTCACCTTTGGCCATCAACTTCGAAACTTGATAGCCAAATTGACGACCAGCCTGAATGAGTACCGCCATGCGGCCGAGCTTCACTTTGGTCAACTGATATTCAGAAATGTTGTTGCCGAAAACATTGCGGTTGTTGGCGTGGTCATAAGCGGCCTCATAAGCGGCCTGCATCAATCCAACGGCGCGAGCAGCGGTTTGCAGACGGCCATTTTCAAAACCTTCCATCTGGTAATAGAAGCCTTTGCCAAGTCCGCTTTCTTCGCCGATGAGATTGGTTGCAGGTACCCACCAGTTTTCAAGTGCGATTTCGTACGAGTGCATTCCGCGGTAACCGATGGTGTCAATAGGGCGACCTTCCATCTTTCCGGTCGATCCGTCGGGCTGAACATTCTGCGTGAATTCAAATCCGTGGGCCTCGCCACGAGGCTTGGGCACGATGAACAAGCTCAAACCACGGTGGGTCTTTGAACGATCGGGATCGGTGCGTGCCAACAACATCAACACATCGGCACGACCAGCAAATGTGCACCAGGTCTTCACACCATTGATGACATAACCTGCCTCACCATCGGCACCAACTGCAGGAGTGGCGGTGACTTTGAGACCAGCAACATCGCTGCCATAATCGGGTTCGGTTACTGCAACAGCCACCATGGTTTCGGCAGTAGCGAGCCTGGGCAACCAGTATTCTTTCTGAGCTTCGGTTCCGCCCTTGACTAATGCACGAGTCAAAATTTCTGGGCGAGTGATCAACGAACCACCAATGCCAAGACTTCCACGACTGAGTTCTTCGGTTGCGACAACCATGGCGAGGTATTCACCTTCGCCACCTTCAGAAAAGCCGCCGTACTCGGCCGGTACTGAAAGTCCGAAGGCACCCATTTCGGCGAGGCCGCTAATGATCTCTTCGGGGACGTCTTCGTTGTAACGGTGTACGTGTTCGGCACGAGGCGCAATGACCTTGTCAGAGAACGAACGGAAAGTGTCTTGCACCATTTCAAAATCGCTGTCGAGGTGACGCGGTCCTTGAACATCGGCAAGTGACGCAACGAATTCGGGATCACGATAAATCGTGATGAACGATGATGCGGCGGCCAGCGGATTGACTTCGAGTCCCCACAATGCTTCGCGACCGATCAACCTGGTCATCAACTCGTGCGCCATGTCGGCAGTGAAGGCGCACGTGATGAGACCTTCGTGGACTCCCTTGGCGCCGTAGTCAAGAAGTGAGCGAGCTGTTTCGACGGCCGAGGCGGCATGTGCAAGGTCGTAAGCCAAAACCTGGTGCTTGTCAGCGCCACCGATTGCTGCAAGTTGGCGCAGACCCTTGCCGACGGCTCGTGAGGCCAAATCAATGATTTCGTTGGCGGATTGCAGGTCGGGGGTGACAGACGTTGAACTCATGGACGAAACGCTACCTATGAATGCGCTCGCAGGTAGAAGTCAGAACCCGACTACTTGTGCCCATGTGAGGTGGTCAAGCGTCACGGCGGGCACGCTGGCTCAGATGTGTCAGGCTTGGAGCATGTCAGCGGGTCAAACACCTACCGAAATCAAGCGAAATGTCTGTGTGTATTGCGGCTCAAGTTCGGGCAAAGGCCCCGAATACGCAGCCGAGGCCGTTGCTCTTGGTCGCGAATTGGCCTCTGAAAACTTGGGATTGGTCTACGGCGGTGGGCGCGTCGGGTTAATGGGGCTGGTGGCCGACTCGGCGCTCGATCACGGCGGCGAGGTGCACGGCATCATTCCGGAGCATTTGGTGCGAGCCGAGACAGCTCACCAAGGCCTCACGTCTTTAGAAACTGTTCAGACCATGCATGAGCGCAAAGCGCGTATGGAAGAGCTCGCAGTTGGCTTCATCGTTTTACCGGGTGGTTTTGGCACCTTTGATGAGGTGTTTGAAATTCTCACATGGAATCAGTTGGGGCTGATTGCCAAGCCGGTGGTTTTTCTCGACAGCACTGGTTACTACGCACCACTTTTTGATGCCTTTGATCACATGATCTCGGCTGGATTTGTGAAAGAGAATTATCGGGTTCTTCTGAACCGAGCGACCACAGTTGAAGAAGCAGTTCGTATCGCTTCAAGCCCAGCTGCGACTGTTGAGGGAAAACTGATTGAACTTGACATCACCTCAAAGAAGACGATCACATCATGAATTCGTTAACACCATTTCGTCCTCAGCCAGATGGATTGAATTGGCCGACCCATGAATGGCCTATTGAAACTGTCGATGCGTCGGTGAACCAAGTTGAATTGAATTCGGCGTTGGCATCGTTGTTTGATCACGGAGTCAATCCGCCTGCGGGTCAAGGTATTTCGCTTGCAACTCTTGTCGTGTATCGCGGCGCAATTGTCGTTGAACAATATGGTGTTCAACCCGACACTGCTTTTGGTCCTGGTAGTCCAGTTGATCAAGACACAACACTGATCTCATGGAGCATGGCCAAGAGCATGACACAGGCAGTTCTTGCGATTGTGATTGACGAACTCGGAATTGATATCGATGCACCAGTTGATATTGCTGAGTGGGCGAGCGATGAGCGCCGAAACATTACGCTGCGCCAACTTTTGCAAATGCGCGACGGACTTGATTTCGTTGAAGACTATTTAATTGATGAATCGGGTAATTCAGTTTCGGACGTCATCAATATGTTGTTCGGTAGTGGAGCCGATGATGTTGCAACATACGCGCGCTCGCGTGCTTTGAAGTATGAACCAGGCAGTGTGTGGTCATATTCATCAGGCACAACGAACATCATTTGCAGTTTGCTGAGGCAATACATCGGAGGCGGAGATGTTGCCGAATTATTGAAGCAACGAATTTTTGATGTTTTAGGTATGACCTCGGCAACGGGTCGATCGGATGCGGCGGGAAATTTCATCGGCTCGTCATACGTGTATGCAACTGCGCGAGATTTCGCCAAATTTGGTTATTTGTACCTACGCGGCGGCCAATGGGAAGGGCAACAACTCATTCCAAAAGAGTGGGTTGAATCGGCGCGCGTACAACATGCTTCAGACCACGACAGTGATCACGGTTACGGTCTTCATTGGTGGGTATGGAAATCACTCGCTGGTTGTATGTCGGCTCAGGGCTACGAGGGTCAGCGGATCATTGTGATGCCCGATCGCGATTTAGTTGTTGTTCATCTAGGTAAATGGGTTGCCGAGACTGCACCTACGCTTGATCGCCATTTATTGAACCTCATTGAAGCCTTCCCGGTTAACTCATGACATTGGTGCTCGGTAGATGCCCGTAAAACTGCTAGAAATAGGGCATGTCTGAAGTGGTCGGGGGAGACCTAGGCGGGGCCCCGCTGCAACACGATGGGGCCGACAAAGTTTTAGATCCACGTCATCACGCGCGACGCAAAGCCTTCCTTCGTGCCTTCAAAGTGCTCGCCACTTTGATTGTTGTCTATTTTTTGATTCTGAATATCCCAGGATTGCGAAACGCAGTCGATCAGTTGAGCGATGTGAAACCTGGATTGTTGGTTTTGGGTTTAGTTCTTGAGTTACTTGCCCTCTTTTGTTATTCACTCATGACGCGAGCCGCGTTGGGTCCAGTTGGACATCACATGTCGGCGTTGCATCTCTTTCGTATTCAGTTGTCGACACGCGCCTTGTCGAGCCTGGTGCCGGGTGGAAGCGCCGCCGGCTCAGCACTCGGCTATCGATTGATGGTTGCATCAAGCGTCCCGGGACCAGATGCTGGCTTTGCACTTGCAACGGCTGGTTTAGCATCAGCTGTTGTACTCAACTTCATTTTGTGGTCTGGTCTGATTGTCTCTATTCCTCTTCGTGGTGTGAACCCGGTGTATGGAACGGCGGCGATTGCCGGAATCATTTTGATGGGTATTGCAGTCGCCATTATTTTTGGATTGATTGAAGGCCAAGAGCGATCTGAAAGAATATTGCGACGAGTTGCTCGACGTCTGCACCTCAATGAAGATCGAGCCGGAGAAGCTGTTCGACACATCGGTGGTCGTATGCAAGAACTTGCAGCCGACCGCGCTCTGTTGCGTCGGTTGGTTTTCTGGGCATCTGCTAACTGGCTGATTGACGCGGCGGCGCTGTGGGTTTTCTTACGGGCCTTTGGTGGTTCAGTACCCCCAGATGGACTGATCGTTGCTTTCGGGCTGGCAAATGTCTTGGCAGCGATTCCCTTAACCCCGGGCGGTCTCGGAATTGTTGAAGGTACGTATGTGCCGGTGCTAGTTGGTTTTGGTTTGCCGCGGGCGACTTCTGTCGTTGGCGTGGTTTCGTATCGGATCGCGCAGTATTGGCTACCGATCATGATTGGCGGCGTTTGCTATCTATCGTTGCGAGTCGGACCATGGGCCATTGCCCGCAACAAACTTGAACCGATGCGTGATGTTGTGGCGACCATGGCAACTGGCGATGAAGATATTCTCAATTTCTCTGAGCGATTCCCCGCAAGGGAACGAACAGGACAATTGCCGAAGCCTTCCGTTGAACAAATTCAGGCCTCTGAAATTCAAAATACCGAGAATCCACAAAGTCACGACTAGTTTTGTGGCATGACAGTTCACGAGCGCCCCTTTGGCCGTTGCCTAGAAGATTTCGTTATCGGCGATGTTTATCGTCATTGGCCCGGCAAGACCATTACTGAATACGACGATCATCTCTTTTGCATGATCACCATGAACCATCACCCGTTGCACACCAATGATTGGTTTGCTTCAAAAAGTGTTCAGGGTCGCAACGTTGTCGTGGGTAACTTGGTGTATTCGTTGGTTCTTGGCATGAGTGTCCCTGACGTGAGTGGTGCAGCAATTGCGAACCTTGAAGTCGAAACTCTGCAACATAAGTTCCCAACTTTTCATGGAGACACGATCCACGCCGAAACTCGCGTGCTCGACATTCAAGAAAGTAAGTCAAAGAACGATCGTGGCATCGTGACGGTTGAAACCAAAGGCTTTAATCAAGACGGCAAAGAAGTGTGTTACTTCCGTCGCCGTGTGATGGTCTGGAAGCGCGAATTTGCTCCCACTCGCGAACGTCCGTACAACGGCGAAACCGCATGGGGCGAAGCCTGAGAGATTTCACCCGTGACTGACCAATCGGGTCTTCACGAATCAATTTTTACGTGGATCACACCGCGTCTTCGTCAGTTACCGTGGCGTGATACGCGAGATCCTTGGCAAGTGCTCGTCAGCGAAGTCATGTTGCAGCAAACTGGTGTGAGTCGTGCCATGCCGAAGTGGTCGGTCTTCATCGATGAGTTTCCAACTGCGCTTGCTTGTTCGCAAGCACCTCTTGGTGATGTGCTGAGATTGTGGCAGGGACTTGGTTATCCGCGTCGTGCAAAAAACTTGCAAGCCGCAGCCAAAGTTGTTGTCGAGCAACATGGCGGAGTCGTGCCAAACACTCTTGAAGAATTGCTTGCACTCCCCGGTGTCGGCCCGTATACAGCGCGAGCGGTTTTGGCTTTTGCGTTCGAAGAAGATGCGGCTGTAGTGGATACAAATATTGCGCGAGTACTCGCAAGGTTTCATGGAAGAACTCTGAAAGCACGTGAGGCTCAAAAGCTCGCCGATGATTGGGTTCCACAAGGAGAAGCGTGGCTATGGAACCAAGCCCTCATGGATTTGGGTGCAACGATTTGTCGCCCCCAACCAATGTGCGACGAATGTCCTCTGAGTGAGAAATGTTCGTGGCGGGGCACTGGTGCTGACCCAAGTGTGGGGTCGGCTGGAGTGAGTGTTGCTCAAGCAAAGTTTGCCGGTTCAGATCGTCAAGCCCGTGGGCGATTGATGAAGCAACTCGGCGAATGTGCGGTGCCGGTTCACGCGGTTGCAGAGATCATGGATCGCTCTGCTGAAATTGCGATGCGACTAGTAAACGACTTGATCAGCGATGGTCTCATTGTTCGTCACAATGACGAACTCTTGTTGCCTTAGCCGCGAGTGATTGCAGCAACAATCTCGGCGAGCGCCGCATCGGCATACGCCCGCATTTCATCATCGGTTCGATCTTGAATCGGATGTGGTGTGAAGACCCGTGCGACATCAGGAAACCCGAGCGAACGTGACTGCACATCAGCGGCTGAAATGAATTCAGAGGAAGCGACGAACACGCCAGGAATGCCCCGGCGTTCTAGATCAACGATGTCGTGCACACTGCACGACGTACAACTGCCTCAATCGGCAAGTGCTTCAATCACCACTTGGCAATTGATAGAAATTTCGTGGCGCAAATCAACGGGCGCCGGCTTGGTGAACGTGGGCTTTTTGTAACGCTTGACGTCAGCGCCCATTTCGGAGAGTCGTTCTTCGAGGCGATCAATGAAAACATCGCCACGAGCTTTGGAGATATCGAGCAAACCAACGGTGAGACCACGGAGCGATTCAGGTCGGCCAACTCGTTCAACGGTGGTGGCGCGGCGTTCGTTGGTTGGGTCGAGCACAACGCGATTGATTGAACTGGTCACGGCAACACTTCTTTCGTCACTGGTTGGCTTCCAACGTCGCCGTTGGCCCATCCACCAATAATGGCAGAGAAAAGACCAGCACCTCCGCCTGCATGCACAAGAAGCAGTCCGCCTGGTCGGAATTTAGGCAACGTCATGCCATTCAGACGCTCGGGGACGCCTTCGGCGATTCCGCCAGCACCTCTGATGAGTTCGCTGCCCGGAATCTGCAGGCGGGCGTGTATCTCTTCGAGAACTCGATCGCGATCCCAACCCGCTTCGGCATAGACGCGAGCATGCTCGGGTCCCATCACCACGATCGCATCAAAAGCCAAAACTGATTTGGGATTGTGCAGTGTTCGCAGGCAGGCCGCGAAAGTATTCGTCAGACTTTCGGGATCGCGTGCGAGTTGATCAACAACGCAACGCGGGCCTTCGCCAGGAAAGACAGTGACGGCGTCGGTCGTTCGTGACAGCCCACGGCTTTCGGCGAGCGTCGACCACGGTGAACCCAACTCATCTTCGGCGAAACAGAACGAGATTTTTCCAGGATTGCCATGCGTTGCCCGATCAACTTCTCCGGGACGACCGCCACCGATATTGCGAATGATCAATTGAATCGCGCGACCGATGGTGAGGTTGGCTCGGTTGCCTTGTCCGAAAACATTCATGCCGCTATTCATGCCAATCGCACGCGTGCCTGGTCCGTTGCACACGATGACCGGACCTACCGGCATCGTGGTTGCGAGCACACCATGAATGTTGAAGGTGTCATTACAGACAGCTTCAAGACCAGCGATGACCCATGGCAGGTACTCGGGTTTGCATCCCGCCATGACCGCATTGATCGCCACTTTTTCAACAGTGATCTCGACTAAGTCCGGTGGAACAATGGCGACAACATCGGTTGGTTGACGTGTAGTTCCAGTGAGCATGCGCATCACCCGTTGTTCGGTTGGAGGTACAACCGGAAGTCCGTCAGTCCAACCACGATCAAACATCGCTTCAAACTCATCTTCAGCCTCGGCGATATCGACACGACGCGCCGAAAGAGTTGTGGCACCAAAACGAACACGCAATTCGTCAACTAAATCAGGGTCAACGCTCAATGAACCGCAACCTGGACGAAATGCACTGAGGTTTGGCCCAAGGTCTGATTGACCAGTGACCCGTTGCCATTCGTCGCGAACCCAACCGACAGTTCTGGTTACTTCCACGCCATTTTCAATTCGCAACACGGTCGGAACAGTTTCAATGTCGTAGTGCCAACTGATTGACAGGTCGGCGTCATGAATCGGTGCAAGTGATTCAGGGAATGCTGAATCATCTTGCACATAGACGGTGACCGGAAGTGGTCCGTTAGTGAGTTGTTCAATGACAGGAACAACCATCCGACAGGTTTCGCATTCGCGTTTAACGATGACGACCAAGCCATCGGGAAGAGCGGGCAGTGTCATGATGTTTACTCGGCAAGGAACGACAAGATGATGTCGTTCACTTCATTGGGCTTTTCGAGATGCAAAAAGTGACCGACACCGTCGACAAAATGTGCTCGAGCATTTGATGTCAGTTCGGCGGCCGCGAATTCTGCGACATCAATACCCATGCAGCCATCGGTACGACCATGCAGATAGAGGAGTGGTTGCGGCGGAATTGTTGACGTCAAGTCTTGTGCCGATTGCAATGCCGGATCGTTGTATCCAGCACCAAGGGTGGCACGGTAGAAACCAAGCGCAGCTTGCAAGTTGGCAGGGTCGCGCATGCTCGGCTTGAGCAAGGCGAGTTCTTCGGTCGCATCAAACCCAGGCGACCAATCGGCCCACAACATGTCGATGTATGCAAGGTCGTTGGCGCCAACGACGAAGTCAGCAAACGGATGCTGGAAGAAGAACATGTACCAACTGCGTTTGATCTGAGCGAGGTTCGACAAGAAAGCGACGCCTACGGCGTTGCCAGGTGGCACTGCCATGGTGACGACTTTGGCGAAAGCATCGGGACGAACATTGGTCGCAATATGGGTGATGATCGCGCCCCAGTCGTGACCGATGATGACTGAGTCAGCGCCGCCACCGAGTGCATCGCGAAGTGCGAGGGCGTCCATTGCCGAGGCGGCGGTCTGAAAGCGGCCGTCTGAAGGAATCTGGGTTGGGGCGTAGCCGCGTAAAAAAGGGGCAACTGCGCGATAGCCAGCGTCGGCTAGTCGGGGCAGCAAATGGCGCCAGGTATGAGCCGAGTCGGGGAATCCATGCAGACAGATCACCAGTGGGCCGTCATTGTCGAGTCCAGCCGCGAAGTACGAGATCGAGAGATCGTTGGCCTGAATGGAGTGCTGAGTAATCGTGCCCATGGGCAAACGGTACTCGTATGAGGCTGGCGAGGCATACCTCAACTGCGACGAAGGTCACCTACTTTGCCCATTTCATTTACCCCTGTTTGTCATTTAGCGTTCTCATCCATCGGGGGAGATCAAAACATCGATGTCACATTCTTTGGCGTGCGTGGTTCTACGCCTTGCCATGGTGATGACACGAGGCGCTACGGCGGAAACACATCTTGTGTTGGGCTGAGCGCGCCTAATCAACCGCCGCTCGTATTCGATCTCGGAACTGGGTTGCGTTATTGCGGTGACAAGATTCCGGCAACTGGTCCATTTGAAGGTTATTGCTTGCTCACACACATGCACTGGGATCATGTTCAAGGTTTGCCGTTTTTTGTTCCCACACTTCGAGACGGCGCGAACTTCCAAATTTTCGGACCGATGCAAGAAGATGGTCGATCAGTTCACGATGTGTTTGAAGCCTTCATCAAGCCACCGATGTTTCCGGTGAGCGTGACATCGCTTCCTGGAACTTTTGTGTTCCATGATGTGGCCGACAGCGATTTTCATATTGCTGAAATGCAAGTCAAGAGTCGATTAGTTCCGCACGTGGGAAACACACTTGGTTTTCGAGTGAACTATCAATCAGTCGGCGTAACGTACTTGCCAGATCATCAAATGCCTCAAGACGGATCAATGGCAATTACTGACGGTGCACGTGAATTGTGTGAAGGTACCGACCTATTAATTCACGACGCTCAGTACACGCCTGAAGAATTCGCAACGAAGAGCAACTGGGGTCACTGCACCGTTGATTACGCAGTGTGGGTTGCCATTGAATGCGGAGTGAAGAAACTGGCTCTGTTTCATCACGATCCGACGCGTAGCGACGATGCGGTCGATGAGTTACTTGCTGCAGCAAAACGCCGTGGCGAAAAGCACGGAGTTGAAGTATTCGCAGCTTCCGAAAACCAAGTCGTTTCGTTACCTTGCGCTTAACGCACAGTTTGTAACGGGTCACTCACGACGTGGCTTTGCTGACCAAGCGGGCCGACTGTATTACCACCGCGAATAGTGACGCGGCGCATGCGGCGTTCGGCGGTGCCGTAGTCATCAGACGCGTAATGCATCGTTGCTCGGTTGTCCCACATCAAAACATCGCCAGGCTGCCAGTGGTGGCGCAGAACAAACTCGGGCTGTGTCGCGTGTTCGTACAACAACTTCAACAAGTTGTCACTTTCAATACGTGAGTATCCGACGATGTGTGTCGTGAAGCCGGGGTTGACGAACAGCGCCTTCCTGCTAGTGCTTGGATGCACTCGCACAACTGGGTGCACCACGGGTGGCACCTTTGCGGCATCATCAAACAATTTTTGGGCATCGTCACGCGACAATGCTGAATCGAATGGCTCGCCCCAGTAGGCGAGTGGCGAGATGCGATGCACGGCCTCGAGTCCGTCAACGAGTTGCTGCAAGCTCGGGCTCAGACGCTCATAAGCGGTTCGCATGTCGGCCCACAGGGTGTCGCCACCCCATTCGGGAACGACGTCGGCGACAAGGACCGAGCCCGCTGGGGGAGTCGCCACAAATGTGACGTCGGTGTGCCAACGAGCGTTCTTGCCACCCTTGGCTCCGTCGAGTTCGAGAATTTCGGGATGATCAGGGTGGCCAGGAACAACGGGGTGCGCAGGAGTTGGTTCGCCAATTGATCGAGCCAGGGCGACTTGATCGGCGTGGCTTAAGAATTGGTCGCGCAAGACGAGGACGAGGTGTTTTTCGAGAAGGTCAAGCAATTGGCCTGGGGCCAGATCGGTACGCGCATCGCCACGGGTGAGTTCTGCGCCAAAGGCACCCGTCAGGGGCCGAATCTTCCAAGTTTCGAGGCTGGTGGGTGGGTTCATGAGCTGGTCGACGAGTTCCTTGATCGGCGGGAATTTTGGAATCCCGACTTTTGTACTCAGATTTAATAGTGCTGGTCAGGACACTACAACCTCAAAATCAAGAAATCCGCTAAATATGATGGGAATAGTCAGGAATTAGGTATCGTAGTCTTGATGACAGCCCAACCGACCTCTCTTGCGGCCGATATCGCCGAGACTGACGCCGCCGGAATCGTTGCCTGGGCGCACCGCGAATTTGGGTCGGGGCTTGTGCTCACAGCCAGTTTTGAAGATCCCGTGTTGGTTCATCTCGTTGCGACGCATGCTCCCGGTACACCTGTTGTTTTGCTTGATACGCAATATCTCTTCGCCGAGACTTTGTGGCTCGTCGAAAAACTGCAGAAGCGCCTGAAGTTTCCACTCGAGATCGTGCGTCCACTTGACGACGTTCAGCCAGATGATCAGTGGCAATTCGATGTCGAAGGTTGTTGCGCGCGTCGCAAAGTTGAACCGCTCAATCGCGTATTGCAAGGTCGCACTGGTTGGATCACTGGCATTCGGCGCGTCGACGGACCCACTCGTGCCACAACGCCACCGGTGCAATACGACGATGTGCGTCAATTGACAAAAATCAATCCGCTCATTGCGTGGAGCGATGAAGACGTTGAGGCGTACATCGTTGCCAATGATTTGCCGCGTAATCCTCTCGTTGAGCGTGGCTATCCATCAATTGGATGTTGGCCATGCACGCGACCAGTCGCGCCTGGTGAAGATAAGCGCGCCGGCCGTTGGTCGGGTCAAGAAAAAACTGAATGCGGATTGCACGTAACGACAGCGTCGAAAGGAAAGTCATGACAATGATTGATAACGGGACACAAGCAACGCCGGCTGAAATCAAGCAGAGCGTGGCCGAACTCGAAGACGAAGCGATCACGATTATTCGTGAAGTTGCGGCTGAATGCCGTAATCCGGTTCTGTTGTTTTCGGGCGGAAAAGACTCGGCAGTTCTTTTGCATCTTGCAGCAAAGGCTTTTCGTCCCGGAAGCTTGCCCTTCCCGGTGATGCATGTCGACACTGGGCACAACTTTGAAGAAGTCATCACATACCGCGACATGCTGGTTGAGCACTATGGCGTGAAGCTGGTTGTTGCCAGTGTCCAAGCGTCAATTGATTCGGGTCGAGCAGTCGAAGAAACTGGGCCACGCGCCAGTCGTAACCGTTTGCAGTCAGTCACCTTGTTGGACGCAATCGCAGAGCATAAATTTGATGCAGCATTTGGTGGCGGACGTCGTGACGAAGATAAGGCCCGTGCCAAAGAGCGCATCTTGTCGTTCCGCGATCACTTCGGCCAGTGGGAACCACGCGCCCAACGTCCCGAACCCTGGAACATGTTGAATGCCAAGATTCGTCCAGGTGAACACCTTCGTGCCTTCCCACTTTCAAACTGGACCGAACTCGACATCTGGCGTTATATCGGCAGTGAAAATGTGGCTCTGCCATCAATTTATTTCTCGCACCGCCGCACGGTTGTCGAGCGCAATGGAATGTTGCTCAGTGTTGGCGGTCCCGTCACGGTTGAAGCAGGCGAAACACCCTTTGAAGAAACTGTTCGTTACCGCACCGTAGGTGATGCAAGTTGCACCGGTGCAGTTCGTTCAACAGCCAGCAACGTCGAAGAAGTTCTCGTTGAAGTTGCTGCGGCTCGGATCACCGAACGTGGTGCTACTCGTGCCGATGACAACTTCTCAGATTCGGCGATGGAAGATCGTAAGCGCGAAGGATATTTCTGATGGTTTTGCGTATCGCTACCGCAGGGTCAGTTGACGACGGCAAATCAACTTTGATTGGCCGTTTGTTGCACGACACCAAAACAGTTTTTGAAGATCAGTTGTCGGCCGTTGAAAAGGCCAGCACCCGTTATGGCGACGGTTCGTTGAACCTCGCT
>SXGQ01232244.1_pt1 | contig 21896 bp, 22 predicted proteins | sample 3178371 | NCBI WGS metagenome assembly SXGQ01 (sample SAMN11356859, study PRJNA531348) | freshwater metagenome | isolation source: freshwater sample F1-20 | place: China: Fuxian Lake, Yuxi | collected 2017-12-25 | reverse complement strand
CCTACGACATCTACTACTGCGTTCGCAACTATGCCGATGGGATCGAGGCGCTCGCTGAGGCGTGTCGCCCGCTGCTCGAGCACAAGGCCGGCCTTTCCGGATATCAGTTAATCGCCGGCAAGTTCGACACGCCTGAGGGCTTCGGGCCGACCTGCGTCCGTAAGTTCGTCGAGGACAGCCAGGTGCTTGAAGACCGCACGCCGGATCAGTGGCAGCAGGACGCCTTCGGCCAGGTGGACGCCTGGCTCCGTGCGCTGGGGTTGCGCGCTTAGGCGCCCTGCAACCCTCGGTCCCGTATTCTTGGCATCGTCAGTCGAGGCCGCGCTGCGCCGCCTTGCGGCTCGTCGAAGGCCGCTCGGCGCGTCATCAGCAGGATGCCGGTGATGGCGGGACCGATGAGGGCAATGGCGAACGCGGTTCGATAGCTGCTGGTCAGCTCAGCGATGGTGCCGAAGATCGGCGGGCCGACAACCACGCCCGCAAAGGTGCAGCCAGAATGGCGCCAGTGGCTCTACCAGCAGTGCTGGCGGGTGCTTGGCGCGTGATTTCGGCCAGGAAGGTGCCGTTCCAAACGAGGGAGAACGCACTGATCGTGATGACGATGGCGGCGGGCAGCCAGGACGGCACGTCGCCAGCGAGCGCTGCCAGGACGCCCGCGCCAATCACCATACCGACTGCAAGCACGATGAGGATCCGGACCGAGCCCAGCCAGCGGTCCGCGATGGCTCCCCAGGCGATCCGTCCTGTCACACCCGCGACCTGGCCGCCGACATGGTGGCCCCTGCCGTCACCAGCGAATAACCGCATCAAGCAACTGATTGCCAAGGGACACCATCCGGACCTAGTCCAGGCCGCCGCTGATGCTGCGCTGGCGGCGCTCACGGACATGGATGAAGAAGCGGACGGGCATCCGTTGGCCTGAGCAGACTCTGCGACTTGGGGGCTATCTGAAGGAGGCGGGCTCCAATCGGTTTGGCGCGTTGGACCTTAGGACAACACTGGAGAGCAGGGACCCGGCAAGCTGGTTCCCGTGACGGCCCTCGACTGTTTGCTCCAAGCGGCGGATCGCATCCAGTCCGGTTGACCTGCCCGGCATTGGTGGACCGTTCAAGGTGAGTTCGCTGGGTGCAAACGGGTGCCTCGCCAACTCTGATGATGCTGCGCATCGCCTAGGGCGGCAGTATGCGCGCCGAGGTGTCTTGGGTGGGATGTCGTTGGGGCGTCCGCAGGGCATTCCCTCGGAGGTCTCATGCATCAAACACAACGAACCAGCCGCGCGTATGCGTGGATGGCAAGGCTCGCGGCTGTGGCTGCGGCGCTGGTCCTGTCGGGCTGCGGCAGCATCGTCTACAAGGACGCCGCAAGCACCTATGTGGCGGCCGGACGGGCCGTAACCACCAACCTCGCCACTGCCTCGCTGACGCTCGCGCATGCGCAAGACGATCAGAAGGCGATCAAGATCGCCGCTGACGCCAGCTGCCCCATCAAGGAACGGCGACTCTTCGTCCGATCGCCGTCGAACACCGGTCTGTTCGCGACAGCGGTTGGCAGCTATCCCAAGGCAAAGCAATCAAGCGACTGCCAAGCCGTCCTGCGCTGCAAGGCGAATCCTGGGAGCGCCGGCTGTAGCAGCGCCTGCTACTCGGCTGCAGAAGGCGCTTGCATCGCGTTGTTGGACGGCGAGGGGGCCAGCGTGCTGAAGGACCAGGCTGGCACGGACGGCGCCAAGCAACAAGCCAAGGCTCTCGCCGCCGCAATCGCCGACGCAGAGTATGGGAGCCCCGCGGCGGTTCAGAGCAAGCTGATCGAGGCCAACCTGACCGCGTTGACCGAATATCTGGATCTCCTGGGGAAACTGACGACCAAACAGGAATCTGAAGTCAAAGCCGATGCAGACAAGCTCGTCAAGCGGCTCGACAGTACGCTGAACGATGTCAAGGAGCTGACCGGTGCGTCGCTCTCTGCCTCGGATGCGGCGACCAAGACCAAGATCACGGGCATGCTCGGGGCGGCCGCCAAGCTGATCTCCAGCGTGCAGGTGATCGCGGCGAACGCGCGTGACGCAGCAGCCATTCGCAAGATCGTCAACGACCGCAGTGCCGATGTCGACGCGCTGGTCGACAGCATCCAGGACGTGGCCGTTGGTGACGCCATGCTGGCCGCCGCCCTGAGTGACTTGGCGCGCCTGAAGCAGCGGGAGTGGCTGCAGGACAGGTTCACCGCCGAGAGGTCCGCAGATCGGCGCTACCTCATGCTCGTCGAGGACCGCAAGAAGTTCACCTACTCGGATGGTCCGGCGTTGACCAAGTCTGTGACGGCGCTCTTCGCAGCGATGAAGACGTCTCACGCAGCGTTGGTCCAGCTGGTGCAGAACCCCAGCGATGAAGACAAGCGTGCGATTGCTCAAGCCGCCTTCCAGGAATTCAAGTCCATCGCCAGCGACGTTGCTGCGCTGGCGAAGCTCTTCGTGTGACCTCGATAAGGAATCGACATGGCCGACCAAACCAGTGCAGCCCACCTGTACGCGTCGCTGACGCAGCTCGCCTATGCGGTGACGCAGATGGCAATCAGCCCGAAGCCACCGTTCTCAACGGCGGATCAGGTTACTCTGACGAACTTGGGAACCAATGCGGCCAATTGCGCCGCGGCCTTCCGCCAGAAGAACCCGGGGCCCATCTCTCAGTCAGCGCTGTTCGCGGCGCAGCAAAATGTCAACGCGGCGCTCGCAATGTTGAATCTGATCAACAGCGCTGGCAGCAGTTCGCTGAGCAAGAGCACGGTGCTCAACGCGGTGACGGCGGCAATCGCTGCAGTCACCGCCTTGTGACGACCGCCGGGGGCTTGCCAATGCAACTGATCAGCCTCATGAGCCGCGGCCTAGCCGGCCTGTGGCTGGTGGGATTGATGGCTGCAGTGCATGCAAGTTCGGGGCCTCAACCTGTGATCGCCCCGGCGCCGCCGATCATTCTGGAGCCCCTGCAGTCGGCGGAACAATCAACCGCTGCAGCAGGGTTAGGCGGCGTCCTGGTGATCACGGTCCGGGACGAGAAGCGGGATCGATCGAAGCCGCCGGTGAAGCCGTCAGAACTGAAAGAGGCGCTCGTCGTCCCGTCGAATCGCACGAAGGTTGAGTTTCACGATACGGCGACTGAGATCAGATCAGACGCCGCGTCAACGGACTGGGCGTTCACCTTCACGGTGTCTGGCATGCCCGCCGGCTTGACGCTGACGAGGTACGTGAAGTTCAGCCTTGGACAGATGACGTGGCAGATGCCGTTCGCGATCACGAGCCCAGGATCAGAGGTGATCACAGCACCAGAGAAATGGAGCGTGAAGCCTTGGCCTACCAACGGCCGCGCGCTTGAGCCCGACGAAGGGATGCCGCTGTTCATCGCCGTGCCTGCTCAAGCTCCACGCGCTGCTCTGAAAGTCGTGAGCTTCGATCTTGTTGAGCAGTCGACGAAGAAGACAACCGCCTGGCCCGGCTGGCAGCTGTGCCCTCCCGCTGCTCAAACATGTGATCCCATCGAATTCACGAAGTTCGGCAAGGGTGTTCACGAGGTTCGACTCAGGCCACCTGTGAATGAAAACTTGGATCCTGGGAAGTACGAGGGCGTGTTGGTTGTCTCAAGCGAGGGGGCACCCGACGGGGTCGTAGAAATTGTCAGCGCCACCCTCTACGCGACTTCGGTCGCTGCGAGGGTGCTGGGTTTCGCTGCTGTCGTGGCTGGCGTGCTGATTTCCACAGTGGGCATATCGTTTGGCCGCCGCTGGGTAGATCGCAAGCGCTTGATGATTCCCGCTGCGGTGCTTCAGGAATCCGTCAAAAACTTAGCCGCGGAGCTGAAGAAAATCGCGGCCAAGCAGCATATCGATGGAGCTCGGACTGAGCCTTTTCGGAATGCGTTAGGCGCTGTGTATGGCGCCTTATCAGAACAGCAGCTCTCCAAAATCGGATTGCCGTCGTCGATCCCGAACCCCTGGGTTGCGATCGACACCGTTCAGGTCGAGCAGCTGAAGAGCTACATTGACGCGCAGGCGGCGATCATCCTTCGATTGCAAGTGATCATCCAACGCGGTGTGGTTGGCGTTGAAGCGTTGAGGGAGCGCTACGGTCGCCTGACTGCGGAGGCGCCAGAGGAGGCTTACAAGGCGGCCTATGAAGCCCTAGGCTCTCTTGCCAAATCGACAACGTTGGACTCAAACGCAGTAGCGCAACGCGTGGACGATATCGTTGACAAGTTCCGGCGTGCGCTCGAGTCACGGGTTCGTGGTCAAGAAGAAGCCTTAGCGCTGTTCAGCGCCCGGATCGCGGACGCGTTGCCGACACCCGAACACCTTCGCTTGCGAGTCAAGGAAGGTACGTTCCTGGTCTGGGCGCTCGTGGTGATCATCACGGTGGGCGTCGGCACTCACCTGCTGATCCTGAGCAACCCCGGGTTCGGCACGCTTGCTGACAAGCTCAACTGCCTTTTTTGGGGATTGGGCCTAGGCACGGGCGCAGCCGCGATGGGCATCAATGTGAGCTCGGTTCTTACGGGCTTCAACATTACACGCTGAACGTTTGAAAGGGCGTTCGTAGCTGAAAGCTGGCACGCCATGTCGTGTCATCGAGCGGGCGGCGTCGCGGTTCCTCGCGTGAAGACCATGCCGACGGGGCTGCCAGCCTTCGCCACCAATCCGGTGGGACGAAGGCGGCCAGAAGCTTGATCGACAGCCAGAGTGCTGATGGTTTCAGCGCGTAATGTGCTTGTGCATGCGCGCTCTTGCGCCGGGGCCGAAATCGGACCGTCAGCGCAGCGTCTGTGCCAGCCACTCGCCATAGGCGAACGCCGGTCTGGCGCTGACAACCAATGAGTCAATGCCGGCATCGTCGCCAATGACCGGCGCAGTCAAGCCCAGACAGGCGTGAGGGACATCAGCGGCTTTCCGCTGCCTTGCGCTCCGCAAAGGCAATGGCCTCAGGGTCTCGCTTGGCGTCGAAAATATCTTCCACTTGGGCAAGCAGCCCCATGCTCTGCAGCACCCGCAGAATGTTGCCGATGGCCACTCCCTAAGAGCCAGCTTCGATGTGCCGCAACGTAGAGACGGAGATGTCGGCCAAGCCGGCTAGGTCTTCCCGGGTGAGAGACCTGAACTTACGGGCTTGGAGCACGCGAGCGCCAAGCCTCTGAAGCGCCGACTCGATCAAGACCGGCGTGTTCTTCGCGGGAGAACCGGGCGCCATAAGGATTGTTTTCACCGGTCAAGCTTTCCTTGACTTGTCTTTATGAGAACAATCTTCTCCATTAAAACGCTCCCAAAAGGAAAAATTTGGACCGGGATTGAAATGAGGGTCCACATGGCTCTTGGATAGTTTCGACGCGTAGGAAAGCGCTTGCCGCTTACGGCCCCCCCAAGCAGCCGATCAGGTACCGCGAACTCGGCTACTTGCGGCAGCACGTGCACTTGATTGAGATGGTTGCCTTGGGCATGCGGGCGAGTTGCATTGCCCATGACCGATGCGCCCCTCACCGGGTGAGCGTTCGATCTGCGGGGGCAGGTTCGATCTCCGGGCCGCGCTGCGTCGGAGATCTCAGGGTGGGCGAGTGCTCGCGGACGCCGGTCAGGTCCTGGTAGAACGGCGTGTCTCGGACGAAGCTAGCGATCGCGTTCGCCAACTGGCGGTCCTCCAGGTTCTCGGACGCGGCCAGCGCGTCCATGATGCTGGACCAGGCCAGCATCGCGTCCAGGCGATGCTTCAGGTAGTCGTCTCCGCTCTTGATCAGATCACAGGGGTGCCGCAGCCGTCCCTCCTGCCGGGCGCGGTGCTGCCACAGGGGCTCGTAACGGCGGTTGCCGCCGCGGATGGACTGGCTGGTGGTATCGACATCGATTCCCCGCTCGCGCAACGCTTCGACATAGCCCCATCGCCAGGCGTGGTTTTGATTCCACGTGGTCATGCGGACGCCCGCGCGCGATTCGTATCGCACGCACAGATGGACGTGCGGGTGGGGTCGGTCCGTGTGCTGCGCCATCACGAAGCGGTGGCCTTTCATGGTGGCGTGCGCGAACGCACGCGTGGCGTCCAGCTGCCGCGCCGCGTCGCTGCCCGGCGGCGCGGACAGCACCAGGTTGAACGCCTCGCGCCGTTGCGAGACCGGATCGATCCGGGACCCCGCGTGGCGCCACTGGTCCACCAAATCGCGCAGGCCGTCCCTGCCCTGGTGCAGAAGACCCCGGTCATCCTCAAGGTCGAGCGCACCGCCCCGGCTGATGTAAGCGAAGTGCGCGGCGATGGCGCGCAGGCCCCGCCCGCCCCCCGTGAACCTCACGATCGCCTGCGGCAGGCGACGCACGACGGTCGCCTCGATACGTGCCCGCACCCAGTCGGCGGTCACGGGCCGAACGCTCGTGAGCCGGGCCGGGTCCGCACGCACGATGCGGTTGGCGGGATAGAAGAGGCGTTCGCCCCACTGGACCAGCTGGGCGTTGACCGCGTGGGCATGCATCACGAGCGCCTCCGGGTGTGGTGCAGGTCTGCCGCCAGCTGGGAAGCCATGGCCATGTGGCTGCGCACCTCGGCGATGCAAACCTGGAGATCGGCGATGAACTGCGTCAGGTGTCCGGACGGCGCCTGCCGGAGATGGCGAAGGCTAACATTGAGATCCACCGAACTGGCGGCCAACTGGTCGGTGGACATCATCAGCGTGGCGACCTGGGCGTCATAGTTACCGGGAAGGGCCGCTGGGACCGTTCCGGTCATGAGGGCGCCGAGGTACTCGCCGTTGAACATGCCGGCGGCGCGGGCACGTTCGTTCATGAGGCGCTGATGCCGGGGTCGCATCATCACCTGGACCCGCACCGCCTTGTCGCCGGCCGCCATCTGTGGGCCTTCGGTCGCCTGTGGTTCGACGATCGGCGGCAGCAGGGCCTGCAGCGCGCGTCGCACCAACTGGCTCACCGTCACCTCTTCCTGGCGCGCGAGCGCGCGGACCGGGCCGTCCATGTCATTCAGGCACACGTAGATGCACCGGGCGGAGGGATTCTTGTGCGACTTCGTCGGTGGCCGCGGCTCAGGCGCCGCGGCGGCAAGCCCAGCGGGGGAGGCGTGGGATTCGTGCATCACGGCCTCCCGAAGATGGGATCGGGCGCCTCCTCGGGGAGATCAGCCGTGGTCCGGTCCAGAGGCAGCACCTCCGGCATGGCACGGTAGAGCTCGATCTCCACGCGGCGGTTCAGGGCGCGGCCTTGCGGACTGTCGTTGTCCGCCACGTGGTCGCCCACCGGCTGGTACGTCATGCGGATGCGGGCGGGGGCCACACCCTGCTCGATCAGCCAGCGCTGCACGGCGACGGCGCGGTCCCTGGCAATGCGTGCGTCTGCTGCCGGGGCCGGCGAGCTTGATGAGCCATCGGTGCGTCCGCGCAGAAGCACCAACGCAGCCGTCCTGGCCTGGCTCAACAGGTCGCTGGCCGACCGAGATCCCAGGTCGACACGCGTGCTGCCATGTTCGAAACCCAGCAGGAACACGGTGTTCGCCTCAGTGAGCTCGGCGGGGGCGGTATGGCGGTCAAGCGCGGCCCGGTGGGCTGCCAGACTGGCCAGTGCCGTCGTGGCCTGGCCGATGCGATCGGTCATGTCGTCCGCCACGTGACGGGCTGCATGCAGGTCATGCCGGCAGCGCTGCAGGTCGACCGCCTCGCTGGAGTTCGCGGGCCGGCGGGCGGCGCCGTCCACGGTGGGCGGCTGAGGGGGCGCCGCGCAGGCGCTCATCAGCCCTGCAGTCAACGCGATCAAAGCGGTGGGTGTGCGCATGGTGTCTCCTGGATCAATCGTCCCCGTGCTGCCGTTCAGGATCTGCCCGGAGATCCCGGACCGGGTTCACGCCGAACGTCTTGCTCATGGCCTCGCGCAGCAGCGGCGTGCGGGCATCGGGCTCGCGTCCGTCCTCGGATGCCGGCGCATCGTCGTTCTCCATCGCCGCAGCCACCGCGTGCAGCAACGCTGGCTGCTGGCGCTGCAGGCCTGCGCGTCCAGCACCGGCACCACCGGTGGCGGCAGGACGCGGGCCCGGAACGTCCGGTCTTGGTGATAGCAGATCTTCTCGCCCAGGATCGGCCTGCAGTTCTCCACGATGACCACGAGCCTGTCCGGCCCGAGTGCCTTGAACTCCTGCGGCAGCAACAGCGCGCGCCGTTGCGCGCTCTCGCTGCTGCTGGTACTGCTGTGTCCATGGGCGCTGACGGAGCGGCTGCGTCCACGCGAGGTCGCGGTCGCCGTGAAGTCCCCCAGCATGGCGCTGTACTCCTCGGCGTCGCGCTGCTCACGTGGCGCGAAGAGGACCTGAAGCCCATGGTTGGTCGCGAAGGTGCGTGCCTCCTTGTCGCTATACACCGCATCAAGCTGCGACATGGCCTGCACCACAGTCAGCAGGCGCAGGTTGTAGCCCGCCAGGAACGCCGCCGAGGTGACGAGCGTGCCGAGGCGGCCCATCACCGGAAACTCGTCATTGATCAGGAGGCACTGGTAACGCAGGCTGGGGTCCTGCGAAGGCAGCCGGTCGGTGTTGAGCTTGAGCAACTGGGCGTAGAAGAGCTGGAGCAGCGGACGTGCGTCAGCCAGGCGGCCAGGCGGCATGCGCAGGTAGATGGACAGGCCGGTGCGGCGCAGATCCTTCAGCTGGAAATCGTCGGCACTGGTGGCGGCATCCACGACAGGGTCCGCGAAGAGGGTCAGCGGCGCCACGAAGGTGGCGACCACGCTGGACAGCGTGTTGTCGGAGTTGTTCAGCGTGCGGCCGAGCGCGTCCGTGCATGCCGGGGTGTAAGGGCGGCCGGCCTGCTTTCGCGCCGCAATGAGCCGGCGCAAGTGCTGGCCCACCGGTCGGCCCTTGCCCGAGCTCTGGCGCAGCATCTCGCCCATCGTGCGCGGCAGCGCCGGCGTCTCCAGCAGCAACAGGCCCAGGCCGAGGAACAGGTTGCGGGCCTGGTCGTGGAAGAACGCCTCGGACGGCGTGCCGCTGCCGTCGTTGGGGTAGAGCACCTGCCCGATGGCGAGCAGGTCCCCCACCCGGTGCCGGGCGTCGGCTCGGACCGCCGACAGCGGGTTCCAGCGGTGGCTGCGCCCCTCGTCGTCGAAGGGTGAGAACGCAAACACCTGCTGCCCCTGCGCCACCCGGAAGCCTGCCGTAGCGTCGAAGTTCTCGCCCTTGATGTCCAGCGTGACCACGGAGTCCGGCCAGTTCAGCAGGTTGGGAATGACCACGCTCACGCCCTTGCCGCTGCGGGTCGGTGCGGCCAGCAGGACGGACAGCTGCCCGGGCAGGGCCAGCAGGTGCTTTCCGACCCTGCCGACGAGGATGGCCGGGCCGCCCCCCCGGTGCAGGCCCGCACGCCGGATCTCGGCACGGCTCGCGAACCGGGCGTCGCCGTGGAGGGACCGGTGGGGTCGGGCGGCCGCGGCCAGCGATGCCGGCAGCAGCACCAGCAGCCCGAGCGCGGAGACCGTGATGGACAGCTGCAGCTTGCGGCGCAAGGGCGGGTCCCCGGCATAGGCCTGCCAGTAGGCGATGATGCTGGCCCACCGGGGCGGCACGGGATGTGCCTTGTTCAGGACCAGAAACAGGGCGCCCGACAGGTAGACCGCGGCGGCGCCCAGCACGGCGTAGCCCGCCAGACCGAACGCCACCGCCGCAACCTTGCGTCCTGCGGGCCATGTCGAGAAGGCGGGCGAGGGAAGGGCAGTCATAGCGCGACCTCCTCGAAGCCGCCGCGGTTGCGCATCGCGCGTGGCGCGTAGGCGATCTCGGCAATGAAGCGGCCCCTGTGGTCACGGTCGAACTGGACGACCACATCCACCACGAGGTGCAGCAGGCGCCGGATCTCCGCCATCGTGAGCCCACCTCCGGCCCCGGTCTCCCGCACCATCAGCGCCATCTGCTCGAAGGCCAGTGCGCAGCTGCCGGCATGCACGCTCGTGATGCTGCCCGGGTGCCCGGAGGCGGCCAGGCGAATGAAGTGGAAGCACTCATCCCCGCGGACCTCGGCCAGGAAGATCCGGTCGGGCTTCATGCGCAGGCAGGCTTCCAGCAACGACTTGGCGGTCACGCGCGCGGTGCCCTGGCCATCCTTGCTGTAGAACAGGTGCACGGCGTTGGGATGGTTGGGCAGGGTGAGCTCGGCGGTGTCCTGGATCGTGATCAACCGCTCGCCGCGGTCGACCTCCTCGACGAGCGCCTTCATGAAGGTCGTCTTGCCGGAGCCGGTGCGCCCGCTGACGACGATGGTCTGCCGCTGCTGCACCGCCAGGCGCAGGAACTCCACGTAGCGACGGGAAGCCTTGAGCGCCATCAGCTCCTGCTCGAACGGCTGCGGCGTGTCCGCCGGGCCGCCCTCCGACATGCGCTCGAACAGGCCCTCGTGCTCGAAGTCCTCCAGCCGCCTGACGACCATCGACGGTTTGCGGATGGTGATCGACACCGTCCCGCGGGTGACGGCGGGCGGGATGACCAGCTGGATGCGCTCGCCGCTGGGCAGTGTGGCCGCCAGCAGCGGCCGCTCCTGGTTGACCTGCTGGTCGCAGTAGGTGGCGACGGCGGTTGCGAGCGCGAGGCAGCGCTGCATCGTCATGGCGGGCGCGGGCAGGACCTGCCAGCCCTGCGCGCTTTCTGCAAGGATTTCGCCGGGCCGGTTGAGGCAGACCTCCAGCATCCCATCGCGATCCAGCGACTCGCGCAGCGGCTTCAGGAACTCGTTGACCGACGTGGCCTCACCCTGCCACGGCGTCGTGTCGCCGAGAGGCAAGGGACTGTCCATCAGCGCACCTCCTCCTGCACGTCGTCCAGATGAAGCGCGTACACGGCAGAGAAGTCGACATCGCGCGCGACATGGATGCCGACGATGCCGCCCTGGTTGCGATAGATGAGCGGCGGGATGTTGATGGTGCTGTCGAGCACCTTCTCCGCGAGCTTGCTGGCGTTGCCCGTCGTCGAAGGCAGCACGATGGTGTCGCCCTGCCGATCGCTGCCCTGGTTCTGGATGACCAGCTTCACGGCATCGTCGATCAGCGACAGCAGCAGCGCCGCACCGACGCGTTCGGTCCACCGGTTGTCGACATGGCCGTCGATGCCCGATTCCCCCAGCGGTCCGCTCGCTGGCGAGTCAAGCTCCACCGTCACCCCCATGGGCGTGCGAACGCGCGTCCAGAGCACGGGAATGCGGACCTGGCCGGGCCGGACCGAAGCGATCCGGTACTCGCCGTCGACATGGGAGCCCCGCTCGATGAGCACCACCCGGCCATCCTCGCTGTAGACATGCCGCTGGACCAGGCATCCCACGAGGCCCGACGTCGCGCTGATGACGCGTGTCTTCAGGGCGCACGTGAAGGTCGTGCCCTTGGGCAAGGTCAGGCTGCGCGCACCCAGCCGTCCGGCAGCCACCCTGTGCGTGGCAGACCCGATCAGTTGCCCCCCGAACAGCCCCGTCGGTGCAGCGCTCACGGCGCTGGACGCGACGGGCCATGCCGGGGCCGTGCTAGCGGTGGTCGCCAGGCTGGCCGTCCGGGTCAGGCTTTCCAGCACGCCCTGGAGTTGCTGCTGGTAGTTCTGAAGGTTGCGGGAGGTGGCGGCCAGCGGATCACGGGACGAGGTGTCGGCGACGTCCTCGGTCCTCCCCACCGGCGCAGGCAGCGGCTGGCCGCTGCCCGTCACGGCGGCGGGCCCAGGACGGCTGGCCACCAGCAGTACCGGGGCATCCTCTGGCGACGACCCGCCGCCCGGCGCCGCGGACCTCGCCGCAGGGGCATGCCGGAGGCCGATCGGGTCGGACAGCTCGTCCTCGGTGGCTTGCAACGCCGGCACGTGCGTCGGCGTCATGGAGCGCGCCGTCGACGACTCAGTGCCCCTGGCGGCCGGCTGGGACGAAGCCGCAGGCAGGTCCAGCCGGCGTGGCTCGGCCGATGCCGCCGTGGGGCGATCGCGCTGGACCTTGGCGTCCTCGCTGGCGGGCTGCCGCGCGGCCACGAACCGCTGAACGGCAGCGGCGGACACGACCAGCAGGCTGCCGACGAACGCTGCCACGGCCACCACGGCCTTCCTCGAGACGCGGGGAGGGCGGGGATCGCACAGGTCCGGCCACGGCGGGTCGCCAGCAGGTGCGCCGGCCGGGTCGTGCACGGGCGTGGCCGTGGGGGTGGCGGCAGAGGGCGTGACATCGGTTGTCATGGGATCCTCTCTTCCGGTGTCTCGACATGGGACTGGCGCGACACGCGCCGCAGGCCGGGCACGGTCGTGCCGTGCGCGGGCGGCGCGCCTTCCAGGTCGAACTGCTCGTTCCAGATGCCGACCACGGCGGCGCCGGCCCGCAGCATCAAGCGGCGGCTCACGCGGTCGACCACCAGCAGGTCGTCCTCCATGCGCGCGTTCACCAGCGTTTCGGTGCCATCGCCCAGTACGTGGAAGACGGCAGGAACCTCCCGGTTGCCGGGGTACCGCAGGTAGGTGAAGCGCCCATCGTCGAACACCAGCGTGGGCACGATGTCCGCGGAGGCTTGGCCTTCAGCCAGGGAATACTGCGTGTTCTTCACCTGGGGCTTCGCCAGCAGCCGGTCCGCGACCTGCTGCCCTAAGGATGGACCGGCCGGTAGAGGAGGCAGGGGCGGCAGCATCGGTAGGGGCGTTTGGAGCGTGCGAGACCGGCTGGATGCCAGTGGCGGCGCCTTGACGTGCAACCGGTGCAGCGGCTGCGCCGCCTCGCTGTCGTTGAGCACTTCGAAGCGGAGGTTGTGGACGCGCCGGTCGGTCACGACCGCGAGGTTGTTGGGCGCGTGGGCGGCGCGCTTGGGCTTCACGAAGATCGTCCTTCCCCCGGCCTGTGCCGCGATGCACCAGCTGCCGTCCGGGCGTGCACAGTCAGCGCCGAGTCCGGAGGCGACTTCGACGATCGCCTCATCGGCGCCCAGCACCACGAGCGTCACCACGCCGCGCCTGACCGGCACGCTGACGACAGCATGGGCGTCGTAGACCACCTCGCGAAGCCGGGGATCGGGCACAGCCGCGCCACAGGCGGCCGCCAGGCCCGACAACATCCATCCGATCACGGGCTTCATGGCCTGACCTCCTGCGACGCCGTGTTGATCTCGGGGTCGGACCGGTAGGCGGTGACAACGAAGCCCAGCGGGTTCTCCAGACGGTCCTTTTCCCGGGCCAGGACTTTCGGCTGATACTGGAAGACGAGGCTGGCGACATGGCGGCTCCTGACATCGGCGAGGCCACGCTCGGTCTGGCGGACCACCTTGTCGTAGGTCACCGTCGCCTCGCCCTTGTTGCCACTGCGTCCGGCAGCGGCGAGACGCACGCCAATCACATCGATGCGCCAGTCCTCGGCGCCGGCCACCTTCTTCTGCAGGGCCTCGGGCCCTTCGAACTGGCGGTTGTAGTCGGCGAACACCGCCGGCACCGCCATCCGCGCCACCTGGTCGAAGTCGCGCTGCAGGAACATCCAGCTATAGCCTTCCCGGGCCCGGACAAAGGTGGCGAGGTTGTGCTTGTCCAGCGCTTCCACCACGGGCACCGACTCCACGCTGAGCCGCTGCTGGATGGTCGTCTCGCCCGTCACCCGGTCGACCACGATCGGGATCTCGACGACGCTGCGAAGCGGTCCCTGGGCGAAGACGGCGGCGACGCCGAGCAGACCGATGCCCATCCCCGCGAACGCGACGCGCCAGGCGCGACGCTCCGACAGGGCCAAGGCCTGCAGGCGGTCGATTTCCCAGGAGCGATTGGCTTCCCACGCGCCGGCCGGGCGGTCGTCGGAGGTCGGGGCGGGCCATGCAGCAGCCTCGCCTGGCATCAGGGCGTCACTCATGTGGGGCCTTCCGTGAGTCTGTGCTGAGGCGTCAGCGCAGGAAGTCGGACACCTTGCCGGTCCGGTTCAGCATCTCGTACTGGCGCTCGCGGTCCCGGGAGCGGGCGATGCGCTCATCGCTCTGCGCCATGCCCTCGAGCATCTGGATCTGTGAGGCCTCGTGCGCCAGCAAGGCGTTCTCCGCGCCGATGCGCGCCTGGAGCTCCTGGATGGACTTCTGATCCTGCGTTGCGTTGATCTGTGCCATCAGCGCCTGGATCTGCCCGAGCCGGCCCGCGGCAGACGCCATGGCGTCCTGCAGCAGCCCCTTGTACTGGTAGGGCAGGGCGAGCGAAGCCTGGCACTGGGTCCGCGCCGTGCCAGCCAGGTCCAGGCAGTTGTAGACCATGTCCGCGTCCCGCAGGGACCGGGCCGTCGCCGTCAGGCCGGCATAGCCAGCGGACGCCGCCTCGAGCTGACGGTAGGCCTTGGCCGGCACGTAGTTCATCAGCGCGCTGTTGTTGAACACGGTGCCGAGGTTGCGCACGCCATTGATGCTGTCGATCTGGGCCTGGAGCTGCGTGATCTGCTGAACCTGGTTGGTGATCTCGGTGATGTCGTTCATCACCTGCTGGATGGTCTGGATCAAGTTGGCGATGTCGACCACGGGGATGCCCGACGCGCGCGCGGGCGACTGAACGACGGCGACAAAAGCCAGAACTGCAAGCTTGGAACGGATGTGCATGGCAATGCTCCTGCAACGAACTCATGTCCTGCCGCGCAGCGCCGCCAGCCGGTAGGCAGCGGTTCTGACGGCCGTGGAGGCGCGGCCGGCCATTGCGCGGCCGGCGGTGCCGGCGGCATGACCCGCGACGTAGTGGCGCCAGGGCCCGGCGAGCCCGCCCGCCCGGACACCATGGGCGACCGTGTCGCGCGCCCGCAGCCCGGACACCATCAATGCGTTCTGCACGATCTGCACCCCCTGCTGGACGATGGCGCCCCCGGTGAGTGCCGCAGCGAGGCTGGGTGCCTGGAAGCACACGATCGCCATCAGAACCATGACGACGCAGTACTTCAGCGATTCCACGACTACGTTGATCGTGGGGCCGGCCATGCCACCTTGATCTTGAATCGCCTTGATAACCAGGTTGCCAATGTGAGTGCTCAAACCGAGCGCGAAGAAGGAAAACCAAGCCAGAACCACGGCGTTGAGCAGCATCGACAACCAACTGTCGAAGAACCGTGCTGTGGGACGCCAGGCCAGGCAAAGCACGAACAGAGGACCCACAGCGACCGTGAAGGTGAGGAATAGTTTCGCGAGATGCCGAGCCCGTTCTGCTTGCGGATGGTCTTCTGCTTCTTCTTGGCAAAGTCGCTGAAGATCTCGTGGTCCAGCGCCTTCCAGAACTCCGAGATGACGTAGATCAGGCGCTCGCCGTTGACGAGTTCTTCCATGACCTGGAGCAGGTACATCATCACCGGCGTGCGGACTTCGGGCAGGTCCAGGAACTCGGTCGTGTCGAAACCGATCACCGGACAGGCTTGCAGGTCCTGCAGACGATCCGAACCCTCGTCGAACACCCAGCCCAGCGCCCCGCCTTCGCACCAGCGGCCAAGCCGTTCATACAGGCTGTTCTCGCCCGACTTCGGCAGGTTCTGGCGCACTGTGGAGAACCGGCGCAGCGCGGTCGGCATCGTGGCCACCGCCCGCACGGCATCGGCGATGGCCCGTTCGTCGGCCGGCAGCAGCGGGAGCGCCAGTGACGACACGCAGGTCTTGATCAGCTGTTCCCAGAACTGCAGGCGTGCAGGCGTGGGCTCCCATTGCAGTGGGTTGCATCCGGTCGGCTTGCCGGCCTCCAGGGTGAAGTACGTGCCGCCCAGCACACGCACCGCGATCTCGCAGCCGCGGTCCAGGTCGAACAGCACCAGCCGCGGCGCTGGCGTCCATTTCCTCGTCAGCGTCAGCAGGAACATCTCCAGCGTCGTCTTGCCCACGCCTGTCGAGCCAATGAACAACGTGTTGCCCGGGAGCTTCCTGTCTTCGGAATCCTCGCCCTCGGGGCTGATGTGCAGGTTCAGGTAGAAGGGCTGTCCGGAAGGCGTGCGAAGCAGTGCCAGGGACTGTCCCCAGGGATTGCCATCCCGCTTGCCCCGCGCAAAGTTGTGACCGCAGGCCAGCGCCGCAAAGGCTCGTGACGACAGCTTGGCCGCGCGGGGGCGCCACTGCCAGTTGCCCGGCATCTGCGCGAACCAGGCGGCGTCGGCCACCAGGTCCACGGGAGACATCTGCAGGCTGGAAGCCTCGCTGACGGCACCGATGGCCCTGGCAGCGCGCCGCCCGGCATCCGCCGCGTCGTCCCCGAACACCAGCAGTGAGTAGTGGTACTCGCCCAGGCAGAACTGCCCGTCGCCGAGGTCATTCAGGGCGGTGTCCATGTCGGCGATCTGCGAGGCCACCACATCGTCGCTGGCGACCAACTGGTCGCGCTGCAGCGCCAGTGCGCGCATGGCGACGCGTCGAGGCAGCATGGAGAAGCTCTGGGTCTCGATGAATTCGCTGGGCTCATAAAGCAGCGCGTCCAGGATGCCGGGCTCGACCGCGTCGGCGTACTCCTTGATATCCACGAAGGCTGCGTAGCGCCGGGTGCCGCCATCGCGCATCTCCAGCTTGTCGCCCCCAAAGAACAGGCGTGTGGCGGGAAGCGTCTGGTGCAGCAACCCTGCGGTGGCGGGCACCGGGCGCCAGATCCCGTTCACGAGGTAGCCGAGGAACTCGGCGACCTCAGACCAGCAGCGGCCGTGCCGCTCACGAACGCCCAGCAGGGTCGGCCCGAACCCGCGAAGCACGCGGGCCACCAGCGCGGCGCATTCCTCCATGGCCTGGAGGGCGTGGTCTTGGTCCTGTTTGATCTCGTGTCGTGTGCGCGCGCTGGGCCGCCAGGCGCGCTCCAGGGACGACCCGTGGGACCGATAGAGCAGCGTCAGGTAGAGCTCGTTGCTCATCATGCGGCGCTCGGCGAGCTTGTCTTGGTAAGCCATCGACAGCTCCCGCGCGAAACCCGGTTGCGGCGGTTCCTCCAGACGGTCGGCGACGTGGCGGTGCAGCCGGTGCGTCCAGACCGCCCAGCGGCCGCCCGACAGGCCGCGCAGCAGGCTGCACCAGGCTTCATGGCGGTCCGCGACATGGCTCTCGCCGGCGCATTCGAAGGCGACGCCATCAAGCCGCCACACCCGCAGGAAGTCGCCGCCGCGCGTGATCACATCGTGATCCGTGACCAGCGAAGAGAACGGGATGAAGTGCGACAGCGGGTTCTCGGCGTTGGCCTCCTGCCAGAAGCGAGGCGTCGCCTGGCCTCGCGTGGCACCGCGTCCACCCCGGTTGTCAAACATGCCAAACATGGCCGGCTCCAAAACGTGAGTTCGGGGCGTAGCTGCGCGCTTGCCAGAAGCGGCGATTGCGGTCGCGCAGTCGCAGCTTGAGTGCCAGGAAGATCTGATGGAAGCGTTGGTCGTCCCGTGCGGTGACCAGACGCATCCACAGCAGCGTGGGCACGACCGCCAGCAGCACGCCGAGCGACAGCCACCAACTGGCCAGCGCGCCGAGCCAGATGATCAGCAGCATGCCGCTGCCGAACACCACCACCAGTGCTTGCAGGGGAATGCCGAGCTTCATGGCGGGCCGCGTGGCGCCCTTGTAGATCGGTTCGCAGGTCATGAGGACCCCCGGGCGCCGTCAGGCGACGATGTAGGCGGCCATCGCGCCCGCGCCGCCGATCAGCGTGCCGCCGATGAGCACGTTCGCCACGTCCGACAGGCGGGCGCCCTGGAAGATCATCTTGAACCCCGCCCACATGATGGCGATGGTGACCACGGTGATCGACACCGCCACCAGGATGGCGTTGACGTTCAAGACGGTCGTGTTGACCTTCTCGAAGCCTTGCGCAAAGGCGATTCGATGCCCGGCGTCGAGCGCCAGGAAGGTCGCGCCGGTGAGACGGCGCTGGAATTTGGACAAGCGGTTCATGGTGTCTCCAGGTCAGGGGAAGGGGTCAGGAATGCGACGGGGCGAAACGAGGCCGGGAGTTCCGCGCAATGCCTCGCGCCGGCCCGGCAGCGGCCGCCACCTTCGAGACATAGCCATCTCGAAAGCCCGTGGTGAAGTTGCCGCTGTAGTAGCAGGAGAGCGCACGACGCAGGGACTGCTGTAAGTCGGCACGGTGGCCGCGCTGTGCGCGCTCGAAACATTCGGCCAGCAGGCGTTGCATGGCGGCGAGGTTGGCGCAGGGGTCGAAGGCGGCTTCCAGCGTGAGACCGAGCCTGGCGAAGTTGCGTTGGTTGATTTGGGCCAGGCCGACGCTGAAGTCATGACCCTGTGCGCGAAGCAGGCGTGCAGTGGCCATGGCCTCGGAGCGGCTTCTGGGCTGGCGGCGCAGCTCGTTGTGGACCACGCCGATGGCCCACGGGTTGGTGCTGCTTTCCACTCGTACCAGCGCTCGCGCCGTGTCGTGGTGGATGGCGGGCGCGCAGCTGGCCAGAAGCGCGAGTAGCAGTGCGGAGTCCATGGCCGACAGTCAGTGCGCTTGAGCCAGTGGCGCGGGACGGCGCCGCAGCCAGGCGTCATGGTCATCCTCGAACCGACGGTCCCAAGTCCCGAGCTGCTGCTTGGCGGCGGGGTAGAACTCGGTCACCGCGTCACCGGACGTTGACCACCACGTCCGGGTAAACGGCGCGCCAACCACGCTCACCGTGATGGATCCGTCGTAGGTGCAGCTGTAGCGGGGGCCATGCGGGCCCTCAGTGACCAGGGTGTACTGCGGTGGGCAGTCTTCAGGGGCGGCTGACCAGGTGTGATTCGCCGAATTGCCTGAGCCGCCCATGGCACAGGATGGCAGTGGCTCGCCGCGGGCCAGGTCACGCAGCACCTGGGTGACGGTCGGCACGCAGGGCGAGACGGAGCGCCAGTTCGGCGCGGCAAGGCAGAGCAGCACCTCGCAGCCATCGACCGCAGCGGCCGATGACGCTGCGATCGCAGCGCTGACCGCAATCAGGGTCCGGGTCAGGCCACCCGGGGACAGCGCCACGCGATGGATCGTCCTTGTCATCGAGCACGGCCGGATGAATGGACTTGGGAACCTCATGCTGCTCATGGTGACGAGCCTCCACGAATGCGGTGGGTGGTGGCGCGTGCTAACGATTCAGTGACGCGCCGTCATCTCAATCTAGGCGCCCATGTCCAAACGGCCAGAGCATCATTTGCGCAAGATTCTTTTGCGGTTGGCGTGATGCGAAGCCACGGCGGCGGCGGTCACGGTCATCTCGCCTCGCGGTGGACGTTCGACGGGCGCCGAGGCCGCAGGGCCACACGCGCTGGCTCATGCCATGAGCGATTGCTCGCCGAGGATGGCACCCCCATATCTCGGAGACGCCGATGACCGACAAGTACCAGTTCAAGTCCCCCCGCAACGCCCGCGAGCAGATCGAGTCCATGTCGATGGAACTGCGATCGGGACACAGTCATGGTCGACGGCCCCTGGCCTACATGACCGTGAAGGACTTGCTGGCGGAGTTGGTTGCACTGCACCGCGGCGCGAGGTTCGACAGGGAACTCGACGAGGCGGCCACCCGTCGCGGACACGCCCTCGCACTCTCGCTGTTCGCCTCCTTCTGCCTGCTGCTGATCTTCCTCGGATCGGACACGCGGACGTCAGACCTTGAACTGCTGAACGACAACCGGTTCTTCTTGCGCACGCTGGGTATCGGCCTGGCTGCCGTGTTCATCGGCGTGGTCATTGAACGCACCGAGGCATTCGGGATGGTGTGGCAGCACAAGATCGCCAAGTTGCTGGCCTCGCTCGCGCTATCGGCGCTGGTGATCTACAGCGCAGGCAAGGCCTCGTCCATCATCAACGGGGTGTTCCGCATCGACGCGAGCGCGTTGCCGTACGCACGGGCGCTGCTGGCCGGGTGGATCGCTTTTGCACAGGTCGCCAAACCAGCGCTGCTGCTGGTGGCGCTGTTCGCCTCCTCCCATCTGCTATTCGTGCTGGGCTGGCTCAAGGTGACTTTCTGGCCTGCCGACAAAGACGCATCCCAGCCGGCGTTCCCGTGGCTGTCGGCTTGGATTGCCGTGCTGTCGATCATCGTGATCACCAACGTCTATCACTGGCTCTTCACCAGCCTGGACGACAGGCAGCAGCCGACCAAGGTCTACCAGATGGCTCGCATGCTGGACTTCAACGCGCGCCACGCCTGCGTGAACGTGCCAGCAGGCGCGAATGTCGTCTTCATCGGCCCCGACCAGAGCAAAGTGCTGGTGGACGCCAGTGCCGAACCTGTGCTGACGTTCAAGGACTTCATCGGACGGCCTGCCAGTGAGTGGGAGCGGCCGGCCAACCACTTCCCGGTGGTGGAATGCAGTCACGGCGGTTTCAGCTCCGTCCCGCAAGACTGATGGAACATTCGCTGCTCCTCGAGTCGCGGGAGGCGAGCGATAAGTCGATGGATTTGTTCTTGGGAATTATTTATTGCATATTCATTCTCGTGAATGAATAATGGGGCATTGCTGGAGAGCTGCCATGCCCGACATCCAAACGCGTTCCCAAGTCAAAGATCTCGGCACCATTGATGCCGCGCGGCAAGTGCTGCGCGCGTTCTTCAACATCGCCAAGGCGTGGCAGCTGGCACCCAGGGAGCAGGAAGTGCTGCTGGGCGTGAGTCAGCCCACCTGCTACCGGTGGCGCAACGACCAGGTCGCGTCCGCCCTGTCCGGTGACACCCTGGAGCGCCTGGGCTACATCCTCAACATCTATGCCGCCCTGCAGATCCTCCTGCCGGTCCAGGAGCGCGCGGACGCCTGGGTGCGGCAACCCAACACTGCCCCGCTGTTCGGAGGCGAGCCTGCCCTCAAGCGGATGCTGGGCGGCCGCGTGGGCGATCTCAAGGTCGTGGCGGACTACCTGGACGCCATGCGGGGTGGCGAGTTCGCATGAGCGTGCTGTCGATGGTGGAGCCGCCCTGGAATCCCAGTTACCGCCTGATTCCCAGCCGGTTTCCGCCCGTCTCGGTTTTCGAGAAGGTCGCTGCGCCGGAGGATTTCGACACGCTGTACGCCGTGCAGGCGATGGTCAATCCACGCCTGCGCCAGGAGGTGGGTGAGATTGACCTGGTGCCGGTCGCGGACCGTGTCTACGGACACGGCAGCTCCCCCGTGATGGCCGCCTTCTGCCATCTCAATCCCGAGGGCTCGCGCTTCAGCGACGGCACGTGGGGCGTGTACTACGGGGGCCAAAGCCTGGAGACCGCGGTTGCGGAGGTCAGCCACCACCGGACGAGGTTCCTGGCCGCCACCGCGCAGCCAGCGATCGAGATCGATCTGCGCTGCTACGTGGCGCAGATCCAGGTTCCTCTGCTGGACGTGCGCGATATCACCGACGTCCATGACCCGGACAGCTATGCCGCAGCGCGCGAGTTCGCCAGGACGCAGCGAGGCGGTGGCCTGGCTGGTCTGCTGTACCGGTCAGTCCGCCATCCGGGGCACGAGTGCGTGGCGGTCTTCAGGCCTCCGGCGATTCGCCTGCCGGTGATGCAGGGTCCGCACATCACCTTGTGCTGGGACGGCCAGCGCATCACGACCTGGTATCGAAAGTCGGACGCCCATCCCGTGTGAGCTCCTCCTCGGCACCACGCGGATGCTTCGGATGAGCGAGCCAGCTTACGCGCAGAGCCGATTGCGCCCGCCCCGCTTGGCGCGGTAGAGCGCGGCATCGGCAATCTCGAGCAGCGACGCCAGCTCGTAGGGCCCGGCGGTGGCCAGTCCGATGCTGACAGTGACCGGCCAGTCCGGCCCTCCCAGCTGACCCCAGGGATGGGTCTCGACGCGCTCGCGCAGCCGTTCGCAGACGTCGGAGGCTGCCGACAGGTCGGTGTCGGGCAACACGATGACGAACTCCTCGCCCCCCTGTCGCACCACCACGTCGCTGGCGCGCATGCTGTCCTGCAGCAACTGGGCCAGCAGCGTCAGCACGCGGTCGCCGGTGGCGTGGCCACGGCGATCGTTGATGGACTTGAAAT